>Ga0075433_10000084_pt1 | contig 42978 bp, 51 predicted proteins | sample RhiMethybrSRZTD2_FD_75299 | JGI IMG/M metagenome (GOLD analysis project Ga0075433, IMG submission 75299) | Populus rhizosphere microbial communities from Tennessee, USA - Rhizosphere MetaG P. TD hybrid SRZTD2 | ecosystem: Host-associated > Plants > Roots > Rhizosphere > Soil | place: USA... | reverse complement strand
GTCGAAGACTCGGGCGACGACGGCACCCAGGCGCGAGAAATCGACGGGTTTCAGAATGTAGCCGGAACTCCGGCTTTCCACGGCCTGGATCGCGGAGTCGAGCGTCGCGCGGGCGGTGACCACGATCACTTCCGGCGGCGACTCGCCCCGCGCGGTCTCGCGCAGGAGGCTCGTGCCGTCGACATCGGGAAGGTCGAGATCGAGCAAGACGAGCGCGAACTTGCCATGGCGGACGAGCCGGAGCCCCTCGCCGCCCGTGCGGGCGACCGCGACCGCGTACCCTTCGCGCTCGAGGAAATCGCTCAGGAGGAGGGCGGCTTCGGGGTCATGGTCGATGACCAGGATGGCGTCCTGCTCGCCCATCTTTCTGAGCCTATCACCACCCGGCAGTGAGCATGCCGTTCTGGAACAGCACGAACACCAGCCACGCGAGCTGCACGCCGACGAAGATCGCCAGCCCGCGATCCCGCCCGGCTTGCATGTGCGCGCGATACTGAAACAGGGAGCCGAGGAGACAGATTGTTGCGAACGCCGGCGAGTGGTACGTGGTGAGGAGGCCGGCGCTCACCGCCAGGCCGGCCGCGAAGCTCCAGAGGACGTACGCGGCGAGCCAGTGGGCGATGACAGTGACGCCCACCGAGGCGCGGGAGCCGGATCTGCCGAAGAAGCGGGCGAGCGTCACGGCCGCGATGCCCAGGAGGAAGAGGACGACCAGTGTCGCGAGGGCCCAGCGGGTCATAGATTTAGGACGACGCCTCGGTCGCCGGGTCCGAGCCCGACGGGGGTCGCGGTAATCACAGCTCAGAAGCGCGCGGTGAGTCTAGCGGCGGCTCTGGGCGGTGTCAACCGCAACGTATTGACACTACAGGAGATTTCGCTCTATCATGCCTGGATGCCAGCTATCCGGCCAGGGCCGCATCCGTCTCTTCGCAGCATGACGGGATTCGGCCGGGCGGAGGCGACCGGGGACAGCGGCGCCCTCACCGTGGAAGCTCGATCGGTCAACCACCGCCACCTCGACATCGCGCTTCGCCTGCCGCGCGCCTTGAGCGCCTTCGAGATGGACGCGCGGCGGCTCATCCAGGCGCGCCTCGAGCGCGGACGCATCGACGTGAGCGTGCAGCTCGGCCCGGCCGCCGGCCAGTCCGCTCAGCGGATCAGCGTCGACGCCGCGCTCGCAGCTCAGTACGTCGAGCAGGCGCGCGAGCTCGGCCGCGCCACCGGCCTCGGCGACGAGGTTCCGCTCTCGTGGGTCCTCGAGCGCCCGGGTGTGGTCGTGCGCAGCGAAGACTCAGAGGCCGCGGCCGGCACCGTCGCCTGGCCAGCGCTCGCGGACGTGCTCGGCCGCGCCCTCGACGAGCTGGTGGCGTGCCGCACGACCGAAGGCGACGCGCTCGCCACCGAGCTCGCCACGCAACACGCTGCGCTCCGCGCCCAGGTCGACCTGATCGCGGCCCGCACGCCGGCGGCGCTGGCGCGCTATCAGGAGCGGTTGCGCGAACGCATCGGGGCGCTGGTCGGCGACCGGGTGGTCGACGAGGGGCGGATCATCACCGAGGTGGCGATCTGGGCCGAGAAGACCGACGTACGCGAGGAGCTCACGCGACTCGGGGCCCATCTGGAGCAGCTGACGGCCCTCCTCGATCGGGGCGGCTCGATCGGCCGACCGCTCGACTTCCTGATCCAGGAGCTCAATCGCGAGGTCAACACGATCGCCTCGAAGGCCGACGATCTGGAGCTCTCCCAGTCGGCGCTCGCCGCCAAGGGCATCATCGAGAAAATGCGGGAGCAGGCCCAGAACCTTGAATAGCCGCGCGAACGGCGGGGGTCGGCAGGTGGCGCATCTGGTGAACGTGGGACATGGCAACGTTGTCGTCGCCGATCAGATCGTGGCGATCGTCGCGCTGGACTCCCTGCCCGTGAAGCGGCTGATCGAGAGCGCGAAAGGCAGCACGAAGCTGGTGGACGCGACCAACGGGCGCCGCACGAGGGCGGTCATCGTGACCGGCAGCGACCATCTCATCCTCTCGTCGCTGGAGCCGGCGACCCTCGCGCAGCGGCTCGTGACGGAGCGAGGCACGGCTGGTGATTAGACGTCGCGGCACGCTGTTCGTCGTCTCGGCGCCGTCGGGCGCCGGCAAGACGACGCTGTGCCGCGAGGTCCGGCTGCGGCTGACCGACCTGGCCTACTCTGTCTCGGTGACGACACGCCCGCCGCGGCCGGGCGAGATGGACGGCGTCGATTTCCGCTTCGTGGACGTCCCCGAGTTCCGCGCGATGCGCGAGCGCGGCGAGCTGGCGGAGTGGGCCACCGTGCACGGCAATTTCTACGGCACGCGCGCGCGCGCGCTCGAGGACGCGCTGGCGGTGGGCCGGGACGTGCTCCTCGACATCGACACGCAGGGCGCCGCGCAGCTCCGCGAGCGGTATCCCGACGCGGTGCTGATCTTCATCGTGGCGCCCTCGGTGAAGGATCTCGAGCAGCGCCTGCGCGAGCGCCGCTCCGACGCCGAGGTCGAGATCGAGCGCCGGCTGGTGCGCGCCCGCGAGGAGATCACGCTGTGGCGCCGGTACGACTACCTGATCGTGAATCGTGACGTGAAAGAAGCCCTGGTGGAGCTCGAATCGATCATCATGGCAGAGCGCTGTCGCGTGAAGCGCATCGACCTCACCCTACCCGATCTGGAGGTACAGAATTGATGGCATTCCCTTCGCTGGAGAGCGCGCTCAACAAGGTTTCGAACCGGTATCTGCTCGTCGTGCTCGCCGCCAAGCGCTCGCGTCAGCTCAATCGCGGCGCCGCGGCGCGCGTCGAGAGCCGGCACAAGAAACCGACCAGCGGCGCGCTCGAAGAGATCGCCGCGGCCAAGGTGGAGTACCGCGTGAAGGAAGAGGGCGACACGCCCAAGGCCTGAGCCGCGCATGAGCCTCGCCGGCCGTGAGCTGATCCTGGGCGTCACCGGGTCGATCGCCGCCTACAAGGCGGTCTACCTGCTGCGCGAATTGACCCGGCTCGGCGCCTCGGTCACGGTCTGCCTCTCGGAGCACGCGCGCGAGTTCGTCGGCCCGCTCACGTTCCGCACGCTGTCCAATCGCCCGGTGCTCTCGAATCTGTTCGATCCGCAGAGCGCCGAGGCCGTCGAGCACGTCGCGCTGGCCGAGCGCGCCCACGCCGTCGTCGTGGCGCCGGCCACCGCCAACGTCCTGGCCAAGGCGGCGCACGGCATCGCGGACGATTTCCTGACCACGCTCCTGCTGGCCGCCCGCGGACCCGTGTTGATGGTGCCGGCGATGGACGGCGGCATGTGGGATCACCAGGCCGTCACCGCCAACGTCGCGACCCTGCGCCGCCGCGGCGTGACCGTGCTCGAGCCCGACACGGGCGCGCTCGCATCCGGTCTCAGCGGCAAGGGACGATTTCCTGAGATCGAGGACATCGTCGAAGCGCTGCACCGCGCGCTGGTGCCCGCCCGTGACCTCGCCGGCGAGCGCCTGCTCGTCACCGCCGGCCCGACGCGCGAGCCGATCGATCCGGTGCGCTACATCTCGAATCGCTCGTCCGGCAAGATGGGCTACGGCTTCGCGACGGCGGCGCTGCGGCGCGGCGCCGACGTGATCCTGATCTCCGGGCCGACGGCGCTGACGCCGCCGCCGGGCGCTGTCTTCGTGCCGGTGCAGACCGCCGAGGAGATGCGCGAAGCGGTGCTCCATCATCTCGAGCGCGCGACGATCGTCATCAAGGCCGCGGCGGTCGCCGATTACCGCGCCAAGCAGGCGGCCAACACGAAGATCAAGGGCAAGCGCGATCTGACCCTCGAGCTCACCCCGAACGCCGACATCCTCGCGGAGGTCGCCGCGCGCCGCACCAGCGCGTTCATCGTCGGCTTCGCCGCCGAGACGAACGACGTCGCGGCGAACGCGCGCGCGAAGCTCGAGAGCAAGGGAATCGATCTGCTGGTCGCCAACGACGTGAGCCAGCAGGGCATCGGCTTCGACGCCGAGGACAACGAGGTGCTGCTCCTCGATCGCTGGGGCGGCGTGCGGCCGTTGCCCAAGATGCCCAAGGGCGACGTCGCCGACGCGATCCTCTCGCACGTCGTCGCGCTCCGGTCCGCCGCCCCGCGAAAGGCTCCCGCCTAGTCGCATGAGCGGCGAAGATCCCCGCGCCCTGCTCGCCGACGCGCTCGGCGCGCTCGGCGACACGCTCCGCCACCACCGCGACCTCGGCTTCAGCGATCTGCCGCTCGCCGGTGACTACCTGCTCGGTCCGGCGGAGGCGCTGCGCGCTCAGGAGAAGGCCCTCCAGGGCTGCCGCAAGTGCAAGCTCTGCGAGGGCCGCTCCACGATCGTGTTCGGCTCCGGGAATCCGCGCGCCGAGCTGATCGTGATCGGCGAGGGCCCGGGCGCGGACGAAGACGCCCAGGGACTTCCGTTCGTCGGTCGCGCCGGGCAGCTCCTCACGAAGATGCTCGAGGCCCGCAAGGTCGAGCTCTCGCGCGACGAGGTCTACATCTGCAACGCGGTGATGTGCCGGCCGCCCGGGAACCGCAATCCCGAGGCCGACGAGCTCGCCGCGTGCGCGCCGTTCCTGGCCGCGAAGCTGGCTGTGCTCCAGCCCAAGGTCGTCCTGGCGCTCGGCAGCGTCGCGACGCAGAGCCTGCTCGGCACGCGCGAGCCGATCGGCAAGCTCCGCGGTCGCGTGCATCCTTACGGCTCCGCGGTCCTGATCCCGACCTTCCATCCGGCCTTTCTCCTGCGCAACCCCGGTGACGAGTACAAGCGCATGGCGTGGGAGGATCTCCAGCTCGCTCGACGGGAGTACGACCGCCGCCGGACCAGATGACGGCCACGCGCGCCGAGCTCCGGCGACCCTCGATGGCACCGGCCTCGCGCTCCGATCAATGATTGCGGACGTCGCCTTCGACACCCCGGTCCGTCACGCGTTCTCGTATCTCGTGCCCGATGGCTGGACGGTCGCACCCGGACAGCGCGCCCGCGCCCCGCTCCGCGGCGCGGCCCGCGTCGGGATGATCGTCGCGCTACGCGAAGGCACGGATCCCCGGCTCAAGCCGCTCGCGCGGCTCGTCGATGCCGAGCCGGTGCTCTCGGCGGCGCAGCTCGAGCTCGCCGGCTGGATCGCGGCCGAGAGCCTCTCGTCGGTCGGCTCGACGTGCGCCGCGCTCCTGCCGCCGCCCGCGAGCGCGGAGGCTCACGACCCCCGGCCGATCGCCGGTGACGGCGCGGGGCCGGTTGCCTCGCCCAAGCCCGAGCTCCTGATCGGCGCCGGACGCGAGAAGCGGCTGCTCGAGCGTCTCGAGTCCACGAAGGGGACCACGCTCGTGATCGCGGCCGACGTCGAGACCGCGGCGAAGTGGACGCAGCGCCTGGCCAGGCTCGACCACGTCGTGCGCCTGGATTCGGGCGTGCCGGATGACGAGCGCGCGGCGGGGTGGCGCGCGCTGCGCGACGGCACCGCGCGGCTGGCCGCCGGAACGCGCTCGGCGTTGCTCGCGCCGCTGCCGCCGCCGGCCACACTGGTGCTGCTCGACGAACATGAGGCCGCCCACAAGCCACCGGGTGCGCCGCGCATGCACTCGCGCGACGTCGCGCTCGAGCGCGCGGCGCGCGAGCCGATCGCGCTCTGGCTGACGGCCGCCACGCCCAGCGTCGAGGCCTGGTGGCGCGCGGAGTCCGGCCTGATCGACATGCCGGCGCGCGAGCCGGGCCCCTGGCCGGCGGTCAGCATCGCCGACACGCGCGGCATCCTCCGGCGGGAACCGCTCACGCCGCCGCTCTCGCGCGCGATCCGCGAGACCCTGGCGGCGCGCCGCCGCGTCTTCCTCGCGGTGAGCCGGCTCACGTCGTCGCTCGCGTGCGACGAGTGCGGGACGGTCGTGCGCTGCGCCACCTGCGCCATCGCGTTCGCGTACTCGCGCGCCGCCGCGCGGCTGGGTTGCCGCCTCTGCGGCGCTTCCGAGCCGTTGCCCGACACGTGCTCGGCCTGTCACGGACGGCGGCTCACGCCCTTCGGCTGGGGCGCGGAGCGCGTCGAGCACGCGGTGCGCCGGCGCTTTGCCGACGTGCGAATCGCCCGCTGGGATCCCGAGGCGGCACGCGGTGCTCGCGGCGAAGCCCAGCGCGCGGCGGCCGCGGGGGCCGACGTCGTGATCGGCACACGCGGCGCGCTGCGCCTCTTCGGCCCGGGGTCGCTCGGGCTCGCCGCGTTCGTATCGCCGGACCAGCTCCTGCGCGCGCCCGATTTCCGCGCCGCCGAGCGCACGCTCGCGCTCGCGTGGGCGGCCGCCGAGCGGGTGGCCGCCGACGGCGCGCTGATCATCCAGTCGCAGAACCCCGGCCACTACGCGTTCGAGGCGGTCGCACGGCAGAGCCTCAGCGAGTTCTACCGGCAAGAGCTGAAGTTCCGCTCCGAGCTCGGCTATCCGCCGTTTCGCCGTCTCGCGGTCGTCGCCGCGCGCGGCACCGACCAGGCCGAGACGCGACGGCTGGCCGACGGCGTCGGCTCCGCGCTGCGCGGGTCCAAGACGCTGACGGCGTATCCGCCGGTCGCCGACCGGGGCGATCGCACCCGCCGAATCGTCGTCAAGGGCGACGCCGACCTACCGCTTCGGCTCGACGAGGCCCTCCGGGAGTTCAAAAGCCCGGCCGCCGGCCGGGGTATGATTGATGTGGAGGTCGATCCAGTCGAATGGCCGTTCTGAAAGTCCGGAAATACGGAGATCCCACGCTTCGCAAGAGCGCGATCCCGGTCGGTGAGGTGACGCCGGAGATCCGCGCGATCATCGCGGACATGACCGAGACGATGTACGACGAGGTCGGCATCGGTCTGGCGGCGCCGCAGGTCGGAATCTCGCTGCGCCTCATCGTCATCTCCGACGAGGACGGCCGCGGCGTGCAGCCGCTCCTGAACCCGGCGATCGTCGAGCGCGGCGGTGAGATGACGGGCGAGGAAGGCTGCCTCTCGATCCCCGGCGTCTTCGCGCCGGTCACGCGCGCCGCGTGGGTGAAGGTCGAGGCGCGCTCGGTCGACGGCAAGCCCCTGACGATCAACGCCCGCGGGCTGCGCGCGCGCGTGCTGCAGCACGAGATCGACCATCTGGACGGCGTGCTCTTCATCGATCGCGTCGACCCGATGGTGCGCGATCGCATCAAGCGGAAGATCAAGAAGGAAGGTCTCCGCGAGGACGCGTCCCGCCACGCCTTCGCGCTTTAAAGTTCTCTTCTACGGCACCCCTGCGTTCGCCCTGCCGACTCTCGAGGCGCTGCTGCGTCATCACGACGTCGTCGCCATCGTGACGCAGCCCGATCGGCCGGCTCACCGCGGACAGAAGCTGACCCCGCCGCCGGTCAAGACGCGTGCGCTGGAGGCCGGCGTGCCGATCCTGCAGCCGGCGCGCCTGCGCGATCCCGAGTGGCCCGAGCGTCTGCGCGCGCTCGGCGCCGACGTCGCGGTGGTCGCTGCGTTCGGCCAGATCCTGACCAAGGCCGTGCTCGATGCGCCGCGACGCGGCTCGATCAACGTGCACGGCTCGCTGCTGCCGCGCTATCGCGGCGCGGCGCCGATCCAGTGGGCGATCATGCGCGGCGAGACCGTGACTGGCATCACGACGTTCCAGATGGACGAGGGCATGGACACCGGGCCGATACTCCTCTCGGCGCCGACCACGATCGGCGCCGAGGAGACCGCGGGTGACCTCGCGATCCGGCTCGCCACGCTCGGCGCCGACGTCCTGATCGACACGCTCGCGCGCCTGGACGCGCTGATGGCCACGCCGCAGCGCCAGGAGGACGCGACCATGGCGCCGCGCCTCAAGCGCCCCGACGGCTATCTGCATTGGCAGCGCTCGGCGCGCGAGCTGGTCAACGTCGTGCGCGGCTGCAATCCCTGGCCCGGTGCACTCACGCGCGGACCCGCGGGGCCGCTCACGATCTGGCGGGCGATCCCGCTCGCGGCCACGCACGCCCACGCGCCCGGCACGCTCGAGCGGCCGAGCGCGGAGGCCGACTATCCCGCGATCGCCGCGGCCCACGGCTGGCTCAGCCCGGTCGAGGTCCAGCCCGAAAACCGGCGCGCGATGTCCTGGTCCGAGTACCTGCGCGGGGCACGCCTCACACCGGGCGCGATGTTCGCCACGCCGGATCCGCCGAGCCCCGGGTCGTGAGCCCGCCCGCCCGCCGCGGACGGCCGGGCGCTCGCGGCGGGGCGCGCGGCAGCCGGATCGCCGGCGGCGCCCGGCCCTCGCCGGCCCGCGAGGTGGCCGCGCGGGTGCTCGAACGCGTCGAGACCGATCTTGGCTTCGCCGACACCGCGCTCGACGCCGCGCTGACCGCGGGCGGTCTCGAGCCGCGCGACGCCGCGCTCGCCACCGAGCTCACGTTCGGCACGCTCCGCTGGCAACGCTATCTCGACTGGATCCTCGCACCGCACTCGCGCCGGCGGCTCGAATCGCTCGATCCTCGGGTGCGCGTGCTCCTGCGCATGACCGCCTACCAGATCGCGTTCCTCGAGCGGGTGCCCGCGTTCGCAGCGGTCAACGATGCAGTCACCCTGTCCGGCCGCGCGCCGGGCGTTGGCGCCTTCGTCAATGCGGTGCTCCGGTCGTTTGCGCGGCGGGGTGCGCGCGAACGCGAGCCGGCGCCGCCCCGCGACCCGATCGAGGCGCTGGCAATTCGCTGCTCGTTCCCGACCTGGATCGCCGAACGCTGGACGGCCCGCTATGGCTGCAACGGCGCCGAATCGCTGATGCGGGCGCTGAACGAGCGACCGCCGCTGACGCTGCGGGCGAACCGGCTCCGCATCACGCGCGACGCGCTCGGCGAGCGGCTGGCCGCCGAGAACGGGCTCGACTGGCGGCCGGCGCAGCTGGCTCCTGAAGGCCTGATCGTGGGCCACGCCGGCTCGCCGGGAGAGTGGGCCGCCTTCACGGACGGAAGCTTCGCCGTGCAGGACGAGGCCTCGATGCTCATCGCGCGCCTACTCGCGCCCGAGCCCGGCTCGACCGTCGCCGACGTCTGCGCGGCACCGGGGACCAAGACGACCCATCTGGCCGAGCTCATGGACAACCGGGGCCGCATCGTCGCGTTCGACCGCGACGCCGGGCGTCTAGCCCGGGTCGGCGAGGCCGCCACGCGCCTGGGCATCTCGATCATCGACACGCGCGACGGCCCGGTCGAGGTGCTGGCCCCGGGCTTTCGCACGGCGTGCGACGCGGTGCTCGTCGACGCGCCGTGCTCGAACCTGGGTGTGCTCCGCCGCAATCCGGAAGTGAAGTGGCGCCGACGGCCGGCGGATCTCGCGCAGGCCGGCCGGCACCAGGCGGAGATCCTCGGCGCGGCCGCCGCGATGGTCCGCCCGGGCGGCCGGCTCGTCTACGCCACGTGCTCACTCGAGCTCGAGGAGAACGACGAGGTCGTGCGCACCTTCCTCGCCGCGCACGCGGACTTCGCACTGGACCCGCCCGACGATTTTCCGCTGCCGCTCGACGAGGGCGGCTGGCTGCGGTGCCTGCCGCATCGCCACGGCACGGATGGATTCTCCGCCGTCCGCTTCCGCCGCGGCGAGCTTCGCGGTATAACAACGTCGTGATCAAGATCGCGCCGTCGATCCTCTCGGCCGACTTCGCGGCGCTCGCCACGGACATCGCGCGGGTCGAGGCGGGCGGAGCCGATCAGCTCCACGTCGACGTGATGGACGGGCGGTTCGTGCCCAACATCACGATCGGTCCCGTCGTGGCCGCGGCGATCCGCAAGCGCACGAAGCTGCCGCTCGACGTGCACTTGATGATCGTCGAGCCGGAGCGCTACGTGGCCGAGTTCGTCGCGGCCGGCGCCGACATGGTCACCGTGCACGTCGAAGCCTGCACGCATCTGCAGCGCACGCTCGCCCAGGTTCGCGAGCTCGGCGCGCGCGCCGGTGTCGCGCTGAATCCGTCGACGCCTCCGGCCGCGCTCGAGTACGTGCTGGACGACCTCGACCTCGTGCTCGTGATGTCGGTGAACCCGGGCTTCGGCGGCCAGTCCTTCATCGAAAGCTCGCACCGGAAGATCCGCGAGATCAAGAAGCTCGTGGGCGCGCGGCCGATCGATGTCTCCGTCGACGGCGGCGTGAAGGCCGGCCTCGCGAAGTCGCTCGCCGAGGACGGTGCGTCGGTCCTCGTGGCCGGCTCGGCGGTCTTCGGCGCCGCCGATCCCGCGGCGGAAGTGCGTGCGCTGCGCGCCGCCGCGACCGGCGCGTAACGCGATGGACGTCGTCGACGCGCTCGCGCACCGCGGCCGCTTCTTTCGCGTCCTGCAGCAGACCGAGCGCAGCCAGACCGCCGTGATGACGATCGAGCCGGGCGAAGACGGCGGGCCCGAGGAGGAGCACGCGGGCGATCAGGTCCTCTACGTCGTCGAGGGCGAGGCGATCGTGCGCATCGCCGGCAAGGAGCACCGCGCGGCGGCCGGATCGCTGGTGATGATCCCGGCGCGAACACCGCACCACGTGAAGAACCCGGGCCGTACGCCGTTGTTCTTCGTCAGCGTGTACGCGCCTCCGGCCTACTGATACGCGCGGAAGGCTGAGGTATACTCGACGCCCATGCAAGTCCTGGGGTTGTTCGTCGTGGTCACGCTCCTGGCCGGAGCTGCCGGCCTGACGGCGGCTCAAGCCGCGGACGTCGCCAACGGCAACGGACAGCTCGGCGCGCCGACGAACCCGAAGACCCCGGTCTTCATCGTTCGCCCCACCCCGAACGGCCCGTTCACGGTCGTCCCGCCGGGCACTCTGGGGTCGCGGGAGACGGTGCCGTTCTCGGACGAGCCCCACTTCCTGAACAACGCGCACCCGATGCAGCCCAACGCGGGCCTCGGATACGCCGTGCGCCAGGTCTGGATGCCTCCCCGGCCCGTGACCATGCAGGTCTACGTTCCCTCGCCGGAGGGCATCCCGAGCCGGTACCAGACCATGTACGCCCAGGTGCCGGGCTTCTACGTCGTCGAGACGACGACCGGCTACTGGCTCCCAGAGCGGTGGGTGCTGGACCAGGTCAACGTCGGTATCTATCAGTGGCGCCGGGCGCCGATGCAGTTCGTTCCAACCGGCAGCCGCTAGCCCCGAGCCTCCGGTCGCGTTTGATATTCACCTGATGTTCCCGTAAAGTAAGGCGTTCCCATGCTTGATTCCCTGAGTACGAGACTGCAAACCATCTTCGACAAGCTCGGCGGGCGCGGCCGGCTGTCGGAGGACAACATCCAGGAGGCGCTGCGCGAGGTACGCGTCGCGCTCCTCGAGGCCGACGTCAATTTCAAGGTGGTCCGCGCCTTCGTCGACCGGGTAAAGGTCAAGGCGGTGGGACAGGACGTCCTGAACTCCCTGACCCCGGCTCAGCAGGTAGTCAAGGTCGTCCATGACGAGCTGGTGGAACTGCTCGGCGGAAGCGGTCACCGGCTGGCCGCGGCGCCCCATCCACCGACCGTCATCATGCTCATGGGGCTACAGGGCTCGGGCAAGACGACCACCGCCGCGAAGCTCGCCCGCCTCTACACCAAGCAGGGCCAGCACCCGCTGCTGGCCGCCGCCGACACCCAGCGGCCTGCCGCGATGGACCAGCTCCGGACCCTCGGTTCCCAGGTCGGCGTGCCGGTGACCGGCAGCCCGGGCCAGACGCCGCTCGAGATCTGCCGGACGGCGCGCGAGGAAGCCGCGAGCCGCGGCCTGACACCGCTGATTCTCGACACCGCCGGCCGTCTGCACATCGACGAGGCGCTGCTGGCTGAGCTCCAAGCGATCAAGCGCGAGGTCGCGCCGCACCACGTGCTCCTGGTCGTGGACGCGATGACCGGTCAGGACGCGATCACGGTCGCGGACAAGTTCAACCAGGCTGTCGGCATCGACGCGGTCGTCCTCACCAAGATGGACGGCGACTCGCGCGGTGGCGCCGCGCTCTCGGTGCGGCACGTGACCGGGCGTCCGATCGCGTTCGTCGGCGTGGGCGAGAAGACCGACGCGCTCGAGCCGTTTCATCCCGATCGCCTGGCCTCGCGCATCCTCGGCATGGGCGACGTGCTCTCGCTCGTCGAGAAGGCGCAGGCGGCGGTCGATCAGACCAAGGCCGAGGCGCTGGCCAAGAAGCTGCGCGAGGATACCTTCTCGCTGGAAGACTTTCGCGACCAGCTCAAGCAGCTGCGCCAGATGGGCCCGCTCGACCAGCTCCTCGGCATGCTGCCGTTCGGCAAGATGCTGAAGGGCGCGCCCAAGGAGCTCGAGGGCGAATCGGCCGACCTCGATCGTTTCGACGCGATCATCAGCTCGATGACGCCGGGCGAGCGGCACAATCCCGAGATCATCAACGGCAGCCGGCGCCAGCGCATCGCGCGCGGCAGCGGCACCAACGTGCAGGACGTGAACCGGCTGCTGAAGCAGTTCGCGCAGCTCCGCAAGGTGATGAAGCAGTTCAAGGGCATGGAGGGGAAGCTTCCCCGCGGCATGAAGAATCTGCCGGGATTGCCACGCTTGTAGCGCGAGCTGCAGGACGTCGCGGGGCTGGGGCCCCGCCGTCCGAGGCGAGCATATAGAAAGGACGAAGGGGGTGAGCACGTGCCAGTAACGATTCGACTGAGACGGACCGGGACGACCAAGCGCCCGGCCTATCGGGTAGTGGTGACCGACTCACGGTCGCCGCGCGACGGGCGCTTCATCGAAGTGCTCGGGCACTACAGCCCGCTGACCGAGCCGCCGACGGTGTCGATCGACCGGGCGAAAGTGGACGCGTGGATCAAGAAGGGTGCCCAGCCGTCGAACACGGTTCGCAGACTGATCGCGAACGCGCCGGACACCACGGCGACCCCGAGCGCGCCCGCGAAGAAGTAACGCCGTGGTGGGCGAGCGTCTCGTGGTGATCGGCGAGATCGCCCGGCCCCACGGCCTGCACGGCGAGATGCGCGTGATGCCTTTGACCGATCACCCCGAGCGGTTCGAGGCGGTCACCGAGTGCGTGCTCTGGGATCGGGAGCGGGACACGCGGGAGCCGTGCCGCGTCACCGGCGCGCGCCGTCACGGCGGCGCTGTGCTCCTCTCGCTCGATGGGTGCGACACGGTCGAGGCGGCCAGCGCCCTCGTCGGGCGTCTGGTGGCGGTGCCGGAGACCGAGGCGTTGCCCCTGCCGCCGGGCCAGTTCTACTCATGGCAGCTCGAGGGTTGCCGCGTCCTGACGGAGGACGGCAGGGAGGTCGGACGGGTGACCCGCATCGAGCAGTCGGCCGCTCAGGATCTGTGGGTGGTGAGCGACGGCAGCCGCGAGTGTCTGATCCCGGCGGTCGCCGAGATCGTGCTCGAGGTCGATCTGGCGGCGGGGCGCGTCGTGATCAGGCCGCCCGCCGGGCTTCTCGAGCTGTAGGGCGCGGCGCCGTGCGGATCGACATCGTCACGCTGTTCCCCGGCATGGTGACGCCGGTGCTCGGCGAGTCGATGCTCGGACGCGCGCAGGCGCGCGGACTCGTTGACATCCGGGTGGTCAATCTCCGAGACTACGCGGGGGGCCGGCACCGGGTCACCGACGACTATCAGTTCGGGGGCGGCGGTGGCATGGTGCTGAAGCCCGAGCCGTTGTTCGAGGCGGTCGAGGCGCTGCGCACGCCGGGTGCGCGCATCGTGCTGATGGACCCGCGCGGCCGCACGTTCACGCACGAGGTTGCGGCGGGGCTCGCGCGCGAGTCGCACCTGATCTTGCTGGCCGGACGCTACGAGGGCGTCGACGCGCGCGTGCGCGAGGGGCTCGCGGACGACGCGATCTCCATAGGCGACTACGTGCTGACCGGCGGCGAGCTGCCGGCGCTGGTGGTGACCGACGCGGTCGCGCGCCTGTTGCCCGGCGTACTCGGCGCGGAGGGCGCGGCGTCGCGCGACTCGTTCGCCGACGGGCTCCTGGAGCCGCCGCAGTACACGCGGCCGGAGGCGTACCGCGGGGCGCGCGTGCCGCCGGTGCTGCTCTCGGGGGATCACGCGCGGATCGAGCGCTGGCGGCGGGTGCAGGCCATTTGGATCACGTGGCGCGAGCGCCCGGACCTTCTGGCGACGGCGCGGCTGAGCGACGAGGAGCGCCGGCTGCTGGAACGATTTGACCGCGGCGAGACGCCGGAGCAGCTCGGCGACTCCGCGTAACGGCTTGCGAGCTCACGAAAGGACTGTCGTGATGGACGCGATTCGACTGGTCGAGGCCGCGCAGCTGAAGAAGGACCGCGCCGGGTTCGCGCCCGGCGACACGGTGCGCGTGCACGTGAAGGTCATCGAGGGCGAGAAGGAGCGGCTCCAGCTCTTCGAGGGCATCGTCATCCGCCGGCGCGGTGAGGGCGGCCGTGCGTCGTTCACGGTACGGCGCATCTCCTACGGGGTCGGCGTCGAGCGCACCTTCCCGCTGCACTCGCCGCGGATCGAGCGGGTCGAGGTCGCGCGGCGGAGCCGGGTGCGGCGCTCGAAGCTCTACTATCTGCGCGCGCTCGCGGGCAAGGCGGCGCGGCTCAAGGAGAAGCGCGCGCCCCTGGTTCCCGCCTCCGGCGGCGCCACCGAGCAATAGCCGATCGCCCTATCGTGACGCCGCCTCCGTCGGCGCCCTACCACTACGAGGCTCGAGCCTGGAAGACAGGCGTCACTCGGCTGGCGGGGATCGACGAGGCGGGGCGTGGCCCGCTCGCCGGGCCCGTCGTCGCGGCCGCCGTCATCATCGGACCCGAGCGCCGCATCCGGGGGCTCGCCGACTCGAAGCTGCTCACGCCCGAGCAGCGTGAAACGCTCTTCGCGGCCATCACCGAGCGCGCGGTCGCGGTGGGCGTCGGCATCATCGATCACGAGACGATCGATCGCGTGAACATCCTGCAGGCCACGCGCCTGGCGATGGCCGAGGCGGTCACTCGGCTCACCGTCGCACCCGACTTCGTCATTACCGACTTCGTCGCGCTGAGCGGCCTCGGCTGCCCGCAGCGCAATCTCATCGACGGTGACGCGCGCTGCGCCAGCGTCGCGGCGGCGTCGATCATCGCCAAGGTCACCCGCGACCGCCTCATGCTCGAGGCCGATCAGACCTACCCCGAATACGGCTTCGCCCGCCACAAGGGCTACGGCACGCCCGAGCACCTGGCCGCCCTCGATCGCTGGGGCCCGTGCCCCCTGCACCGGCGCTCCTTCTCGGGCGTCTGGCGTCAGGGCGAGCTGTTCGTCCTCGAAAAGGACGACTGACCGCCGTCCTCCGGGCTCGCTTGACAGGTCGATCGCGAATCGGGCTACATGACGAACGCGCTCCGCCAGAATTTCTTTCGCGCCGGCCACGCGCACGCCGGCGTGCTGACGATCCTCTCCCTGCTCTGCCAGATCTTCGTGGACGCGGCCCGCCTGGCGCCGGCCCTGGCGTGGCTCGTCCGACTCGGTGCGCCGCTCGCCGGTATTTTGATGTCGGCGGGATTCTTCTTCTCGATGGGACCGCGCACGGCGACCGAGCCGGGCGGCGCGATCCTGCTGATCTACGCGGGAGCGATCCTCCTGGCGGCCAGCGTGCTGAGCCTCGGGGTCGGGCTCCTGAGAGCCCGGTGACGCGACCGGCGCGCGCGAGCACGAGCCGCTTCGCGATCCTCGGCGTGCTGAGCCTGGGCGCGATGTCCGGCTACGACGTGAAGAAGCTGATCGAGCGCTCGATCGCCCACTTCTGGAACGAGAGCTACGGTCAGATCTATCCGGTGCTGAACCGGCTGGCCGCCGAGGGCCTCGCCGAGAGGCGCCGCGAGAAACAGCGCGGCAAGCCCGATCGTCACGTCTATTCGCTCACCGACAAGGGCCGGCAGGAGCTTGCGCGTTGGCTCGCCGTCCCCGCGCGTTACGAGCCGTTCCGGAGCGAGTTCTTGCTCAAGCTCTTCCTCGGCGAGGCCGGGCGGGTGACCGACAGCATCGCGCAGATCGAGCACTACGCGGCTGCTCAGCGCGAGCTGCTCGACACGTATCTCGGGATCGAGCGTCGCGTCCGCCAGCAGCTGGCCGACCATCCGCAGCTCCCGTTCTCGCTCGTGACCCTGCACTATGGACAGCACCGGTGTCGCGCGATGCTCGCGTGGTGCGCGGAGTCGATCCGCACCCTCAAACGGCTCGAGGGGCGGCGCGACCGCCGACGCCGACGCTGAGGAGTCCAATATGGAGACGTTCGTCACGACGCTTCGATGGATCCACATCGCGGCCGGGATGCTCGCCCTCGGTCTGGCGCCGCTGGCAATGCTCACGGTGAAGGGCGGCCGAGCTCACCGGCGCTGGGGCAAGATCTACTTCTGGGCGATGGCCGTGGTGGCCTCGACCGCCGTCGTGCTCGCGCTCTGGCGGCCTCAGATCTTCCTGGCGTTGCTCGCGGTCTTCAGCTTCTACATGGCGTTCGCGGGCTATCGCGTACTCGGACGCAAGCGACCGGACCAGGGGCAAGTGCCCAGCGCGCTCGACTGGGCGGCCGCGCTCGTGACGTTCGCGGTGAGCGCGGCGCTCGTCGTGCTCGGGCTCGTCCGGCCCGGCGCCAGCTGGCAGCGGCTCGGCATCGTTCCGGTGGTCTTCGGCATTCTCGGCATGGTCCTCTCGGGGCTCGACATCACAAAGTTCGTCCGGCCGCCCGCGGATAGGAACGCGTGGTGGTTCGCCCACATGGCAGGAATGCTCGGATCGTACATCGCGACGGTCTCGGCGTTTTCCGTCGTCAACTTCACACTCTTGCCGCCCGCGGTTCGCTGGCTCTGGCCGACCGCGATCGGCACCCCGCTGATCGCGCTCTGGGTCACGGTCTACAAGATTCGCTTTCGCCGAGGGACCGGTGCGCGCGTAGAAACCGCTCCGGCGAACTGATCCCCGCTCGTCCTTCGCTGATGCGAGAATGCCGGGCCAGAGGGCCTGGAGGGCGCAATGGCGAACGTTGAGTTCGGGATCTTCGACTGGATCGACCGCCGGCAGCAGGGACAGCTCGGACAGCTCTACGAGGATCGACTGCGGCTGTTGCAGGAAGCCGACGCGGCAGGCTTCTTCTGTTATCACCTGGCCGAGCATCACGCCACGCCGCTCGGCATGGCGCCATCGCCGTCGGTGTTCCTGGCCGCCGCGGCTCAGCGCACGCGGCGCATTCGACTGGGACCGCTGGTCTTTCTTCTGCCGCTCTACTCGCCGCTTCGCTTGCTCGGCGAGATCTGCATGCTCGATCACCTGAGCGGGGGCCGTCTCGAGCTCGGCGTCGGGCGCGGTGTGTCGCCGTATGAGGTCGGCTATCACGGCTTCGATCCGGCGCGTACGCGTCCCATGTTCCAGGAAGCGCTCGAGGTGCTGGTCAAGGGAATGACGAGCCCGCGGCTCGACTTCCAGGGCGAGCACTACCGGTACGATGACGTGCCGATGGAGCTGGCGCCGCTCCAGCGTCCGTATCCGCCGCTCTGGTACGCGACGAGCAACGTCGAGAGCGTGGCGTGGGCCGCGGCGCAGAACATGAACCTGGTGGGGCTCGGCCCGGCGGCGGCGTATCGACCGTTCGTCGAGAAGTATCGGGCCGTATGGCCGGAGCACCGCGGTGACGCCGGCCGTCTCAACCCGCACGTCGCGACCCCGCGCATCGGGATCAATCGGCAGGTAGTCGTCGCGGACACGGACAAAGAGGCCGAGGCGATCGCGCGCGCGGCGCATCCGCGCTGGGCGGCGAGCTTCGTGAAGCTCTGGGCCGATCATGGCGACACGGCCGTCGCTCACCGCGTGAACATCGACGCCGCGCTGACTCACGAGACCATGCTGGTGGGCTCGCCCGAGCGCGTCCGCGATCAGATCGCACGGCTGACGGACGCGACCGGCGCGAACTACGTGATCGGCTGCTTCGCCTGGGGTGATCTCACGCAAGAGCAGTCGCTACGCTCACTGCGGCTCTTCACCGAAAAGGTCATGCCGGCCTTCCAGAGGAGCACGTCATGACCCGGCGGCGTGGCGTGCGGTTCGCTCTCGCCGCGCTTCTGATTTTCGGGCTGATCGGTCCGGGTGCCGGTGCGTCGGCGCAAACGGCGGCGCCGGGTGGCCCGATCACGATCGGCGTGCTGGCGCCGTCGACGGGGCCGTTTGCGACCTACGCGCGCGACATCATCGACGGCGCGCGGCTCTATTCCGACGAGGTCGGCGGACAGCTCGGCCGGCGCAAGCTCGAGATGGTGGTCGAGGACTATCAGACCAAACCCGACGTCGCGCTCACGAAGATCCGCAAGCTGGTCGAGCGCGATCGGGCCCAGGCTGTCGTCGGCCTCGTGCTCTCCGCCGCCGCGCTGGCCGTGAAGGACTACGTGAACGCGCAGAAGGTGCCGCTCTTGATCTCGGGCTTCGCGGTCGCCGAGAACCTGACGTTGCAGCAGAACCCGTACGTGTTCCGCCTCACCTACAGCGCGGCGATGACCGGCGCGCCGATCGGCCAGTGGACCTATCGCCACCTCAAGGCGAAGAGGGCCGCAATCATCGCCTCGGACAGCGTCGGGCCGCTCGAGCTCATGATGGCATGGGCTCGCGCCTTCGAAGAGGCCGGGGGCAAGGTCGTCCAGGAGATCTACCCGCCGCTGGGCACCGCGGACATGGCGCCGTGGGTCGGCAAGCTGCGGCAAGACGTGGACGTGATCGGCGTGCAGACCGTCGGCGCCGACGGCGTGCGGTTCGTGAAGGCGTATCAGGAGTACGGGCTGAAGGGAAAGATCCCGGTGGTCGACGCCTCGGTGGGCGTCAGCGAGATCTCGCTGCTCCCAGCCGCCGGCGACGCCGCGGTCGGCGTCTACAACAGCCAGCCGTACCAGTACACGATCGACACGCCGCGAAACCGGAAGTTCGTCCAGGCCTTTCGCGCGAAGTTCGGCCGCGATCCCGGCTCGCCCGCCGCGTTCACCTACGCGGCGATGGCCGCGATCGACCAGGCCGTCGGAGCGACCGGCGGCCACATCGAGGACTCCACGAAATTCATCGAGGCGCTGCGCCGGACCGACGTAGAAGCCCCGCAAGGTCGGGTGCGCTTCGACCGCTACCAGAACGTCGTGAGCGACATCTACATCAGCCGGATCGACAAGGTCGGCGACCAGATCGTTCCCGTCGTGATCGAGACCATCAAAAACGTCGACCAGTTCCTCGGCCTCGACCCCGCCGACTATCTGAAGAAGCCCCGCCTGGTCACCCTCAAAGGCTCCTTTGCCAAATAGCGAGGCGGCGGTCCCTGAGCGACGAAGCCATTGACCGGCGCTCCGGCAGAGGAATTGTCGTGAGTTCTTCTATCGAGGGAACGTCGTGGTGGCCAAACACGGACACCGCAACCCAGCCGTCTGGTGTTGTGGTCGTAGCCGCGAACTACAATACCCGGCGCCTTATCTCCATGCTGTTGTGGTCGCTCTACCGATTCCTGGGCTCCGAACTCCGCTCTGCAGTGATCGTCGACAACAGATCGTCCGACGGCTCTACTGAAATTCTCAAGGCGTGCGCTCGCGGTGGACTCTGCGAGCTGATCCTCAACGATACGAACCGACATCGCGGTCCGGCAATCAGCCAGGCGATGGCTCATTGCGCCTCCCGTGCTGCCGGCGCAGCCGGCGACCGTCCATGGCTCTGGCTTTTGGATTCGGACTGCGTCGTGGCCAGCGCCGATGCGGCGACCGAGGCGATGTCGGCTGCCAAGGCTGCAGGCGCCGCGCTTCTGGGCGAGAGCGCCTGGAACCGGTGGCATCACGAGGTTCGGCTCTGCGGATACTCGCTCCTCATCGATCCCGCCCGCGCCTGGCGAGCCGAGATCGGACCGTTCGTCGCAGGGGGCGATCCGGTTGGCGACTTCGAACAGTTGTGTCGACGTGCTCAGGTACCGATCGCTACGTTCCCATTCGCGGCGAGCGGCTTCATCGTGCATCTAGGTCGAGGCACGCTCGCCGGCCTGTACGAGCGCGGCGAGGCTTCAAACGTCCTTTTTGATTGGGCCAAAGATCACCATGAACCCCACTTCCAGCAGGTCGCCGGAGCGCCGGCACGCTACGCCAGGCTGCTCGAGGAATTCAAAATGCGATTGGCGACCTACAGCCGGAGCGACTGGTGCACGCGTGTCGCCGGCATTGACACATTCGAAGGTTGCGAGTCGGCGACGCGGTTCGAGAGGGCGCTGGGGGCGTTAGGCGACAGCTTTGAGCCGCGGATAGACCTCGCGAACGAACATCTGCATCCCTTTGACCGTCTCGTCATGGTCGAGGAATCCAGCCTGACCCATGATGAGCAGATGTCCGAAGCCGCCGACGTGGTCGTACATGCGCATGATCTGCTTGTAAACCGAGTCGGGGTTACCGGCGAAGACGAGGCCGTTCTGCATGAGCGCGCCGAGCTCGGGCTTCTGGAACATCTTGAAGATGCCCGGGTTGGTCCCCTTCATCGCGTTCACCGCTGAGGCGATCGGGTGATAGCCCGGCGGGCTCGTGAACTGCGGCGGCACCTTGTTCGATTCGAGGTACCACATGAGCTTGCGGGCGCCGGCGTAGCCCTCCTCGTCGGTCTCGCCCACGTAGACGAGCGCCGCGTACGCGAAGCGATCGAGCGCCGGCTCGGGTAGCTTGAGCTCGGCGCGGCGCTCGCGATACGAGCCGAACACCACTTTGGTCCCGTCAAACCCCGTGAGAAAGCACGCGGCGATGTAGCCGCGTGCGCCCACCTCACGCGCGCTCGACGGGCTAAGCGCCGTGATCCAGATCGGCGGGTGCGGCTCCTGGTACGGACGCGGCCAGATGTTCACCTGGCGGTGGTGGAAGTACTTCCCCTCCCAGTTGAACGGACCGTCGTGGCTGGTCCACGCCTTCACGATGAGGTCGTGTGCCTCCCAGAAGCGGTCCATCATCCGCGTAGGCCGGTGATTGCCCGCCGACATCTCGTACGGCACGCCGCGCACGAACCCGCACTCGAGCCGGCCGCGCGAGTAGACGTCGACCATCGCCATCTCCTCGGCCACCCGCACCGGCTCGCGCCGGTTCGCGATCGGATTGCCGAGGATCAGGAGACGCGCCTTGCGCGTGTCGCGGGCGAGCGCGCCCATGACGACCGCGGCCGAGGGATTGAGATTCGTCGCGGTCTGGTGATGCTCGTTCACCATGATCTCGAGGCCGAGATCCTCGGCGATCTGCCACTCGTCGATGAAGCGGTGATAGAGGTCGGCGCCGATCTTGGGATCGTAGTACCGGTTGGGCAGCTTCACCCGGATCGAGTCGTATTCCTTCGAGTCCGGCAAGAGGTGATACGCGTTCTCGCTGAAGAACCAGGCTCGCATGCCCACGACCGGCCTACCCCCTTCGTTCGCCGATGAATGCGCTGACGCGCTCGACGAACCCCGCCGGCTCTTCGATGTGGGGGAAATGGCCGGCGCCGGCGACCGTCTCGAATCGGGCGCCGGGGATGGCGGTCCGAAACGCGTCGCCGTAGTACGCCGCGGTCACGAACCGATCATCGGCGCCCCACAGGAGCAAGGTCGGCAAGGTGATGCGGTGAAGCCACTGGCGGAGCTTCGGGTTGTGGAAATACGGCTCCCATGCGTAGAGCGCCGTCGCCTCGCGGTTGCGCGCGATCACCGTGAGCTGGTCGTCCGAGAGCGCGGTGTGGTCGACGGCGGCGCGGGCCGGATCGCGATACTGCAGGCGAGCGACTTCGTCCGGCGGGAGCGCGAAGATGTCGGGGATGTCGCGCGTCTCCCGATCGCCCACCTTGATGCCGAGCGGCGCGACCAGGACGAGGCCGCTGAAGCGGTCATGGCACTTCACGGCCATCTCGGCCGCGATCCAGCCGCCGAGCGAGGAGCCGACCACGGTCACGTTGCGAAGGTTTCGCTCAGCGAGCACGTCGAGGTAGAGATAGGACAAGTCATCGACAGTGTCGATGCTTGCGACGTCGGGCGAATGGCCGAAGCCGGGATGCGAGGGTGCGAGCACGCTGCCGTGCGCCGCGAGCATGTCGAGGAACGGCGCCGCCGGATCGAGCCCTTCCTCGCCGTGGAGCCACAAAATCGGCGGCCCCTGCCCTCGCTCGACGATCTCCAGCCGCACGCTGTGCACGGTCATCCAGCCGGTCTGCGTCACGTTGGTAGCCATAGTCGCTTCGGACTATATCAAGAATGGCCGCGATCAAGCACGACGCTGAAGCAGCGCGACGATGCGCGCCGCCGTCACCGGCGTCTCGGTGATCCGCACGCCGAACGGCGCCAGCGCGTCCTCGACGGCGTTGGCGATCGCCGCCGGCGGCGAGATCGCACCGCCTTCGCCGAGCCCCTTGACCCCGAGCGGGTTGCGCGGCGATGGAAACTCCAGGTGCACCGTCTCGATCGGCGGCAGGTCGTCCGCCTTGGGGACGGCATAGTCCATCAGCGATCCGGTCAGGAGCTGGCCCGTCTCGTCGTACACCATTTCCTCGAACAGCGCGCCGCCGACGCCCTGCGCGACGCCGCCGTGCACCTGCCCATCCACGATGATCGGATTGATCACGCGGCCGCAGTCGTGGGCGACGACGTAGCGCAATAGCTTCACGGCCCCTGTGGCGGGATCCACCTCGACCTGCGCGACGTGGACGGCGCTCGCGTAGGTCACGGTGGGCACGTGGTGGTAGGCACTCGCTTCGAAATCGGGTGAGGCGACGCCCGGCTTGGCGAAAGTCGGGATCGAGGCCTGGACAACGCGCGCGAGGTCGACCGCCGAGCCCGGCGCACCCTTGACGAAGACCCGGCCGTCCTCGATCTCGATGTCGTCGGGACCGGCTTCGAGTAAGGCCGCCGCCGCGCGGGCGAGCTTCGTCCGCACTTCCCGGCAAGCGTCCGCGATCGAGTTGCCGGCCGTCACGGCGCTGCGGCTCGCGAACGTGCCGACGCCGAACGGGACCGCCGCGGTATCCCCGCCGATGACCGTCACCCAGTCGAGCGGGACACCAAGGGCATCGGCGGCGACTTGCGCGAAGCTGGTCTCGTGTCCCTGCCCCGAGTTGATCGCGCCGGTCGCCACGAGGACTCGGCCGGCCAGATCGAGCTTCACGGTCGCGCCCTCGTACGGGCCGATCGCGGTGCCCTCGACGTATCCCGAGATGCCGATACCGCGGTAAACGCCGCGCGCGCGCAGGAGCGGCTGCTCGGCGCGAAACCGCTCGTAACCCGCCGCCTCCAGCGCCTTCTCGAGCGCCTCGGGAAAGTCGCCGGTGTCGTAGACCAGCGGATTGCCATCGCGGTAGGGCATGCCGAAGTCGTACGGCAGCTCGTCCGGGCGGATGTAGTTGCGGCGCCGGATCTCGGCCGGGTCCATTCGCAGCTCGCGCGCCAGGCAGTCGACGATGCGGTCCATCGCGAACACGGTCTCGGGACGGCCGGCGCCCCGATACGGCGCGTTCGGCGTCTTGTTCGTCACCACGGCCTGGACGTCGACCCGCATGTTCTTGATGCGATGCGGGCCGATCAGGTGCGCGACCGTGTTGTACGGCAGCACGACACCCCACACGTTGTAGGCGCCGAGATCGAGCCAGATCCGATCGCGCACCGCGAGGATCGTCCCGTCGCGCGCCGCGGCCAGCGAGATCGCGTGCACCTGGTGGCGCGCGTGCGCCGCGCCCGACATGTGCTCGCGCCGGCTCTCGATCCATTTCACGGGCCGTCCGAGCACCCGCGCCACGATCGGAATCAGCGCGTCCTCGGCGTAGCCGGACGCCTTGGTCCCGAAGCCGCCGCCGAGGTCGGGCGCGATCACGCGGATCTTGTGCGGCGCGATCCCGAGCGTGCCGGTGAGCCCCTGCTGGACGAAGTGGGAGACCTGCGTCGAGTTCCAGGTGGTCATGGTGCCGTCGCGGCGATCCCACATCGCGACGACGCCGCGGCCTTCGAGCGGCATGCCGACGTAGCGCTGGATGTTCAAGGTCTCGGCGACGGTCGCGTCGGCCCGGGCGAACGCGCGGTCCGCGTCGCCGATCGCGTGCGTGAAGCCGATCCCGATGTTGCTGCCCCATTCCGGGTGGATCAGCGGCGCCCCGGGCTCGGCGGCGCGGCGCATGTCGACCACGGGCGGCAAGAGCTCCCACTCGACCGCGATCAGCTCCGCCGCGTCCTCGGCGCGCTCGGGGCTGTCGGCCACGACCATCGCGACGATCTCGCCGACGTGCCGCGCGCGGTCCCGGCAGAGCGCCCACTGCGGCGCCTGGCGAACGTCGACCTTGACCACGGCGGCCAGCCCCGGCGGCACCGCGCCGAAGAGCGGCAGCGGCTTCATCCAGGGCTCGAGATCGCGGAACGTCAGCACGCGTATCACGCCCGGCGCCGCCGCGGCCCGCGTGGTGTCGATCGCGACAACGCGCGCGTGCGCGTGCGGCGAGCGGGAAAACGCCGCGTGGAGCATGCCCGGCGCGGTCACGTCGTCGATGAAGCGTCCTTCGCCGCGGAGGAATCGCGGATCCTCTCGCCGCTTCACCGCCGCGCCGAAAAATTTCGCGCCCATGACCCAGCCCGCGACTATACACCCGCTTGCCGGACGTGGAATCATTGACGAGTGCAATCGATGCGCGACGTCCACCACGTCAGTGTTTTCATCGCCCGCCGCCCGACCGAGGTCTACGCGTTCGCTTCGGATCCGAGGAATCTTCCGCGGTGGGCGGCCGGGCTGGCCCGCTCCGAGGTGAGACGAGACGGCGACGGATGGATCGCGGACGCTCCGTTCGGCCGGATCAAGGTGCGCTTCGCGGCGCCGAACCCGTTCGGCGTCATGGATCACGACGTCGAGCTGGAGTCCGGCGTCATCGTCCACAACCCCATGCGCGTCGTGCCGCACGGAGAGGGCAGCGAGTTCGTCTTCACGCTGATGCGCCGCCCGGGCATGTCGGACACCGAGCTGGCCCAGGACAAGGCGGCGGTCGAGCGCGACCTCGAAACGTTGAAGGCCTTGCTCGAAGGGTGACGCAGGGGACAAATCCTAGCGCGCTTCCCGCAAATCGAATCGTGCGCTATTCTCGCTGCCACATCTCTGATCACGCGGGGAGGCATCGATGGGTAGACGGTCGATCGTGCTGGTCGCTCTGGTCCTGGTCGCGCTCGCGGCGCTGGCGGTACCCGGACATTCGCAGGCGCCGATCAAGATCGGCGTCATCGAGCCGCTCTCGGGGCCGGTCGCGGCCTCCGGCAACTACGTCCGGATGGGCGCCGAGATCGCGCGCGACTGGATCAACGCGAAAGGTGGCATCGGCGGCCGGAAGATCGACTTGCTCATCGAGGACAACAAGTCCGATCCCAAGGAGGCCGCCAGCGCCGCCGAGAAGCTCATCGTGCGCGACAAGGTGCCGGCGATCATGGGCGCCTGGGGCAGCTCGATGACCTTGGCGGCGATGCCGAAGCTCGAGGAATACGGCGTGCCGATGGTCGTCGAGACCTCCAGCGCCGCGTCGATCACCAAGCGCGGCAACCCGTGGATCTTCCGCATCAGCCCGCCGTCGGAGATGGAAGCGCTCGGCCTGGAGCAGTATGTAGACAAGCTCGGCGTCAAGCGCGTCGATTTTCTGGCCGTCAACACCGACTGGGGTCGCGGCTCGATCACCGCCTTCGGCGACATGCTGAAGAAGAAGGGCGCGGCGGTCGGCGTGGCCGAGTACATGGAGCAGTCGGCGACCGACATGAACGCGCAGATCACCAAGATCAAGGCGACCGGCGCCGACACCCTGTTCCTGACGACCGCCGTCGAGCAGATCACGCTCGTGATGAAGCAGGCGCAGGAGCAGCGGCTCACGCGCAAGGTCGTCACGACCGGCGGTAGCTCGTCGCCCACCCAGCTCATCAAGCAGGCCGGCGCCGCCGCCGAGGGCAGCTATCACATCGTGTTCTTCATGCCGTGGTTCCCCGAGGCGATGCCGGACGGCAAGCTCGCGAAAGCGTTCGTCGACGAGTGGGCCAAGCGTGGCCATCCCTTCGAAGGCCTGACCGAGGGCTTCCGTGGCCACGACGGCATCGCGACGATCGCCGAGGCGATCCGAGTCGCCGGCAAGGACGACGCCAAGGCCGTGCAGGAAGCGCTCTGGAAGGTGAACCTGATGGGCGTCAACGGCCCGATCAAGTTCGAGAAGGACGGGCCAGCCGGCAAGGAGAGCGGCCAGAGCAAGCCGAGTATCTTCATCGTCCAGATCCGCGACGGCAAGGTGGCGCTGCCCGACTTTCTCGCAAAAAAGTAGCCTGCCGGGCGGATGGCTGAGCTCCTTCAGCACCTGCTGAACGGCCTGGTGCTCGGCGGGACCTACGCCCTGCTGGGCATCGGGCTCACCTTGATCTTCGGCCTCATGAACGTCGTGAACTTCGCCCACGGCGAGTTCTACACCTTGGGCGCGTACGTGTGCTTCGCGGCGCTGGCGCTCGCCGGCGCGGACTTCTTCGTGGCGCTCGTGGCGGCGATCGTTGTCGGCGCCGCGCTCGGCTGGCTCTGCGAGGTGACCTTGCTCAGACCGCTTCGCAACGAATCGATCGACACGACCATGCTCGTGATGATCGGGCTCTGGATCGCGATGCAGAACGCCGAGCTCCTGGGCTGGGGCGGCGTGGCCAAATCGATCCCGCATCCGTTCCCAACGGCGCCGCTCGTGCTGGGTCCGGTCGCGATCGCGCCCCTGCGGCTCTTCGTCTTGGCCCTGGCCGCGGCGCTCATCGTGGCGTCCTGGCTCCTCATTCAGAAGACGAAGCTCGGCCGCGCGATGCGCGCCACGTTCCAGGATCGCGACACCGCGGCGCTCATGGGCGTGGGAATCTCGCGCATCCACGCGGCGACGTTCGCCTTCGGCTCCGGGCTCGCCGCGGCGGCCGGTGCGCTGCTCGGCCCGATCTTCCTGGTCTATCCCTCGATGGGAGATCTGGCCTCGCTGAAGGCGTTCTCGGTGGTCATCCTCGGCGGTCTCGGCAATCTGCCCGGCGCCACCTTGGGTGGCTTGTTGCTCGGCGTGGCCGAGGAGCTGGGCGCCGGGTACATCTCGTCCGGCTACCGCGACGCGGTGGGCTTCGTCATCATCATCCTCGTGCTGCTCTTCAGACCCTCCGGACTCTTCGCGCGCCAAGAACGCATCGCATGATCCGGGCCGGCGGCTGGCTCCTCGCGGTGGCCGCACTGACCCTGCCCTTCTGGCTCCAGAGCCCGTATCACGTGCACGTGGCGATCATGGCCGGCATCTTCGGCGTGCTCGCGATGTCGCTGAACCTGCTGCTCGGCTACACCGGCCAGCTCTCGCTCGGCCATGCGGCGTTCTTCGGCATCGGCGCCTACGCCTCGGCGCTCCTCACCCTGAAGCTCGAGTGGTCGTTCTGGCCGGCGCTCGCCGTCGCGGTCGCGCTGGCCGGTATCGCGGGGTTCTTCATCGGGCGGCTCGCGCTGAAGCTGCGCGGCGCGTACTTCGTGCTGGTCACGATCAGCTTCGCCGGCGTGATCTCGCTGATCAGCGTCAACTGGATCGAGCTGACGAACGGGCCGCTGGGACTGCCGGGCGTGCCGGCGCCCGAGCTCGGGCCCTGGTCTCTCCGGACCAAGACCGCCTACTACTATCTGGTCCTCGCGGCGGTCGCCCTCTCGTACCTCGTGTGCCGGCGGCTCGTCCGCTCGCGGATCGGCCGCGCGCTGGTCGCGCTTCGCGAGAACGAGGCGCTGGCCGAGTCGATCGGCGTCGACGTCACGCACTACCTGGTGCTGGCCGCCGTCGTGAGCGCGGCGATGGCCGGGCTCGGCGGAAGCCTCTACGCTCACTACACGCGCTTCGTGAGCCCGGAGGTCTTCCTCTTCACCTACACCGTGACGATGGTGATCATGGTCGTCGCCGGCGGCAAGGGCACACTCGCCGGGCCGCTGGTCGGCGCCGTGCTCTTCACCGCGCTGCCGGAAGCGCTGCGCGCGGCCGCGTCGTGGCAGTGGCAGATGCTCGCGTATGGCGTGGTGCTCGTCCTGCTGGTGTTCCTCCTGCCGCGCGGCATCGTGCCACGCCTCGGCGAGACGCTCGCGGGCCGGCACAGCGCCGCCGCCGTCGCGCCCGCGGCGCGGCACTAGTGCTCGCCGTCGACGAGCTCGCGGTGAGGTTCGGCGGCGTGACCGCGCTCGAGCGCGTGTCCTTCCAGGTGCGGCCGGGCTCGATCACCAGCGTCATCGGCCCCAACGGGGCTGGCAAGACCACCGCCTTCAACGCGATCACCGGCTATCTGCGACCGACCGGGGGTCGCGTCACGTACGATGGCACCTCCCTGACGGGCCTCAGGCCCTCGGCGATCGCGCGCCGCGGCGTCGTTCGTACGTTCCAGAAGACCAGCGTCTTCCCCGTGCTGACCGTCGTCGACAACGTGCTGACCGGACTCCACCTGCGCGGCACCGCCGGGTTCTTCGCCGTGCTCGCCGGCCGGCGACGGCTGGTCGCCGAGGAGCGCTCGCTCGCCGCCGAGGCTTCCGCGATCGTCGACTTCGTCGGTCTGACCCATCGTCGGTTCGAAGCGGCCGGTGCCTTGCCGTACGGCGAGCAGCGGCTCGTCGAGCTGGCCGTGGCGCTTGCCGCCCGGCCGCGCGTGCTCCTGCTCGACGAGCCCGGCGCCGGCATGACCGGCTCCGAGAGAATCGTGGTCAGCGGCCTCATCCGCCGAATCCGCGAGCAGGGCGTCACCGTGCTACTGGTCGAGCACGACATGCGGATGGTGATGGGTATCTCGGACACCGTGATCGTGCTCAGCGGCGGTCGCGTCATCGCCGAGGGCGCGCCCGCGGCGATCCAGGCGCATCCCGAGGTGATCCGCGCCTATCTGGGGGCGTCGGCTGGCTCCGCCTGAGACGTCGCCATTGCTTCGGCTGGAGAACGTCCACGCCGGGTACGGTCCGATCATCGCCCTGCGCGGGCTCGAGCTCACCGTGGCGCCGGGCGAGCTGGTCTGCCTGATCGGCGCCAACGGCGCCGGCAAGAGCTCGACCCTGCGAGCGATCTCGGGGCTCCTGCCGGCGTCCCAAGGGCGCATCGTGTTCGACGGCCGCGAGATCCAGCGCGAGGCGCCGGCCGCCATTCTCAAGAGCGGCATCGCCCATTGCCCCGAGGGCCGGCGCGTGTTCCCGCATCTCACGGTCGAGGAAAATCTGGCGATGGGCGCTTACGTGCGAACCGATCGGCACGCGATCGCGGCCGACCTCGCGGAGGTCGGTCGCCACTTCCCGATCCTGATCGAGCGCCGCCGGCAGATGGCCGGCACGCTCTCGGGCGGCGAGCAGCAGATGCTGGCCATCGCCCGCGCGCTGATGGCGCGGCCGCGCCTGATCCTGTTCGACGAGCCGTCTCTGGGACTGGCGCCGACCATCGTCGAGATGACGTTCGCGATCATCGCTGACATCCGGCGCCGCGGCACGACCGTGCTCATGGTCGAGCAGAACGCCTACGCGGCGCTCCGCATGGCCGACCGCGCCTACGTGATGGAGACCGGCCGCATCGTGCTCGAGGGGCCCGCGCGCGACTTGCTCGATGACGACCACGTTCGCCGCGCATATCTCGGGGGCTGAGCGGGTCGTGAGCGAGAGCCTGGTCTTCCTGCCCGGCGCCTCCGGCAATCGTGAGTTCTGGAAGCCGGTCAGCACGGGCCTGCGCCATCCCGGTGCCCGGCGCTTCGTGAGCTGGCCGGGGCTCGGCGGCGCGCCGATGGAGCCGGGCGTCAGGGGAATCGCCGACCTGGTCGCCCGCGTGGCGCGCGAGATCGCGGGCCCGTCGGTGCTGCTCGCGCAGTCGATGGGCGGCGTGGTCGCGGTACGCGTCGCGCTCGAGAAACCGACTCTGGTTCGCCGCCTCGTGCTCTCGGTCACGTCCGGTGGCATCGACGTCGCATCGCTGGGCGCCGCCGACTGGCGTCCCTCGTTCGTCGAGAACCACCCCGGGCTGCCGAGCTGGTTCGTCGACGAGCGTCAGGATCTCACCGCGCGCATCCGCGAGATCACCGTCCCCGTGCTGCTCCTGTGGGGAGACGCCGACCCGATCAGCCCGGTCGCGGTCGGACGGCGACTCGCCGAGCTCTTTCCGAACAGCAAGCTGGTCGTCCTCGCCGGAGGCACGCACGACCTGGTGCTCGAGCGGGCCGACGAGGTGATCCCGCACATCGAGCGCCACCTGGCCGGCTGATCGGAGTACGCTTGCGTTCTGGCGGAGCGAGGAGGCGGACCGTGGCTCAGCGTATTCTGATCTCGAGCGTCATGACCGCGCTGGTGCTGATCGCCGCCGGCTGTGGCCTGATGAGCAAGAGCGAGCAGCCGTCGCCCCCGCCGGTGACGGTGAGCCCCGCGCAATCGGGCACGAGCGTCGAGCTCGCGTCCGGCCAGTCCCTGCTCGTGCGGCTGCCGAGCAATCCTTCGACGGGCTATCGCTGGATCTACGTGGAGCCGAAGGACGCGGTGCTGAGGGTCGACGGCCCGTCCACGTTCGAGGCCGCGCAGAGCGCGGGCAACACCGCGGGCGCCGGCGGCACCGAGATCTGGAAGCTCGCGCCGCTCAAGGCCGGCCAGCAACAGCTTCGCTTCGAATATCGTCGGCCGTGGGAGCAGGACGGCGCGCCGGCGCAGGTTGCCACGTATGCGGTCACGGTGAAGTGAGCATGGCAGCGCCGGAGTATTGGTTTCCCGCGAAGCGCTACGGCTGGGGATGGGGTCCGCCCCGCGCCTGGCAGGGCTGGGTCGTGCTGGGGGCGTTCTTCGCACTCCTGGCAGCGGGCGCGATCGTCCTGTTGCCCGCGCAGCGACCGGGGTACTTCGTCGCGTACACCGCCGTCCTGTGCGCGGCGCTCGTCGCGGTCTGCTGGGTCAAGGGCGAGCCGTCGAGGTGGCACTGGGGCAAGAAGTGACGCGTTGGCCGGTTGACCGCGCATGCTCAAAGAGCTGACGCGCGCCGACTGGCTCTCGATCCTGAATCTTCCGGAGCGCCGGATTCCGCTGGCGTTGCTCGTGCGGGGCACCCGCAGCCTCGGCCACTGGTACCGCCACACTCAGGAGCATTTCACCAACGTCCTCGAGCTCGGCACGCCCAACAGCATTCTCGACGACCTCTTCGTCGCCGACCTCGGGCCTCACTCGGTGGCGTACGCCTCGGTGTACGGCGCCGCGATGGCCAGCGACGTCACTCACGTCTTCGGCGTGCTCGGCACTCGCCTGGTCGTTCAGATCGGCAACTGCGGCGCGCTCGCCGACGACATGGGCACGGGCGACCTGTTCACCGCCTCCGAGGCGTGCTGCGGCGAGGGCGCGTCGCAATACTACACGCCCGGGGAAGCGGTCGTGTCGGCATCGCTGGATCCCCGCGAATGGGTCGACGCGAAACATGCGAAGCCGCCGCTCCATCGCGGGCGCATTTACACGACGTCAGCGCTGCTCGCGGAGGGCATGGCGGATCTCGAGGCCTGGCACCGGGCCGGCTGCGCCGCGGTCGACCTGGAGACGGCGGCCACCTTCGCGGTGGCCACGCATTTCGGCATGGATCGGACGTCGCTGCTCTATGTGTTCGACAACCCGCGCCGCCGAGAGCACATCTTCCTGGACGATACCGACCGGGCCGAGCGCCGCCGCGCGGGCAACGCGCGAATGATGGAGCTTGTCCTCGATCTCGTCCGGGCATACGGTTCACGCCAGTGAATCCGGCGCTCAGAGGGACATCGTCATGCGTTTCGTCGCGCCGCTCGCCCTGCTGCTCGTCGCCTCGCTCGCGCTCGTGACGGCCGAGGCGCAGTCGCCGTTGCGGTCCGTCTCGTCGCAGAAGTGGGTCGTCGCGTGGACCGGCTCCGTGCAGGGGCCGTACCCGATCGGCAACCCCACGGCGCAGCCCGATCTGAACATTGCGTTCCCGTCAGCGGAGACCGGCGCGCACGATCAATCGTTCCGGATGATCGTGAAGCCCCAGATCTGGGGCCGTGAGGTGCGCGTGCGCCTGTCCAATGCGCTCGGCACGAAGCTCGTGACGTTCGACGCCGTCTACGTCGGCCTGCATCTCACGAGCTCGGCGCTGGTCCGCGGCACGAATCGCCCGGTGACCTTCGGCGGCAAGCGGACGATCACGATCGCGCCGGGTGACTCGGCGTGGAGCGACGCGGTGGCGCTGCCGTTCGTCCGCGACCCCGGAGGCGCGGAGCTCGCGGGGCGCAAGCTGGCGGTGAGCTTCCACGTTTCCGGCGAGAGCGGCCCCATGACCTGGCACGCGAAGGCGCTCCAGACCTCATATGTTTCGCTGCCCGCCACCGGCGCGAAGAGTCAGGACGAGAGCGAAGCGGTGTTCCCGGTCAGCACGACCTCCTGGTATTTCCTGGACGCGCTCGACATGCGGGCTAAAAGCGACGCGTACGCGATCGTCGCGTTCGGTGATTCGATCACGGACGGCACGCTCGCCACCCTGAACGGTGACGATCGCTGGCCGGACGTGCTCGCGCGCCGGCTACACGCGATGCACGGCAACCGGATCTCGGTCGTCAATGCGGGCATCGGCGGCAACCAGGTGGTCGGGCCGCAGGCGTACTCGGCGCAAGCGCCCTATCCCGGCGGTCCGTCGGCGGTCTCGCGGCTCGAGCGCGACGTGCTTTCGCTCTCCGGTGTCGCGGCGGTGATCTGGCTCGAGGGCATCAACGACTTCAGCAAGAACGGCAACGCCAGTGTCGAGGCCGTTCAGGCCGGCATGAAGGAGGCGGTCGCACGCCTCCGAGCGAAGATCCCGAACGTCCGCGTGATCGGCGCCACCCTCACGCCTGCCGTCGGCGCCAACAATCCGAACCACGGCTTTCCCGAGCAGGACGCGAAACGCAAGGCGCTCAACGACTTCATCCGCGCCGGCGGTGTCTTCGACGGAGTCGCGGACTTCGACCGGGTCATCGCGGATCCGGCCACGGGCGCGATGCGTGCCGAGTTCGTGCCGAATACGACGGTCGGGGGCCCCGGCGACAACCTGCATCCGAACCGGCTCGGCTACGTGGCGATGGGCATGGCGATCGACCTCGATTTGCTGGCGCCGGTGGGCGCGAAGGCGGGAACCCGATGACCCGTATCGAGCCGCTCGAGCCGCCGTTTCCGCCCGAGCTCCAGAAGGTCTTCGACTCGATCATGCCGCCCGGTGTGCCGCCGCTCGCACTCTTCACGACCCTGGCGCGCGTCCCGCGCATCTGGGATCGCTTCCGCGCCGGAAGCCTCCTCGACCGTGGTCCGGTCTCGCTCCGTCACCGTGAGATCGTGATCGACCGCACCTGCGCGCGCTGCGGCTGCGCCTACGAGTGGGGCGTGCACGTCGCGTTCTTCGCCCAGCGTGCCGCGTTGACCGAGACTCAAGTCAGGGCCACCGTCCAGGGCGACGCGGGCCACCCGACGTGGAGCGCGGAGGAGCGGCTACTGATTCAGATGGTGGACGAGCTGCACGACTCGGCGGCGATCTCCGACCCTCTCTGGGACGCGCTGGCGGCCACCTTCAGCGTCGAGCAGATCCTCGAGCTGATCGGGCTGGTCGGCTTCTACCACACGGTGTCGTTCTTCGCCAATGGGCTCAAGCTACCGCCCGAGGCGCGCGCCGTGCCGTTCCCGGCGGCCTAGCCGCCGGACTTACTCGTCGCCGGACTTACTCGTCGCGGGGCTCCGAGCGCGCAAACCGCCCGCTGCGCAGATCGGCCAGCGTCTGCTCGATCTCCGCGCGAGTGTTCATCACGAAGGGGCCGTAGCGCGCGATCGGCTCGTTGACCGGGCGCGCGGCGGCGAGGAGGAAGCGACCTCCCGTCGGGCCGGCCACGGCCTCGACGAGCTCGCCGTCGCCGAAGACGATCAGTGACGGCCCGTGCGCGGCCTTGTGCTCGGGTCCGAAGCCCACCTCGCCACTGTCGACGTAGGCGAACGCCGTGTGGCCCCGCGGCACTTCCTCGCGGAACGTGGCGCCCGGCGGCAAGACGACGTCGAGGAACTTCGGCGCGACCGCGAGCCCTTCGACTGGGCCCGCGAAGCGGCCGCCCTGGGCCTCACCCGCGATCACGCGCAGGCTCGCCCCATCGTCGGTCTTCGTCTCGACCAGGCGATCGCCCTGCACGTCGCGATACTTGGGCCGGCTCATCTTCTCCCTGGCCGGCAGGTTGAGCCAGATCTGCAGCCCTGCAATGCCCTCGGGGCGTACCTGGGGCATCTCCTCGTGCAGGATACCGCTGCCGGACGTCATCCACTGGATGTCTCCGGCGCCGATCGAGCCCTTGTGACCGAGCGAGTCGCCGTGCTTGACCTCGCCCTTGCGGACGATCGTCACGGTCTCGATGCCGCGATGCGGATGGTACGGAAAGCCCGCCTCGTAGTCGGCCGGCTCAACCGACTCGAAGTGGTCGAGGAGCAGGAACGGGTCGAGATGGTCGAGCCTCCGGGTGCCGATGCTACGGCGCAGATGGACGCCGGCGCCCTCGACGACGGGCTCGGGCGTGACGACGTATGCGACCGGACGCGACGACTGGCTCATGCGTTCCTCCCACCTCTAGAGATGCGGGCGCGCTGGCGGCCGATTCAAGCCCTGGCTAGGATGCGGTCCTCCGTGACATCGCCTCCCGAAGCGCGCGCTGGCGCTCGAAGAGCACGGCCTCGGCCTTCCCGGATCAGCACGTCCGATCGCTCGGGCAGGACCTGGCTCTCTTTCACGAGCCGGCGCGCTGCGTCGCGTACCTCCTGCGCCCGGCGCCGTACTTCGGCCGGGAGCATCGCACAGCCGTAGAGATGGCCGCGAACGCTCTCGGTAAGATCGCGACGGCATCGAGGACACAGGTTCGTACGGCTACCCAGCGTGTCCGCGGCGAGCTGTGCCAGACGGAAGCGGATGTCGATCAACATCGGCGTACCAATTCACAGGAGCACGGGGCGAGCTGCCGAAGAGAGGACGGAGGAAGGGCCATGAACACAACGCTCACAGCAAGGCCGGTCCGCTCCCCTATTTGATCGACGGAGTGGAGTGATTCGTGGCTGGAAGACAACAACTTCTGCAACGACTGGAGAAGGCGTGGGTGGCATTCAACGAGTCGTACGCCGGCTTGTCGGATTCGCAACTGATGGAGCCTGGTGTGAGCGGCGCCTGGTCGGTGCGTGACATCCTCACGCACGTGACCACGTGGGAAGAGGAAGCGCTGAAGTACCTGCCACTTTCCTGAGGAGCGGCACGCCGCCGCGGTACTCCGTACAGTACGGGGGCATCGACGCCTTCAACACCCGCATGACGGAACAGAAACGGAACCTTTCGCTGTTCGAGGTCCGCGGGCGATTGGCGGGAACGCACAGCCGGCTCGACTACGGATCGATACGTACCGCCATTACCCGCTCCACGCGGAGGCGATTCGGCACTGGCGATATCGGATTTTCAAAATACCGACCAACTCGACATCCCGGCCTCCACTAAACAGTGGCGCGCCCGGGTGCATCTGCACGCCGTCGCGTGCCGTGATTTGCAGAGTCGTGCCTCCGAAGTGACGCATCTTTATGGTGGCGCCACGAACATTGGGCATTTTCAGCCGGCGCGGCCTCGTTCAGGATCCGGGGCATGGGCGATCCGCGTCACGTGCTCGGGCGCGCGGCGGAGGAGGCGGCGGCCAAGCTCCTCGAGCGCTCGGGGCTCCGCATCGTCGCGCGCAACGTCAAGCTCCGGCATGGCGAGATCGATCTGGTCTGCCGCGATCGCGAGGTGTGGGTGTTCGTCGAGGTCAAGTGCCGCCAGGAGCGCTGGGACGACGGACCGGGCGCCGCCGTGTCCTGGTGGAAGCGCCGGCGGCTCATCCGCCTGGCGCAGGGCTACCTGAAGTGGATGCACATCGCGGAGGCGCACTGCCGGTTCGACGTGGTCGCGGTGACGCCGCGCGGCGACGGTCGCTTCGAGATCCGCCACATCCCCGCCGCCTTCGACGCGACCGGGATCGTGTGAGGCCAGGCCCTTGAGATTTCAGGTACAATCACGCTCCCGTGACGATTCTCTGGGATGCCTACCGTAGCGCGCTCGGGTCGATCGCCCAGGCCGTAGGGCGCACGCCGCTCGTTACCCTCAACCGCGTCACCGCGGGCGTCGTGCCGAAGATCCACGTGAAGCTCGAGTGGTACGGCGCCAGCGGCAGCCTCAAGGACCGGATCTACCTGCACATGTTCGAGCGCGCCGAGGCGCGTGGCGATTTGCGCCCGGGCATGCGCGTGCTCGAGTGCTCGACCGGCAACGCCGGGATCGCCTGTGCGTTCGTCGCGGCGGTCAAGGGCTATCGCTGCACGGTCGTCATGCCCGAGGGCATGAGCGACGAGCGCAAGAAGATCATGCGCGCCTACGGGGCCGACCTCGTCTTCACGCCCGGCGGCGAGAGCGACGTGGACCTCTCGCTCCAGCGCCTGGAGGAGATCCGCGCAGGCGATCCGACCGGCTACTGGGTGCCCGGCCAGTTCGACAACGCCGACAACGTCGAGGCGCACTACCGGACGACCGGCCCCGAGATCTGGGAGCAGACCGGCGGCATCGTCGGCGCGTTCGTGGCCTCCCAGGGCAGCGGCGGCACGCTCACCGGCGTCGGCCGATTCCTGCGCGAACACGACGCACGTGTGCGGCTCTACGCCGTCGAGCCCGAGGAATGCGCGCTGCTGGCGCGCCGCGAGTGGGGACCGCACGGCATCGAGGGCATCGGCGACGGCTTCATCCCCGAGAACCTGGACGTCGCGATCCTCTCCGGAGTCATCACGACGACGACCGACGAGAGCCTTGCGATGGCGCGCCGCCTCGCGGCAGAGGAAGGCATCTTCTGCGGCATCTCGACCGGGTGCAACGTGGCGGCGGCGCTCAAGCTGGCTCGCCACCGCCCGGATCTGCCGTCCATCGTGACCATGGTGAACGACACCGGGCAGCGCTACTTCACGACGGCGCTCTGCGGCGAGGACAAGCACGTCGAGGTTCCCGAGCGCGAGCACCCGATGGATCCGCGTACGCGGCGCGAGCTCGATCGCTACCAGCCGAAGTGGGAGATCCTCACCTGAACCCGGCCGAGTACGACTTCATCGCCGCGCGCCGACGGATCGAGGCCAAGGCCAAGTCGGCGGGCGAGAAGCTCACGAGCCTGGAGGATGCGGCCTCGCGCGTGAAGGACGGCGATCAGCTCGGCGTCGGCGGCTGCCTGTTCTCGCGGACCCCGCTGGCGCTCATGCGCGAGATCCTCCGACAGCGGCGGCGTGGACTCACGCTGGCGCGCAACCTCACGTGCAACGAGGGCGAGATGTTCATGGCCGCCGGCGCGGCGAGCCGCGTGATGACCGCGTGGATGTCGATCGGGCTGCCCTGGGGCGTGTCCAAGATCCTGCGTCACTACGTCGAGAGCGGCGCTGTCGCGCTGGAGGAGTGGAGCCATCTGGCGCTCGGGCTCCGCTTTCGAGCCGGCGCGATGGGCGTGCCGTTCCTGCCCGCGCTGACGATGCTCGGCTCCGACCTGGTCGGGGTGGCCGGTCTCAAGACCGTGCAGGATCCGTACACCGGCGAGACGCTCGCGGCCGTGCCGGCGCTCTTTCCCGACGTCGCGCTCGTGCACGTGCACCGCGCCGATCGGTTCGGCAACTGCCAGATCGACGGTTACCCGCACATGGACGCCGACATCGCGCGCGCGGCGACGACGGTCCTGATAACGGCCGAAGAGATCCTCTCCGAGGAGGAGACGCGGCGCTATCCGGACCGCACCGTCATTCCGGGCTTCGTGGTCGACGCGCTCGTGCACGTGCCGTTCGGGTCGTTCCCGCACGAATGCTACGGACTCTACGAAGCGGACTACGACCACTTCGCCGAGTACTGCGCGGCCATCGACGCCCGGGGCCCGTCGGCGGTCGGCGAGTATCTCGAGCGCTACGTGTACGGGCCGCCCACGTGGAGCGACTATCTCGATCTTTTCGGCGGCGAGCGCATGGGACTGCAGGCCAAGCGGGCCCGAGAATTGACACGATGACCGAGCCAAGCGCCCTTCTCAGGCCACCCGCCGTGCGCGCCGGGCTCACGCGCTCGATACAATGACCGAGCGATTCAATGCCTCGGAGCTCTTGGCCGTGATCGCCGCGCGCCAGCTCCGCGACGACACGACGGTGTTCGCGGGTGTCGGAGTTCCGCTGCTCGCTGCGGCGCTCGCCAAGCGGCGGCATGCGCCGCGGCTCACAATGGTGATCGAGGGGGGCATCATCGGACCACAGATCGCGCCGGGGCGACTGCCGGTGTCCACCAACGAGATGCGCGCCGGTCACCGGGCGACGATGCTCCCGGGGATCACCGACGCCTTCCTGTTTGCCCAGCGCGGCTTCGTGGACGTCGGTTTCATGGGCGGCGCGCAGATCGATCAGTACGGCAACATCAACACGAGCGTGCTCGGCGCCGACTACTGGCATCCCAAGGTGCGGCTGCCCGGCACCGGCGGCGCCAACGACATCGCGTCGCTGTGCCGCGAGGTCATCATCGTCACCGCACACGAGAAGCGGCGTTTCGTCGAGCGCGTCGACTTCGTGACGAGCCCGTCGTGGCTACGGGGCAACGGATCGCGCAAGGCGGCCGGATTGCTCTTCGGCGGCGTCTCACGCGTCGTCACCACGCTCGGCATTCTCGGGTTCGATCCGGACTCGCGGCGCATGCGGATCGACGCGACGCACGCGGGCACCTCGGTGGACGCAATCCGCCAGAACACGGGCTTCCCGCTGCTCGAAGCGCCGCGCGTGGAAACCACCGAGCCGCCTTCCGACGACGAGCTCGAGATGCTTCGAGCGCTCGATCCCGAGCGGCGCTTCCTGGGCTGAGCCATGACTACCTTCGGACTGGCGATCAAGAACTTCGTGGGACCGACCGAGACCCCCGATATCGACGCCCTCTATAGCTACGCGCAGCGGGCCGAGGCGCTCGGATTCGAGTCGCTCTGGGCGTGGGACCACGTGATTCTCGGCGTCGAGCCGTCGTTCCCGATCCTCGACGCGGTCGGCACGCTCACCGCGATCGCGGCGCGGACGAGCCGGATCAAGCTCGGCACCGGCGTGCTGGTACTGCCCCTGCGCAACCCGACCGTGGCCGCGAAGGCCCTCGGCACGCTCGACGTGATCTCGAAGGGCCGGCTGATCCTCGGCGTCGCCGCTGGCTGGTACGCGCGCGAGTTCGACGCCGTCGGCGTACCGTTCAAGCGGCGCGGCCGGCTCTTCGAGCGCAACCTCGAGATCCTCTCGCGGCTCTGGACCGAGGACCGCGTCACCTTGCAGGTCGAGGAGCACAATCTGCGCGAGGCCGTGATGCGGCCTCGCCCGGTCCAGAACCCCCGCCCGCCGATCCTGATCGGCGGCTACGTCGACGCCGTGCTCAAGCGCGTGGCGACGAGCGGCGACGGCTGGCTCACCTATTTCTACACGCCCGAGAGCTATCAACGCTCGTGGGAGAAGATCGTCGGCTTCGCCAAGGAGGCAGGCCGCGATCCCAAAACGCTCAGCGGCACGAACCAGCTCGCGATTTACGTGGGCCGCTCGCGCGAGGCGACCGAGGCGCCGATGCGGAAGTGGCTCCAGACCGAGTGGGACGTGGCCGCCTGGAGCGAGTCGACGATCGAGCACGCGATCCGCGGCAGCGCGGACGAGTGCGTCGGGCAGCTCCGCGCGCACATCGACTCGGGCGTGGATCGTCTCGTCCTCATCCCCTATCGCTACGAGCCCGAGCAGGTCGAGCTGATCGCGCGCGACGTGCTGCCGCGGCTGGCCCAGGCGGCCCCGACGCCACGCTAGATGGCCGAGCGCCGCGAGGTGTTCGAGCGGGTGCTGGCGCCCGAGCCCGGGCGCACGGCGCTCGTGGTCGTCGACATGCAGCGCGGTTTTCTCGACCCGGGCGAAGCGATGGCGGTGCCGCCGGCGCGCGAGATCGTGCCGGTCATCCAGCACCTCCTGAACGTGTTTCGCGCCAAGCGCCTGCCGGTCGTCTTCACCGAGTTCGTCTATTCCGAGAGCGCGCCGGTGCTCATCGGCCGCCTGCATCCCGAGCATCAACCGGCGGCGCCCGGCGCGCCGCGCGGCTTCGGTCTGCCGTCCTCGTCGTGCCTGGAGGGGACGCCGAGCGCCGAGACCGTCCCCGACCTGGCACCGCGCGCCGGCGAGGTCGTCGTGAAGAAGCGCGGGTACGACGCGTTCGCCGGCACCTCGCTGGACGGCACCTTGCGGGCGCGGAACGTGACTTCGCTCGTGGTGACCGGTACGATGACGGACATCTGCGTCCTGGCGACGGTGACCGCCGCGCTCCACCGGGAGTACCGCGTCACCGTGGTGGAAGACGGCGTGGCCACGCTCTGGCTTGAGATCCAGCGGGCCGCGCTCGACATCATCGCCCGGGCGTACGGTCGTGTCGTCAGCGCCAAGGAAGTCGTCGACCAGATCTCGAGCTGGTCGTGAGGAGAGTGGGATGACCCAACCGCTGCGCTTCTCGGGCGTCATGCCTGCCAACGTGCTGCCGTTCACCTCCGACCTGGCGATCGACGAGCGTGCGTATCGGCGGCATCTGCGCTGGCTCGCCGACACCCGCGGCGTCACGGGCATCGTCGCCAACGGGCACGCCTCGGAGGTCTCGTCGCTCAACCGCGAGGAGCGCGAGCGCTCGCTCGCGATCGCGCTGGACGAAGTCGGCAGCGCGTGCCCGATCGTGGCCGGCGTCTATTCCGACGGCACACAGGACGCCGTCGATCTCGCGCGTGATGCCCGGGCCGCGGGCGCGGCCGGCGTGCTCGTGTTCCCGCCCACCCTCTTCATGTGGGGAGCCCAGCTCAAGCCGGACATGGCGGTGCGTCACTTCTCCGAGATCGCGTCGGCCGCCGACCTGCCGATCGTCGTGTTCGAGTATCCGCCGGCCTCGGGCATCGGCTACTCGCCCGAGACGCTCGCGCGGCTCACCGAGATCCCCCAGGTGGTCGCGGTCAAGGACTGGTCGAACGAGATCGTCGCCTTCGAGGCGAATCTGCGTGCGCTGCGCGCGACGGGACGGCCGGTCGCGATGCTCTCCGCGTTCACGATGTCACTGATGGCGACGTTCCTGCTGGGCGCCGACGGCGCGATCTCCGGCATGGGCAGCGTAACCGCCGATCTGCAGGCCGAGCTCTTCGAGGCGTGCGGCAAGGGCGATCTCGACGGTGCGCGGCGGATCAACGACCGCCTGGCGCCACTGGTCTCGGTCTTCTACGCGCCGCCATTCGTGGACATGCACAACCGGATGAAGGAAGCGCTGGTCCTCCTCGGGAGGATCCCGGCCGCCTACGTGCGTCCGCCGCTGACCCCCGTCGGCCAGGTGGAGCGCGAGGCGATTCGCCGGGCGCTCGCGCTGGCGGGCCTCTAAAAGGAGCCGGACACCATGGATCTCGGGATCAAGGGCAAGAACGCGATCGTGTGCGCCGCCAGCAAGGGGCTCGGCAAGGGCTGCGCGATGTCGCTGGCTCGTGAAGGCGTCAACCTCACGATCAACGCGCGCACCAAGGACGCGCTCGAAGCCGCCGCGAAGGAGATTCGCGACGCCACCGGCGTGCGCGTGACGACGGTGGCCGGCGACATCACGACCGATGCCGTCCGGGCGCAGCTGCTCCAGGCGTGTCCCAATCCCGATATCCTCGTCAACAACGCGGGCGGCCCGCCGCCCGGCGATTTCCGCGAGTGGGATCGCGAGGCATGGCTCAAGGCGCTCGACGCCAACATGCTGACGCCGATTTTCCTGATCAAGGCCACGGTCGACGGGATGATCGCGCGGCGCTTCGGCCGCGTCGTGAATATCACCTCGGTCTCGGTGAAGTCGCCCATCGACATCCTCGGCCTTTCCAACGGCGCGCGCGCCGGGCTCACCGGCTTCATCGCCGGCCTCGCGCGCAAGACCGTCGCGCACAACGTCACGATCAACAACCTCCTGCCTGGCCCCTTCGATACCGACCGGCTCCGCTCCACGATCGCGACCGTCGCGAAGGCGACCGGGCGGTCGATCGAAGACGTCGCCCGCGAGCGGCAGTCGCAGAACCCGGCCGGCCGCTTCGGCACCGCGGCGGAGTTCGGCGAGGTGTGCGCGTTCGTGTGTAGCGCCCAGGCCGGCTACATCACCGGGCAGAACTTCGTCCTCGACGGCGGCGCCTACCCGGGCACTCTCTAACCGGCGAGCCGGCACCCCGTCGCGCCACCAATGGGTGAACCCTTGCGCGGGGTAGGGGGTTAGTGTAAGTAGGGGCAATTCTCTTACCGGACAATACGGTGCCCGCCGCCAAGGTATTGGCGGGGAGCGGCACCGCAAGGAGGATTCCGATGGCTGAACGCTGGCACGACGAACCCTGGGCGAGGCACATGTGGTGGAGCGGCAAGACGACGCGTCGCAAGTTCCTGGCGGTGACGTCCACCGCGGCCGGCGCGCTGGGCGCGACGATGCTGGTTCCCGCCCCCTGGCGGGACGCGTTCGGCCAGGCCAAGCCGTACAAGGTCGGCGTGCTCCAGCCGCTCTCCGGCACGGGCGCCGCCGGCGGCAAGACCGCGCTGGTCGGCACGCAGATGGCCGTCGACCGCATCAATCATTCCGGTGGCGTCAACGGGCGCCCCATCGAGCTGGTCGTGGCCGACTACGAGTCCAAGCCCGACGTCGGCCGCCGCAAGGCCGAAAAGCTCGTGCTCGAGGACAAGGTCGACGTCGCCGAGGGGGGCTACCTCTCGAACGTGTGCCTGGCGTGCATGCCGGTCTTCGAAGAAGCCAAGACCGTGTGGATGATCGGGGTCTGCCTGGACACGACCATCACGACCAGCAAGTGCAGCCGTTACGTCTTCCGTCCGTTCGACTACGCGCCGGCCCAGGCCGTCGGCTTCTCGCCGTATCTCGTCTCGAAGCTGGGCAAGAAGTGGCACATCGCGTACCTCGACTATGCGTGGGGGCAGTCGACCCGTGACGCCTTCATCGAGCAGATCAAGAAGAACGGCGGCGACGTCGTCGGCACGACCGGCGTGCCGCTC
>Ga0075433_10000082_pt1 | contig 43224 bp, 30 predicted proteins | sample RhiMethybrSRZTD2_FD_75299 | JGI IMG/M metagenome (GOLD analysis project Ga0075433, IMG submission 75299) | Populus rhizosphere microbial communities from Tennessee, USA - Rhizosphere MetaG P. TD hybrid SRZTD2 | ecosystem: Host-associated > Plants > Roots > Rhizosphere > Soil | place: USA... | reverse complement strand
TGGTCGACCGGATTCTCGAGCTGCGCCGGCAGCTGCGCGACGAGACCGAGGCCAAGGAACCCGCGGCGCGCGAGGCGCGGCTGACCGAGCTGCGCGAGCTGCAGTCGACCCTCGCGAAGGCGCAGGGCGACGCGCCGTTGATCTTGCCGAGCGTCGACGGCCAGGCCGTGGCCGCCGTGGTGTCCGACTGGACGGGCATCCCGGTGGGCCGGATGGTGAAGAACGAGATCGAGGCGGTGCTGAAGCTCACGGACACGCTCGCCACGCGCGTGGTGGGTCAGCGTCACGGGCTCGAGATGATCGCCCGGCGCATCCAGACCTCGCGGGCGCGCCTGGACAATCCCGACAAGCCGATCGGCGTCTTCCTCCTGGTGGGGCCGTCGGGCGTCGGCAAGACCGAGACGGCGCTGGCGCTGGCCGAGTCGCTCTACGGCGGCCAGGAAAACATCATCACCATCAACATGAGCGAGTTCCAGGAGGCGCACACGGTCTCGACGCTCAAGGGCGCGCCGCCCGGCTACGTCGGGTACGAGCGCGGCGGCGTGCTGACCGAAGCCGTGCGCCGGCGGCCCTACAGCGTGGTGCTGCTGGACGAAGTCGAGAAGGCGCACCCCGACGTCCACGAGATCTTCTTCCAGGTCTTCGACAAGGGCTTCATGGAAGACAGCGACGGCCGCTACATCGATTTCAAGAACACCGTCATCCTGTTGACGTCCAATACCGGCACCGATCGCATGATGGCGCTCTGCAAGGATCCCGATCTGCGCCCCGATCCCGAAGCGCTGGCGCGCGCGGTGCGGGAACCCTTGCTCAAGGTCTTTCCGCCGGCGCTGCTGGGACGTCTGGTGGTGATCCCGTACTATCCGCTGCCGGACACGGTGCTCGGTAACATCGTCCGCCTGCAGCTCGACCGCATCGTTCGCCGTATCGGCGAACAGCACAAGGTGCCGTTCACGTACGACGACGCGGTCGTGAAGCTGGTGGTCTCACGCTGTACCGAGGTCGAGAGCGGAGGCCGCATGATCGACGCGATCCTGACCAACACGATCTTGCCGCGGATCAGCGAAGAGTATCTGGCCCGCATGGTGGCCGGGCGTCCGCTGGGCGCCATCACGCTCAGCGTTAAGAACGGCGATTTCGCCATCGACGTCGCATGAGCGCCGTGATGGCTCGCATGATCGAGCTCACTTCCCCGCTGGGGAAGGACCTGCTCTTCCGCTCGCTGCGGGGGCACGAGGAGCTCGGCCGCGCCTCGGAGTTCCAGCTGGCGGCCTTGTCGACCAAGAAGGACATCAAGCCGACCGAACTCCTCGGCAAGACCGTCACGGTCAAGCTGGAGCTGGTGAAGGGCGGCTACCGGTACTTCAACGGCTACGTCACCCGCTTCTCGCAGGGGGAGACGATCGGCCGCTACTACGAGTACCGGATGATCGTGCATCCCTGGCTCTGGTTCCTGACTCGCACGGCCGACTGCAAGATCTTCCAAGAGAAGACGGTTCCCGACATCATCAAGGAAGTGTTCGCCGACCACCCGGTGGCGGTGTTCGACGACGCGTTGACCGGCAAGTATTCGCAGCGAGAGTACTGCGTGCAGTATCGGGAGACCGACTTCAACTTCGTCAGCCGCCTCATGGAAGAAGAAGGTATCTACTACTATTTCGAGCACAGCGACGGCAAGCACACGCTCAAGCTGGTCGACTCCGATACCGGCCATCAGAAGCTCTCCGGCAAGTCGAGCATCGCCTATCACTTGCCGGGTCGCGCGCTCCACGGCGACGAGGAATACATCCAGGCCTTCCGCCAGGACCAGAACATCCAGCCCGGCGTCTACGCGATGCGCTCGTTCGACTTCGGCAAGCCCAAGGCTGATCTCGGCGTGAAGGCCAAGAACGTCCAGCCGTGCGAAAAGGCGGACTACGAGATCTACGACTACGCCGGTGACTATATCCAGGCGGACAACGGCGACCACTACGCCCGCGTGCGCATCGACGAGCTGCACTCCGAGTTCGAGCTGGCCGAGGCCGAATGCAACGTGCGCGAGATCGCCGTCGGCAAGCTCTTCGGCTTCACCAACGCGCCGCGCAAGGATCAAGAGAAGGACTATCTGATCGTGCGCGCGGACTACGAGCTGCAGAACAACACGTACGAGACGGTCACCCAGGAGGACGCGGTCTACCGGTGCACGATGAAGATCCTCCAGAGCCGTCAGCAGTTCCGCCCAGCCCGGACCACGCACCGGCCCACCGTCGGCGGCCCCCAGACCGCGGTGGTGGTGGGGCCGAGCGGCGAGGAGATTTACTGCGACAAGTACGGCCGCGTGAAGGTCCAGTTCCACTGGGACCGCTACGGCAAGAAGAATGAGAACTCCAGCTGCTGGATCCGCGTGTCCAATCCCTGGGCCGGCGGCACCTGGGGCGGGATCGCGATCCCGCGCATCGGCCAGGAGGTCATCGTCGATTTCCTGGAAGGCGACCCCGACCAGCCGATCATCACCGGCCGCGTCTACAACGCCGACCAGATGCCGCCCTACGCGCTGCCCGCCAATGCCACCCAGACCGGCATCAAGAGCCGCTCCAGCAAGGGCGGCGGCGCGGCCAACTTCAACGAGATCCGCCTCGAGGACAAGAAGGGCTCGGAGCAGGTCTTCATCCACGCCGAGAAGAACCAGGACATCGAGGTCGAGAACGACGAGACGAAGTGGGTCGGCCACGACCGGACGAAGACGATCGACCACGACGAGACCGTCACCGTGAAGAACAACCGCACCGAGACGGTCAACGTGAACGAGACGATCACGATCGGCAACAACCGGACCGAGCAGGTCGGCGTGAACGAGAGCATCACGGTCGGGAGCAACCGCACGCGGTCGGTGGGGATGAACGAGACCGTGACGGTGGCGTTGACGCGCACGCATTCGGTGGGCGTGAACGAGATGATCAACGTGGGGGCGGCGCAAGAGATCACGGTCGGCGGGCTCCAGGCCCTCACGGTGGGCCTGACGCGCGCGGTGAACATCGGATCGAGCCAGACGGAGAGCTTCGGGAAGAATCTGTCGAGCACCGTCGGCGCCGATCGCACAGCGAAGGTCGGCAGCAACTGCACGACGAACATTGGCAAGGATCAGAAGCTGTCCGTCGGGGAGAACCGCGACGTCACCATCGGCAAGAACCTCACGACGGACGTGAGCGACGACGAGAAGCGGCACGTCGGCAAGACGCTGAACATCGATGTCGGTGACGAGGTGACGATCACCTGCGGCCAGTCGTCCTTCAACATGAAGAAGGACGGCACCATCACGATCAAGGGCAAGGCCATCACGATCGACGCCATGCAGAAGATCGACGAGAAGGCGATGAACATCACGTCCGATGCCTCCGCGAAGAACCTGACCAAGGGCGCGATGGTCAACGTCGAGGCGTCCGGGATCAACACGATCAAGGGCAGCCTGGTGAAGATCAACTGATGCCCAAGCCAGCGGCTCGACTCGGTGACAGCACCATGCACGGATCGCCCCTCCTGGGTGCTTGCGCCACGACCGTGTTGATCGGTGGCAAGCCGGCCTGGCGGGGCACGGACACGCACACGTGCACGATTCCCAACGCGCCGCCGCCGGTGTGCGATGGCGCCCCGCACGGACCGGGGATCACGGCGCCGCTGCCTGATGGAGGCTCCGGCATCGTCCTGATCGAGGGCAAGCCGGCGGCCCGAGTGGGCGATCTGGTCACGGAGCCGCATGCACTCGTGCCGCTGCCGCCGCCGAACAACATCGTGGTCGGCGAGTTCACCGTGCTGATCGGGATGGGCGGCGGCGGCGCGGGTTCTCCTGACGGCTGTCCACACTGCAAGAAATAGCGAGCCATGTGCCTGGTCGACACGTCCACGGGCCGCCTCGGATTGAGCGAGACCGATTGGGATCTGCCGCTCCCGATGCCGCTGCAAGACGTCCGCTCGTACCGCTCGACCAACCAGGTGTGCGGCGATCTGGGCTACGGCTGGGGCCACACGTGGGGCGCTCGACTGTGGAGCGGCGAGCCGGGGCAGGTCACGCTCTGGCTTCCCGACGGCCGACGGGTCAATCTCCCGCTTCCTGAATTCGGCGCCGTCGCCGTCAACGAGGTCGAAGAGACCGCGCTGATCTCGATGCCGGTAGACGAGCTGCCTTGGGCCGAGGTTCGTCCGCGCACGGGCAAGGCCTGCTACCTGGCGCAGATCCCGGGAACGCCGACCCTGGTCTTTTCCGATCAATCCCTCGAGCCGCGCGGCTTCGTCTGGCTGGGGATGGCCGACCGCGCGTCGAACTGGATCGAGATATCCTGCGATCGGCTCGGGCTTCCCGTGCGCGCCGAAACACCGTGGCAGAAGACGCTTCGCTTCGTACGGACGCCGCATGGCCTGCTCAGCGAGGTGTGGCTCGAGTCCCCTTCGGCTCCCGCCCCCGGTCTCTGTCTGGTGAAGTACGAATACGACCGAGAGTTCGATCTCGTGGGTGTCCACGATCCGGCCGGGGCGCGGCGCTATCGCTATCGCGACCACCTGCTGATCGCGCACGTCGATCGTGCCGGCGGCGCCTGCATCTCGCAGTTCGACGCTGAGCGCCGCTGCGTCATGACGAGCGGGCCGGAGGGCGTCGGCCGGCGTGTCTATCAGTTCGGTCCTCCGACCCGAGTCACCAATAGCCTCGGCGCGACCACGATCTATCGCTCGAACCCGCGTGATCTGGTCGCCGAGGTCGAGGATGCGGCGGGCCATGTTTCGGCGTTCGAGTACGATCAGGCCTACCGGGTGGTCCGCGCCACGAATCAGCTCGGGCAGGTCACGGAATTCGCGTACGGCCCCAACGGCGCAATGCTGTCAAAGATCGGGCCCACCGGAGATCCCGATCTGATCGAAACCAACGAGCGCGGCGCGGTGGTCCGCCATCTGAGCCCGACCGGTGTGCCGCGCCTGGAAGTGACGCGAGACGAGCTCGACCGGGTCGTCGCGTTCAAAAGCGCCGGCTCGGGGGTCACCAAGCTCGCCTGGAACGCCGACGGCACGATCGCCGCGATCACTCATCCGACGGGCCAGACGATCACGTCCCGATGGGATCCCGAGCAGCGGGCCCGGGTCGAGGAAGATGCCGAGGGCCTGGTCAGCCGGCGAACCTACGACGCGACGGGCAAGCTCGTCGCGTACGAGGACGCGCTGGGCCAAACGACCTATGTCACCTATGATGGGCGGGGCCACCTGCAGACCATCACCCACGAGGACGGCACGCAGGAACGCTTCGAGTTGGACGGCGAAGGCCATCTGCTGAAGGCGGTGGACGAGACGGGCACGACGTTCGAGTATCGCTACGACACCGCGCATCGGGTGACCGCCCTGCTCGTCGACGGCGTCGTGGTGTCCGAGGCCGACTACAACACCGAGAGCTACGTCGTCCGCGTGCGCGCGCGCGGCGCGCCGGCGTGGGAGTTCGAGCGGGACGCGACCGGGAAGGTGCTGCGGCAGCGGTTCCCCGACGGGCGAGTGCAGGAATACCGGTACGATCCCGCGGGGCGCCTGCATCAGCTCATCGACCCACGCGGAGACGTGATCGAGGGGCACTACGATCCGGCCGGTCGGCTCGCCTCAGTGACGTTCCCGGACGGCGGCCAGAAGCGAATCACGCGCAACGAGGATGGGCGCTGGATCCGGGTCGAGGCCGGCGGCTCGGTTTGTGAGCGGGAGTTCGACGATCGCGGGCGGCCCGCGCGGGAGACGCAGGATGCCTTCTCGCTCGAGATGAAATACAACGACGCCGAGCTGCTGGCCAAGGTGACCGCGAGCGACGGTCGCCGCGTCGAATACGACTACGACGAGCGCGGGAACGTCGCCGCGATGCGCGTGCACCCTGGGCGCCTGGGTGCCGATCAGATCCCCGCGCCCCCGACGCGGTCGCACCGGTTCGACTACGACCGGCTCGGGCGGTTGGCGCTGTGGACGATGCCTGGCAAGAAGCGCGAGGTGCGGACGTACAACGCGCGCGGGCGCCTGGCGTCCCAGGCGATTTATGCCGGTGAGCGGCGGATCGTTGCGCGGACCTACCGCTACGATGCCGCGGGCCGGTTGACGCACCGGACCGACAGCCTGCGCGGCGACGCCTTCTACGACTACGACGCCGGCGGGCGCCTGGTTGCGGCCGGCGATGGCACGCGACGACAGACGTTCGGTGTCAGCGATGCCGGCGACCTGACGAACGGCGATTTCGAGTACTTGCCCGGCCACCGGGTCCAGAGAGCGGGCCAGACCCGGTTCACGTACGACGCCCGCGGATTCGTGGTCGCCCGCCATGGACCGCGCGGAATCGACCAGTTCGACTACAACTATCAGGGACTGCTCACCCGGTTTCGGGCGCCCGCCGGGACGACCATCGAATATCGTCATGACGGGCTCACTCGCCTGCGCGCCAAGCTGAAGGACGGCGTCGAGACCATCTTCCGCTGGCATGGGCGCCAGCCGTGGTCGATCCAGAGCTCCGACGGGCGGCGGATCGAGTTCGCGAGCATGCCGGGCGAGTTCACCCCGCGCGAATACGTCGTGGACGGCAAGGCATGCACCCTGCACACGGACCATCTCGGACGAGCCCTCGAGTTGATCGACGACGACGGCCGCGTCGTCTGGCTGAACACGCACGACGTGTGGGGACGCGGCCGTGAGGATCGATCGCCGGACGCCGTCGATTGCCTGTGCGAATATCCGGGCCAGCTCTGGGACGCCGACCTGCGTCTCTACTATCACCGCTACCGCCACTACGATCCGCTGACCGGCCATTTCGTCGTGCCCGATCCGCTGGGTCTCTGGGGTGGGATGGACCTCTACGCGTATCCGAGCGATCCCGTCAACACCATGGACCCGCTGGGCCTGACGTGTCAGGGCATGGCGCAGACGCCGACCCTGTATCGCGGCGGCGGTGGCGGTCGACCTCCGGACCAGGTGTGTGCGCAGGGGTTCGTCGCGCACGATCCGACACAGACGGTCCTGCAGCACGTCAATGGGGGCTGCGGCTGGATCTCGACCTCGTACAACGCCGCGGCCACGGAGCGATTCGCCCGCAACACGGCGCAGCGGTATGGCGGCCAGCCGTATGTCTACGTCATCGCCAACCCCGGCTGTGGCGTCGAGACCGAATGCGATCCCGGCGTGCAGGCCTGGCAGCAGCAAGTCGGCATGGACCCGGCCAACGACGACGAGTTCGAGGTCGCCTTCAACACGAATCTTCCGGGCGGCCAGGGGGGCGCCATCCTGGGCTACTACGATGCGAGTATCGGGCCGCAATCGTTCCAGGCCTGCTAGGGCCACGGGTCGCGATTCGCGGACCGCGTCCGCTTACGCTCTCAGTCGATCGACATGGCACTGGTCATCCATCGCGCAACCGGCGACGCCGCGTCGATGAATTTGATCCGTACCGATGGCTCCCTCGTGGGCAACATCGCGGGACGCCGATTCGCGGTCCCGGACGCGAGCCCCGACGATCCGGCACCGGCATTCGTCGCGCTCGACGAGCAGGTGGGCCGCGCTGGCTTCGATTTGCTCGCGTGCGTGAGCTGTCGGTGGTTTTTCGGGACCGGTGCGTCGCTCGGGCAGTCGGGAGGCTGGGCCGGATACTGCACGATCGTCGCGATTCGAAATTCCATGGCGCTGGTCACGCTCGACTACGCGTGCCGCCAGTGGGTCAGGGTCGCGGGATGGCCCGACGATCCCGCGCGGATGCGGGCCGACCGCGGGCAGGCGCTCTCCGGGCGCCCCGACCGGCGCGCCAACTACATCGGATGCGCCCTCGGCACCTATGACGGCTGTCGGCTCGCCGGCTCGCTCCTGGCGCCCGGCGACCCGAGATCGACGAAGGCCCAGGAGTTTCTCGAGCTGATTCGTCGGGCCTTCCAGGTCGTTGGTGCGGCGCTGGACGACCAGATCGTCCGAGACCTCGCCGGGGCGTTCGGCGTCGCCCCGTCGGTCTGGGAGCTCCTGGCGGCGGCGATACCACTCGGCATCGTCACGTGGCGCGACAGGAGTCGGTCCGCGCGGATCATTCAGCGGCTCGCCGATCACTGGCGCGTGCCCGAGCCGGACCGGGTGGCCGCGATTCTGAACGGCCAGCTCTTCGTGCTGGCCATGTGCAAGTGCCCGTACGACATGATCGTGGCGGATCTCACGCGGTGGCTTGACCAGGAGCGCATCGACGTTGGACCGGAGTGGCGGCAGCGACTGGAACAGATCGCCGCGGGCGTGCCCATCCAGCGTTGGACTGAATCGTCCCAGACCAGCGGCGCCGATGTCGTGGCGGCAGCCTGGCATTGCTGGCATCGGGCGGGAGGACTCTTCGACGACGCCTGCCGATGCCTCGACCGGTGGCACGGCGTCGCCACGGTGATCGCCGGCGCGTTGAGTGGCACCGTGCACGGAGCCCACGCGGTGCCGTCGGCGTCGGACACCGACGACACGACGCGCCAGCGCTGGGCCCAGCTCGGCGAGAGCCTGGTTTCGTGACGATGAGCGTCGTGCTGGAGCTCAGATCCGGTCCCAACGCCGGCGCTCGCATCGAGGCCGGGCCGGGCAATGTGGTCGCGGTCGGCCGTGAGTCTCTGCGCACCCTTGGGATCCCGCACGACGTCCACATGTCGGGCAGGCATTTCGTTGTCGAGTGCGACGGCGATCAGTGCCGGATCCGGGACCTCGGCAGCACCAACGGAACCTTCGTCAACGGCGCGAGGATCACCGAGGCGCGATTGCGCGATGGAGACACGGTCGAGGCGGGCCAGTCGGCGTTCCTCGTCCGTGTGGATCTGCCGTCAGCGCCCGTCGCAGCCGATCCGCCATCGTCGTCGACGATCGCCGCGGCAGGCGCCCCGTTGCCGCTCCTCCAGATCGCCAACGACACGCCGTTTTCTGTCACCACGCTGCGCTGGCCGGACGTCGACGACAAACCTCGGCTCACCGTCGTCGTCAAGGCCACGTTCATGATCGGCCGTGACGGCAGCGACGTACGTCCCACAGCCAAGCAGCTGCCGCTCTTCGAATCCGACATCGTCAGCGAGACCGAGCCGCCGTCAGTCCGCTTCGAGTCCGATCTCGTGCCCTTCAAGCCGTGTACGGACGTGGTTCTGGTCGGGCGCGCCTACGCACCCGAGGGCAAGCCGGTCACGGAAATGGTCGCCGGACTGCGCGTCGGACAGCTTCGTTATGGTGTCGCCGTCATCGGCGACCGCACGTGGCAGACGCAGCTGCTCGAGAAGCCGACGATCTCCTACACGCGGCCGTTCCTAACGATGGATCTCGCGTACGAGCGCGCGTTCGGCGGGTTCGACAAGCCGGCGGGAATGTACTGCAAGGAAAACCACGTCGGCACGGGCTTCATCGGAAAGCGCAGCGCCGAGCGTGTGGAAGGCCTCAAGCTACCTAACCTCGAGGACCCGCGAAACCTAATCGGCGCATGGAACAGCCGACCCCGGCCCGCCGGGCTCGGCTTCTACGGGCGCTCATGGGCGCCGCGGCTGGCGTATGCGGGCACGTACGACGAGAAGTACATGAAGGAGCGGCATCCGCGCCTGCCCGCCGACTTCTCCTATCGATTCTTCAACGGCGCCCACCCCGATTTGCAGGTCGGCGGCTATCTCCGCGGCGACGAGGAGGTCGACCTCCTCAACGTGTGCCCCAATGCCTCGCGCGTGCACTTCCGTCTGCCCGGTGTCGTGCCGAAGATCACAGTCGCGCGGTGGACGGTGTCGCCCGAGCAGTGGGTCCAGGAGCACGCGGGCGCCGACGGCTCGCTGCCGAGCGAGCTGCCGCTCGTCGAGGAGCCACTCAAGGTCGTGCTCGACACGGTCGTGTTCGTACCCGACCAGGGCGTGTTCTACGAAGTCTTCAGAGCCGTCTCGAGCCTGTCGAGCCTCGACAGTCTCGAGATCGCACGGGTCACCATCACGTGCTGATGCGTCGGCGCACGGGCGGGGAATATCGAGCGTGAGGCGGTGTGACGGACTAGCGGACGAGCTCTTGCAGCCGCGTCTTCAGCGGATCTTGCAACCGCCCGAGCGCGTCGACGTCGATCAGCTCGACGAACGCCGAGACCCCGGAGAACGTCGTCGCGGCCAGCACGAGATCGTCCGCGGGGCGGAACGACGGCAGCCCGAACGAGATCGTGGTCAGCGGGAGCTTCGGCAGATCGGGGGCGAGCTCGGTCTGGACCTGGTAGCGCAGGTCCGCGAACAGCGCCGCGAGACCGCTCGCGTGGGCAAACGTGGCCTGCGTCACCAGCGCGTTCACGACGAACTGGCGGATGTGCTCGACACGCCGCTCTCCCTTGCCGGCAAGGCCCTGGCGAACCTGGGTGAGCGTGTAGCCGGACGTGAAGCTCACGACCCAGCGCACCGGCGAGGCGATCGCGATCGTCTTCGTCTCGCGGTCGGTCTTGGCCTCGTACGAGTATTCCCACGGGTAGAGCGCGATCCGATTGCCGACGAGCGTCAGCCAGTGCTCGTCGAACTGGGACGGGATGTCGAAGGGCTTCGTGGCGAACGGCTTGTAGCTCTGCTGGAGCTGGGCGTAGGCGCGGTCCGTCGCCGTCGCGTCGCCCTTGGCGCCGAGGAACTTGCCGAACAACCGCTCCGGCGAGACGATCGGGCGGAGTGTTTCGAGATGCGCCGTCAGCTGCTCCTGCAGGAACTTCGAGACGACCTCGGTCTTGCGCCGGAGCTCGGTGAGCTCCTGGAACGTCAGTGCTTTGGGTCGTTTGGCCTGGCCGCCCATGTGGCGCGCGTGCTCGACGCGCAGGTAGAGTCTAGCGTTTCGAACTCGCCGATGTACAGCACATTGAGCGCAGCCGTCGAGCGGCCCGATCGGAGTAAAATCATTGCGGTGCCGCTTTCGGAGCCATTCCGGAAAGGTGCGGGAGCGTAGTCACTATGCTGACGATCCGCGCGATCTCCTTCAAGGGACAGCCGCTCGGCCGAGAGCTCACGGCTCGGTTCGGTGAGGCGGGCGGCACTATAGGGCGTGGCGAGACCAACACGCTGGTCCTCGCGGATCCGGAGCGCTTCATCTCGCGCACGCACGCCACGATCTCGTTCCAGGCCGGCGGCTTTATCATCACCGACAACGGCACGAAGAATCCGGTCACGTTGAACGGCCGGCCGCTCGGCTCGGGCAGCCAGGCGCGCCTCAGCGATCGCGATCAGATCAAGATCGGCGACTACCTGCTCGAGGTGGCCCTGGCGCCGCTCGCCGCGCCCGCGCCTCAGCCGGCGCGTGCCGAGGCGGCGTCGAAAATTCCCGATCCGTTCGCGGATCTGCTGGGCCCGATCGAGCGGCCCGGGCCGCGCACGCAGCCGATCTTCCCGCTGGAGCCGGCCGCGCCGAAGAATCCGCAGCCGATCCCGGCCGACGCCTTCGCCGATCTTCGCGCGCGCGAGCCGAGCATTGACGACCTGATCGGCGGCATCAAGCCGGTGCACGGGTCCGATTTGCTGGCCGAACCCGAGGCTCCTCCCGGCGCGCCGATGGACCATGCGGCGGCGGGAGTCGTCGATCCACTCGACGCCCTCGCGGGTTTGCTGCGGCCGATTCCACCGCCCTCCGTGTCGGACCACGGTCCGGAGCTCAACACGCCCTACGTGCCGCCGGCCGCGAAAGCCGAGCCACGGGCGAAGCCGGCGCCAGAGATTCCTCGGCCCGTTCATCAGCCGAGTGTTGCGCCAGCTCCTCCGCCACCGGCGCAGCCCGAAGCACTACCGCCCGCGGGATCTCGCGACGAGGCGCTGGTCAGGGCGTTCCTGCAGGGCGCCGGCATTCACGGCGCGTCGTCCGTCAAGCATCTCTCGCCCGAGCTGATGGAGGTCATCGGCAAGCTCTTACGCGAGGCGGTGCAGGGCACGCTCGAGCTCTTGCGCGCGCGGGGCGTCGTCAAGAGCGAGATGCGCGCCGACGTCACGATGATCATGGCCCAGGACAACAACCCGCTGAAGTTCTCGCCGTCGCCCGAGGCCGCGCTCGGGCACCTGCTGTCTTCACAGGTCCACGGCTTCATGCCGCCGCTGCGCGCGATGAAGGACGCCTACGACGACCTGCGGGCTCACGAGCTGGGATTCGTCGCGGGCATGCGGGCGGCGATCGAAGAAGTGCTCGGCCGATTCTCGCCCCAGGAGCTGAGTAAGCGTCTGACCGACCAGTCCATGCTCGACGATCTGCTCCCGATGAACCGGAAGGCGAAGCTGTGGGACCTCTTCCTCGAGCGCCATGCGGCGCTCTCCAGCGAGGTGCGTGAGGACTTCAACAGCGTATTCGGCAAGGCCTTCCGGCGAGCCTACGAAGCGCAGGTCAAAGCAGCGCGTGCGCAACGTCCGTAACGACCACGGTGACCGTCACGGTCACCAGGACGATCTGGCCCTACCGGCCCAAGGCTAAATAGAGTCCCGCGGCCGGCTCTCCAGTAGCCAGCCGAACTCCTCGGCCGTCGGCAGGCCGGCGCAGCCGAGCATCAGCGCGGCGCTCTCCATCCGACCGCGCGTCCACCAGAGCGTTCGCCAGCCCGTGCTCTCGCTCCAGGCGCGGAGCGCCGCGGCCTCGGCGAGCGGCCCGAAGGCCTCGACCGTTGGAAGCGTCCGGAGCGGCGGCATCGACGCGTCGGGCGCGGCAGCCCCCGGCATCGTGAGAGCGCTCTGGGCCAGCGTCTCGTCGAGCTCGTCGGCGCCGCGCGTAGGATCGAGCACGCCGAGCGCCGCGTCCTCGAGCCCCGCGAACCACGCGGCGCCCTCGAACGCCGCGTGCGCGGCGGCGGTGTGGCTCGGCAGCTCGACCGCGAGCGTCAGCGGGAAGTGGCGGCCCACGCGATCGACGCTCGGCATCAGCACGCCGGCCCACGCACTCTGCGTCACCAGGCCGGGCAGCAGCACGAACCGCCAGATCGGCATCGTCAGATAGGCATCGAACCACGCCTCGGCGAGCGTCTCGCGGCTGGCCGGGATCACGTCCTGCAGCCACGCGTCCCACGCCTTGACGAATTCGACCGGAAGCCGCCGGCTCGCGAAATCGCCGAGGCTCGGGATCTTGCCGTACCAGCCCGGAATCGCGGAGCGCGACTCCTCGGTCACAGGGCCGTGGGGCAGCGGAACTGGCTGAGCTCGGGCAGGCGGAACGGGTTGCGCACGCTCGAGGCGAAGATCTCGAAGACCGTGCGCCGGCCCTCGACGCTGAACGTCGCGACGAAGCGCTCGGACTGTCTGGTCTCGACGATCTGCACGCCGTCGAACATGCGGAAGAGCGCCCATGGTCCGTTGAACGTGACCCCGTTGGAGCCCACGGCGGGCGCGGGTGAGACCTGCGCGCGCACCATGCTGCGGCCGCCCGGCCCGGGGAATTGCACGGGCACCGCGATCTGCGGCCCGTGCGCGTACCGCACGAGCTTGCCGTCGACGTCCAGGATGAACTGCTGGATCGACGCGTCCATCTCGACGGGCTTGAACTCGAGCTGGATGCTCGGCAGGCTGCCGCCGCCGCGGAAGAACACGTCGCGGATGACCTGCGCGCGCTGGAACTCGGCCAGCGCGGCCGACTGTCCCATCGCCGGATCCTTGAAGCGCCAGGGTTTCTGGCCGGTATCGACGTGCTGCGACAGATACTTCTGGAAGAAGCTCTCGAGGACGCCGGTCTGCGAGAACAATCGCGCGAAGTCCTCGGGCGTCACGTCCTGGTTGCTGCCGCGGACGAACGGATAGCGGCCGCTGGTCGCCTTCGTGCAGTAGTCGGCCACCTGTGTGCGCAGCTCGGCGTCGATGCGCTCGCGCTCTCGACCGGCCGTGCCCTGCGTCGCGCCCTGCGCCACCGCCTGCAACATCGACCGGAGCGGCTCGGGCTGGCCGGCGGCGTCCGCGCGCAGCCTGGTGCCCGTGTTGTTCGGCGGCGGAGCCTGGCCCGTCCGCTGCGCCTCGCGGACCGCGGCCAGCCACTGGTACGTCTCGCCGAGAAGCTGGACCAGTCCGTCGATCGGCGGCGGCCCGGTCGCGCCGGGCGGGCCGCTGACGAAGCGGCGGATGTCGTCGAACTGGTCGTCGACCAGCGACTTCTCGAGCATCCCGGTCGGGACGCCCGTGACGGTCGAGCGCGCCTTGCTCGCGTATTCCTGGGCCTTGCCGGCCAGGCCGCCGAGCGCGCCGCCCACCTCGGGCGGGACTGAGAGCGTGGTCTCGCGCTCGATCGCCTTCATCAGCGGCTTGAGCGGCGTGTCCGTCGCGGACAGCACGCGGGTGATCTCGATGAGCCGCGTGAAGTCGCGGTCTCGGATGATCGAGATGTCCGCGATGTACTGGCGCCAGATCCGGCGGTAGTCCTCGAGGTAGAGCCGCTTGACGGCCTCGATGAATCCCGGCGCTGACGTCAAGCTGCTGCCGCGTGAGGTGCCGAGCACCCATGCTTCCTCGTCGGCCAGCTGCAGCGTGATCGCGTCGACGCGCGGCAGGAAATACTTGTAGTAGCCGTCCTTTGTGTAGAAACCGGGCACGCCCTTCGTGAGTGGCTGCCGGCTCTGTCGCTCGAAGACCAGCAACGCCTTGGGCCCGGCCTTGTCGGTGACGGTGAACTCGGGCAGATCGGCGCTCGGATCCCGCTTGAGCCGTCCGTAGACGCGGTTGGGCAAGGAGTCGCTGCCGATGACCCCGCGGACCTTGGCGATCACGGCATCGTTGCGCGGCACCGTCGGGTCCACCCACCCGCGGTCGTAGAGCGCGTCGAAGTGCACCTTCAGCATCTTGGGATTGGTGTCCGAGCCCAGCATTTGCTCGCCTCGCGTCTGGTACCAGCGCCAGACGGCGTCCGGATCGAGATGCTTGGGATCGTAGAGCATCAGATACGTCTTCAGCGCTTCGTAGAGTTCGTCCTGGCTCGCCGCGACGTCCTGACGGAGATACTGCTCGAGGTAGCTGGCGAGCGAGGGCAGGAACGTGTCCTGCAGCAGGCGCCGGTACGCCGCGCCGCTCGCGGCCTCGAGTCGGCCGCCCTGGTAGAGACCGAAGCGCATCGACCAGGGGATCTTGCCTTCCGGCGTCTCGGGCGTCTCGGCGAGGCCGCTCACGCCGCTCAGGGTCGGCAGGAGCGAGGCGAGGTCGCTGCGCGCGCCCGCGCGCACGGCGGTCACTTGCTGCTGGACGTCGCCGAACTTGCCCGAGACTTCGGCGAGGTAGCGCCGGTTCTGCGCGGCGCTGACCCACCAGGCCAAGGTGGCCAGGACCAGGACGACGCCGCACGCCGCCACCGCGCCGGTCTGGATCCACTGGCGACGGCGCTCCCAGCGCAGGTCGAAGCCCGCGAGCCCGGCCTCCTGGAAGACGACTTCGCGCAGGAGCCGGGTCAGGAAATAGCTGCGGCCGCTGGCGTGCTGGGCGGGCAGGAGTCGGCGCTCCAGACCGAATCCGCGCGCGAGCGCGCCCATCACGCGGTCGATCGGGCTGCCTTCCTGCGTGCCGCTCGTGAAGTACACGCCGCGCAGCACCAGCTTGGCCTCGAACCTCGAGGGCGCGAACGCGGCCTCGACGAACTGCACGAGGCGATCGCGCAACAGCGCGTACTGCTGCGGGAAGCCGTAGAGCAGCGCACGCCGGGTCGCGTCGCGCTCTTCTTCGAGCCGCTCGGGCAGCCGGTCGTAGAGGCGCCGCTCGAGCCGCTGGAGCTCCTCGGTCATCGCGCCGGGGTCGAGGCCTTCCTTGCCGTAGGGCAACGAGAAGCCCCACGTCTGCGCGCGCTCTTCCTTGCCGAAGGAGGCGAAGAACTCGCTGAAGCCGGCCAGCAGGTCGCTCTTCGTCACCAGGACGTAGACCGGGATGCGCAGGCCGAGCGTCTGGTAGAGCTCCTGGACGCGGGCGCGAATGGCCTGGGTGTGCGTCTCGCGCTCGGCCGGCGTCTGCTGCAGCAGATCGCCGACGCTGATCGTGACCAGCACGCCGTTGATCGGGCGGCGCGGACGCGACTTCTTCAGGAGCTCGAGGAAGCTCTTCCAGGCGGCCGCGTCGACGTCGCGCTGACTCTGTTGCGTCGTGTATCGGCCGGCGGTGTCGAGGAACACCGCCTCGTCGGTGAACCACCAATCGCAGTTGCGCGTGCCGCCGACACCGCGCACGGCCTCGCGGCCGAGCCGATCGGCGAGCGGGAAGCGCAAGCCCGAATTGATCAGCGCGGTCGTCTTGCCGGCGCCGGGCGCGCCGATGAAGACGTACCACGGCAGGTTATAGAGGTACTGCTGCGAGCCGAGCGCGCGCAGCCGCATCCAGAGCGACGGGCGCTCGACGCCGAAGCGCAGCTTCTTCAGGAGCCCGAGCGCCTCCTCGAAGCGCTGCCTGAGCTGCGCGCTCTCGTCCGCCGAGGCCGACGACGAGAGGCCGGGCGCCGGCGCGGCTTGCAGGAGACCGGTCGCCAGCGCGGCGTTCGCGCGGCGCGCCTTGTAGTAGCGCCACGCCCATCGCGCGACCGGCGTGAGCACGATGAATGCGATCTGGATGATGCGGACCCATTCCTGCTCGTAGGGGCGGAAGTTGCTGATCGAAATCGTCGGGAAGATCCACCAGACGACCAGCGCCAGCGCCAGGATGCCGATCGCCAGCAGCACCCAGCGGTTGAAGATCAGCTTGAAGATCGCGCCGATGGCCTTCATGGCTTGCGCGGCCCCGGCGTGGGCGGCGGCGCGGTGGCGACCGGCTCGCCGGCCGGCACGTGCAACGTGATCTCGACGCGGCGATTCTTCGCGCGCCCCTGCGGCGTGTCGTTGGCCACGACCGGCTCGGAGTCGCCGCGTCCGTCCACGCGGATGCGCCCGGGCCCGATGGCGGCGGCGAGGAGGCGCCCCACCGACTCGGCGCGCGCCCGGGACAGCTCCCAGTTCGAGGGGAAGCGCAAGGTGCGGATCGGGACGTTGTCGCTGTGGCCGATCACGTCGACCTGTCCCGGCACGCGCTTGAGCGCGTCGGCGATGCGCCCGATCAGCCACTGATCGTCGGCGGAGATCGTGGCCTCGCCGGGCTTGAACAGCCCGTCGCCGAGGATCGTCACGACGCTCCGATCGAGATGGTCGTCGACCTTCACGAGCCCGCGCCGGATCTCCTCGGCCAGGAAAGTCGCCAGGCGCGGCGCCGCCGCCGGCCTCGGCGCGACCGGCGCGGCAACCCGCAGCGAGGCGATGTCGGAGGCGAGCCGATCGGACGCGCGGCCCAGGCGCCACTCGAAGCCCACGTAGATCAGGCCGAGCAGGAGGAGCGTGACCGCGCCGACGACCCAGAACGGCACCCCACCGAGCCGCCGCTGCGTCATCGCCGCGACGCCGCGCCAGTTCGCGGAGAGATCACGCTCGTAGTCGCCGCGCTGCTTTCTGATGATCATGAGCAGCCGCTGCCGAATCGCTTCGAGCTGCCGCTGGCCGCCGTCCGTGACCCGGTAGCGGCCCTCGAAGCCGAACTCGAGGCAGACGTACATCAGCTCGAGTAGATCGATGTTGGCCTGCGGGTTCTCGGCCAGCCGCGCCATGAGCTGGAAGAACTTCTCACCGCCGCCCGTCTCGCCGTGGAACAGCGCGAGCATGCCCTGCTGGGCCCACGCGCCCGAGCCGCCGAGCGGCGTGCTCGTCGCGGTCTCGTCGATCAGCGTGCACAGCGCGTAGCGCGCCGCGACGACCTTCTCGGTGGGCACGCCGGCCGCGCGCGCCTGCGCCTCGAACTGCCGGACGCCCTGGGCGAAGCTGTCACGGAGCCCGGTCGGGTTCGGGTGCTGGACCGACGAGCGCAGCTGCGGCAGGACATTCAGCAGCCGATTCGCTGCCGCCAGCAGCGGATTCAGGCCGCTCGCGACCGCCGTCGCCTCTGTCGCCTCCGCCTGCTCCGCGGCTGACGGCCGCTGATCGACCGGTGCCGGGCGTCCGGGCGCCACGCGCCCGCCCGGCATCGGCATGATCACCGTGCGGTCGATCCCGAGGTCCGCGAACGGATCGTCAGGCACCGCGCACCGCCCAGAACTCGAGCTCGAGCCCCGGGAACTCGCCGGCGATGTGCATCGCCAGCGCCCGCGACTGCTCGGTGATCTTCCAGAGATCGCCGCTCCGGTCGAGCTCGAAGTAGAGGAACCCGGCGTGATACGGGATCTGGCGCGGCGCTACCGGCAGGCTGCGCAGCACGATCCCGGGCAGGTTCAGATTGACCAGATCGCGGATGCGCTCGACCGGGCCGATCTTCACCAAGGTCGGTAGGCTCGCTTGCAGGCGCTCGGGCTGGAGCTGCGCCTTGGCCGCCAGCACGAAGCGCGCGGTCTTCACCAGGTCGCTGTCGGGGATCGCGGCGACGCGCAGCCCGTACGCGCGCTCCTGCAGCTCGATCGGGATCGCGTTGCGCTCGAGCACCATCGACAGCGAGCGGCGGATGTCGGCGATCAGCGGCGCGAACGATCCGGCGAGGTCGTCGTGGCGGTAGACCGGATACGCCACCGGCCGCCGGTTGTCGCGCGTGAACGTGGAGAGCTCGCCGGCCAGCGCCAGGCACGTCGCGTAGAGCGACTCGGGATGCAGCGGCGACGTCGCCGCCAGATGCGCGAACACGGGCTCGAAGCGATTGATCGTCTCGAGCCACAGGAACTCGGCGATCTCGGCGACGCCGCCCGGCCCCGGCTGTGACATCCGCGCCGCGAGGGCGTCGCCGCGCTGGTGCAGGAGCCCGTGCACGTCGCGGAGGATGCTCGCCAGCGTGGGCGCGGCGCCGGAATCCAGCATCGGCGGGATATATGCCTGGTCGAGCACCACGCGATTGTCGGCACGGCGCTCGATGACCTTGGCGACGCCGAGGCCGCAGTATGCCGCGGTCACGTCGGCTTCCTTCAGGAGCTGCAGCCTGAGGCGCCCGATCTGGATCAGCGCGGTGCGATCGAACGTCGCGTTGCTGTCCTTGACCTCGAGCTCGCCGGCCACGTACCGCGCCAGGCTGTCGGGGCCGGCGCCGCCCAGATCGGCCTCGTCCACGCCGTGGCGGCGCACCGGCAGCGCCAGGGTCACCAGCGAATCGCGCAGGCCGGCGGGGACGTCCATCGGCGGCGGAAGCGGATCGCGCGCGGGGCAATCGAACGGCGTGCCGTCCGGGAGCACGCCGCGCGCCGTCCTGACGGCCAGCTTGCCGAGCTCGAGCAGCGAGTCGTCGATCGTCAGCTCGACGAATCCGTAGCCGTGCGGCCTGAGAGCCCGCGTGCGCTGCTCGAGCTGCGCCTCCAGGTGGCGATCGTGCTGCTGGAAGTGCTGGGGCTGGAGAAACGTGCCCTCGGACCAGAGGATGCGGTTGTCCCAGCTCACGCTCGGCTCACTTCACCGCGATGGTGACGGCCCGCGCCTGCAGGCCGATGGTGATCGTCGGGCTTCGCTTGGCCGGCACCGGCACGGTCTGGCGCCAGCGCGATTGCTCGAGGTCGCGAAACGCGCCGACCACGCCGATGAACTTCGTGTCCGGCTGGAGCTGGCGGCGGTACTGTCGCGTCTCTCCCGGCTGGAGCTGGAATTCTTCGCGCCCCACCAGCTCGCCACTCAGGGCGGCCCCCTCGTTGTCGAAGAGCGCGAAGAAGTCGGCGCCGTTGAACGCGGCGACCGACTTGAGCTCGTAGATCCGCACCACGATCGGTGACGGACGGCCTGCGCGATCCGGGTTGACGTTCGGGTCGACGTTGATCGCGCCGTGCAAGAGCGGGGGGCTGCTCCCGCAGCCGACCGCCACCACGACGACACCGGCGAGCAGCAGCGCGCGGGCGAACCGTGCGCCGATCACTCAGGGCCTCCGGCCGCCGCGCGGGGCGGTGTCGGCCGCGGTGCCGCGCGGCGCCTTGATCGCTTCCTCGCGCGTCTCCTGGATGGTCCAGCCGCGCGAGCCGCGCTTGAGCGTGTAGCTGAACTTCGACTCCTGCCGGATCCGTTGGCCCTCCTTCAGGCTGATGTCGTCCTCGCGCCGGCCCATCGCGTGCGCTTCGTCGCCGCTGACGGTGATCTCGTCGACCTTCAGGTCGACCTTGTGGCTGCGCTTGATGTCGTTGGCGACGCGCATGCGGTTGATCTCGTCCGCCGTCAGATTCGGACGGACCTGCTGCAGGACCGCGATGTTCTTCGTCTCGATCGCGCGGACGTACGTATCGAGCAGCACCCGGATTTCGCCGCGCGGGCCCTGCGCGCTCGCGGGCGGCGTGCTGGGCGAAGCCGGGGCACTTGGCGAAGCCGGAGCGCTGGGCGTCGCCGGCGCGCTCGGCGTGGGGACCACGGCCGGCGCCTTGGGCGGCTCGGGCGGGAGCGCCCTGGCGAACAGCTCGCCGGCGGCGCGGAAGCTGTTCGCAGCATCCGCGAAGGAGCCCTGGCCGTATTGCGAGGCACCCTGGCGCTCGCTCTCGAGCGCGCGCGCGTACTCCGGCGCGCCGGCCGCGGCGCGCTGTTTGGCCATGGTCATCTGCGTGCGCGCCGAATCGGCGGCGGAGCGCTGCTCGAGCCTGGCCTGCGCGACCCGCTCGGCATCGCCGTACCGCTCGGCCGCTTGCTGGTAGGCCTGCGCCGCCGCGGCCATATCGTTCGCGCCGGCCAGGCGCTCGCCTTCGGCCTGGCTGGCCTGCGCCCGCGACATCGCTTCGGACGCGAGGGCGGTCGCGTCGGTCTTGAGCGCGCGCTCGCGCGCCGCTACCGCCGCGCCGCGCGACTGCTCCAGGGCGGCGCGCTGCTCGCTCGCGATCCGCTGGGGCGCTGCGGCCTCGCGCGCGGGCTGAGGCTGGGTCGCGCGTCCGCCGGACATGGCGTAGTAGATCCCGAGGCCAGCCACCAGCAGCACCGCGACGGACGGCACGACGTAGCGCGGCGATTGCCAGACGGGCTGTCGGCGGGTGATCTGACGCGGGACGACGCGCGTGGGTTCCGGCCTCTCGAACACGCTCGGGCCCAGCCCGACCGGCGCCGCCTTCGCCTCGACCGGCACCGGAGTCAGCGGCATCGGCTTCGCCGCAGGCGGTGGGAACGCGACCGGCGGCGTCGCGACCGCCACGGTCGGCGCATCGGCGAACACCGTCTCGTCGGGCGCGCGGACGGGCCGGATGGGCTCGATCGGCGGCGAAGCCCGGCGCGCCTGAGCGGCCTGCGCCTCGCGAGCGGCCGCGCGCGCCTCACGGGCCGCCGCCTCGGCGCGCTCGAAGAGCTGGCGCGCCTCGTCGAAATGACGCTCGGCCGGCGCGTACGCCTCCTCGGCGATCGCCGCGCGCCCCTCCGCCAGCTTCGTCTCCGCCTGACCCCACAGATGCGCCTGCTCGAGCCGCGCTTGGACGGTCTCGGCGCTGCGCCGCGCCTGCTCGGCGCGATCGCGCATGCCCACGGCCGCCTCGCTCGCGCGGCCGCGCCTCTCGCGGAGCGTGGCCTCCTCTTCCTTCTCGCGGGCCAGCGCGGCCTGGGCGGCGCGGCGCAGGTGCTCGGCCTCGGGTGGCTCGGCCGACGGCGCAGAATGCTCGGCGACCCAGGCGAGCATCTCGAGGCAGCGGCCGTATTCGCGGGCGTCGTACGCGGCGCTCGCCTCGCGCACGAACGCCTCGAGCTGGTCCTTGCCCTGCCGGCGCTCCGCGATCTGGTGCTGCGCCCGCCGCAGGCTCTCGGCCGCGTGCACGTGTTCAGGCATCTCGCCGACCACGCGATCGAGCTCGAGCACCGCGCGGTCGTAATCGCCGGCGCGGAGCGCCTCGAGGCCGCTGTCGAGCGACGGGCGAAGCGCGTCGGCGCGCGACAGGAGGTCGTTGAGCCGCGCGATCCGCGTCGAGGTGTCCTTACCGACGCTCTCGAGCGTGGTGAGCGAGGCGTGCTCGTCGACGACGAACACCGTCTCGTCGGCCCAGGGGCCGCCCAGCCGCGCCTCGAGGGCGCCGCGGAGCTCGTGCAGCTGGCGCAGCCGGCCCTGCACGTCCTGGCGCAGCCGCTCGGTGCTCTCCGCGCGCTTGCGACGCAGGATCTGCAGCTCGAGGCGCATCTGGCCGAGGTTCGAGTACCGCCGCGCCGGATCCTTCGCCAGCGCGCGCTCGATGATCGCCTCGAGCTCGGCGGGCAGGCTCGGCTCGAGCTCGGTGAGCCGCGGTGGGTTCTCAGTGCGGAGCTTCTCGAGGATCTCGATCGGGTCCTCGCCCGAGAACGGCGCGCGGTTGGTGAGGAGCTCGTAGAAGACGGCGCCGACCGAGAAAATGTCCGAGGCGTGGCCGCCCTGCCCGCGGGCCCGCTCGGGCGCCATGTACTGGAGCGTGCCGACGATGAGTCCGGCACGCGTCAGCCCGGAGTCGACCGCGGCGATCTGCGCGATCCCGAAGTCGAGGATCTTCACCTGCCCGTTTCGGAGCACGAAGATGTTGCCGGGCTTGATGTCGCGATGGACGATGCCCTTCTCGTGCGCGTACTCGAGCCCCTCGCAGATCTGGATCATCAGGGGTAGCTTGTCCTCGAGATGCGCGAGCGTGCGCCGGGCGATGATCTGCCGGAGCTCGTCGCCCTCGAGCAGCTCCATCACGATGAAGAGATGGCCGTCGGCCTCGCCGAGGTCGTGAATGGTCACGACGTTCGGGTGGCTCAGCTTGGCGCACGCCTGTCCCTCGCGGAAGAACCGGGCCCGGAGCTCGTCGGAGTGATCGGTCTCGGCTGACACCACCTTGATCGCGACCAGGCGATCGAGGATCGGATCGTGCGCCCTGTAGACGCTGCCCATGCCGCCGCGGCCGATGCGCTCGATGATCCGGTACTTGCCGATTTGCCGGACGCTCATGACTGGTACCGGAGCAGCAGCGCGCTGACGTTGTCGCGGCCGCCGCGGGCATTGGCGCTCTCGATGAGCGCATCGCACGTCTTCTCGAGATGCTCGTCGTTCTTGGCCACGATCTCCAGGATGGCCGGGTCATCGAGCATGTTCGTGAGTCCGTCCGAGCACAGCAGCACGATGTCCCCGGTCACCAGCTCGTGCGCTGCCACGTCGAACTCGACCTCGGGACGCACGCCGAGCGCCTTGGTGAGGACGTTCTTCATGACCGTGCCGACCCCGGCGTCGGCGTCGGCCCAGGCGCTGTTGGCGAGCGAGTCGTCGCGCGTCAGCTGGAGCATGCGGCCGGCACGGATCAAATAGAGACGGCTGTCGCCGACGTGACCGTAAGTGAAGCGAGCCTCATCGCCCTTGCCGACGATGGTCGCGACGACCGTCGTGCCCATCCCGGCGTATTCGTCCTCGGCCGCGGCGCGCGTGTAGATCGCGCGATTGGCCAGCTTGATGGCCGTCCGGACGCGGTTGGCGTCGAAGGTCACGCTCGGATCGAATCCGTAGGGCCAGGTGAGCTCGGGATCGGCTTCCGACCGGCTGATGAAGGCGCCGATCGTGTCGACCGCGATCCGCGAGGCGACGTCGCCTGCCTGGTGGCCGCCCATCCCGTCACACACGACGAGGAGCCCGTCGCCGACGAGAATGCTGTCCTCGTTCCTCGCCCGCCGCCGGCCCACGTCCGTGCGACCGCAGTACTGGATCATCGCGAAGCGCCTTCTCCTCGGGGGATGATCGCAAATCGCAAGCGCATTTCCCAGACTCAGGGCAGCCGGAAGGGCACGCCCGGGATCTCCGGGACCCTGATCTTCTGCCCGACCTTGAGCGGCGCGCTCAATGCCATGCGATTCGTCTCGGCGATGACCTCGCAGCGAAGCTTGTCGCCGTAGTAGAGCTCGGCCAGTGAGACGCACGTGTCGCCCTGCCGGACCGTGTGCGTGATGAACATCACCTCGCGCACCTCGTTCTGGAGCGTCTCGAACGCGGAGCGGTTGGTGGGATCGAGGCTGAGCGCGGCGAGAAACCGCTGCTGCGCCTCGCCCAGCACGCCGCGATCGAGCTGGGCGCGTCCATCCTGGACCAACCCGGCGACGTCGTGCGCGATGCGGCCTTCCAGCCGCTTCTGGGCGTCCCGCGCCTTCTTGTCGCCGGGATTGATGGTGAGCGCGATCAGGCGCTCGTCGAGCGCCTGGCGCAGGAGGCCGCTCTTCTCCAGCTGCTCGGATCGATCATTGTGAAAGGCGCCGAGTCGGTCGCGCGACCACGGGCCGGGCGGTGCAGCCGTAGCCGTGGACGCCGGCACTGGACCGCCCTGAGTGCTGGCCAGCCGACCGTCGGCCGTCCTCGCCGTCTTCACTTCCTGGTCCTGGAAGATGATGAGGTTCTTCGCGAAGTCCTTCGGGGTCATCTCCGAGTAGATCTGGCTGCGGCTGATCCGGAGCGGGGAGACGAACGCCGGGTTCGATTGGCGGCGCACCGTGAAGGCGGAGGAGTATCCGTACTTCGACACGTACGGCAGGAGCTCGTCGTCCATCTCGCCGAATGGGTAGGCGAGGACAGCGCTCGCGCGCCCGAGGTTCTTCTTGAACAGCGCCGCTGGAACCTCGAGCTCGGCCTCGATACGCCTGGCGTACGCCGCCTCGGATTCGCCTTCCTTGCGCCGCAGATTACCGTGCGACTTCGAGTGCGCCTGCACGTCGAAGCCCTGCCCGGTGAGCGTCTTCAGATCCTGCCAGGACAGGGCGGCGCCGCCGCCGATGAAGTCCGAGTACACGAACAGGGTCGCGCCGAAGCCGTAGTCCATCAGGGTCGGGCGCGCGTACTGGACGAAGGATTTGTAGCCGTCGTCGAACGTGAGCAGCACGGACTTGCGCGCCAGCTGCTTGCGGCCCGCGGTGAACGCGAGGAAGTCCGCGAGGCTGATGGCCTGGAATCCCTCGTCGCGAAGCTGGCGGATCTGAGCATCGAAGGTGCGGGCGGCGATGGTGAGCCGTCCCCGGTCCTGCGCGCCGATGTTGTGGTAGACCAGCACGGGCACGAGCTGGTAACCCCAGGGGAACACGCCGACCGGATTCCACTCACGCCTGGGGATCACGACCTCCTGTCCCTCCACGAACGTGTGGGTCCCCATGTAGTCCTCGATCATCCACTTCTTCTTGGGGTCCCCCAGATAGCGGGCGGCCAGGCTCTCGGGTGTATCGCCCGACTTCGCCATGACGATGACGAAGTCCTTGGACTCGAACGCGTCGTCCTTACCGCGCGACGGGGCGGGCTGGCGGGCGGCGGGGGGCGAGGGCTCGGTCCGATCGGCGGGCTGGGGGGCCGGGCGCGTGGTCGAGCACGCCGAGGCAAGCAGCAGGAGCACAACCAGAACCGAACGCCGCGCCGCGGACATGCCCATCGGGCTCCTCCACAACCTTCCGTGCCGGTTCCGGAACATCCGGCCTCACGGCGTCATGCCGCGCGCGACCTGCACAGGCCGGATCGCGTGAAATGCACGCCAAATTCGCGCCGGCTTGGGCCGGAGTCTATCTCGGTCTGCTCGTCAATGGCAACACCGATGCCAAGCCTCGATCCAGCGAAAACGCTGCGATGATCAAGCGATTCGCCGATTGACCACCCGGCTCGGGCTTCAAGAACTGCGCAAGCCGGTGATCATGTCGGGCAATCTTCCGCATCCCACTTCACTGGTCGTGCCCGACGCCAGCTCGGCCGCGCCGCGGTGCAGCCGCGGGGAACCGGGGGAGCGTTGGCCCGAAGCGCCGGAAATCCAGCCGGCACGTATGGATACGGCGCGTCCCGGTTCAGATCCGGAGGCGGATGTTCCAGCGGTAGAGCACCCCGAGGATCGCCCACCAGACGACCACGTAGGTGAGGGCGAAGGCCAGCGAGGCGTTGACCGGCGAGGCGAGGGGAGCGAACACCCGGTCGAAAACGACGGCCTGAAGGCTCCGTGATTCGGCGCCGACCCGGATGAGGCTCATCAGTCGGGCCGCCAGGGTCGAGAGGAAGAAAAGGACGAGGGCGTTCACGCCGAGCACCGCGAAGGGCAGCGCCCAGCCCCGCCAGCCGCGGCCCTCGACGAGCCAGTAGGATGCGGCCAGGAGCATCCAGCCCATTCCGGCCATCAGCAGCACGTAGGAGCTGGTCCACAGCGATTTGTTGATCGGGAACCACCAGCCCCACAGCTCGCCGCCGGCCACCCCCAGGATCCCCGCCACCACCAGCCGCGCGGCGATGACTTGCGAGGCGCGCCCGCTGCGGAGCCAGGTGCCCGTGAGCACGCCGAGCAGCGCGGTGGCCACAGAGGGCACGGTGCTGAGGATTCCCTCGGGGTCGTAGACCTTGGCGAACTGCCAGATGTGGGGGCCGAGCACCGCGCGATCGACGTAGGCCGCCAGATTGCCGGCAGGGCTCAGGTCGCCGGGCCCGTATCCGGGGACGGGGATCCAGGTCATCGCGAGCCAGTACCCGATCAGCAGCACCGCCACGATGAGCGGCTGGGCGCGGGTCCTCGTCCACAGATAGATCACGGCGGCGATCAGGTAGCAGATCGCGATGCGCTGGAGCACGCCCGGGATCCTGATCGTCGCCCAGTTGAACCAGGGAAAGCCGTTGAGGACGATCCCGAGCGCGAAGATCACGGCGGACCGCCTGAGGATCCTGAGCATCAGGCCCGCGTGCCCCGCACGCTCGAGCCGCGGGCCGAGCGCCAGCGGAATCGCCACGCCCACGATGAAGACGAAGAACGGAAAGATCACGTCGGTCGGCGTCCAGCCATGCCACTCCGCGTGGCGGAGTGGAGGATAGACCGCGCGCCACGTGCCGGGATTGTTGACGAGCACCATCGCGGCGACGGTCAGGCCGCGCAGCGCGTCGACCGAGAGCAGTCGCGTCAACTAGCGGCCAAGCTGGGACAGCGGGAGCGTCCCTTCGATCTCACCCTTCATCAGCGGCCTCTGCCGGCCGCCAGCGGCGCGCGATTTGCGCTCGACCTGATCCTCGACGTACGGGTAGAGCTCGGAGACCGTCACGATCCCGTCGCCATTGCGGTCGGCCTTTCCGGAGAGCCCTTCGAGCAGGTAGTAGGTGAAGAGGCCGTGACCGAGCTCGGCCGTCTCGAGCGCGACCTCGTTCGGTCCGCTGGCGGTGATGACCAGGCGGCCGCGGGTCTTCGTGAGGCGCTCGAGGAACTGATCGCTCACGCTTCGCGGTTTGGTACCGGGCGGCGCGAAGGTGCGGCCGCCGGCCAGGCCGCTGTAGGACGTGTCCAGCAGGAGCACGACGCGCTCGGCGGGAATGCGGGCGAGGATGCCCTGAAGCTCCTCCATCGCCACGGCCGTACTCCGGAGCGACTCGGGCTGCACATTGCGCGGAATCAAGTACTTCGCCAGCCCGTCCTTCTCCTTGCTCGCCGCGTCGGCCTCCGGCGCGCCGAGCCCGGCGTAGTAGATCAGCACCATGTCCTCGCGCGCGGTCTTGCGCGCGAGGAAATCACCGAGCGCCAGGCGGATGTTCTGGAGGGTCGGCTTCTCCGGCGCCTTGTCGGTCAGCAGCAGGACGTTCTCGCGCGGATATCCGGCGCGCGTCGTGAGCAGGCGATACATCGCGTCGGCGTCGGGCTCGGCGAAGCGCAGCTTCGGGACGCTCTTGTTCTCGTAGTCGCCGACGCCGATGACGACGGCCCAGCGATTGGCGATCCGGGGGCCGGGCGGGGCCGCGCTCGCCCCGGTGAGCCGGGTCACGTTGCGGACGACTTGCGCGACGTTGCCGGCCTTGTCGGTGGCGACGATCTCGATCACGTTCGGCCCAGGCTTGAGCCCGGCCAGCGCGCCGATCGGCACGCCGCGGCCCACCACGCCCACGTCGAGCACGGACGGCGCCTCGACGCCGTTGACGAGCACCTGCACGCGGACGACCTCGACGTTGTCGGTGACCAGGCCCGTCACCAGGACTTTTTCGTCGCTGAGCCGGGCGTCGGCGGCCGGTTGATTGATCGTGATCTTCGGGGGCTCGGTGTCGCCGCCCTTGGGCGGCTCAGCGCGCGGCACGGGCGCCGCTGGGGCGGGCTCTCGGCGGGGCGGCTCGGCCGGTGGACGCGGCGGCTCGGCCGGTGGACGCGGCGGCTCGGCCGGCTGGGGCGCCGGCGCGGCGATGACGGGCGGCGGTGCCGGTGCCGCCGATCGGTTGAGCTCCCAGTTGAAGCCCTTGAGGTTGCCCTGCGCTTTGACGAAGCGCTGGACGTCCGGCGCGTACCACAGCATGACCTGGGCGAACTGCTGGCCGCTGCCGCTCTGCAGGCTCTGGACCGTCTCGATCTTCTGCGTGATGCGAAACGCGGGGAAGGTGCCCGCCGCTGTCGCGATCTCTTCGTGCGCGTCGACCTGCCAGATGATGCTGACGGTGCCACTGAAATTCGCCAGTGGCTGCGGCAGGGGCCCGCGCCAGAGCACGCGCGTCGTGCCCCATTTGCCCACCTCGAGTGGCCAGCTCAAGCGCGGCGCGGGTTCGAGGTCGAGCTCGGGCCGCCCGTCCAGCACGATCTTGCTGATGCCCAGGTCCTTGCCGAGGTGGACCTCTTTGCCGCTGCCGGCCGAGAAGACGTAGATGTCCTTCTCGATCCGCACGAGCACGTAGATGCCGTCGGTGCGGATCCACTTGTCGCCGACGTTGTAGACGGGGCGCTCGGCACGCGGCTTGTCGGCGGCGCCGGCCGCCGCGACCAGGCGCAACGCCGCAGCGGTCGTGACGCAGGCCGCGAGCGCGAGCAGCCAGACCAGACGCCCGACCGGCGAGAGGCGCCGACGAGTCACGCGCCGGCGTGTGCTACGCGTACTTGACCGTGCAGCCGTACGCCCGCGTGACCGGCGTCTGCACCGCGCGACCCGCCGCCACGTCCGCGAGCGCGGCGCGCACGTAGTTGTGCGCTCCCTGGATATCGGCGCGCCGGGTGGTCGGCCGATCGTCGATCGCGCCGGCGTACACGAGCACGCCGTTCTTGTCGATCACGTACATGTGGGGCGTGTTCGTCGCGCCGTACGCCTTGCCGACGACTCCTGTCGGATCGAGTAGCACCGAGGTCGGGCTCGCCTTGCGCGAGACGGTCAGATCGTCGGCCTGCTTGGCCGTCACGTAGCCCTGCGTCCCGGGCGAGGACGAGATCAACGTGAGCCACACCACGCCCTGCGCGGTGATCTCCTTTTGCAGCGACTGCATGTTGCCGGTCTCGTAGTGCTTGCGCACGTACGGACAGTCGTGGTTCGTCCACTCGAGGACGACCAGCTTGCCGCGCTGATCGGTGACGCTCACGCTTTGGCCGGTCGTGGCGGCGACGGTGAAGCCGGGCGCGGACTCCCCGACCTTGGCCACACCCGCGGCCCACGCGAGCGGCGCCACGAGGACGCCGCGCGGCGTGACGGTGGCGAGCCCGGCGAGCGTCGCGCCCGCGAGAAACGTGCGACGGGTCAGGTGATCGGTCAACATGAACTCTCCTTTATATGGTCGTCGACTACATGGTCGGCGACGATCATAGCTTGTCGATCGCGTCGATCACCGCACCTTCGGTCAAGATTTGCGGAAGCAACGTCGGCACGCCGCCGAGCGGAGCTGGCGGATAGAGCGCATAGACCGGCACGCCGCTGCGTCCAAGCGAGCCGAGCACCCGGCTGATCGCCGGATCTCGCGTCGTCCAGTCGGCCTTGAGCGCCACGACCCCCTTCTTCGCGAAGACCTCGGCGACGGCCGGTGAGCGGAGCGCGACGCGCTCGTTCACCAGGCACGTCACGCACCACGCGGCCGTGACGTTCACGAAGACGGGCTTGCCGGCCGCCCGGAGCGCCGTGAGGCGCTCCGGGCTGAACGGCTCCCAGCCGACCGCGCCGCCGCCGGCGCCTTCGAGAGCCGGAGAGGGTGTGCCGGCGCCAAGCGGAGCCAGCGCGACGATGCCGACGATGAGCGCCGGAAGCGCCGCCACGACGGCCAGCGTCGCGGCGCGACGCCAGAGCGCGGGCACGCCGCCGAGGGTTCGATGCAGCCAGCACGCGAACGCGATCAGCACGACTCCGGCCAGCGCCGCCGCCACGCCGTTCGAGCCGGCCTGCTGGCTCACGACCCACACGAGCCACGCCGACGAGGCGTAGAGCGGGAAGGCGAGGAACTGCTCGAGGCGCGTCATCCAGGGACCGGGCTTGGGCAGGAAGCGGCCCCAGCCGGGCACGAGTGTCAGGATCAGATATGGCAGGGCGAGTCCGAGACCGAGCGTCTCGAACACGAGCAACGCGGCCGGCCACGGCTGGGTGACGGCGAACCCGACGGCGGCGCCCATGAACGGCGCCGTGCACGGGGTCGCCGCCACGGTCGCCAGCGCGCCGGTCGCGAAGGATCCCGCGTAGCCCGGCCGGGCCGTCAGCGCCTGGCCGGCGCCCGCGTAGCGTCCGCTGACCGTGATCACTCCCGAAAGGCTCAGCGCCAGCACGAAGAAGAGCCATGCCAGCGAGGTCACGAAGGCCGGCGACTGGAGCTGGAAACCCCAGCCGAGTTGCTCGCCCCCGGCCCGCAGGACGATCAACGTTCCGGCGACGATCGCGAACGAGGCGAGCACTCCCGCGGTGTACGCGAGGCCGTGATTGCGGAGCAGCGCACGACGCCCACTCGAATGCTGGACCAGGCCGAGTGCCTTGACCGAGAGCATCGGCAGCACACAGGGCATCAGGTTCAGGACGAGCCCGCCGGCCAGCGCCAGGGCGACGGCACGGAGCAGGGACAGCATCGTGCTCTGACCGTCCTCGCCGCCCGCCCTCGGCGTTGCCTTCAGGGAGAACGCGTGGCGCGCGACCCCGCCCTCGAGCCGCTCGGCCACGACCAGTACGCCCTCGATCGGCGCCGCGGCCCCCTCACGTAGCGAGCCGCGAGCGACGTCGATCCTGATTCCGGAGGCGTCGACACTGGTGCGCTGGGATGCTGCAAGGTCAATTGCGCCCCATTGCGAGGGAAAGAACCAGACGTCGATGATGCGATCGGGCGTCAACCCCTGGGCGCCGATTGTGAACGCGACCTCGTCGTTCGTGGCGGTGAACCATGCCGGCCACGGGCTCGCGGTCGGGCTTGCCCGCCGAGCAGCCGCGATCAGAGCCGAGCCGCGGGGATCCGGCGGCGCAGCGCCGTTCGTCACGGGCATGGTCAGCGAGATCGGAGCCTCCTCGGGTATGCAGACCTCTTCGCACACGAGCCAGCTCGCCTTCCCCCGCAGCGTCACCCGATGGCCGACGACGAGGTTGGCCGGCACCGTGATCGAGAGCGGCAGCACCACCTCGCCGGAGTAGCCATAGGTCATGGCGGGGCCGACTCGCAGCCTCTCGGGAGGCGGCCAGACAAAGTCGCCGGTCATGAAGCCGGGCGGTAGGGACCACTCGATCCGGGGGGGCTCACCGGAGTCCCCCGGGTTCATCCAGTAGGTGTGCCAGCCCGGGGTGATCCGCTGGTGGAGCCCCACCCAGAGCGTCTGGCCAGGGGCGACCGCCGAGACCTCGCTCACCAGCTCGACCCGGACCCTGGGGCCTTCGGGCTCGGTGACGGCCGTGGCCGCGACAGAATCGCGGATTGGGACGAGCCCGCCCATCCCCAGGAAAAGGCAGACGGCGAGGACCTTGGGAGTGCTGCAGGGGCTCATTCCGGCTGATTATCCCACTCGGGCGGCTGGCGTCCCAGGGATCCCACGCTACTTGACGTGGGCCTCCCGCTATGATGTATGAATAGTCTCTACGTTGTCGAGGAGGACGCAGTAGTGACGAGAGAAGCGAAGACCGGTCCCGCGGCCCTTCCGAACGGTCAGCTCGGCGAGAGATTCCCGAGCGGATTGCGTGTGCGAGGTCGCTACCGCGTCGTCAGCGAGATCGGTGCTGGAGCGTTCGGCACCGTGTGCGTCGGCGAGGACGAATCGACCGGGCACCGAGTCGCGATCCGCTTTCTGCCGCGCAACTTCGCCAGCACGCCGCAGGCGGCGCAGACTGTCCTGAGGATGGGGCGGTCGATCATCTCAGCCTCGACATCGCACCCGGCGATGGCGCGAGTGCTGGAGTTCGGCGAGCTCGATATGGGCCGGCCGTTCACGGTCACGGAATTCGTCGAGGGCAAGCGATTGAGCGACATGATGGCCGGTCACACGCCCCTCGACGTCCACGCCACGCTCCGACTGGCGCTCGAGCTCGGCGGAGCCGTGGAGACCCTGCACAACATGGGGTTCACGCACGGCGCCATTTGCCCGCACAACGTGATGATGCTCGACGACGGCCACGTCAAGCTCCTCGACGTCGAGCTGGCCGGCCTTCGCGACGCGCGTGAGGTCCAAGGCCTCGTCGATGCCGAGCCGCAGCCGGAATATCTGTCGCCCGAGCAGATCCAGAAAGGCCCGGTCAGCGAGAAGACCGACATCTACGCTTTCGGCGTCACGCTCTACGAGCTCCTGAGTGGCAACCCGCCATTCCAGGGAGCGACGCGTGAGGCGATCTTCGCCAAGCACGTGAAGGACGCGCCGGTCGCGATCCACCGCAAGCGCGACGGCGTACCCGCGTCGGTATCGCGCGCGGTGACGCTCGCGCTCTACAAGCAGCCCGAGGCGCGCCCGCTGATGGGCGACATCCTCAATCTCCTGTGGACCGGCGCCCACGGCCCTGCGCCACGGCGAAAGCGAGCTGCGGTGATCGTCGGGGGCGCCGCGCTCGCCACGGTCGCGACCGCGGCCGTCATCTGGGGCGCTCTGGCGCTGCGGCCCGCCGGCTCACTTTTGACGCCGACGGCCCGCGAGTCGCTTCTTCCCGTTCCGGCCGTGGCGCCGCCTGCGCCTGAGCCGAGAAAGCCCGGCACACCGCTGATCGATTCGGGACGAGCGCCAGCGGCTGAGTCTCCGCTGCCGAGCGCCCGAATGGCGCCCGAGCCGAGCGTAGTGCCGCCGGCGAAGAGCGCGCTTCCGGTGTCGCCGCCTCCAGCCGTCGCGGCCCCGCCAGCAGAGAGAGCACCGGTGGCCCCGCGGTCGCCCACGGCCGTCGCGCCGCCTGCAGCGCCGATCGAGACGCGCCCGACGCCCACGGTGCGACCGGTTACGCCGCCGCCGCCTCAGCCGACTGTTTCGGTGCCGGCGACGGCCGTCACGCCGCCTTCCAGGGCGACCACGCCACCGCCTCCGACTGTTACCCCCAACGGTCCGGCCGTCACGCCTTCTCCGCGAACCGCGCCGCCGGTTCAGGCGGCCACTCCGGCCGCGCCGAGAGTCGAGCGCCGGGAGCCCGCGCAGTCGCCGCCGGCGGCCGCGTCACCGGAGGCCCCCGCCGCAACCACACGGCAGCGCACGACGCCGTCGACCGAGTCCGAAGACACGGGCGCGGTGATCGACTGGCTGCTCAAGCCGCGCAACTAGCAGGCAAGCAGAGCCCGCGCGGTTCGTCCCCGCGATTGCGGCGAGCGACGACTACGATCTGACGATTCGCTACTTCTTGGGGGGAAGTTCGGCCGGCGTAGAAAGCACGGGGTCGACTCGCTCGATCAGCGCGAGTGTTGTCTCATGGGGAACCGCCAGCTTGAGCGACGCCATCACCAGCTCTGGATTGGTGCCGAGACGGAGCCGGCTCGCGTGTTCTTGCAGCACGAGCTTGGTCCGGGCCAACGTGTGCTCAAGCTTGGAGATGTTCTTGATCTCAGCTTCGATCGCCACCAACAGCCGTTCACCTGGGACTGACACGCTGCCCTCCTGGATATAGGACTTTGCGGCGGCAGCGGAGAGTTGTCAAGTAATGAAGAACGCGTCGCGACCGTCGCACACCCGTCGACCAAAGATGATGAAAACGCGTCATTAATCGACGCCGATCAGCGAGGCGGTTGCGGCGGGCGCGCGAACGGCGAGCGGTAGTCGAGGATCTCGCGCACCTTGCGACCGAGTGCATCGAGTGTGAACGGCTTGACGAGCATCGGATCTCGCTGGGTGATGCCGTGCACGACGATGACCTCGGTCGAGAAGCCAGACATGAAGAGAATCTTAAGATCTGGCCGGATCTGGTGGAGCCGCTGGACCACCTCGGGCCCGCTCATACCGGGCATGACGACGTCGACCAGAGCAAGCGCGATCGGGCCGGGATGGCCCTGGGCGACCTGCAGCGCCTCGTCGCCGCTCGCGGCCTTTAGGACCTGATACCCGTGCACCGACAGGCCGTCCCGGACCGTGTCCAGCACGGCCGGTTCGTCGTCTACTACGAGAATTGTCGCGCCGGGGCTCATCGTCAGCGCACCGAGCTATTGAGCGGTCCAGCCTCCGTCGATGACGAGCTCGCTGCCGGTCATGAACGCGGACTCATCCGACGCCAGGTAGAGCACGCCATAGGCGACCTCGTCGGGCTCGCCATATCGGCCGAGGGGTATACGCGAGACCATCAGCTGGCGCGTGGCAGGATCGGCCCGGCGCCGCTCGGTCATCGGCGTCACGATCGGTCCGGGGTGGACGGAGTTGGCGCGGATACCGTCGCCCGCGTACTGGATCGCCGTGGCCTTGGTCAAAAGGCGCACGGCGCCCTTCGAGGCCTGGTACTGCGGGCTGCTGTTGTCGGTGCCGACGAGCCCCAGCTGAGACGAGATGTTGATGATCGAGCCGCCGCCGGCCCGGCGCATGGCCGCGATCACGCTCTTGGTCCCCAGGAACACGCCCTTGGCGTTGATGTCCATCATGCGGTCCCAGTCCTCGACGGTCGTGTCCTCGATCCGGCCGCCGCCGCCGATCCCGGCGTTGTTCACGAGGACGTTCAGCTTGCCGAAGCGGCCCTGGGCCAGGCCGACGGCTTTCTGCCAGTCTGATTCGCTGGTCACATCCAGGCGCGTGGAGACGGCCTCGCCGCCCTTGGCCTTGATGTCAGCCTCGACCTCGCGTCCTTCGGTCTCGAGGACGTCACCGATGACCACCTGGGCGCCTTCACGCGCGAACATCCGTGCTTCGGCAGCGCCCATACCGCGCGCGCCGCCGCTGATCAACGCGACTTTTCCGGCGAGTCTCATGGCGCCGCTAGCTTAGCGCAGAACGTCGCGATGTGCGTGCGGTGTGCTAGGCAGCGAGTGGAGGGCGAATCAGGTCCCGAAGCGGCGCTCGCGCTCCTGATAGGCCCGGACGGCGCGGAGGAAATCGACCTTGCGGAACGCCGGCCAGTGCGCGTCGCAGAAGTAGAACTCGCTATACGCGCTCTGCCACAAGAGAAAGCCTGACAGCCGGATCTCGCCGCTCGTGCGGATGATGAGATCGGGGTCGGGCAGGTCGGGCGCGTACAAGTACTGGCCGATCGTCTCTTCGGTGACGCCGTCGATGATCGTCTGCAGATCTTCGCCCTGCTTGTTTCTTTCGCGCAGCATCGCCTGCACCGCATCGATGATTTCCTGACGGCCGCCATACGCGACCGCGAACGTCAGATCCATCGCGCGGTTGCCGGCGGTGGCCTCCTCGGCGGCGCGGATCGCCGCGATCGTCGAGTCCGGCAACAGGTCGAGCTTGCCGACCGCGCGCACCCGCAACCCGAGCCGGTGCGAGCTGGGATGCCGCGCGAGCCGGGTCAGCTTGGATTCGACCGCCGACAGGATTCCCGATACTTCGGTCGCCGGCCGGTGGAAGTTGTCGGTCGAGAACACCCACAGGCTGACGGCGCGAATGCCGATCTCGGCGCACCACTCCAGGACCTCGTCGAGCTTCTCGGCGCCGAGCGCGTAGGCTTCACGAAGGTCTGGGACGCCGCGGGCCATGGCGTAGCGGCGATTGCCGTCGAGGATGATGCCCAGATGGCGTGGCACGTGACTTCCGCGCACCTGCTGCAGGAGACGTCGAGCGTAGAGGTAGTAGAGGAAGCCGCGCATCGCCCGAATTCACGCTAGCGCCCCTAGGCCGAGCGAGTCAAGAAAACCGAGAGCGCCGGGTCAGCCCGCTCGTCCAGGACCTATGGCATCGGGTTGATCGCGTAGCGCAACTCCTATATATCAGCGGCTTTCGAGGTGGTCGGCCGGCCCTACGGCAGGACGCTGACGGCGTTACGAAGCTCCTGGACGTGCGCGGCCTTGGCTTTGGTCTGGCCGGGCACGAGCGTCGCGTCCGTGTACGTCGGGAGCGTCCGCGCCAGCCGCGTGTAGACCTGGTTCAGCGCAGTGCGCAGCTCGAGGATGTGCACGGCCTTGATGGTTCCTCCGACCGCGAGCGACGGGTCGGTGAAGGTGAAGGCGCCCACGCCATTGCGGGACCGCGCGGCGTTGATCGCCGAGCGGAGCTCGGTGATGTGCGCGGCCTTCATCAAGGTGGTGTTGGTGACCAGCGGATTGTCGCTGAAGCTATTGGGATTGATCGCGAAGGTCGCCGTGACCGAGCGCGCCGCGCTCATGGTCACGTTGCACGCTCCGGTGCCCGTACAGCTGCCGCTCCAGCCCGTGAACGAGGAGCCCGATGCCGGGGCGGCGCTCAGGCTGACCGCGGTGCCGCTGTTGAACGAGGCGCTGCAAGTCGTGCCGCAGTTGATGCCGGCCGGCGTGCTGGTGACGCTCCCGGTGCCGGCTCCCCCCTTGTTCACGCTGAGCCCGAACGTCTGCAGCCCGAACGTCGCCGTGACCGATGTCGCGGCGCTCATGGTGACGCTACAGGTGCTGGTGCCGGTGCAGCCGCCGCCGCTCCAGCCCGTGAAGACCGAGCCCGCCGCGGGCGAAGCCGTCAGGACGACGGCCGTGGCGCCGTTGAACGAGGCCGTGCAGGTCGTGCCGCAGTTGATGCCGGCGGGCGAGCTCGTCACGGTGCCGCTCCCGTTACCGGACTTGGCGACGGTCAAACCGAACGTCGGCTGCGTGAAGGTGGCCGTCACGGACGTGGCCGCGCTTACCGTGACCGTGCAGGTCCCGGTGCCGGCGCAGCCGCCGCCGCTCCAGCCGATGAAGGTCGAGCCCGTCGCCGCCGCGGCACTCAACGTGACCGACGTGCCATTCGTGAACGCGGCCGAGCACGTGGCGCCGCAATTGATGCCGGCGGGCGCGCTGGTGACGGTGCCGCTCCCGTTGCCCGCCTTGGTGACCGTCAACGTCGACCCATTCGACACACCCGTACCGGTCACGAGCCGCGAGATCGTGTCGCCGTCGGCGCTGAAATTGACGTTGGTGCTCGCGGCCGTGGTGCTGGTGGGTGTGAACCGCACGGTGACCGTCGCGGTGGCGCCGGTGCCGACGAGGGTGAATGGGCTTCCCGAGGCGATGGAGAACGGCGCGGGGACCGTCGCGGCGCCCGTGATCGTGCCGCCGCGCGTGCTCGTCACGGTGAAGGTCTGGGTCGCGGAGCTGCCGATGCTGACATTACCGAACGCCGTGGTGCTAGGGGGGGTGACGGCGAAGTCTATCTGCGCGACGGCGCCGGCCGCCGGCGAGCAATTGCTCTCGGCGCCGTCGGTGTCCACGGCGGTGACCGAGACGTTGTAGGTTGCGCCGGTCGTGAGGCCGGTGAGCCGGAAGTTGACGGTCTGATTCGCCGAGGGGGTCGCAGTCGAGGCGACGACCGTGAAGAAGTTAGGGCCGGGGCACGGGGTGGCCGATGTCGAGTAGTAAACCTTATAGGATCCGAGGTCTGTGAGCGCGCTCCCGTCGATATTCGTCGTCGGAGCGGTCCACGAAGCGTCCAGCACCCCGGCGCTCGCCGGATTCATTGCACCCGACACAGCACCCAGGGCCAGGCAGAGACCCAGGAGCCACCGCCGATCGAACATACGCGTGATCTCCCTTGAGGAAGACCACCGTGATCTCGGGGGGTGACTCCCCACCCCTCCTTCGGCAGCCCGGCTGTCAGGTTTCCCTGACCCGTGGCGTTGCGCCCCCGTCTCGCGACGGGTTTGCCCTTATCGAGAAGGGGTCTTCCTTGCTGCCCAGATTTTTTGCACGGGCGGTGCCAAGCATGGATCGATTCGAGCCAGAGCGACGTAAATGTCGGTGAACCGTGAAGAACATGGAAGTGCGCTCGAGACAAAAGTGCAAACAACGCGATGACGGAGTGTCATCCATTCGCCGCCCTAGCCAATGCGCACGCCTATTCTGACATTTCAAATTTGAGAAACGTCGCGCAGTCATCAGGTTGCGCATCACGCTCGCGTTTCGTTCGATGCTCCGATCGCTTCGCGAAGAGCGCGGAACGTGACCGCGAAGCGCGACGTGAGGCGTGATCGGGTGATCGGTCAGCGATTCGAGTAGAGCCAGCGCGAGCCGAAGCGGCCGATCTCGCGGACGCGTGACACCGGCAAGACGGCGACGACGCTCTGGCCGCGCGGCTTGCGCACGACCAGGAACACGCGCTGCGGTCCACTCCAGAGACGTATGAGGTCGCCGGTGCTCATGAAGAGTCCGTCCGCCTCGGGAAGTGACGCGGCTACCGAGAAGTAGTTGAGGGCGCCGTTCACCATCGCGAACCGGCGCCCCGTATAGAAGGGTAGGGCCGGACTGTACTCGAGTGTGCCCTCGACGACGAGAACATCGGCCGGCGCGGCCTCAGCCGTGATGGCTCGCGCCGTCTCCTTGACGGAATGGATGGGCTCGACCACGTCGAGCAGGTTGAAGATCAGCAGCGTGATCACGCCGGCCACGCCGACGAGCGCGACGAACGCGCCACGGCGCCACGACCGCAACCAGAGCAAGGTCGCGAGGGTCCATCCCGCGACGAGGACGATCCCGAGCGCCTGCAGCAGGGTCCCGAACGGCCGAGCCGACGCAAACGGGAACGCGGCGCCCTGATCCCGAAGAATTCGGTAGTACGCGTTGAGCTCGGCCAGGCCGCTCAGCGCCTGATCCGGCGTGAGCCGCGCCCCCATCCATAGCGCCCACAGCCCGACGACGCTACATCCGGCGAGCCCGATCACGAGCCAGCGGCCGATGTCGCGCCCGCTCGTCCAGGCGGCGGCGACCAGCACCGCCAGCGCCGGGAAGGCGGGCAGCGCGTAGTACTCGTGCTTGAAGCGCGAGAGCGTGAAGACGCCGACGATCACCGCCAACCAGATGACGACGAGGGGCCGCCAGCTCGCCGGCGGCGACCGATCGGGCTCGCGGCGCGCGAGCACGAAGACGCTCCACGGAAATGCCCAGAGAAAGCTCGCTACCAGGAAGGCGAGCGTCGAGCTCGGCACGTCGTCCTCCACGTACCGGCGCGCGTCGAGGAACCGAAGCAGGTGATTGTCGATGACATAAAAATTGAAGAGCGCCGGTGATCGCCACGCGACCAGGAGGTGCCAGGGCACCGCGAGCAGCGCGAACACCGCGGCGCCGCGCGCCAGGTTGAGCTCGCGCCAGCCGAGCCGGCGCACCACGAGCAGACCGATCCCGACGATCAGAACCGGAAAGACGACGCCGATGAACCCCTTGGCCAGTACGCCGAGCGCGGAGCCGATATAGAACCAGAGGAACCGCGCGCGTCCGCGATCGGGACGCTCGGCGTCGCGGAGAAATCCGTACATCGCGAGGGTCAGGCAGAACACGAACAGCTGATCGGTCGAGGCGCGGCGCACATAGAGCGCGTTGCCGACGACGGTCGCGACGACGACCCCGGCCAGCAGTCCCGCCGTCGAGCCGTAGAGACGGCGGGCGATGCGCCAGGTGAGCAGCACCGTGCCGAGCGCCGAGATCGCGGACCAGACCCGCGTGGCCCATTCCGAGGGCCCGAACACCGTGAAGGTCAGCGAGGTGAGCCAGAAGTAGAGCGGTGGCTTCTCGAGATAAGGCAGCCCGTTCACGTGAGGCACGATCCAGTCGCCGCTGGTTACCATCTCGCGCGCGATCTCGGCGTAGAGGCCTTCGTCCGGGTCGAGCAAGGGCATGCCGAGCTTGGGCACGAAGAGCAGCAAACCGAGAGCGAGCAGCATGTACACGGCGGATTTCGGGATCATACCCCCCGTTGGGCTATGCTATGGCGCTCATGGTTGCCCGGAGCCCATTGGCATCGTGGCTTGCGAGCGGGTTCGTCGTGGTCGCGACGCTCGTCGCGCTCGGTGAGGCGGTCGCGTTCGATCGAACGAACGTACCGCTGAAGAACTGGGGCGGCTTCTCGGAGTATCGCGACCCGAGCTACGACGACCTGGAGCGCCTGGTCACGGCCGGCCTCACGGATCGTACCCTCTTGAACACGAAGCCGCTCAGCCGTATCGAGGCGGCGCGGATCGTCGCGCGGGCGATCGCGAAGATCCGGCGCGACGAGCCCGAGGGCCTCAACATGCGGCGCGATCTCGAGCCGGCGCTCGACCGCCTGATCGAGGAGTACAAGGTCGAGTTGGCCCAGCTCGGCGTGCAGGTCCCTAGCGGCGTCACGCCTCCCGGGACCTTCTCGTTCACGCCGGTCGATCGCGCCCAGGTGTTCGGCGGCTACGCGGCCCACGGCCTCTCGCTCTGGGGCGAGCAGGGCAGCTCGTTCCATCGCGGGTTCAACAACGGATTGACGCTCGAGAGCCGCATGCAGATCGGCGATTTTCTGACGTTCTACGTGCAGCCCGAGCTCCAGGCCAACGAGGACTACACGGCGGCCCGGCTGATCACGGGCTACGCGAAGCTCACGGTCTGGAACGTCGAGCTCCTGGTGGGGCGCGACAGCATCGCGTGGGGCCCGGGCTATCGCAACAATATGCTGCTCTCGAACAATGCGGCGCCGCTCGATCAGATCCGCCTGGGCTCCGCCGAGCCCTTCGAGCTGCCGTGGATCGGCCAGTGGATCGGGCCGATGAAGGCACTGATATTCCTCGCCCAGCTCGAGGAGCGGCGCGACCATCCCTATACGAAGCTGTCGGGCATGCGGCTCACGATTTCGCCGGCGACGTGGATCGAGCTGGGCGGTAGCCGCACGGTCATGTTCGACGGGGGTGGTCCGTACTTGCCGGTCAGCAAATACTTCGGTGCCATCTTCGATCCGCAGTTCGGGGACGTCCGCGATCGTCCTGAAGAGCGCAGCAACAACCTGTTCAGCGTCGACGGCGAGCTGCGCTTTCGCAATCTCGATCGCTATTATTTCCCGAGCCGCGATCTGCGACTCTACGGCGAGTTCTTTTGGGACGACACGTGCGGCGAGTGCGGGCCCAGCGGCGGCATCGGCCATTTCTTGGCCTCGAACCTTCTCCCCAAGGCGGTGACGGTGGGCGCCGTCGGCGGCATCCACTTCCTCGGTCTGTTCGGCCAGGACTGGCTCGACGCCCGGCTGGAATACGCGCGTACGTCGCCGCAGTCCTACAACCACGACCAGTTCACCAATGGCTACTGGACGCGCGGCCACGTCATCGGGAGTCCGATCGGCCCCGATGGTCGCGACTATTTCGCCCGCGTCACGGCCCGCGCCAGCTCAAACCTGATGATCGGCGTCGACTTCGACCGGGCCATCATCGGGAACACCGCGTTCAATTTCACTGGCCCCAAAGAACGACGTCTCGGTGGTGCCATCGACGTGTCCTATCGTTTCTGGGAGCGCTATGCGCTTTTTGCCCAGTATCAGGTCAGCGACGTGAAAAATCGAAACTTCCGTGCCGGCGACGACGGGATCGATCACCTCCTGCGGGTGGAAGTGACGCGATCGTTCCGCTAGCAAGGGTGTGGTGATCGAGTCTATTTCTGAAGCTCGGTTCGAGCGATTAGACATTGCTGCGGCTCGCGGACCACGTGATACGCTCGAGAAGCGACGGTCCTCACATGTTTTTGACACACGGAGGTGCAACCGACGGAGGTGCAATTGACTGTCCCGCGCGACTCACTGTGTCTCTTTGAGACGGGGCTGACGATCAAGGTGCCCCTGGTGGGAGTGCTCGCTCTCGTTGGCTTGGTTCTCTGTACATCGACGGTATCCGCCCAGGACGTCACCGAGCTCAAACCATTCGTCGGCAAGTGGCGTGCGTATTCGTCGATGGGAGGCGTCTCGATTCCCATCGAGATAGTCGTGCAGCGCGATGGCTCGTATACGAGCGTCCTCCACACTCAGCCTCCGCGCAGCACCCAGGGCAGATTGGAGCTCGTCGATGGCAAGTTCCGTTTCAAAAGCGCCGACGGCGGCGCGGGCGCCGTCTCGTTGACTGTCGACTCCGAGGGCAAGAGAGTCCTGAAGGCAGTCCCTGACAGCCATGCTGCATCCGCTGAATACCGTGAGGTGAAGTAGGCAGGTCGCTCGAATCGAGCACTGCCGGCTCTGTTTGGATACGCCGCACCCGATCGGAGACAATCCGGAGGCTGGTGCGTGATCGACGTTGCCTGACTCACGCACCGGACCTCCATGTAGGTGCGCTTCACGAGATTCGCAGACTCTGACCTCTGGCATCCGTTCTGCAGCTATCAGCTGGCGTGGAGCGTGGAGCACGCCAGGTGAGGTTTCTCGCGATTGACATATGGCCGGGCGATGAACCGAATTGTGCTGGATAACGCTGCAATTCCAGTCAATGTGGGTTGTGTTCGACCGCGTGTTTGAGCGACTTCAACGAAGCCAAAGGGACACGTCAGTGTTGTCGGGTGGACACTCAAACGCCCCGGGCAAACGCTTGGATGCGCGGGAAGATCGGGGGGGCGGAGCCCCCGTCACAGACGAGGGAGGTCGGTTGATATGAGCAACAAGAACCGATTCGTCGTAGCGTTTTTCGCGGTGGGTGTTGGCCTGCTCAGCGCACAGCAGGTTTGGGCGCAGAATCTCCTCCAGAACGCTGGCTGGATCGGAATCAGTACGATGACGCCTGGTTCGGAGCTCCACGTGAATGGGCGCATCCGGATGAGTCAAAGCTCGAATTTCGGCGAGTTCTTCACGGGCAGCTCCGGAGGCGTCATGGGCTTTCACATGGGCTCGCGAACCAATATGCCCGTGGGGATCTATACCAATGGGAGTGCGCCACAGCTGCTGCTCATGCCGACCGGCAGAGTTGGAATCGGTACGACGTCGCCTGCCGCGACCCTTCACGTGGCCGGTGACGTCCAGGTAGATGGCAACATTGCGGCGAAGTACCAGGACGTAGCCGAATGGGTGCCGGCGGCCGCCAAGCTCGCTCCCGGCACCGTGGTCGTTCTAGGCGGCGCCAAGCCGAATGAGGTCATGGCAAGCGATCGCGCCTACGATACTCGGGTCGCTGGCGTCGTGTCCGAGAAGCCGGGGTTGATTCTGGGCGAAGGCGGGGACAACCAGGTCAAGGTCGCCCACATGGGCCGGGTCAAGGTCAAGGTGGATGCAACCTATGGCGCGGTGAAGATCGGCGATCTGCTCGTCACCAGTGCGACGCCCGGATACGCCATGCGTTCGCAGCCGGTGAGCATTGGAAGCGCCACGATCCACCAGCCCGGAACCTTGGTTGGCAAGGCCCTCGAATCGCTAGAGAGCGGCCAGGGCGAGGTACTGGTTCTCCTCACGCTGCAGTAGTTGCTCGGATCG
>Ga0075433_10000080_pt1 | contig 43851 bp, 37 predicted proteins | sample RhiMethybrSRZTD2_FD_75299 | JGI IMG/M metagenome (GOLD analysis project Ga0075433, IMG submission 75299) | Populus rhizosphere microbial communities from Tennessee, USA - Rhizosphere MetaG P. TD hybrid SRZTD2 | ecosystem: Host-associated > Plants > Roots > Rhizosphere > Soil | place: USA... | reverse complement strand
CGTCAATGGTGCCAGGCGGTATGGCACTTCCGAATCAAGCGCCGCAAGTTACGGCTTGTAGACGGGACTCAGGCTGGTCTTTCCACCCACCTTCAGTTCCACTTGGATCTCCTCGCCCTCCGGAATCTCGAAGTCCGAACCCTCGCCCTTGGACCACGATCCATCCATGGAATCGTCTGAATCCGGGCCGGACCTGCCCTTGAGGGGAAACTCGACCAGCGACTTCTCCTTGGACTTTGACGCGAAAACGCGCACCGACCAGTTTGTGGCCGGCCGCCGGCCTTTTCCCTCCCTGGTAAGGACCACGCTTACGTGACCAGCATCAATCCGCTCGAAGACCAAGGTCGCCTGCTTGTCGAGGCCATCCATCTTCCAGATTTCGCGTCGGTAGATTCGGACCGGCCGGTCGGGAAGGCTGGTGCCGTCCTTGAACGTGTACCTGCCTTTGGTCGAATCCCAACGGATGCCGAGCGACGACACTTCATCCTCAATCTTCTTCCAACGCCCGTCCGCCCCATCGCCTGGATCGAAGGCCGGACCGGAGCCCTTCTTGTCGATCCGGTACACCGTATCCACGAGATGCAGGAGTTGGTTGCGCACCATTCCGCGATGGTGGTCTTGCCAGGAGTCGCCTGGGGGATGGATAAGCGCCATGGCCACTCGGGATCGCTCGAGGGCCCCGAGGGGATCGGCGCTCGGAGAGAGCGGGCGCGCCCGAAGGGTTCCCTTCCGCCTGAAATAGGCCACGTGATCCCTCACCGGTTCAGGGACGCCTCCCAGCAAGTATCCGTTGATCAGAAGGAGAGGGATGTCGCCCTCGATGTGAAGAGGATACCGCGGCAGGAGCTTGCGGTCGTCGGGTTCAGGGTCACCAGCGGGCATGCCCAAGCACATTCGGGGCATGTAGCCAGGATCGGCCGGTACCTCGAAAAGGACCCGAAGGACAAGGAACAGACCGTCACTGGCCGCGTCGGAATGGAAGTGCGACGCGACACGCAGGTACTCATCAATCGCCTCCAGCGCTTTCTCTTTGCCAAGGGGCTGGAGAGCATTGACCACTTCGATGACTCGCAGGGGGTTGTACTCCCAGCCCGATATTCGAGGCGCGCGGTCGATGACCCGCAAGAGTGCGCGCAGGGCGCCCTCATCCGCGCCCTTAGCGGTAGGCGGGGCGCCCTGCCCATAGACGTACTGAGCCAGTCCGTTGTCGTCGATGTAGACGCGCCCGAGCGTGGGGAAGGTCAAATGACCATTCGTTCCGTAGCACCAGATCTCCCGGGTCCGGGTGGTGGTGATGCCCCCCGGGTCATGGTGGCTGCGGATGTCGTCGGGCCTGCCGAGGATCGCTTCGACCTCCTTGGCCGGCATCAGCTCCGTGACCCTGGTCATCCTCGAGGCAAACTCGTGGCGATCGGGGAAAGTGGGAGGTGACTCCTGTCGGATCGCGGAGGTGGACTCATACTCCGGACTTGTCTCCCTGAAGTCAGGATCCTCGAGATTGACACGGAAAAGCACCATCACCGGAGGTTGAGTGGCTTCAACCATCCTCTTCAATTTGGAAAGGTCTTCCGCTGAAGCCACGGTTCCCCGGATCAGGATGGACCCGCCCTCGCCGGTGTACACGCTCGCCTTGACTCCAAGATCTTGGATTCTGAATTCGGCAATCGCCCGGTTTATCGTTGGCAAGTGATCCTGGGCTGCCCTTAGATTCCGGGCCTGCCTGATGGCGGTCGGTCCAAAGACGAGGAAGGCCACGGCTCCAAGCAGGATCAGTAACAGTACCGGGTTGACGGCCAGTCTTCTGCCAGGCGAGCTTCGGGGACCTGATGGACTCATGTCCGGACCTCGATTCCCTTCATCTCCGGGTCCGCCGCCGGCCCGCGGCCTCTACACCCCACTACGCATTGCCGGCCTATTCGGTGTCTGGGTTCGAGATAGAGTAGTGCATTCTTCTGACACATCAGGGTGACGTTGCCCGAGCGAGCGCGTACTGACTGGAAGGGGTTCATGCCATGCGCGTAGCGATGATCTTGCTCCTGACCGGCGCCGGTTGCAGCACCGCGGCGCCTCCAATGGAACCCACCGTACCCGCCAACACCGAGGCGACCATCTACGTCTTCGATTCCTACCAAGGCTGGCTTGGAGACAGCCCGATCATCTTGAGTTCATTTGATTCGGAGGGATCGGCCCATTGGATCGGGGAGGCCATGCTTGGAGACTTCCTGAAATGGGTCGTCCGATCGAGAAGGGGCAATCTCCTTGGGCACAAGCGCCTGTTGCTCGTGGATGGCGAACGATCCCAGTGCTTTCTGCCGGACCCCGATCCCCAGGTGGCTGACGATCGAGTCGGGAAGCGGTCCTCAATCGAAGCCGGCTTCGGCTTCAGTCTTACCCCCCGGTTCGTCCGTAAAGGCAAGAGTGTAAGCCTGAACTACCAGGTGACACAGGACTTGCCGCAGGCCAAGACTAGTCCGCCGGAAGATGGACTTGCCGGCCGGCAATCCCGGCGACTGAGTGAGAACATCGCCTGGTCCATCCAAACGATGGATCTGGGGACGACGATCGTCATCAGCCACCCCCAGGACTTGGAGCGCATTTACGTGATTCTGATCCACATCGGATGCGCCTCGTCCGAGTGAACTCATGCCACCGCTGGATCTCACTTACGCGGACGCCTCTTCCGAAGGGGATACACTCATAGGCGGCGTGATCAGCGGGGCGGAAAGCGATTGCTGACGTTCCAGCGGATCCGGCAAGGGAAGGCTGGCAATGGTTGGGATCGCAACGGTAGCACGTGGATAAGAAGCGTACGGCGGTCGCAATCGCATTCCTGGCCGCAGCCATTGCGGTTGTGGCGATCATTGTCACGAAGCCCGATCGCGGCATTGAAGATGCCGGCGATGGTCCGCTGAAAGCCATCGCCGGCGAGTACTTCTTCGGCGACGGACTGGGGCAGAATTGCCTGCTCACCATCCTGGCCGACAACCGATTCAGATACCGCCTTGATGGCTGCATGGGCAACTACGGAAAGAACCATGGCAAGGCTCGACTCGAGGGAACCCGGTTGCGCCTATCGCCAGAGCAGGCCTGTCCCATCGATCTAGGAGGTTTGCCCCGCGATCCGTCGGTGGTTCGTGGTGGACAGGAAGGGGCACCGTGCGACTTCGAGGTGGTTCGTTGGGGGCCACGAACGTATTTGATTCCCGATTCATTGTTCCCTCGCTTCTGCGATGCGGCCAATGTGGGTTGGGAGCCTCGGGACGCGCCCATGGGGAAGTACTACCTTCGATCCGACGATTGGGGGCGGGCCGTCGTGGGCCTTCCAGAAGTGCCGACGCAATGGAAAGGAAGCTTGGTAGAGGTCCTCGCACGAGGTCGCATCACGGGAAGGACTCCCGATGGAGCGGCCCGGATCAGCCTCGGCGAAAGGAATGGAGTAACCCTAGGGAGTCGCCTCTGGATTGGTCCCACCGCCACTCAGAAAGAACCCGTAGAGCTGCTTGTCAGGGAGGTTGACCAAGTCACCTGTGTGGCGAGGGTTGAGAGGGGGGATCTCTCTCAAATCGTATACGAACCCGTGGTCCTCCGTGCCGCCAAGAAGTGAGCGGCATCATCACCATGACCCCGGGTCGGAAATGGAAGGGCGCACGCCCGTTGCAATAGGCATGGCCACACGCCCTAGCGAAGTGTCGTGGTAGTCTCTAGAGATGATCGTGACGTCCCTGCTGGCGCTCCTGATCCCGCTCCTCCAAGCCCCCGACGACCACGCCCGGGCCGTCGTCGGCCGGATCGCCTTCCCCAAGGCCGAAGAGGTCAAGGCCTGGGCGGACAAGGGGCCGGAGTACAAGAACGTCGTGGAGATCGTGCTGAAGCGCGAGACATGGACCGCCGCCGTGAAATCCATCGAAGAGTCCCTCGCGCCCTTCGCCGACGAATGGAAGATCGAGACGTCGCTGACCGAGTGGGAGGGAAGCCATCCCTCCCACGGCGAGCGGGCGGACAAAGTCGCCACGGTGAAGTTCAACATGAAGCGGCTCGCCGAGTACGAGAAGAAGATGATCGACTACCGCCGCCAGCAGGAGGAGCTCAAGAAGAAGGGGAAACGGATCGCCTGGAAAGTCCCGCCCCTGAAATACGACCGCCTCGTCGCCCACGAGCTGGTCCACGTCATCCAGGGGACGGTCAAGGCCCCGGACTGGTTCCGCGAGGGCATGGCCTCCTGGGCGGGCGCCGATCCGAACTACGTCCTATCGTTCCTCTACAACAACGACGCGCTGAAGGAAGTCGAAGCGCCCCTGGAGGGGGACGACCTCTACGGCCGGAGCCACCTCTTCATGATATGGCTCGAAAAGAAGTCGGGACGCGAGGCCTTCAAGAAGTGGGCGAAGGCCACGATCCTCGAGGGCGGAGAGGTCAAGGCGTCGCTCGAGAAAATCCTGGAGACGACGTGGGAGAAGATCGCCGCGGAGGAGCTCACCTGGTCGACGCAGTACGGGGTCAAGAACCGGCCGAAGAAAGACTGACCCTTCTCAAGGGGCGCGGCTGAATTCCTTCAGACCGTCGAGGACGAACTGGACGGCCATCGTCGCGCAGACGAGCCCCATGATCCGCCCGAGGACGTTGATGCCCGTGCGGCCGAGACCCCGGTTGGCGACGTCCGAAAGCCGGAGCGTGAGGAACGTCGCGGCGCCCGCCGCCAGGATCGCCGCGTAGACGGGAACGCTGGCCGTCCACCGCGGCCCGGCGCGGTCCATGAAGACCATGACCGTCGAGATCGCGCCCGGGCCCGCCAGCATCGGGATGGCGAGCGGCGTGATCGCCACGTCCGGCTTCTCGACCCCCTCGCGGATCTCCGCCTCGCTCTCCCGCGTCGGTCGTTGCGCCCTCAGCATCTCGAGGGCGGAGAGCCCGAGGATGATCCCGCCCGCGACGCGGAACGCGGGGAGGGTGATCGCGAAGATCTTGAAGATCACTCCGCCCGCCGAGGCGAAGAGCACGAGGATGACGACGCACGCGACGGAGGCCTTGAGCGCCATCGCGCGTCGCTTCTCGGGGGAATCGGCCGCCGTCATGATGAGGAACGCCGGAATGACGGCGAGCGGGTCGACGATGAAAAAGATCGTCACGAAGGGCACGACCCACGATTCGAAGAACGACCCCATGGGGCCCATTCTACGCCAACGCGCCGGTCCTCGAACGCACCCGATTGCGCGTCTGATAGCATGAATGGAATGGCCTTCAACTCGGGCTCCGCGCGGTGATGCCTTCCCGCCTCCGCTTCGTCGATCTCTTCCGCGGCCTCCTCATGATCCACATGGCGCTCGACCACAGCTCCCTCTTCTGGAACGCCCACCGGTTCGCCGATGAATTCTGGGACCACCTGCCGACGCCCCACGACCTCCCCAACTTCATCGCGCGGTTCACCGGATTCTTCGTCGCCCCCGGCTTCTCCTTCATGGCCGGATTCATGGTCGCCGTCACCGACGCCGGTCGCGCCGACCGCGGCGTGCCCGAATCGACCGTACGGCGTCGACTCCTCACCCGCGCCTCGCTCCTCATCGCCGCCGAGACGATCTTCTTCAGCCTCGCCTTCCAGCGGTGGCAGGTCGGCGTCCTCACCTGCCTCGGCGCGTGCCTCGTCCTCACCACGTTCCTCCGCCGCGCGCCGACCCGGTGGCTCCTCGGCGCCGCGCTCGCGATCCTCGCGCTCCACCCGATCCTCCGCGTCTTCTGGACCGACCGCCTCGACGCGCCGGGGGTCGCGATCAAGCTCCTCCACCAGGCGGGGAAGTTCGGATGGCTCGAGGTCTACTACCCGCTCATCCCCTGGATCGGCGTGATGCTCCTCGGGGTCGTCACCGGCCGGGGGTATGTCCGCCGCGGCGCGCGCTTTTGGTGGAAAACGGCCGGCCTCTTCGCCGCCGCGTTCCTCGCTTTCCGCCTCGGGCACGTTGGATCCGCGGGACGGTACGACGGGGTGCTTTCCACGTCGTTTTTCACGTGGTCCAAGTACCCGCCCGACCTGCCGTGGCTCGCGGCGTCGTTCGCGGCGATCTTCGCGCTCCTCGCGATCCTCGAAAAATGGCAGTCGAGCCCCGTCCTGGCCTCCGCGCCCGCGGAGTTCGTCGCGACGTTCGGCCGGGTGCCGTTGCTCTTCTACCTCGTCCACTTCGCGATCCTTCAACTCGCGAAGCCGCGTGAACCGGGGACGCTCCTCGTCGCGATCGGGGTCTGGGCCGCGCTCCTCCTCCTGCTGTGGTGGCCGTGCCGCGCCTGGTACGAGTTCCGGAGGCGCCGCCGGAATAGGTTCCAAACTTCCTGAGCCCCCGTATAATCGGGTCATGGCCACCCTTCACGTCTACGCCGGGAGTCTGGACCGGCTCGAGGGCATGCTCTTCGCCCGGCACCCCGAGAAGGCCAATTACGGGGCGCCGGAGAAGCTCCTGGAGCACCTCCTGAACGAGAACGTGCTGGAGCGCGTCCGCGCCGGCGCGGGGGCGGCCGATACCGACGACGCGGAGGAGGCCCTCAAGCGGTTCGTCGACGGCCCGCCGCCGGAGGAGCCGCTCGACCGCACCCACGCGCTTGTCCTCCACGGCATCGTCGAGGTCCTCTGCGCGCGGATCGGCGACGAGGGGTTCGGCGCCACGACGCTCGCGGCGCTCGCCGACTTCGGCGCCCGCTTCCGGGAATCGCTCGGCGCCCCGATCGCGGAGAGCCTGTCGACCCGCCGCCTTCCCTTCGTCCATTTCGCCGACGACGTGGTCTCGCCCTTCTTCAGCTACTGGATGCACGACGAGTTGAAGGGATTCCTGAAGCGGATGCCGGAGGCGCTCAAGTCCGCCGGAGGGGACGCCGCGGCGATCCAGGCCCTCCACCGGCTGCGCGAGCAGTGGACCGACGCCGTTGGACAAGGGCCCGACGCGATCCTGGTGGGCGTGGTGTAGTGGGACGTTTGTCGTTTACCGTTGCGTTGGCCGTTGACCGTTCACCGACTGACCCCGCAAGCTGACCGATTCGGACAAATCTGCTACCTTCGGGACATGGCCAAATCGTCCGTGGCCGTAGATCAGGCGCTCGTCAACTTCCTCGCGCTCGAAGCGCCGTTCCTCATCCCAGAGGCGACCTCGATCGAGGACCTTCGCAAGGCGATCCGGCGCATCTCCGCCGATCCCACGCCGCTCTGGCCCGGCGTGACCGCCGCCGACGCCGCTGCGTGGACGCGCGACGCGCTCCTCGAGCAGGTCGAGGGATTTCTCCGCCGACAGGAGCTGCGCGCCTCGCTCACCCGCGACGAGCGGCGCGAGATGTACCGCGCGATGCTCCTCACCCGCGAAGTCGACACGCTCCTCAAGCGCTGGTTCAACGAGAAGAAGTTCGCGTGGACCGCGCCCGACGGCGCGTCGCACGCCTCGCCCCAGAAGGGATTCCGGTCGTGGGGACAGGAGGCGATCGTCGGCGTCGGCGCCCGGCTCCGGCGCGGCCCCGGCGGGGACGTCGTGGGTCCGCTCATCCGCGACCTCGGCGTCGCGCTCATGTGGACCGGCGACGTCGCGAACGTCCTGACCGCGCAGTCGGGCAAGACGGGCGGCCCCATGGAGGGGCGCGATCTCCATATCGGCGACCTCGACAAGGGCGTCCTCCCCGCGACGGCGCCGCTCGCGATCTCGACCCAGACCCTCGTTGGCGTCGCCTACTCCTTCAAGCTCGACGGGAGCGATCGCGTCGCGGTCTCGTTCATCGGCGAGGGAGGCTCGAGTCTCGGCGAGTGGCACGAGGCGATCAACTTCGCCGCGGCCCAGCGCCTCAACATGGCGTTCTTCCTCGAGAACAACCGCTGGGCGCTCGGCACCCATTGGTCCGAGCAGGCCGCGCTCAAGCGGTTCAGCGCGAAGGCCGCGGGGTACGGGATCCCGGGGATCACGCTCTTCGGGAACGACCCCGACGAGATTGCCGCCGCGACCGCCTGGGCCGCCGAGCGCGCGAGGGCGGGGAAGGGGCCGGCGCTCATCGAGCTCGCGACGTACCGGCGCTCCGGCCACGCCCACCACGACGACGACCGCTTCCACGGCCAGAAGGAGCAGGGCATCGCCGGGTACGAGCTCGACGAGGAGCGCGCGCTCTGGGAGAAGGCCGACCCGATCGACCTCTACGAGCGACGGCTCCTCGAGGAGGGCGTCCTCGGGAAGCGCGACCCCGAGTCGATGCGGAAGGAAGTCGCCGGCATCGTGCGCGAGGCCGCGGAGCGGGTCGACAAGGCGCCGTGGCCCGAGCCCAGGCACCAGGTGGAGCGCGTCTTCGCGGTCCGCGAGGATCCGAAACCCGCGGCCGGAGACCCCAAGACCAGGTCGATGGCGTACGACGAGGCGGTCCGGCTCGCGATGCAGGAGCTGCTCGAGGAGGATCCGCGGGTCTTCCTGCTGGGCGAGGACATCGGCGGCCGGTACGGCGGGGCGTTCGGCGTCACGCGCGGCCTGGCGAAGAAGTTCGGCCCGACGCGGGTGCTGAACACGCCGCTCGCGGAGTCCGCGATCGTCGGGTGCGCCGTGGGATCGGCGCTCATGGGGAAGCGGCCGATCGTCGAGATGCAGTTCGCCGACTTCCTCGCGCCCGGCTTCAACGCGCTCGTCAACAACGCGGCGAAGCTCCACTGGCGGTACGGCAAGCGCGTTCCGCTCGTCGTGCGGCTCCCGTACGGCGGTGCGACGGGGACGATGAAAAAGCTGCTCGGCGGCGGGCCTTTTCACTCGCAATGCCCCGAGGGGTGGTTCCTGCGTACGCCGGGGTGGAAGATCGTGGCGCCCTCGACGCCCGCCGACGCCAAGGGACTGCTCGTCGCCGCCGCGCGCGACGGCAACCCCGTGATCTTCCTGGAGGCGAAGGGGCTCTACTCGTTCTTCCGCACCGATCTCCGCGAGGAGGTGCCTCTCGGGACGGGATTCGAGATTCCGCTTGGATCGGCCGCGGTGCGCCGCGAGGGTCGCGACATCACGTGCGCGACGTACGGCGCGATGACGTGGACGGCGCTCGAGGCGGCGAAGCGACTCGAAGGGGAGGGGATCTCGCTCGAAGTGCTCGATCTACGCTCGCTCGTCCCGCTCGACGAGGAGTCACTCCTGCGATCGGTTTCGAAGACTCACCGCCTGATGGTCCTCCACGAGGACTCGAAGCGGGGAGGGCCGGGGGCGGAGATCGCGGCGCTCGTCGCGGAGAAGGCGCTCTACGATCTCGAGGCGCCGGTTGTCCGCGTGGCGTCGCCGGACGAGCCTGTTCCGTACTCGCCGCCGCTGGAATGGGCGCACCTGCCCAAGGCCGAGGATGTGATCAAAGCCGCGCATGGAATGATGACCTAGACCCGGAAGAAAACAGGCGATTTCGGATTTCGGGGTCGAGAATTCGGAATCTGCAATCCGGAATCGGCCCCTTAGTCCAGTTTTGCGACCCTCAATTCTCCCCGCCTGTGGAAGATCGCATACCAGGGGTCCTGGAAGTAGAGCATGTCGCTCTTCCGACCCGGCATGTTGAAGACGCGCTCCGCGTGCTCCTGGAAGCCCGCGGCGGGGGCCTCGAAGCCGAAGCTCGAGTCGAAGAACGTGACGCGTCCCTCTTTCTTGACGACTCCGGCGAGGGCTCGAGCGAAGTCGGGGGCGGAGGTCTGGCTGCCCGATCCCGCGTAGACCGTGGTGCCGCGCGACGAAGCCAGGAGCGCCTGCGCGATGGAGGCTCCCGGCGCGGGGGGCGCGGCGAGGGCGCGTCCGACGAACGCGGCCAGCCGGCGGCGCAGCTCGAGGTAGGGCAGGTACGTCCACCCGCCGTACTCCGGCGCGATCTTCGGCTTGATGGCGTCGGGGACGAGCGTCACGAGGGTCCCCCCGGGGATCCGGTCGATCTCGAGGCCCAGGCCCGGCTCCAGGGGCGCGCCGTCGGGCCGGATGCCCGCGCCGAGGAGGTCGCGCATCTGCGAGGAGGAGATGTCCCGGCGCGTGGTCAGGGTCTCGCTCAGGACGACGTGGACCGCCCGCCATTCACGGAGGTTTTCGCGCACCGCTTCGAGCGTGTCGGGCAGCTGGACGCGGAAGAGGGCGCGGTAGACCTCGAGGATCTTGATGCCCAGCGGCGGCGTCCGGTACATGGCCAGATCATATAAGATCAACCGGATCGTGCGAAAGCGGAGTCCACGCCCACGGGAACGCGGGGACCTTGATGCCTTCTGAATTGCCCAAGGAGATTCGTGACCGCAAGCGCGCGCCCCACGCGCTGAAGGTCGCGCTGCGCCGGTCGGGCCTTCCTCCGGCGGCCGAGCTTGCGGCCTTCTGCGTCGAGGGGGAGCCTCCGGCGACCGAGGGGGGCCCCGGCTGGCTCCGGTTCGCGGGGGTGGGCACCCTGGATACGCTGCTGGTGCTGCTCGTCGAGGGAGGCGGGATCCCGGGTTCGGGATTCGAACACGTCGTGGTGGTGGAGTCCGGTTCGTCGAAGGCGTGCTTTCTCGCGGCGTACTTCATCGCGCGGCGTTGCGGGGGGCTGATCCAGGTCCGCCAGAGATCGGCGAGCCTTGCGGCGGCGGCCTTCGCCGAGCGGTACCTGGAAGACGAGGACCTAGATCCACGGTGGGAACGAGCTACTGGCGTGAAGTGAGGCGAGCTCCAAGTTTCAAGCTTCGAGCTTCAAGCCCCGCCGATCATCTCACCCGGAATTGGTTTCGCATCCGCGAACGAGTCATCGAATCCGAGTCAGGCTTGAAGCTTGAAACTCGAAGCTTGAAGCTCACCCCTAGGGCTTCTTCTCGACCTTGATGCCCCTCCGCTCGCTCGCCTCGATCAGGAAGTTCAGGAGCAGGTTCTGGATGGTGAACTCGTCCGTCGTGCTCTTCTGCTTCCCGAAGTGGGACATCACGTGCAGGACGCGGCCGCCGGTCATCTTGGTGCGGTCCTGCTCGATGGGCGCGCCCGTCGCCACGGGATCGCCGCCGCCGGGGCCGCCGCTCTTGGGATTGACGATGAACGTGATCGCCACGGCGTCCGAGCTCTTCGAGGCGGCGCCGACGTCCTTCGAGTAGATCAGGGTCGTCACCTTCGACGGGTTGGTGATCCGGATCGCCGGGCTGTCGCGGTCGATCTTCCAGGTGTGCTCGATCCGCTCGAAGTCGGCGTCCGAGCCCTCGGAAACGGTGCCGCCCCTCTGCTGGACGGCCTTCGGCTTCGGGCGGGTGAAGATGTTCCGGAGGTAGGGATGGCTCCCCGCGCCGGGCTTCGGATAGATGTTCACCTCCATCTCGGTGAGGAAGGTGCCCACGTCGACGAACTCCTTGAACTTCACGGCGAGGATCTCGCGCAGGGCCCAGTCCTCGGTGAAGAGGTAGCCGCCGCCGTCGACGTAGCGCCGCATCTTGTCCAGGCCCGCGGGGCCCATCACGTACCGGGCCGTCTTGTGGCCGCAGTCGCACGTCGGGCAGCGGCGCAGTCGGAGCCCGCCCTCGCCCCCGGCGCCCTTGCGGCACTTCGGGCAGATGCAGTGCTCCTCGAGGTGGGTGCAGTTGCACAGGACCGCGACGTAATCGTCGGGCTTGCAGGCGTCCTTCGCGAACTCGATCTTCGTGACGTAGTCGACTTCGAGCTTCATCCGCTGGGCGATGGACTCGATGCTGTCGAGGTCGTGGTTCTGCTTGCAGGGGCAGCCCGTCTTGGCGCCGACGACGAGGAGCTTGCCGGTCTTGAGCTTCTCGTACTCGGAGTCGCGGTGCTTGCCGAGGTCGTCGCAGACGGTGCCGGTGCCGCCCCCGGTCGCGCCCTTGGGCTTGGCCTTCAGGAGGCTCCAGTCCTTCTGCTTGTTGGCGTTCCACCAGCCCTCCCAGTTCGAGAGGGTCTCGCCGTACGACTCGACGCAGAGGACGTTGAGGACGCGGAAGAGGCGGCGGCTGAGCTCACCGCTTTTCGCGCCCTCCTTGAGGGCCTCGAGGACCGCCTCGACGGAGGGCTTCTGGCCGACGTCCATCATGTGCTCGACGGCGAGGAGCTGGAGGTCGAGCGTCCCTTCCTTGAGGATGGCGACGAGGGCGGATTCGCATCCCTCGGTGAAATTGCCCGAGAGGCCGGCGGTGAGGTCGCGCCCGACCGTGGCGCCCTTGTTCGCGATGATGTACTTCGTGATTTCCTTGAGCGCGTCCTGGGAGCTGAAGGCGGTCGCGCCGCTGACGAGCATCCAGTAGATGCCGGTCTCGTTGCCCGACTTGAAGCCGCCGACGATCACCTTGGCGGCGGCGGGGGTGTTGATCCGGATGAGCTTCCGGATCGCGTCCTCGAGCGGCTTGGCGCCCTGCGCCTGGATGGCCGCCTTGAAGTCCTTTTCAGCCGACGCCAGGTCGTCCTGGGCGCCCAGAAGGCTGGGCAGGACGAGAAGTGCCGCGAGCGCGATGCCGGCCGTGCGCATGAATCCTCCCCGCAGACGATTGATTCGTGAACCCCCGGGTTACACGATGGAGGGCCGGTTTCGCCTGTCGGAATCCGACGGATGCCCCGGGCCGACCCCGCACCCAACCTGCCCTAGTTTACAGCCTTTGTTCACCCAAGTTATAGAAAAAGGCCCCCCTGGGGAGGGCTTCGAGCTTAAAGCTTCGAGCTTCAAGCCTCGCGACACTATCACCCGGCATGGGTACCGCATTCGCGAACAAGAGTGCGCCTGAACGTTGACGGCGGAACGCCCCGAAGCTTCCCTTCCGGCTTGAAGCTCGAAGCTTGGAGCTCGAAGCTGTGCTCGCGGTCTCAACGAGACCGGCTGGAATCTAGAGCTGTCAGCCCGCGAACCGGCCGTCGCTCTTGGGCGCCTCGGTCCCCTTTTTCGCCGCTTCCACGGCCTCGGCGACCGTCGGCTTGGTCACCTCGCGCTTCTTGTTGACCGCGCCGAAGGCGCCGCGGTAGACGAGCTTCCCCTCCTTGTTGAGGACGAAGGTCGTGTTGACCTGCTTCGCGCCGAAGTGGTCCCGGAGTTTCTTGTCCGTGTCCCAGACGTTCGTGTACGCGAGCTGGTTGTCCTTGATGAACTTCGCGATCGTCTCCTGCGTGTCGTGGGGGTACGCATAGACGGCGATGAACTTCACGCCCGCCTTGGGGTCGCTCCACGCGGAGGCGACCTTCCGGACTTCGGACGGGAGGACGGCCGCGGGGCACTTCTCCGACTGGAAATAGACGACGACGACCTGGCCTTCCCGCTTCGCGGCCGCGTCGGCCCTGAAATCGGAGAGCTTGAACTCTTTCCCGTCGTAGTCCTTCATCGCGGCGTCCGGAACCGGCTCGCCGAGCTTCAACTCGTCTTTCGACGCGGCGGCCAGGGCGAAGAGGCCCAACAGGGCGACGGCGACGGTTTTCATGAATCTCCCCTTAATTAGAGCTCATGACTCTAACACGTTTTACGGCCGAAATGTTCCTGACCTTGCACGGAACATGGAATCAAGAATCAAGAATCAAGAATCAAGAATTAGGAATCAAGAATCAGGAATGGGCCCCTCGCTAGGCTTTGACCCAGCCGAGGCGCTTCATGTAGTCCTTCACGCCGTCTTCGAGGGTGTACTTGGGGATGAAGCCGAGATCGCGTTTCGAGCGGGCGAGATCGGCCTCGGTGAAGGTCTGGTAGAAGTCGTAGGGGTTGTCGAAATAGTCGGGCTCGAAGGTGGTTCCCATCGCCGCGTTCAGCGAGCGGATGACGGCGTTGAAGCTCCGGCCGCGGCCCGAGCCGACGTTGTACACCGTGCTCTTCCCGCGCTCGGCGGCGAGGATCGTCCCCTCGACGACGTCGTCGACGTGGACGAAGTCGCGCCGCTGCTCGCCGTTGCGGAAGATCCGGGGCCTCCGGCCCTGGCGGATCTGGAGCCCGAGCTGGTAGATCATGCTCGCGGAGGCGCCCTTGTGCGCCTCGCCGGGCCCGTAGACGTTGAAGTAGCGCACGCCGTCGACGCGCGTTCCCTCCTTGCGCGCCTCGGCCGCGATGTTGTCGAGCACCGCCTTCGAGAAGGCGTACGCGTTGGCCGGCGCGGCGGGGGTGTCCTCCGACATCCGCACGTTCGAGAGGCCGTACGTCGCGGCGCTCGAGGCGTAGACGACGCGCGCCTTGGACCGGCGGGCGATCGCCAGGATGTTGCGGAATCCCTCGACGTTGTCGTGGATCATGAGCCGCTGGTCGGCCACCGTGGTGTCGGTGATCGAGGCGAGGTGGAAGACGCAGTCGAATTTCTCGGAGGGGCGGAAGTGGACGGCGTCGACGGCCGCGAGGTCGCCCCGGAAGCCCGCGAGATTCTTGAACGTGCCCGACCGGAAGTCGTCGACGACGGTGAGCCGGGCCCAGGGCCAGCGGCGCTGGAGCTCGAGGGCGAGGTTGGAGCCGATGAAGCCCGCGCCGCCCGTCACCAGGACGTAGAAATACCTACCGCCCGGCTTGGACTTTTTCGCGGACAACCTTGAGGTCTCGGAGGATTTCGCCATCCCATTGGTACCTTAACCTGGCGCGACCCTCGGCGAGCCGGCGCTGGAGGACGTATCCGGTCAGCAGGGGGAGCGACACGCTGGGCTCCACCCACGCCATCGCGTACTTCGCCCGCTTCTTGATCTTGCCCCACGAGCGCGCCTCGGAGAGCGTGGAGCTCGAGAGGCCGCCGTCCGCCGTCACGGCCGTCGTCACCTGGATGGCGTACTCGTGGCCCCGCTCGAGGCCGAAGATGTAGCTCATGACGATCGAGTCGTTGATGTAGTTCTTCGGGACGCCGCCCGCCACGTAGATCGCCGAGGTCATCTTCGACTTCACCACGATCTGCGTGAGCTCGTAGTTGTCCTGGATCGAGTCGATCGAGATCGGCGTCCGCCCCGCGCGCACCGCGTCGTGGTGGTGCTGGGTGAGGCCGATGCCGATCGAGCTGTCGTTGATCGCGGGGGAGAAGATCGGGATCCCCATCTTGCGGCAGGTGACGAGGATCGACTGGTCGTCGTCGAGCTGGGAGGCGAGGTGCGCGATGAACTGGCGGCTCGAGTAGGGGCCGGGCTTGAGCTTGTCGGCCATCTTCCCGCACCAGAGGTCGGTGTTCCAGAACTTCTCCTCGTCGACGTACGTGTCGTAGATGCGGTCGATGTACAGGTCGCGGAGCTGGCCGTCGTCCGCGTCGATGTCCCCCTGGTAGTGGCGGTATCCGCGCGCCTGGTAGATGTCCTGGTAGAGGATCGCGCCGGTGGAGACGACGACGTCGACGGCGCCCGAGGCGATCAGGTCGCGGATCACGCCGCGCAGTCCCGCGGCGATGAGCGGACCGGCGAGGCCGAGGAGCACGGTGGGACGGGCGGGATCGGTGAGCATCCCCTTGAGGACGTCGCCGCACAGCCCGATGTTGCGCGCCTGGATCGACATGCCCGACATGTTCTCGACGAGGTCGGCGATCGTCGTGTCCGATTTCAGGTTGAGCGCGCGGACGGGGCGGGAGAAGAGCTGGGCTTTGCGCTTGCGGTCGGCGGGCGACAGCTCGTGCGTGGTGCCCGAGTTTTCGTTCGCCATTGCGGGACATTGTAGTGAAGCATGGGATTGACGCAAGCAATTCGCCCGAGAAGTCGCGCGTCGCGCGTCGAGGGTCGAGGGTCGAAGAAAGAAGTCACGGGCCGAGGGTCGATAGTCGAGAGTCGAAGACAAGAGGTCACGAGTCGCGGGTCGAGGGTCACGAGTCGCGGGTCGAGGGTCACGAGTCACAGGTAGGGACGTCCAATGTGTGGTAGTCTCAGGACCGAGCAAAAGGGGCGCGCATGAGTGCGAGGTCGTCGGACGCGGCGTCGTCGATCACCACGGCCATCGGCTGGTTCGGGCTCGCGGCCCTCGCGTTTCTCGCCGTGTGGGAGATCCCGAAAGAGTCGCTCTCCTGGTGGGTGAAACTCGCGGCGGGGGCGATGGGGGCGCTCGCCTTCATCGGCTACGGGGTCGAGGCGCTCTCGCAGGAGCTCACGGTGCGGCGGTGGGCGATCAGCCAGTTCATCTTCACCACGGTCGGGGTGGCGCTCGTGGTCGCGGCGATCCTCAACTCCAACGTGCTCGGCCTGGGGCGCGCGCTCATGATCGTCTTCGCGCTCGTCTACCTCCTCGGCGCGGCCTTCTGCGCCGCGGCGGCCAAAGACCTGTTCTGATCACCTCGGGGCCGGCATCTGCGTGGTCGGGACCGACTCCTCCTTCCGCGAGACCGCCCGCACGGGCAGGATCACCACCGGCAGGCCCGCGAACTGGAGCCGGCGCTGGATCTCGAACGCGACGTTGCTGTGGAGCAGGCGCGTCCAGAGCGTCTCGTTCGCGAAAGCGAGCTGGCCCCCGAAGACGACGCACTGGTTGTACTGCTGGGCGAGGCGCGGGCAGAGCTCCGCCAGCGCCTCCACCGGATCGGTCCCCATCGCCATGCGGTCGTCCGCGGCGAAGCCCGCGCGCTGGGCGAAGTCGACGTACTTCTTGAGCATCTCCTCCGTCGCGCGGCGCAGCTCCTCGATCTCCTTCGATCCCCGCAGGCGGTCGTAGTCGATGACCGCCACGCCCACGAAGATCACGTTCCGGAACTGGCCGGGGAACATCCGGAAGATCGTCAGGAGCGCGTGGATGCCGAGCCCGTTGTACCCGGAGACGAGCAGGATCGCCGTCGGCGCCTTCGGGTCGAGCGGCCGGGGCTCCTTCAGTTTCGGGCCCGGATCGATCGAGAACATCTGCTTGTCGAGCGTGGCGAGGAGCTCCTGGACGCGGCGATAATGGCGCCGGACCGCGTGCGCCAGCGCGATGAGGCCGACGATCACGACGATGCAGATCCACGCCCCGTCCAGGAATTTGAAGACGACGGTGATCGTGAGGATCGAGGCCGTCAGCACCAGGCCCACCAGGTTGACGCCCATGCTCCAGAGCCGGCCCTGGGCGTGGCGATCCTTGATCCAGTGCCACACCATGCCGAGCTGGGTGAGGATGAAGGTCGTGAAGACGCCGATCGAGTAGAGCACGACCAGGACCTTCACCTCGCCGCCGGTCAGGAGCACGAAGAGGAGCGCGCCGGCGCCCATGAGCAAGACGCCGTTCTGGATGACGAGCCGGTCGTTGAGCCGGCTGAACTGGCGCGGCACCCAGCCGTCCACCGACATCGTCGCGAGGACGCGCGGTCCGTCGATGAATCCCGCCTGGGCCGCGACGAAGAGGAGCCCCGCCTCGGCGACCAGGGCCACCGTCAGGAAGATCCGGCCCGCCGTGCCGTCGCCGAGAATCTGCTGGAAGAGCGAGGCGTTCAGCGTGCGCCCCTCCTGGTGCTGGACGTTCCAGAGGCGGTAGGAGATGAGAAGGCCCGCCGCCATGAACGCCAGGGAGAGCGCCATGTAGAGCATCGTCCGGCGCGCCGTCTGGACCTTGGGCTCGCGCATGATGCCGACGCTGTTCGAGACCGCCTCGATGCCCGTGAACGTGCCGCCGCCGAGCGCGAAGGCCTTCAAGAGGATGAAGACCAGCGGCCACACGCCGATTTTCGCGACATCGGAGGTCATCACGTCCGCGCTGGTCGAGTAGGTTTTCCAGAAGTTCGGACCCTCCGTCATTCCCAGGAGGATCAGCGCCACGTGGGTGATCAGGAAGAGCATGAAGACGGGGAGGAGGACCTTAATCGATTCCTTCACGCCCCGGAGATTGAGCGTGATGAGCCCCAGCGCGGTGACGATGATCACCGGCAGCCGGAGCCAGTGCCAGGTGAGGGGGAGAAAGCTGAAGAGCGCGGCCACGCCGCTCGCGCACGAGATCGCGATCGTCAGGAAATAATCGACGAGGAGCGACACGCCCGAGACGACGCCGGGCGTGCGGCCCAGGAGTTTCGTCGCGACCAGGTATCCGCCGCCGCCGCCGGGGAAGAGCTGGACCACCTGGGAGTAGCTCGCCGAGATGACGAAGATGGTGATCGCGACCAGTCCCGCGAGCGGCCAGACGAGGTGGTAATGGCCGTCCAGGTGCAGGTACGCTTCCTCGGGGCCGTAGCACGACGAGGAGAGCCCGTCCGCCCCGAGTCCGACCCACGCGAAGAACGCGATGAGGGTCAGATTCCGCCAGACGCGCGAATCGGTCGGGTCCTTGGGGCGTCCGAAAATAAATTCCGTGATCTTGTTCATTGGGGTAGAGTTGGCAGGTCATGATAGGGCTTGCGGGCGCCTGAATCAAGCCGACCCGATGAAGACGGAAAGGGAGGCATGCATAACCATATGAAAGCCATAGTGATAGGTGCAGGTCGGATGGGGAGAGCCATCGGGACCGACCTCGCGAGGTCCGGTGCGCAGGTCCGTTACGTCGATGCCGACCCCCGATCGGGCGTGGAGATCGTCGACGTTTCCCGTCCCACGCCGGCGCTCTTTCGGGGAGCCGATGTCGCCGTCAGCGCCGTCCCTTTCCCATTGAATTACCGCCTCGCCAAGGCCGCCGTGGAGGCCGGGGTCCATTTCTGCGACCTGGGGGGCAACGACGCCGTCGTACGGCGGGAATTGGCGCTCGATCCTGCCGCGCGTCGAAAGGGGGTCTGCCTCGTTCCCGATTGCGGCCTCGCGCCGGGGATGGCTTCGTTTCTCGTCGCGTGGGGACTCACGCGCTTCCGAAAGGCCGATTCCGTCCGGGTCCGCGTGGGCGGCCTGCCCCTCAATCCCCAGCCGCCCCTGAATTACCAGCTCGTCTTCGCCACCGTGGGGCTGATCAACGAGTACTCGGGGTTCTGCCAGGTCCTTCACAATGGCCGCCCGGGGCGCGCGCGGGCCATGACGGGAATCGAGAGCCTCGAATTCCCGGAAGTGGGCCTCCTGGAGGCGTTCCATACGTCCGGGGGGGCTTCTACGATGCCCGGCACGTTCCGCGGGAGGGTGCGGGAGCTCGACTACAAGACGATCCGGTTCCCCGGCCACTGCGAGCGCATGCGGAAGGTCCTGAAGATGAAAAACCCGGGGGCGTGGGTCGAGCGCCACGTCCCGCCGACCGGCCCCGACCAGGTGCTCGTGCGCGTCTCGATCGAGGGGGAAGGGCGCCGGTGGACGCTGACCCTGCGCGACGTCGCGCGCGACGGATTCTCCGCGATGCAGCGGACGACCGGATTCTCCGCCTCGATCGTCGCTCAGCTCGTGGCGTCGGGAAAAACGCGTCGGAAAGGCGCGCTCATCCAGGAACGCGACTTCGATCCCGCGGATTTCGTCAACGAGCTGAAGTTGCGAGGCTTCGCCTGGTCGATCGAGGAGTGACGTCTCACGCCGAGAGCGATTGATCGGTGATCCTGAGCACCTCCATTACTTCTTCCGTGCTTTTCGCGGTCGACAATTTCTCGCGGAGGTAATCGCTCGAGAGGAGCCGGCTGATTTTTCCCAGGATGTTCACGTGCGCGCCCTCGTCGTGGATGGGCGTCAGGATGAGGAAGAAGAGATTGACCGGCTTGCCGTCGAGCGACTGGAAGTCGATCCCCTCCTTGGAGCGCCCGATGGCCGCCAGCGGCCGCGGCAGGCCCTCGACCCGGCCGTGCGGGATGGCGATCCCGCCGCCGAGGCCCGTGGAGGCGAGCGACTCGCGCTTCAGGATGGTGGACGCCACCGCCTCGACGTTGATTTCCGGCCGCTTCTGCGCCAGTCGCTGGACGAGCGCGCGGACGACTTGCGGCTTCGGCATGGACTCGAGTTCGAGCGCGATCGCCTCGGGCGGCACGAGGTCCGCGAGCCGGAACTCCTTCACCTGCTCGAATTCGTCCCGCACGGTCCCGATGAGCTCCTCGACCACGTCCTCGATCGAGACGAGCCCGAGGAAGGTCCCGCGGTCGTCCTCGACCATGGCGAGGTGGCTGTGGTTGCGGTGGAAATGCTGGAGGAGATCCTCGAGCGGCAGGTCGGGCCGGACCGACTTCACCGGGCGCGAGATCGCGACGAGGTCGGGAGGTCCGCCCGCGGCCATCGCGACGGCGATGTCCTTGATGTGGACGATTCGCGACGGGCCGAGGGATCCCATCTCGAGCGGGTAGCGCGAGTGGAGCGTCGTCTTGATCTTCTCGAAATTCTCCGCCCACGGGGCCCGGCTCGAGAGCGTCACGACTTTCCCCCCGGGCGTCATGACGTCGCGCACGCGGAGCGTCCCGAAGTCGAGAACGTTCTCCATCATGAGGAGGCGATTGAGCGTCAGCTCCCCCTTCTCGTGGGAGGCGCCGAGGATCATCTTCAGCTCCTCCTCGGAGTGGGCGAGCTCCATTTCGGACACGGGGGGAATGCGCAGGACCCAGAGGATGGCGTTGGTCGCCTGGTTGAGGATCCACATCGCGGGGAACAGGACGAGGTAGAAGGCCCGGAGCGGCCGGGCGACGACGAGGGCGGCCCGCTCCCCCTGGCGGATGGCAAACATCTTGGGCGCCTGCTCGCCGATGGTGATGTGGACCGCCGTGAGGAAGATCAGGGCGAGGCCGATGGCGATGGAGCCGCTCACGACGGGCGACCACCAGCCGAGCCGTTCGATCCACGGCCTGAGGAAATGGGCGACCGCCGGTTCGCCCAGCCAGCCGAGCCCGAGGCTGGCGACCGTGATCCCGATCTGGCAGGTCGAGAGATAGGCGTCGAGCCGCTTGATGATCGACGCCGCGAGCGCCGCGTTCGTGCTCCCCTTCTCCGCCAGCTCGTGCATCCGCGTGACGCGGACCTTGACGATGGCGAACTCCGCGAGGACGAAGAACGCGTTCAGCAGGACGAGGAGCCCGGCGGCGACGAGATAGGCGAAACGCTCCCAGTCCATGCGCGCCGCCCGGGGGCGCTACTGCTTGCCCGCCGTCCGGATCAACATCCCGCCCGCGACAAGAGCGGCCGCGCAGATGATGCATACGGAGAGGAATCCGCCGCATCCGAGGTAGGTATTGTCCCAGAGGCGGATGTTGCCGGTTCCGTTGATGACGTTGAAGATCGGCCGGATCAGGTTTTCGACGCCGCCTTCGATCAGCTTGAAAATGCCGAGGGCAATGAGGAATCCTCCGGCTGTTGCCACCACAGGAGACTTCGCGATCGCTTTCGGGTCGAACGCCATGGTGCCACCCTCCTAATAAAGACCGAGGACCCCATTCCGTTCACGCCGTCGCGACTTCGGGCACCCCTTCCAAAACGCGGGTGATGATCTGGTCGGCCCGCACCCCCTCGGCCTCCGCCTCGAAATTCAGGATGAGGCGGTGTCGGAGCGCGGGGTAGGCGGCCTCCCGCAGGTCGCCGAATGACACATTGTACCTCCCCTTCATGAGGGCGAGGATTTTTCCCGCCAAAACAAGCGCCTGGACCCCGCGGGGGCTCGACCCGTACCGCAGGTACTTGCGCGCCAGCTCGCTCCCCCCCTCGGTCGGATGGGTCGCCATGACGAGCCGCGCCGCGAACTCCTTCACGTGCGAGGCGATCGGCACCTCGCGCGCCAGGGCGCGCATCTCCAGGATCTCGGCGCCGCTCATGACCGGCTCGATCCGCGGCGGCTCCGCCCCCGTCGTCCGGTCGATCACCTCGACGAGCCCCTTGAGGTCGGGCTGCTTGACCTCGATCTTGTAGAAGAACCGGTCGATCTGCGCCTCGGGGAGGGGGTACGTGCCCTCCATTTCGATCGGATTCTGCGTCGCGAGGACGAAGAAGGGGTCCTCGAGGGGATAGCGCTGGCCGCTGACGGTGACCGCGCGCTCCTGCATCGCCTCGAGCAGGGCCGACTGCGTCTTCGGGGTGGCGCGGTTGATCTCGTCCGCGAGGATGACGTTCCCGAAGATCGGGCCCTTCTGGAACTGGAACGACTTCCGCCCGGACGGGTCCTCGACGACGATGTTCGTCCCCAGGATGTCGGCGGGCATGAGGTCGGGCGTGAACTGGATGCGCGAGAATTTGAGGCTCAGGCACTGGCTGATGGTGCGCACGAGGAGGGTCTTGCCCAGGCCGGGAACGCCCTCGAGGAGCGCGTGGCCGCCGGCGAGGATCGTGACGATCGCCTGGGAGACGACGTCGTCATGGCCCACGATCGCCTTGGCGATCTCCTTGCGGAGCCGGGCGATCCCGTCGCGGAACTTCTTCGCCTGTTCCTCGACGCTCATGGTTATCTAGGGTATGCGAGCCGTGGGTTTTGCGCAATGGGGAGGGAATCAGGAATTAAGAATCAAGAATCAAGAATCAAGAATCAGAAAAATCGGCATTCCTGATTCTTGATTCCTGATTCCGGGTCCGGTCAGTATTGCTTCCTCAACCGCGAACTCGGGATTCCCATTTCTTCGCGGTACTTGGCGACGGTGCGGCGGGCGGCGGCGATGTTCTGCTGCTTGAGGATCTTGACGATCTCGAGGTCGGAGAGCGGCTTGCGCCGGTCCTCGCCGTCGACAATCTCGCGGATCTTTTCCATGAGGGCGAGGCGCGTCCGGTCCTCGGGCTCGGCGGCCGGCGTCCCGCCCGGCGGGGGGAAGGGGGCGGGGGCCTGCTTCGGGGCGGCCGAGGCGAAGAAGAACTTCATCGGGAAGATCCCGCGCGGGGTCTCGATCCACTTGCCCGAGATGGCGCGGCTCACGGTGGAGTTGTGGATCCCGAGGGCGTCGGCCACCTCCTGCATCTTCAGCGGCTTCAGGTGCTCGCTCCCCTCCTCGAAGAAATCCATCTGGTGCTTGAGGATCTCGCCCGTGATCCGCTGGATCGTCTGGCGCCGCTGCTCGATGGCGCTGATGAGCTTGCGGCCCGCGTCGATCTTGCGCCGGATGTACTCCTTCTCGGGCTTGCCGAGCGCCTTGTCCTTCAGCATCTCCTGGTAGTTGCGGTTGATGGAGAGGGGCGGCAGCCACGAGTCCTCGATCACGATCTCGTACGCGCCGTCGACGCGCCGGATGATCACCTCGGGGAAGACGCGCGGGGCGCTCTCGGTGGCGAAGTTCGTCCCGGGCTTGGGATTGAGCTTCTGGATCTCCCCGATGAGGATCTTCAGGTCCTCCATGACGACGTTCGGATCGGGCGGCTTGGGGTACCCGAAGTCGGCGATCGCCTGGGGATCGGCCGTGATGTCGCGCGCGATCTTGGGGAGCCGGTTGTGGCCGATGTCCTCGAGGTGGCGCTCGATGAGGCGCCGCTTGGCCGCGTAGCCCGGATCGGACTCGTCGAGCTGGAGGAGGAGGCACTCCCTCGTGTCGCGCGCGCCGACGCCGATCGGCTCCATCTTCTGGAGGAAGAGGAGGGCCGCCCCGAGCAGAGCCCGGGCCGTTTCCGGCGCCACGCGCCGCAGCTCCTCGGGGAGGTTCTGGGCGATCTCCTCGAGGGACGACGCCAGGTACCCGATGTCGTTCAGGTAGTTGATGAGGTGCTCGAGGTAGGGCTTGAGCTCCGGGTCGAGCTCGAGAATGGCGATCTGGGTGCGGAGGTGGTCGCGGAGGGTCGCCTCGGGCGCCCCCGTGCTCTGGAGGAGCTCCATCCGCCGGTCGGCGTCCTCGGAGGTCGACCCGGAGGAATGGCCGCGCCGCTCGGACTGGAGCCACTCGTCCTCGATGGACTCGAGGAACTCGCGCTGTCCCTCCTCGGTCGGCGTTTCGGGGGCGGCGGGTTTTTCAGCGGTGGGGGCCTCGGCGGGACGCTCCTCGAGCTCGGTGGAGATCTCGAGGGTGGGGTTGGCCTGGAGTTCCTCGTCGATGGCCTGCCGGAGCTCCAGGATCGGTTTCTGGAGGAGCTCCAGGTTCTGCAGCATCTGCTGGGAGAGCTGAAGGCGCTGCTCCAACCGGTGCTGGAGATGAACCTCCATCTTCATTGAATCACGGTCACCTTGGCAAAATCCCCTGACCGGACGATTGCCGATTTCGGATTGCGGATTACCGGTCTCCTCCGCCCGCAATCCTCCCTTTCTTCGTCATAGCTTCCGTCGCTCCTTGATGGCGTCGGCGACGCTGGCCCGGCTGGCGTACTCCAGGCTCGATCCCGCGGGGAGTCCGCGCGCGATGCGCGAGACTTTCACGCCGGTCGGCCCCAGCGCCTGCTGGATGAAATAGGCCGTCGTGTCCCCCTCGGCCGTCGGGTTCGTCGCCAGGATGACCTCCTCGACCCCGCCCTTCTTGACGCGGTCCACCAGCCGGCGGATCGTGAGCTGGTCCGGGCCGACGCCGTCGAGCGGGGAGAGGCAGCCGTGAAGGACATGGTACAGCCCGCGGTGGGCCCCGGCCTTCTCCACCGCCCCGAGGTCTTTCGACTGCTCCACGACGCAGACGAGGCCCCGGTCGCGCTTCGGGTCGGCGCAGATCCCGCACGGATCCGCGACGGTGATATCATAACACACCGAGCAGGAGGTCAGCCGCTCCTTGACCTCCCGGACCGCACCGGCCAGGTCGAGCGCCTCCTCTTTTCCCTGCGCGTGGATGTGGAAGGCGAGCCGCTCGGCCGTCTTCTCCCCGATGCCGGGAAGGCGGGAGAGGGCCTGGATCAGGCGCAGGATCGGTTCCGGGTAAGCCACGTCGGCGATTCCGTCAGATGAGCCCGGGCAGCGAGACGCCCGTGACCTTCGCCATCTCGGTTTCGCGGAGCTTCTTGGCCTTCTTGATCCCCTCGTTGACCGCGGCCATGACGAGGTCCTCGACCATGCCCCGGTCGCCGGAGGCGAGGACCTGCTCCTCGATCTTCACGGCGACGATCTCCTCCACGCCGTTCAGCTTGACGGAGACCATGCCGCCGCCGGCGGAGGCTTCGACGATCCGCTCGCGCAGGTCCTCCTCGACCTTCGCGATGCGCTTCTGCATGTCCTGGAGCTGCTTGCCCATCCGGTTCATGTTCATCCCGCCGCCGAGCATGGCGATGTCTCCTTGCCGAAATCAAGAATCAGGAATCAAGAATCCGGAATCCGGAATCAATAAACGGGAGTCAGGCGTCGTTGGAGGTTTCCCAGGTTCCTAATTCCTGATTCTTGATTCTTGATTCCATCCCTACTCAATACCCACGATCTTCGAACCCGGGAACGCATCCAGCACCCGGCGCACGCCGGGATCGGACGCGAGGTCGCGGTCGGGAGGCGCCGCCGACTTGGCGAACATGGGGGAGTCGGGCTCCGGTCCGCCGCGCTGGAGCGTGGCGTGGATCCCGAGCCGCCGCCCGAAGACGCGGTGAAGCGCCGCCTCGATCACCTGCCGGTGGCGCGGCGTGTCGAGCTGGTCGACGTTGAACTTGCCGAACGTCGCGGGCAGGGAGAATTCGATCTCGTCCCCCGACAGCTTCGCGGGCTTGCCCGCCTCGAGGAGCGCGCCGGGGATCGGGCTCGTCTTCTTCACTTCCGCGACGACGCGATGCCACGACCCGACGAGCGCGGGGAGCGTCAGCTCTCCCGTGGGCGGCGGCGGGGGCTCGGTCGGCTCCTCGGCCGGGACGGGGACTCGCACGGGCGGCGGTGGAGCGGGTACGGCCGGGCCGGGCGCGGCCAGCCGGAGCGCCTCCTGGAGCGAAACGAGATCGGCCGCCCGGGACATCTTCACGAGCGTGACCTCGAGGACCACGCGCGGGTTCGAGGCGTCCTTGAGCCGCTGGCGCGCCTCGAGCAGGAGCTGGAGGTGGTACAGGAGCGCCTCGAGCGTGAAGCCCGAGGCCTGCCGGTCGGCGGCGTCGAGGAGCGCGTCCGGGAGATCGATGACGCTCGAATTCCGGCCGCACGCCTTGACGGCGAGGAGCGTGCGGAGGTGGTCGACGAGCTGGTCGGTGAAGGCGGTGGCGTCGACGCCCGACTGGAAGATGGCGTCGAGCGCGTTGAGGACGCCGCCCGCGTCGCCCTTCTGCACGGAGGCGACGAGCGCGTCCACCCGGCCCCCGGCCGCGGCCCCGAGGAGGGCCGTGACGTCGTCGGGCCGCAGGTCCTTCCGCTTGAAGGCGAGGAGCTGGTCGAGGATCGACTCCGCGTCGCGCATCGATCCGCCGGCAGCGCGGGCGACGGCGTCGAGGACGGCGTCGTCGGCCTTCAGGCCCTCGCCGACGAGGACCTGCTTCAGCCGCTTCACGATGTCGCCCGAGGTGATGCGCCGGAAATCGAACGTCTGGCAGCGCGAGACGATCGTGTCGGGAAGCTTGTGGATCAGCGTGGTCGCGAAGACGAACTTCACGTGCGGGGGCGGCTCCTCGAGCGTCTTCAGGAGGGCGTTGAAGGCCTCCTTCGAGAGCATGTGCGCTTCGTCGATGATGTAGATCTTGAACCGCGACCGGAGCGGGGCGTACGCGACGCCCTGGCGGAGCTCGCGCGCGTCGTCGACGCTGCCGTTGGAGGCCGCGTCGATCTCGAAGACGTCGGTGTCGTTGCCCTGCTGGATGCGGAGGCAGGGCTGGCAGGCGTTGCAGGGCTTGTCGGTGGGTCCTTTCTCGCAGTTGAGGGCTTTCGCGAGGAGCCGGGCGGTGGTGGTCTTGCCGACGCCGCGGGGTCCGGCGAAGAGGTAGGCGTGGCCGACCCGCCCCTCGCGGATCGCGTTGCGGAGCGTGGTGGAGACGTGCTCCTGGCCGACGACTTCATCGAAGCCGATGGGCCGGTAGCGGCGGGCGAGGACGGTGTACGCCGCGTCGGGCTCGTGCTTCGCCATGGAGGGCATTATAGCGAGCGGTGTCGCAGAGGGGGGTGCTCTTGGCGGAACATCCCGTCGAAATCTCGTTGCTTCAGGCGCCTTTTCGAGAATGCATGACCCGAACCTGACTCCAGGTACCGCTCAAAGGCAGCCGCTTGAGATCGATTTCGGAATCCGATGAATGCGATGACTTCCCAAGGACGATTCCCGGCGGTCGCTGCGACCTAAGGCACAGCCTCAGAAGGGTGCGAAGGATGGTACGCCCGGCAGGAATCGAACCTGCAACCTACTGGTTCGTAGCCAGTCACTCTATCCAATTGAGCTACGGGCGCACATGCCAGCGAAGGCATCCCCGAAGGACGCGCGGCGCGCGCCTTCGAGGCGAGGGCTAGTTTAGCGACCTGCGACGTCGATTCAACCCCTTTCCCCCGGGCGAATTCCCCGTCACACCGCCGCCGCCCGCGCATCAATCATGTACTGAGGAAAGGAGATCCCCATGCTTCGCTGGTCGCTGGCGTTTTTCATCGTCGCGATCATCGCCGCCATCTTCGGATTCACCGGAATCTCGGCGGGGGCGGTCGACATCGCGAGGGTGCTGTTCTTCTTCTTCCTGGTGGCGTGCGTGGCGCTGCTGTTGTGGGGGCTCGTGACGGGCCGCCGCGTGCCGCCTCCCCCGATATAGCAGGGAGGCGGGCGAGATCGACTTGGCGCGAGGAACGCCTTACGCCACGGTCCGGCGCCGGAGGAGGAGGCCCGCGAGGAGGGCCAGCGCCCCGGACATCGCCACCAGGCCCCAGGGGTTCGCCGGACTGTCCGCGCCGCAGTACGCGTACTTGTCGGGCGGCTTGGGGAACTGCTGGATGTATCCGACCTGGAACGCCATGGGACCCGCCCACGGCCCGACGTTGCCCGCCTGGTCCACGGCCCGGACGCGCCAGTAATAGTCGACGTCCGAGGCCGGCACGCCCGCCGCGAACGAGGTGGTGGGCGAGCTGCCCGCGGTGATGTTCGTCAGGAAGGCGGAGGTCGCCGAGATTTCCACGTCATAGCTGATCGGCCCCGGAGGCCCGCTGTCCGTGGCCGGACCCCACGTGAAGGTGACCGTGGGAATGGCCTCCGTTCCCAGCGTTTGGATCGCGTTCGGGAAGAATGGGCCCGTGGGCGGCCCCGGCGGCGTCAGGTCGACGATGAAATTGGCCGCGCTCGCGTCGAATACGACCCAGGCCGACGAGGCGCCGCCGCTGTCGCGCGATCGGGCCCGCCAATGGTAGTCGCCCGATCCGTAGGGGTTTCCGGTGAACGTGTACACGGCTTCGGGCGCCCCGCCCGAGGCGACCATCGAGGCCCCCGGGGTGACCGCCGTCTGGCCCGTGACGTTGGACGAGAAGGGGGTGCTGTTCGGGAGAATCTCGATCTCGAGACCCACGGTGTTGCCCGCGTCCGGGTCGGTCACCGTCCCGCGGCAGAAGATCGTGTTGTCCGAGAAGCCCCCGAGGGGGAGCGGCGCGCCGCCCGCCGTGGCGGACTGGACCAGGCCGGTCGGAGGATTGGGCGGCTGGTTGTTCGCAAACCGGATGCTCCGGCTGTTCGCGACGGCGTTCGGGCTTCCGAGATAGCCGTAGGTCAGGGACGTGCTCCGGGAAACGCTCTGGATCCCGATCGTCGCGCTGGAGCCGGACTGGTTGTTCATCGCGTTGTAGTTGTACATGATCTTGCCGTCGGAGCCGGTCCCGCCGTAGAGCTTCACCTGGAACGTGAACTGGCCGTTGCCGCTCGAGCAGCAGAAGTCGATGAGCGTCCACTGCACGATGATCCGGTCGTTGGCGCCGCCGGCGTCAAAACGCTGCCACCGGATGGTGCTGTTGCTCCCCACGTACAGGTCGTCCCAATAGGGGGCCACCATTTCGCCCTGGGCCGAGGCGATCAGGGAATTGTTCACATAGGTGGCATTCGCGCTGGACCCGAACTGGATATTTCCGTTCGTGATCACCCACATCGACGAGTAGTTGTTCCCGTAGAAGCGGAACTGGAAGCCGGAGGGGAAGGCGACCGACGTCGCGGAATCGTCCGACCCCACGCTGAAGAGCGACGTGCCCGTCGTGGAGATGTCCTCCCATTCCGAATTGAAGACGGGTCCGCCCGCCTCGGCGCTGTCGGTGAACCGGTAGCCCCATCCGTCCGGGCCGCCCGCGGCGCGCATCATCGGCCGGGGAGCCGCCTCGGCGGGCGTGCCGGCGCCCGTCGACGTCAGCGCGGTGAGCAGGACGGCCAGCGCGGCCAGGGACGAGATGCGGACGGAAGAACTCCAGAGCGACATGGGAACCCCCCAGACCGAATTTCCACCACGAAAACCGATACCACCGCCGCCATAGTCCTAACAATTCTAGACGCAGAATTCCTCAAAGATAATGCAATAATGCCCCTGCCGCCAACGTACGCCGGCCCGGCCTCCCCTACACGCCTTAAGCCCATCTTAACCCCGTCCCAGCGCAATCCGCATGGGACGGTCGTAACTTACGGACAGAGAAGGGGGAATGACTATGGGACGCTACGACAAGGTCCGGTACCGCGCGGTGTGGATCTCCGACGTCCACCTGGGGACGAAGGCGTGCCGCATCGAGCCGCTGCTGGAGTTCATCTCCTCGATCGAGTGCGAGACGCTCTACCTCGTCGGCGACATCATCGACCTCTGGAGCCTCCGCCGCCGCTGGTACTGGCCCCAGTCCCACAACGACTTCGTCCGCAAGGTGCTCAAGCGCGCGAGCAACGGCGCCCAGGTGGTCTTCATCCCCGGGAACCACGACGAGCGATTCCGGGACTACGAGGGGCTCCACTTCGGGGGCGTCGAAATCAAGCGCGAGGCGATGCACGACCTCCTCGACGGGCGGCGGATGCTCATCCTCCACGGCGACGACTTCGACGCGGTCGTCAAGAACCACGCCGTGATCACCGCGATCGGCGACTGGTTCTACGACCTCGCGCTCGGGCTCAACCGGATCACGAACTGGGTCCGGCGCAAGCTCGGCCGCCCCTACTGGTCCCTCGCCGCCTTCCTGAAGCGGAAGGTGAAGTACATCTGCGAGTTCGTGAGCAACTACGAGCAGTCGCTCGCCCGGTACGCGCGGGAACAGGGGGCTCAGGTCGTCTTGACGGGCCACATCCACCGGCCCGAGATCAAGCAGGTCGACGACATCCTGTACTGCAACGACGGCGACTGGGTCGAGAACTGCACGGCGCTCGTGGAGCACCTCGACGGGCGGCTGGAGCTGCTCCATGTCGAGCGCGAGCTGACGACGGTGCCCGCGCGGGAGGAGTCGTTGCCGGAAGTCCCCCTGAAGGAGACGATCTGCGTGCCTTCCGGGCAGGCGGAGACGGCCGCCCTATAATTCCATCCACATGACGCCCGCGCTGCTCTTGATGATTCCGGCCGTCGTGGGACTGCTCCTCTCGGCGGCGTTCTGGTTCTATCAACGGCGGCTTCTCGCCGCGCCTCCGCCTTCCGAGCCGGCGGTCCTCCCCCCCGTGACCATCCTCAAGCCCCTCAAGGGCCTCGACGAGAGCCTCGCCGACAACCTCCGATCCTTCTTCCGCCAGGCTTATCCGAACTACGAACTCATCCTGGGCTCACCCGACGCCGACGACCCGGCGCTGGAGGTCGCCCGGGCGGTCGCCGCGGAATTCTCGACGATTCCTTCGCGGGTCCTCGTCAATGCCCGGACGGTCTGCCCCAATCCCAAGATGAATCTCCTGGCGGGTCTCGCCCGCGAGGCGCGCCACGACCTGTTCCTCATCAGCGACAGCAACATCGCCGCCGATCCCGGGTACCTCCGGGACCTGGTCGGCCACCTGCACCGCCCCGGCGTCGGGCTCGTCTCGTCGCTCTTTCGCGGGACGGCGGGGAGGGGGCTGGGCGGGGCGCTCGAGTCGCTCCAGCTCAACACGTTCGTGATGGGCGGCGTGAGCGCCATGCACCTCCTGCTCGGCCTTCCCTGCGTCGTCGGAAAATCGATGCTGTTGAGTCGGGGCGATCTCGAGGCGATCGGGGGATTCAGCCACCTCGGCAATCACCTCGCGGAGGACCAGGTTTGCGGCGAGGAAATGGCTTCGCGGGGGCGCGGCGTGGTCGTTTCGGGACGGCTCATCGACAACGTCCTCGGACGCCGCTCCTTGCGGCAGTTCCTCGATCGTCATCTCCGGTGGTGCCGGATCCGGCGGCGGATCAGCCTGGCGGGATACGCCGGGGAGTTCCTGATGAATCCGGTCGTCTTCGCGATGGCCGCGGCGCTGGCGGTGCCGACGGGTCCGATGTGGATCGCCGCGGTGGGAGTCCTCCTGGCTTCTTCGGCGATGGCCGCGTCGGCGGAGCGGAAAGTCGGGGTGCGGCGCCCGCTGATCCTCTATCCCGCGCTGGAGCTCCTGCGCCAGCTCCTGGCGGCGGGCGTCTGGTTCGTCCCCTTCTTCAGCCGCACGGTGAGCTGGCGGGGCATCCCCCTGCGCATCGGCTCGCGGACGAAGCTGGAGCCCGTGTAGCTAGTTGTTGACCGTCACGGGCGTGTCGTCCGCGTCGAGATTCCCCGCGAAATCCTCCGCCCACAATCCCAGCACGTACGCGCCGTTGGGAACGGGCGCCGATATCAGCTCGAGGCCCGAGGCGGCGACCGTCAGCGTGCCTTGCAGGACGACGCCTTTCACGGGAGCGGAGGGGATCGTGAAGTCGAGCGATACCGTGAGGATATCCAGCTCGTCTCCGAGGCCCAGCGCGACCGCGCGCGGCGAGTCGCCGTCCGCGTCGCGGTAACACCCGATGAAGACTCCCGCGTCGTCGAACACGAGCGCGACGTCCTTGTCGTCCGTCAGACCGGCGCTCCGGTGGACCGCCTGGACGGTGCGCCACCCGCCGCGATCCTCCGCCACGGCGATGAGCGTGTCGGTTCCGTCCGACACCGCGAACGCGCGGCTGTTCCACGAATCGGACACGGTCGTCGGGCTCGAACTCCAGTCCCCGATCTCCAGTCCGTTGCTCAGGACGAGCACGGTGGGACCGCCCGTCTCCGTGGCGAAGAGGACCGTCACGAAGGAGCCGCTCACCTCGCCGGCGTAGAGACGCGAGGCGACGACATCGGTTCCTCCGACGTTCGACGAAAGCGTGGCCGGAGCGGCCTGGGTGGCGATCGGCGAGACCGTCGGCGCCGAAACGGCGGGCGCCGTGCCGTCGAGGGCGATCTCGCTGTAATACGCCCCGATCATCTCGTCCCATTGGGTCGCCGCGGCGAAATCGGTCGTCGCGTACCCGGAGGCGTCGAAATCGGCGGCGCTCGAGGGGAAGTACACGGAGAGTCCATACGAGTAGAAGTGGCCCGGCCCGTTGTCGTGGTAGAAGACGACCGCCCGCAACGCGACCATCAAGTCGTCGGCGGCGGAGGCCACCGTCGCGTTGCCCGTGAGATCGCGGATCACCCGGGCGAACGAGGCGAGATCTACGAAATCCGCGGGCGATTCCGGATCGGACTCGTCGCGACCGTAGCCGTCGATCTCGGCGAGCGCCCGGCCGATGATCGGAGCCTGGGCCGCCATGTCGGCGTCGAGCGCGGCCGCGAAGGCGTCGGCGGCGGTGACGGCGTTGTTGATGGGGCCGAGCTCCACCACCGAGCCGGTCACCGACGGATCCGAGGGCGCGCCGCCCAAGTGGGCCTGGACGAATCCCCGGATGAAACCCTGGCCCAGTTCCAGCGGTCCCATGAAGGGAATGGCGCCGAGGTCGGTGAGCCCGACCACGTAGAGCAGGCGGTCGCCCGGGATCCATTCCTCCGTTCCCGCCATCGCGAGCGCCACTCCCGACAACTGGGTGGCCGCTTCGATGGTGCTGCTGAGGCTCTCGTCGAAAAGGACGAGATCGAAAATGGGGATGCCGGAATTGGTGATGGCGCCCGAGAGCGCGCCCTGCAGCTCCGCCAGGTCGAGGTTGTCGCCGGACGTCTCGTCGAGGCCGGCGGTGATCCAGCCCCGGCCGTGGCCCCAGATCACGACCGCGTAATGGGCGGCGGGGAAATTGGCGATGCCCCACTCGAGAAACGTCTGGAGGGTCGTCGGATCGCCGAGGTTCAGCTCGCCCATGGACGTGAAGGGGGAGACGATCATTGTCGGATCGGAATCGGAGGAGACGACGAAGCGCCGGGCCTCGCTCCAATTCCCGTCCGCGTTCGTGTAGCCCCGGCCATTCGCCGCGGCCGTCCCCGGCGTGCGGTCCAGGAGGGCGAGCACGTTGACCTGCGGGGAAGGGGGAGCGGCCTCGATCTCGTTCAGGTCGGCGAGGGCGGCGGCCTCGAGGTCATTGTCGGCGTCCATGTAAACCATGACCGTCCACTGGGCGCCCGGGAGCGCGGAGGGTCCGCCGCCGATGTTGAAGAAGACGTCGAAGGCGATGGTCGCGGCCGAGGGCGAACTGAGATAGACCTTGCCGGCATAGCCTCCGGCCGGCAGCGCGCCCACGAGGGCGCCGACGGTGATCGTCGCGGGCGTCGTCCCGCTCTCGACGTCGAGCGTGAGCCACGAGGAACTCGGCTTGGCGTACCAGTCGAGGCTGCCTCCGAGTCCCGAATTGGATATCTGCAGCGCCTGCGTCGCGGGATCGCCTCCGCCTTCCGTCCCCAGGAACGACAGCTGGACGGCGTTCAGGGCGAGCGTCGGGCCCGTCGGCGGGGGCGTCGAATTCCCTCCGCCCCCTCCGCCTCCTCCGCCGCCGCAGCCGGGGAGCGTGACGGCGCCGGAGAAAAAAATCGCCAGGGCGACGGTGCGGAATCCGCGTGTCATCGAGAGCGTCCTTTCGTGGGTGCCGGAAGCAGGGAGCTTCCTCAATACGTCCTCTTCTCGCCGGTCTCCTTGAGAAGCTCGTCGACGGCCTTGCCCAGCTCCGCTCCCCGGGCGTCCCGGAACCGGATCACGCCGTTGGCGTCGAGGACGAAGATCGTCGGCCAGCCCCGGATGTTCCACTTCGTGGCGATGGGACCCGAAGTGGTGCCGTCGATCACTTGGGGCCAGGGGATGCCCTGTTCCTTGAGCATCGCGTTGATCTTCTCCAGGTCGCCCTTGTAGTCGCTGTTGATTCCGAGGATCGTGAAGGGCCGGTCCTTCAGGCGCTCGACGAGCGCCTTCATGTGGGGGAGCTCCCCACGGCAGGGAGGTCACCAGAATCCCCAGAAATCCAACACCACGACCTTGCCCCGGAATTGAGAAAGTCGGATCGTCTTCCCTTCTGCGTCGGTCCCCTCGATCTCGGGCGCCTTCATGCCGATCTGGAGACTGTTGATCTCGAACAGCGAGCCATCCGCCCGCTTGGCGTACGGCGTCTGGGCGAAATCCTTCTGGACGCGTTCGAGGAGCGCCTTGGCCTCCTTCGGGTTGCCGCGCAGGGTATGCAGGCCGCGGACGTAGAGGGCCGCCGCTTTCGCCGCGGGAACCGGGGAATTCTCCTCGATGGTGAGCAGGATCTCGCGGCAGAATTTCTCCCCGTAGATTCCCTGGGAGTATTCGAGCCCCGCCGCGACTTTCTCGAGGGTCGGCGATTTCACGTACTCGGTCACAAGGGCCTGGATGGAATCCTCGGCCTCTTCCCTCAGGCTCACGCTGCCCGCGAGGCGGATGATCCAGAGATGGGACTGGGCGCCCGTCTCGGTGCCCGCCGCGCGCTGGGCGAGATTGAGCGCCTTGGGAATGTACTCCCGGGCCGGATGTTTTTGGGGATCGACCCGGCCCTTCCCTTCGCGGGCGGGCCGGAAGTACTCCTGCTCGGCCTTCTGGTATTCGACCTGGAGCGCCTTCAGCTCGGCGGCGGGGTCCTGTTTCGCCGGGGCCTCCTGGAGCGCGGGCAGGAGGAGGGCGGCGGCGACGGCCAGGGCGAGTCTCATAGCCACCTCACGGTAGAACCGCGTCAGGATACCGCGAGAGAAGGATCCATGTCCAAAGTCCAGCGTCCACACATCGCGCTTTGCACCTCGATCAGCTACCATCGTGCCCATGCAGGGGATCGAGGGACTTCCGCTGTCGTCGCCCTCTCCGTCGGGATGGGTGGAGGCCGCGTGCGCCGACCTCGACGCGCTCCTCGTGGACCACGCCTACTGCGAATTGAAGGCGGCGTCGACGGCCCTCTCGCTCCTCGTCCGGTTCGCGGAGCGCCCCGCGCTGGCGGAGTCGATGGCCGACCTCGCCCGCGAGGAGATGAAGCACTTCGACCGGGTGCATGACTTGATTCGCGGTCGAGGGCGTACGCTGACCCGGATCCAGGGGGATCGCTACGTGAAGCGGCTGAGGACGCTCGGGGACGCGTCGCTCCTCGACTCCCTCGTGCGGTCGGCCTTCATCGAGGCGCGCTCGTGCGAGCGATTCCGCCTCCTCGCGGACGCGCCGCTGCCGGAAGATCTCCGCGCCTTCTATGCCGAGCTCGCCCGCGCGGAGGACCGCCACCACGAGCTCTTTCTCGAGCTCGCCGCGGCGGAAGAGGGCGAGGATCGCGTCCGGGCGCGGGTCGCCGAATTCGCCCCGCGCGAGTCGGAGATCATCGCGACCCTGCCCCTGGAACCGAGGATCCACTGATGGGCCTGGGGACGGCATCACGCAACAAGCATCACGCATCACGGGGTCGATCAAGCGGAATGCTTGAGGACTCCAAGATTCGGAATCCATGACCATGGCGCACGTAGTCGTGCTCGGTGGCGGCGCGGGAGGCACCGTCGCGGCGAATCACCTCGCGCGGTTCGGCGACATCGAGGTCACCGTCGTCGACAATCACGGGAAGCATCTCTACCAGGCGATGCTCCTCTATCTCCCCTTCGTCGGAGGGACGGCGGCCGACTTCGAGGAGGACGAGCGCACGCTCCTCGCGCCCGAGGTGAAGCTCCGCGTTTCCCGCGTGAAGGGGATCGACCCCGACCGCCGGGTCGTGACGCTGGAGGACGGCGAACTCTCCTACGACTGGCTCGTGATCGCGACCGGGTCGCGGGTGTACGACCGGGCGGTGCCGGGGTTCCGGGAGCGCGGCGACCACTTTCACTGCCCGCCCGCGGTCGAGCAGCTGCAAAAAAAGCTCTCGGAATTCGAGGGAGGGCGGGTCGCGGTCGGATTCGCGAGCCATCCCTACAAGTGCCCGCCGACGCCCGTGGAGTTCTCGCTGCTCTTCGAGGAATGGCTGAGGCGCCGTGGATTGCGGGAGAAGACGGAGCTCACCTATTTTTCGCCGATGGACCGGGTCCTGAACCATCCCGAGATCGCCTCCGCGGCGCGCCCCTGGCTCGAGGAGAAGGGGTACCGCATCGTCACGGGATTCGTGCCCGCGTCGGTGGAGGAGGGCGTCCTCCGGTCGAAGGGGGGCGAGGGGCTCGAATTTGATCTCCTCGTCATGGTGCCGCCCCACGCGGGCGCGCCCTTCCTGAGAAACTCGCCGCTCGCCGGGCCCCTCGGATTCGTCAAGGCCGATCCCCATACCCTCCGGGTGCGCGACCGGGTCTACGCGATCGGCGATACGACCGACCTCGCCGTTCCCAAGACCGGGGTGGCGGCGCAGGAGCAGGCGCCCGTGGCGGCGGCCAACATCCGGGCGGAGATCGACGGCCGCGAGCCGTCGAACCGGTACGACGGCCACGTGATGTGCTTCATGGAGACCGGCGACCGCGCCGCGGCCCGGATCGAGTTCGACTACGTCCACGCGCCGCGACCCCTCGAGCGCGCGGCGCACCACCACGACCACAAGGCGATGCTCCACCAGTTCTACTTCAAGACGCTGCCCCTGAAGTGAAGGTCAAGCGACTCCCCGAGGATTTCACGGTCGAGGAGCGGACCGACTTCCGCCCCGGCCGCGGCCCCTTCGCCCTCTACACGCTCACGAAGCGGTCGCTGGGGACGCCCGAGGCGCTCGACGCGGTCGCCCGGCGGTGGAACCTCCCGCGCGAGGTCATCTCGTTCGGCGGCCTCAAGGACCGGCACGCGCTGACGACGCAATGGATCACGATCCGCGGAGGCCCGGCCCGGGGCCTGAAGCAGGCGAACCTGGAGCTGAAGTACGCCGGCCAGGCGGGCCGGCCCTTCGGGCCGAAGGACATCGCCGGGAACCGGTTCCGGATCGTCCTGCGCGACTTTTCGCGGGAGGGCGAGGAGCGGGCCCGGGCTGCGCTCGAGGAGCTCGCCCGCGATCCGGTCCCCAACTACTTCGACGACCAGCGGTTCGGATCGCTGGGCCCGTCGGGCGAGTTCGTCGGGCGCGCGTGGTGCGAGCAGAAATACGAGCGGGCCGTCTGGCTGGCGCTCGCGGAGGAGAACGAGCACGACCGGCCCGAGGATCGCGACGAGAAAAAGGCCCTGCGCGACCGGTGGGGCGACTGGCCCGGGTGCAAGGCGGCGCTCGCGAAATCGCACCGCCGGAGCATCGTGACGTTTCTCGCCGACCGGCCCGGCGATTTCCGGGGCGCGCTGGCGCGGATCAACGCCGACCTCCGCGGACTCTACCTTTCCTCCTTCCAGAGCTTCCTGTGGAACCGGCTGCTCTCCTCGATGATCCGCGAGTCGTGCCCTGGACGGACGTTCGAAGTGGATCTCAAGGCGGGGCCGGTGCTGTTCTTTCGGGGGCTCGACGCATCGACGCGCGCGACGATGGCCTCCGCGGTGATCCCGCTTCCTTCGGCGCGGGCTCGCATCACCGATGAGGCGATGCGCGCACGCGTTGAGGCATCGCTCCAGGAGCTCGGCCTTGACCTGAAGTCACTGAGGATCCGCCATCCGAAGGACAACTTCTTTTCGCGCGGCGAGCGGTCGGCGACGTTCGCTCCGGCGGGGCTGTCGGGGAGTTGGGCGGCGGACGATCTCTACCCGGGCCGCCGCAAGCTGGAGCTCAAATTCGACCTGCCCCGCGGCTCGTACGCGACGATGCTGGTGAAACGCATCACGCTCGCGTGACCCCCCTTATTCTAGATTCCTGATTGCTGATTCTTGATTCCTTGTTCTTGATTCCATCCGCTCCGGCCTCCCTCTTGCCGATGATCTTCGCTTGTGCCACTATGATGGGCTCATGACTCCCGAGTTTCTTCAACTCAAGGTCGACCGCCACACGATGCATATCGTGGGGCCGCCGCCGGGCGCCCACGACATCGATCCGGCCGAAACGCGCGAGTGGATGGAGGCGTTCGACGGCCTGACGCGCGCCTACGGCGAGGGGCGGGCGAAGTTCATCCTCGAGTGCCTCGTCGACCGGGCCCAGCGGGGCGGGCTCAACCTCCCCGCGCTGGTGCAGACTCCCTACGTCAACACGATCTCCGCCTCCGAGGACACCCCGTACCCCGGCGACTCGGCGATGGAGAAGGAGATCCGCCGCATCATCCGGTGGAATGCGGCCGTCATGGTCATCCGGGCGAACCACCACGACCCCGGCATCGGCGGCCACCTCGCGACGTACGCCTCGGCCGCGACGCTCTACGAGGTCGGCTTCAACCACTTCTTCCGGGGCAAGGACTCGGGGCGCGCGGGCGACCACATCTACTTCCAGGGCCACTCGTCGCCGGGCATCTACGCGCGGGCGTTCCTCGAGGGGAGGCTGACCCAGGATCAACTGGAGCGATTCCGCCACGAGGTCGGCGGCGGGGGGCTCTCCTCCTATCCCCACCCGCGGCTCATGGCCGACTTCTGGGAATTTCCGACGGTCTCGATGGGCCTCGGCCCGCTCTCGGCGATCTACCAGGCGCGGTTCAACCGGTACATGCGCGACCGCGGCATCAAGGACACGGACGACTCGCGCGTCTGGGCCTTCGTCGGCGACGGCGAGTGCGACGAGCCCGAGACGCTGGGCGCGCTCGCGATCGCGGCGCGGGAGCGGCTCGACAACCTCGCCTTCGTCGTCAACTGCAACCTCCAGCGGCTTGACGGCCCCGTGCGCGGCAACGGCAAGATCATCCAGGAGCTGGAGGCGGTCTTCCGCGGTTCGGGCTGGAACGTGATCAAGGTCGTCTGGGGCGCCGACTGGGATCCGCTCCTCGCGAAGGACGCGGACGGCCTGCTCGTGCGCCGGATGAACGAGGCGGTGGACGGCGACTACCAGAAGTACTCCGTCGAGCCCGGCGCGTACACGCGGAAGCACTTCTTCGGCAAGTATCCCGAGCTGCTCAAGCTCGTCGAGGGCCTCACGGACGACCAGATCCGCGCCCTGCGCCGCGGCGGCCACGACCAGCGCAAGGTCTACTCGGCCTACCGCGCGGCCGTGGACCACAAGGGCGCGCCGACGGCGATCCTCGCGAAGACCGTGAAGGGATGGGCGCTCGGCGAGGGGGCCGAAGGAAGAAACGCGGCCCACCAGGCGAAGAAGCTGAGCTTCGAGCAGATGAAGAAGTTCCGCGACGAGCTCCACCTCCCGATCCCCGACGAGGGGCTCGAGGAGGCGCCCTTCTACCTGCCGCCGAAGGGCGACCCGATGTACGACTACCTCCACGAGGCGCGCCGCCGGCTCGGCGGCGAGTGCCCGCGCCGCGTGGCGTCGGTCGCGGTCGAGGAGATCCCCCCGCTGACGCACTTCGGCGATCTCCTCGTCGGCTCGGGCGAGGGGGAGGCGTCGACGACGCGCGCCTTCGCGAAGATCCTCGCGGACCTGCTGAAGGACGAGAAGTTCGGCAAGCGCGTGGTGCCGATCATCCCCGACGAGGCGCGCACGTTCGGCCTCGACGCGCTCTTCAAGCGGTTCGGCATCTACTCGTCGGTGGGGCAGGTCTACCAGCCCGTCGACAGCGAGATGCTGATCACGTACCGCGAGGCGAAGGACGGGCAGGTGCTCGAGGAGGGCATCTGCGAGGCGGGGGCGATGGCGACGTTCACCGCGGCGGGGACGTCGTACGCCACGCACGGCGTCACGATGATCCCGCTCTATATCTTCTACTCGATGTTCGGGTACCAGCGGACGGGCGACCAGGTGTGGGCGTTCGGCGACGCGCGCGGAAAGGGATTCCTGCTCGGCGCGACGGCCGGCCGGACGACGCTGAACGGCGAGGGGCTCCAGCACGAGGACGGCCACAGCCCGCTCCTCTTCAGCGTGGTGCCGAACTGCCGGATCTACGATCCCGCGTGGGCGTTCGAGCTCGCGGTCATCATCCGGGACGGCCTGGCGCGGATGTACCAGAAGCAGGAGGACTGCTTCTATTACATCACGCTCTACAACGAAAATTACCCGATGCCCCCGATGCCGCCCGGCGTCGAGGACGGGATCCTGAAGGGCCTCTACCGATTCCGCCCGGCGGCGAAGATCCCGGGGGCGAAGGGGCGCGTTGCGCAGATCCTGGGGAGCGGCACGATTCTCCGCGAGGCGATGAGGGCGCAGGAGATGCTGGCCGAGAAGTGGAAGGTCGCGGCGGACGTCTGGAGCGCGACGAGCTACACGCTGCTCCGGCGGCAGGCGCTGGCCGCGGAGCGGTGGAACCGGCTCCATCCCGCGGAGAAGCCGAAGGCGGCGTACGTCGCGGAGCAGCTCGGCGCGACGGAAGGTCCGATCGTCGCGACGAGCGATTACATGAGGGCGGTGCCCGACCAGATCGCGCGGTGGGTGCCGGGTCGCTTCCTGCCGCTCGGCACGGACGGCTACGGGATGAGCGATTCGCGTCCCGCGCTCCGCCGCCACTTCGAGGTCGACGCCGAGCACGTCGTGGTGGCGGTGCTCCACGAGCTCTCGCGCCTCGGCAAGGTCCCCGCGACCGACGTCGCCGCCGCGATCAAGGAGTACAACATCAACCCGGAAGCGATCGATCCCGCGGCCCGCTGACGCCGGAGTCACGAGTCGGGAGTCGACCGTCGAGAGTCCCAAATCACGCGCCACTCGACTTGCCCAGAAGTGGCTCACGACGCAAGACTCATGACTCACGACTCCCGCCGAAGGCGGGTTCGGCGTACAATCCTGAGAGACCCATGAGACTCGCCGCGGCCCTCCTGCTCCTCCTCGCCCTCATTCAGGATCCGCCGCCCGACGAAGCGCCCAAGATCACCCCGGCCGACGCCGACCTCGTCGCGCTCGCCGGCCGGTGCGGACGCGACGTCAAGTGGCGGAAGGAAAACAACCTCGACGCCGCCACGTCCGAGGCGGAGAAGACGGGGCGCCTCATCCTGGCGTACGTCTACGACCGCCGGCAGAGCAACCGGTTCGGCAATGGCTTCAAGGACCAGTTCATGATGGCGGGCCCGTTCTCCGATCCGGACCTAGTCGCGTACATCAACCGGAAGTTCGTCCCCGCCCGCTTCTACATGGACCCCGAGTTCGCGGAGGAGATCGGCACGAAACTCAACGACGTCGTCGTGCCCGCCTTCCTCTTTCTCGATCCCGACCGGAAGGTCCTGTTCAAGTACGACAGCATCACCTCGACCTCGCCGGAACTCCTCTTCCGGACCTGCCGGACGGTCCTCGAGAAGAATCCGGCATTCAACAAGCCGGGGCCGGAGCTCGGGGACCGCGAGAAGGCGGTCGCGGACAAGCCCGCCGACGCGCGCGCCCGGTACCTCCTCGGCCTGGAGCTCCTCCGCGAGGGGGAACTGGAGAAGGCGCTCGCGACCTTCGCGGACGTCGTGAAGCGCGCCCCGAAGACGCGGGAGGCGGTCGAGAGCCTCTACCGATCCGCCTGGGTTCACCGGCTGAAGCGGAGCCCCGACGCCGCGCTGGCCGCCCTCGACGAAGCGAAGCGCGTCAACGCCGAGGCGGGGGTGAAGATCGAGGGGGACCTGCTTCTCGAGCGGGCGCTGCTGCACCTGGGGCAGGGCCGTCGGGAGGACGCCCGCAAGCTGCTCGAGGGGATCGTGAAGGACCATCCCAAGGGGATCCGCACGCCGGAAGCGGGTTACTACCTCGGGGCGGTCCAGTGGATGGCCGACCTCGAGGACGAGGCGAAGAAGACCTGGGCCGGCGTGGCCAAGGGGTATTCCGCCAACCCGTGGGCGCGGAAAGCGGCGTCGGAGGCGCTCGAGAGCGGGCCCTTCGTCAACGGGTGGGAATCGTACGAGTGGATGGCGGCGGACCTCCTGACCGGCGACACCCGGGGCACCGAAAAACCGCGCAAGCCCGAGGAGTATCCCGAGGTCGTCTCGACCGCCGTCGCGTACCTCCTCCGCGAGCAGCGGAAGGACGGCTCGTGGCGAAACGTCCAGGGGCAGTTCGAGCTGCGGAACGGGATCTCCATCATCGCCCTCATGGCGCTCTCGGAGTGGGAGGCTCAGCACCCCGAGGGGAACAAGGCCGCGCGCGACAAGGCCCGCGCCTTCGCCGACGAATGGAGCGACCGGCGGTCCAACGCCGAGGACATGGCGATCTGGGACCACATGTTCGCCGTCTTCCTGTACTCCCGCATGCTCCCGGGCGCGCCCGACGACGCGGCGAAGAAGGCGATCCGCAAGCGTCTGAAGCGGTCGATCCGGGCGCTCGAGACCGTCCAGCGTCCCCGCGGAACCTGGAGCTACGTCGGCCAGGGTCCGAGCAGTTTCACCACGGGCGGGGTTCTCGTCGCGCTCTGGGAGGCGAAGCAGGCGGGGATCGAGATCGACCCGGAAATGATCGATCGCGCCTTCGAAGGCCTCTTCCTGATGAAGACCGAGCAGGGGACCTATTTCTACTCCGACCAGTCCTCCGACGATTTCGACGACGCGAACCTGAAGGGGTCGGTCGGCCGGATGGCGGTCTGTTACCTCGCCGAATTCCTCTGGGGGAAGTGCGACCTCGCGAAGCTCACCTGGGCGATGGACAAGTTCGTCGATTTCCGGATCCACCTGAAGAAGGTGCGGAAGTCGACCGACTGGCACGCCGGCAAGTACGCGAACGCGTCCTATTTCTTCTTCTACGACTACTGGTTCGCCTCGATGGCCATGCTCAAGATTCCCGAGAAGGACCGGGGCAAGTACCTCGCCGTCCTGCGAAACGACATGCTCGAGATCTGCGAGGTGGACGGCTCGTGGGTGGACACGCACTTGTTTGGAAAGTCCTACGGCACCGCGATGGCGCTGATGATCCTGAAGAACGCCGGCAGGCCGTAGCCGGCGATCGCCGATTTCAGGAGTCGAGATCCTCAATCCCCACTCTGCAATCCGCAATCCAAAAAATAACGGCCCGGCAAGAAGGTTCTGGTCCTCCCTACCGGGCCGGTGGTGGTGGTGCTGAGTTGGATTACCGGATCGCGCGCCTCCGGAAGGCGACCATGGCGAGGAGCGCCAGCCCGAGCAGGGCGCACCCGATTCCCGGGAGCCCGCCGGCAACGCCGAACCCGCAGCTCTTCTTCGCGTCCCCGGCGCCGTGGTCGAGCTGGTCGTCGAAGACCACGCGGAAGGAGAGCGCGTTGCTCCACGCGCTGATATTCCCGCCGACGTCGTGGGCCCGCAGGCGCCAGAACTTGTTCGTCCTCGAAACCGTGAGGTAGGCGTCCATCGAACTCGTCCCGGCGGTCGAGGTGAACTGGCCCTCGAGGTTGATGAAGGCCGCGTCCCGGGCGACCTGGATCTCGTAGGTGATCGCGTCGGCGGGGCCGTTGTCGGTGGACTCCGTCCAGGCGAGCGTGACGTTGCCGCCGACGGGGTCATGGACCGCGACGTCGACCGCATTGGGCGTCTGCGCCAGCGGGACGGCGGGCGGGATCTGGTCGCTCTGGAAATCGGGCGTCACCGCGTTCGAGAAGGCCTCCTCCCACGCGGGCTGGCCGCCCGACTGGGGGGTGTAGTTGTTGAACGTGTCCGCCACGCGCCAGCGCCAGTCGTACGACCCGTTCGCCGGGATGGGATAGCTGATGGTGCGGAGCCCCTGGGCGCCGTTGCCGCTCGTGAGGATCGGGCCCCAGACCTGGGAACCGGAGGGCCGGACCTGGACCTCGAGCCGCACCTGCTGGCCCGCGTCCGGATCGGTGACGTTCGCCTGGAACTGGATCTGGGCGTTGGTCCAGCCGCCCTGGGTGGAGGACGAGGGCTGGGCGCCCACCTGGGCGACGCTCGTCGGGAAGTTCGGGGGCGACCCGAAGTCGGGCGGGATGAACCGCTCGCGGGTGTACCAGGCGCCGTTCGATTCGCCGCCGTACACCCAGCCGTTGCCGTTGATGACGCCGAACGCGAAGCCGTACCGGCCCGAGTTCATGTTCGCGCGCTGGATCCAGCTGTTCGACGGGGGCGAGTACTCCAGCGTCGTGGCCTGGTAGCCGTTGTTGTAGCCGCCGACGAGGTAGAGGTGCGACCCGAAGACGAATCCGCCCGGGAAATACCGGGTCATGGTGGCGGAGCCGTTCGAGATCGCGGCGCGCGTGAACCAGAAGTCGGTCGCGGGATCGTACTCGAGGTTGGCC
>Ga0075433_10000079_pt1 | contig 43978 bp, 40 predicted proteins | sample RhiMethybrSRZTD2_FD_75299 | JGI IMG/M metagenome (GOLD analysis project Ga0075433, IMG submission 75299) | Populus rhizosphere microbial communities from Tennessee, USA - Rhizosphere MetaG P. TD hybrid SRZTD2 | ecosystem: Host-associated > Plants > Roots > Rhizosphere > Soil | place: USA... | reverse complement strand
GATCATGTCGTGACCGCCGCACACCTCGTCAACTGCGCCGGTCTGCACTCCGATGCCGTCGCGCGCCTCGCCGGAGCCGCCGTCGACGTGCAGATCGTCCCGTTCCGTGGCGAGTACTACATGATCCGGCCCGATCGGCGCTCGCTCGTCAAGGGGTTGATCTATCCGGTGCCCGATCCCGAGTTTCCGTTCCTCGGTGTCCATTTCACGCGGACGATTCACGGCGACGTCGAGGCCGGCCCGAACGCCGTGCTCGCGCTGGCGCGGGAAGGCTATACGTGGGGCCGCGTGCGTCCGGGCGAGCTGCTCGCCACACTGACGTTCCCTGGCTTTCGCGCCATGGCCCGCAAGTACTGGCGGACGGGCGCCTACGAGATGTATCGCTCGCTGTCCAAGGGCGCCTTCGTCCGCGCGCTGCAGCGCCTGGTGCCGGCGCTCCGCCCCGAGGACATCCATCCCGGCGGCTCGGGCGTACGAGCACAGGCCGTGAGCGCCGACGGCGCGCTGGTCGACGACTTCCGGATCGTGCAGACGGCCGACGCCGTGCACGTTCTCAATGCCCCCTCCCCGGCGGCGACCGCCTCGCTCGCAATTGGCCGTCACATCGCAACGATTGCGGCCGAGACATTCAGCCTGGAGGCGTCCAAGTCGTAAAGGTCAGTCCAACCAAAAACGCCTCTGTTGACAAGGGTTTGCCGTTCATATAGAGTGTCGCGGCAATGATCACCGTACCCGCGCGACGCGTCAAGCAGTTCGGAGTGGAGTTCTACCAGGCTGGTCTCTCCGCAAAAGACATCGACCGCCTCGTGAAATTCGAGGTGCTCGGCTACTCGGCCGGTGACATGGACGGAGATGCCAAGGGAAAGGCGCGGAAGACTACAGCGCCGGCGCGCTCACGCGTGAACTGGGATCTGCTCGAGAAACGGATCAGCGAGAGCGAGAACGCGTACCAGCGCCCGATCATCCGTCGCAAGATCGACGAGCTCGCGGCGTATTACCGCGAGTGCAAGGATGCGGCGACGCTGCCCGCCATCCCCGGCGCCGTCATCATCACGTCAGAGAAGCGCTTCACCTTCACCCCGATCGCCGGCCACCATGACCTCGGTCTGCTGCAAATTCCGGAGGAGCACGGCGTCCTCCGTGTGCTCGACGGTCAGCATCGGCTGCTCGCGCTGCACTCGCTGAGTCAGACCGGTGACGCGCTGGGCATCGAGGTGCCGGCGGTGCTGTTCGACTCGCTCGACGCGCGGCAGATCGTCGAGCTGTTCGTGACGATCAACGCCAAGCACACGCGGCTCAATCCCTCGCACATCATCAGCTTGGCCGGACGCAAGCTCTATCCGGATCCCAACCAGGCGCTCGCTCACGACGTCATCCGCTCGCTCAACGAGGACGACACGTCGCCGCTGCACGGCGAGATCAAGATGCTCGGCACCGGGCGCGGCCGCGTGAGCCAGGCTCCGCTGGCGGAAGAGATCGTGGACTTGCTCGAGACCGTCGAAAAGCTCGGCGGCGGCGCGCGTATCCAGGAGCTGCGGCAACACGCCAAGCGCTTCTTCCTGAATTATATGAAGGCGCTCTCGACGACGTTCCCCGCCGCCTGGGCCGGGCGCAAATATTCGATCAAGACCGGCGCCGCGCTCCGCGCGTTCATCCGCACCGCGCCCGACGTAATGGCTCGCGCCAAAGAGCTCAAGCGCGAGCCGTTCGATCTCAACGGCATCCGCGAAGCGATCAAGCCGTGGGGAGAGCGGCTGCGTGATCGGCGGTTCGAGACCGAAGGCGAGTGGAAGCTCAAGCTTGCGGGCGGCACGCGCGGCACCGTCGAGGTGCTCACGCGCGAGCTTCGCGACGCCCTGCGCTAGCCGGCGCCGCCCTCACTCACCGCGCGGCGGCTACTCGCTCCAGGCGAAGTTGACCTCGAGGATGTCGAACGTCTTCTTGCTGCCGGGCAGCTGCGCCGTGACGCTGTCGCCCACCCGCTTGCCGATCAGCGTGCGGGCGAGCGGCGACAGGATCGAGATGCGACCCTTCGGAGGATCGGCTTCGTCGGAGCCGACGATCCAGTAGCGGATCTCCTTGCCCGACTCGTCCTCGAGCCGCACGGTGGATGCGAACGTCACGCGATCGCCACCGCGCGGCGCATCGATCACCTCGGCGCCGTTCACCTTGCCCTCGAGGTCGTTGATGCGGCCCTCGATGAACGACTGCTTCTCACGCGCGGCGTGATACTCGGCGTTCTCGGACAGGTCGCCGTGGGCGCGCGCTTCTGCAATGGCCTTGATGATGCTCGGGCGCTCGATCCGCTTGAGACGGTCCAGCTCGTCCCGCAGCCGCTCGAACCCCGTGCGGGTCATCGGCGTTCGCTGCATCGACATGGGCTCACCTTAGCACGGCGTCACGAGCGCCTCGGCGGGGCGAGCATCTCGATCTTGGCGCCGGTGCGGGCCTGGTTCACCCACGCTTCCCAGGCCTGGCTCTGCTTCTGCGCGAGCACCTCACGCGAGAGCTTCTCGCGCTCCGTCGCGAGGTCCGTCATGTTCGGCGCCACGCGCTCGAGGACTTTCAGCACGTAGTAGCCCTGCGGCGATTTCACCGGCGCGGTGACCGCGCCGGCCGCTGACTGCAGCGCCGCGAGCTGGACGTCGCCGGGCAGGCGCTCGGCGGGCTTGCTGCGCGAAAAGCGCGCCGTGTCGCCCGTCTGCGCGCCCGCCGCTTTCGCCGTGGCGCCGAAATCCTGGCTGCGAGCCTCGGTGCTGAGCTTGGTGGCGCGCTCGAGCGCGACCGCTTCGGCCTTCTGCCGCTTCACCGCCGCGGTGACTTTGTCGCGGATCTCGGCCAGAGGCGGTACACCCGAGGGAATCGTCTCCGTCGATTTGAGCACGACCCATCCGGCCGGCGTCTTGACCGGCGACGACACGCCACCAGTCGCCAGACCGAACGCCGCCTCCTCCAGCGGGTCGCTCCCACCGAGCATCGGCATGCGCTCCATCTTCGACATCGTCGTCTCGACGGGGCTCAAGCCGAGCCGTCTCGCCTCGGCCATGAAGTCTTTCGCGGCCTGCAGCGTCGGCCTCACCTCGTCGGCTTTCGCGCGCGCGGCGTGATCGCCCGCTTCCGCGGCGAGCCGATCACGGATCTGGGCCGCGACCTCCTTCAAGGGTTTCTTCGCGGCCGATCGCGCCTCGAGGACCTTGATCGCGTGGAAGCCGAACGGCGTGCGGACCGGCTCTGTCGACATCTCGCCGCGACCCAGCGCGAAGACGGCGGTCTCGAATGCCGGCACCATCTCGCCTTTGCCGACCCAGCCCAGGTCGCCGCCTTTGGACTTGCTGCCCGGATCCTCGGAGACCTCGGCGGCGAGCTTGCCGAAGTCTTCGCCCGCTTTCGCGCGGCGAATCACGTCGGCGATCTTCGCGCGCGCCTTGTCCTCCGCCTCGCTCCCGCCGGTTTGTGGCACGGTCACCAGCACGTGAGCGACGTGCACCTGCTGCGGCGTCTCGAAGTCCTTGGCGTGCTCCGTGTAGTACTTTTCGACCTCGGCATCCGAGACCTGGGGCCGAAAGTCTTTGGGCGCCAGGGTCACGTACTGCACGCGCCGACGCTCGGGCAGCTGGAACTCGGCGGGATGCGCCTTGAGATATGCCTCGACCTCGTCGGCGGACGCCGTCGCGGCGGCGGTCAGTGGCGCCGTCTCCATCAGCGCCCACATGGCACGCACTTCTTCGCGGCGCAGCGTGAAGGCACGCTCCAGCTCCGGGTCCGAGACCTTGATCCCGGCTTTCACGGTGGTCTCGACTTTCATGCGCGTCAGCTCGCGGCGCACGTCGTTCTCGAAGGCGGTGGCGCTCACGCCGCGGCGCCGCAGAAATTCCTGATACCGCGGCAGCGAGAAGCGTCCGTTCTCCGCGAAGCCCGGCACCGCCTGGATCTGCGCGTTCAGCTCCTCGTCGGTCACCTCGAGGCCCTCGGCCCGCGCGCGCTGCACGACGACCGCCTCCTGCACGAGGTCATTGACCGCCTGCTGCGGCAGGCCGAGCTGCTCGGCGAGCGTCGGCGAAAACCGCTCGCGATACACCCGTGAGTAGGCATCCAGGTACGCCTGATAACGGCGCTGGTAGCGCTCGACGGGAATCGTCTCGCCGTTGACCGTGGCGACGGCATCGCCGCGGTTTCGCGCGCCGCCCGACATTGAGCCGACGTATATGGACGTCAGCACGAAGGCGACGATGACGGCGAGCAGCCCCACGCGAAGGACTTTGCTGTAACGACGCATGACGGTGATCATGAAAACTCCTCGACGCGCGGCGAACTACTCGTCGCGGTCAGCTGCGGCGAGCCGCGGCGCGGGCGCGCCCTCCTCGGGCACCACGCGGCGCGCGACCGTGATGAATCCCGTGTGCGCCACCATACGGTGGAAAGGCCGCACGGACGTGCCCTCGATGTTCCACGGGCGATAGAGTGTTTCGAACGTCTCGACGAGCGCCCATTCGCGCTCACGACTCAGCGCTTCGGCAGTCTGGTGCGACTGGATGATGGTGGGGACGTATGACAGAAAGATGCCGCCGGGCCGGAGCACGCGGGCCACCGCCTGCGTGAGCCGCCACGGCTCGGGCAGATCCAGCACGACGCGGTCGACAGGCTCCTCGTCGCCGACCCCGTCCTCGACCGGCCCCAGACGCATGGTGAGATTCGTCACCTCTCCGCAGCGCATGTGGATGTTGGCCAGCGCGCGGCGCGCGAATTCGTCGCGCTGCTCGAAGGTGATCACGCGGCCTTCGGGCCCGACCGCTCGCAGGAGGGCCAGCGTGAGCGCGCCGGATCCCGTGCCCGCCTCGAGCACGCGGCAGCCGGGGTACACGTCGGCCCAGAACAGGATCATCGCGAGGTCTTTGGGGTAGATCACCTGCGCACCGCGCGGCATGTCGAGCACGAACTCCGCGAGCGTCGGACGCAGCGCAAGATAGCGTAAGCCCATCGACGAGCGCACCCACGAGCCGTCGGGCTGGCCGATGACGGCGTCGTGCGAGATCCAGCCGCGATCGGAGTGAAACGTCTCCGACTTCCTCAGAAAGATGAGGTGGCGCTTGCCGCGCTGGTCGATGAGCAGCACCTGCTCACCGTCCTGGAGGGGAGGTGCGTCCTTCACCGGTCCTTGGGGGCTGGCAAAAATCGGGCGACGACGAAGCCGGCCAACGGCGCCAGCGCGCTGATGACGAGCGCGACCGGCAATCCGTAACGGTCGGCGACGAGACCGAGGCCTGCAACGCCGAGACCGCCGGTGCCGATCGCGAAGCCGACGATGAGCCCCGACGCCATGCCCGCGTGTCGCGGCAAATAGGCCTGCGCGAGCACGACCGACACGGAAAAGCTCGCGGTCAGCACGCCGCCGAAGATCCCGAGCATCACGAACGCCAGCGCACCGCGCGTCTCGAGGAACAGCAGCCCGAACGGCACCGCGGCCAGCAACACCCACTTCATGAAGACGCGCGGGCCCCAGCGGTCGGCGAGCGGCCCCGCGACGACGGTGCCGAGCGCGCCGGCGCCGAGGAACACGAACAGGAGCGGGCCGACGATGCGCGGGTCGGCCTGTAGCTCGTTCACGTAATAGAGAGGCACGAACGTCGTGAAGCCGAGTGTCGCCCACGCGCGGATCATCACGACCACGATCAGCAGCGCCATGGCGCGGGGCATATTCTCGCCGGCCCGCGCGCGTGTCGTCGCCGATGCGCCCGTGGTGACGGTCCCGAACGACGCCAGCGCGGGCAGCATGATCGCGGCCACCAGCAGCGGCGGCAGCGCCAGTCCCAGCGTCCCCGGGATCGACCAGGTCGTGACGAGAAACGTGACGAAGAGCGGACCGAGCGCGATCCCCACGTTGCCGCCGAGCGAAAAATACGAGAGCGCGGTCGCCTTGCGGTCGCCGGCGACGCCGGTCGCCGTTCGATACCCTTCGGGATGCCACGCGGCGACGCCGAGGCCCATCGCGACCACGAGCAGCAGGATGCTCGCGTAGCTCGCGGCGACGCCGGTGAGAGCCATGCCGGCGCCCGCGACGACGATCGACGTCGGCAGGATCCAGCGCCGTACGGTCTTGTCGGCGAGATATCCGAAGACCGGCTGGATGACCGACGATGTGAGGTTCGCGGCGAGAACGATCGTTCCCGTTTCCGCGTAGCTCAGCCCGTGCCGACTTTGGAGCAGCGGCAACACGGCCGGCAGCGCGCCTTGCGTGAGATCCACGACGAAGTGTCCGAGAGCGAGGAGCCCGATGAGACCGACGTGCGGTCGCACACGCTCGACGGTCGTCGCGAACGGTGGTGCGGCCGCCGTCGCGAGGGCCGCCGGCTTCGAATCCGCCATGACCCAACAATGGTACACTACGGCCGCGACGGAGACATCACACCGGATGAAGATCCGCGCGCTCGGTCACGTGTCACTCTTCGTTCGCGATCTCGAGGCGACCCGACGTTTCTATCGCGATCTGCTCGGCCTCACCGAAACCGGCACCGGCAAGGATGGCCGCATCGTCTTCTTCTCCGCCGGCGCACGTCATCACGACCTTTCGTGTGAGCTCGCGCGCGCGGCGGGCCCGGGACCACAGCCCAAGGGCGTGCCGGGCCTCTATCACGTCGCCTTCGAAGTCGGTGAAACGGCCGACGATCTCGCGGCGGCGCGCCGCGACGTCGCGGCGCGTGGTCTCACGCCGTTCGGCGAGTATGCGAACGGTTTCTGCGTTCGCGATCCCGACGGCCACGAAGTCGAGCTCTACGTCGAGCCGCCGGGCACCCGGCAGCGCTCAAGCACACCCGCCTCCGGCGCGACAACGACACAGCCGAACGCCGCCCGGTAACCGCCGGAGCCGCCCGGCGCGGTCTTGACAGGCGGGGCCAAGTGCCCGCAAATAGCAGCACTTTCTCGGGAGGTGCCTCATGACCGGTCTCACCCGTCGCGAGCTTTTGAAGGCTGCCGGCGTCGCCGGCGCCGCTGCCGCACTGCCGCCGGCGCTCGCCGGCCCCGTCAGCGCACAGACGACCCAGAAGCGTGAGCTCATCGTCGCCCAGGGCGGCGATATCTCGAAATTCGATCCGCACTTCAGCACGTCGTCGAACGACATCCGTATCTCGTTCAACTTGTTCGACAACCTCGTGTCGCGTCATCCGGACGGCAAGCTCTATCCGGCGCTCGCGACCGAATGGAAGCTGACGAATCCCACCACGTGGATGTTCAAGCTTCGCCAGGGCGTGAAGTGGCACAACGGCGATCCGTTCTCGTCGGCCGACGTCAAATACAGCTTCGAGCGAACGTGGGATCCGAAGGTGAACACGCGCGTGAGCACCGTGTTCACCACCGTCGAGAAGGTCGAGGCGCCCGACGCCAACACCGTGGTGTTCACAACCAAGAAACCGGATCCGCTGCTGGCCGCGCGCGTGGCGTTTTACGGCGGCCAGATCGTGCCGAAGAAGTATCTCGAGGCTGTCGGCGGCGACACGTTCAACGCCAAGCCGATCGGCACCGGGCCGGTCCGCTTTGTGTCGTGGACAAAGGACGATCGCCTCGTGCTGGAGGCCAACCCCGACTACTTCGGCGGCAAACCCGATTTCGATCGGTTCATCATGCGCTCGATTCCGGAAACGGCGCCTCGCATCGCCGCGCTGCTCAAGGGCGAAGTCGACGTGATCACGCAGCTGCCGCCCGACCATGCCGAGCGCGTGACCGGCAATGCGACGACGCGCGTGACCGGCGCGCTCTACGCCGGTCTCTACGTGCTGGCCGTCAACAGCAAGGTGCCGCCGCTCGACAACCCGCTCGTCAAGCAGGCGCTCTCGCTGGCGGTGGATCGCGACCTCATCGTCAAGGAGCTGTGGCGCGGCCGCGGGATCGTTCCGAACTCACAGATCGCCAAGGGCGACAACCACTACGACCCGTCGCTGCCGCCACTCAAGTACGATCCGAAGGAAGCGCGCGAGCGGCTCAAGAAGTCCGGCTACAAGGGCGAAGAGGTCGTCATCGAGACGACCGTTGGCTATACGGCCAACGACAAGCCGATGTCGGAGGCGATCGTGGCCATGTGGCGCGACGTCGGCGTCAACGCCAAGGTCGAAGTACTCGAGTACTCGGTGCGCGCGCAGAAGAACCGCGACAAGACGTTCAAGGGCCTGTGGTGGTCCGATCCGACGTCGACGCTCAGCGATCCTGACGGAATGTTCTGGCGCCTGCTGGCACCAGGCGGTCCTCAGGACTACTGGCGCAATGCGAAGTTCGACGAGCTCGGCGAAGCGGCCCGCTTCTCGGTGGACGAGAAGTTCCGCAGCCAAGCGTATAAGGAGATGACGAAGATCTTCCTCGAGCATCTCCCCTGGGTTCCGATCATCCAGCCCTACGAGGACTACGGCCTGCAGAAGTACGTCGACTGGACGCCGAATCCCAACCAGGCGCTCGAGATCCGCCGCTTCGCGTTCAAATTCCGCCGCGCCTAGGAGTCGGCCGGCCGGGGCCTTCCGCCCCGGCCGGCGCCCCGAATGCGTGCTTTCGCCGTCTTCCTCGCCGCCCGCCTCATTCGCGCACTGATCGCGGTGTGGCTCGTCTCGACGGTCGTGTTCGTGGTCATGCGGCTGTCCGGCGATCCGGTGCCGCTGCTGCTACCGCCGGATGCGCCGCGGAGCGAGTACGCGCGCGTGGCCCACGAGATCGGCACCGACCGGCCGCTGCCGGTGCAGTACGCTGTCTTCCTCGGCCACGTCGTGCAGGGTGACTTCGGGCGGTCGATTCATTTTCGCCTGCCCGCGATGCGCGTCGCACTCGATTATCTGCCGGCCACTGTCCAGCTCGGACTGACGGCATTCGCCCTCGCCGTGCTGGTCGCGGTGCCGGTCGGCGTAATCTCCGCGGTCCGACGCAACACGGCGATCGATCACGCGGCCATGGCGGTCGCGCTCGTCGGTCAGTCCGCGCCGACGTTCTTCCTCGGCATCCTCTTTATTCTCCTGCTGTCGCTGAAGGCCGGCCTGCTGCCGACGTCGGGACGCGGTGATTGGACGCACATCGTTCTGCCGGCGTTGACGCTCGGCGCGTTCTCGATGGCGTCCATCGCGCGGCTCACACGCTCGGCGCTGCTCGAGGTGCTGCGGCAGGACTACGTCCGCACCGCGCGGGCCAAGGGACTGCGGGAGTGGCGGGTGGTGGCCAAGCACGCCTTCCGCAACGCGGCGATCCCCGTGCTGACGATCACCGGGCTGCAGCTCGGCACGCTGCTGGGCGCCTCCGTCGTCACGGAGACGGTGTTCGCGTGGCCGGGGCTCGGGCGACTAGCCATTCACTCGATCTACAACCGCGACTATCCGATCGTGCAGTGCGTGGTGTTCCTCTCGGCGCTGGTCTTCATCGTCCTCAACTTCGCCATCGAGCTCGCCTATGGCTTCCTCGATCCCCGCATCCGTCCCCGCTGACGTGCTGGCCGTCGAGGAGGCGCGCGGTGGACGCGTGGCGCGGCGCACGCGCCGCCTCGTGGCGGCCGGCGTCGTGTTCGTCGCGCTGCTGGCGCTGATGGCCATCACGGCGCCCTGGCTCGCGCCGCACGATCCCGTGCGTCAGTCGCTGCGCGTGCGGCTCGCCGCGCCGACGCTGGCGGGCGCCGACGGCCTGGCGCATCCGCTCGGGACCGATCATCTCGGCCGCGACGTGCTCTCGCGCACGATCTTCGGCGCGCGGGTGTCGCTCGTCGTCGGCTTCGCCGCCGTCGCCGTCGGCAGCGTCGTCGGCGCCGCGCTTGGAATCCTCGCTGGCTACCGCGGCGGCTGGACGGATACCGTGATCATGACGGTCGCCGACGCCCAGCTGGCATTCCCGTTCGTCCTGCTCGCCATCGGCATCATCGGGGTACTCGGGCCGAGCTTTCCGACGCTCGTCGTGGTCATCGGCCTGTCGGGCTGGGTGGACTATGCGCGGGTGCTGCGCTCGCAGGTCCTCGTGCTCAAGGGGCGGGAGTTCGTGGACGCGATCCAGGCGCTCGGCGGCGCTGTGCCCCGGATCGTCGTGCGCCACATCCTCCCCAACGTGCTGTCCACTCTGGTCGTGATCGCCACCCTCCAGCTGGCGCGCGCCATCGTGCTGGAGGCGACGCTGTCGTTCCTCGGCCTCGGCATTCAGCCGCCCACGCCGTCGTGGGGCGGAATGATTCAGGAGGGCCGAGAGTACCTCGACTCCGCCTGGTGGATTTCCATCTTTCCGGGCTGTTTGCTGCTGCTCACGTCACTCGTGGTGAGCCGCAGCGGCGACTGGCTGCGCGACTTGCTGGACCCAACCCTGCGAAGCGAATAGGATTGGAAATGGGGATGCGGATTCTCGTCGTCGACGATTCCTCACCGCACCGCCGGATGCTCACGGCCATCTTCGGGCATGCTGGGCACGAAGTCCTCACCGCCCCCGACGGCGAAGCCGCGCTCGTCGCGCTCGAACGTGAGCGCGTCGATGCCGTCGTCTCCGACGTCCGGATGCCGAAGCTCGATGGCTTTCAGCTGTGCCGCGCCCTCCGTCGTGATCCGCGCTGGGAGCGCCTGCCCTTCATCTTCTACAGCAGCGTGTTCATCGGCGGTCCCGCGCGTGACCTCGGCCGCGACGTTGGCGCCACCGCGTATCTCGACGCCAAGGACATCACGCCGCAGCAGATGGCCAAAGAGCTCGAGCGGCTGGTCGAGCGCCACGTCCGTGCCGAGTACGACGCCACGCTCGGCCGCCTGCTCGACGACGTGGATTTCGCGCGCCGCTATCACCAGGTGGTGCTCGATTCGCTGCAGGGCGCGGGCAAGCACGACATGCGGGAGCTCGTCGCCGAGAGCAAGCGCGCGCTCGACTCCGTCCTGTCGCAGCTGGACCGCGAGCGTCAGGCGCTCACCGAGCGTACCGATCGCAAGGTCGAGGCGGCTGAGCTGGCGCTGCTGAAGCAGCTCGGCGAGTTCCTGGGCGACCGCATCAACAACCCGCTGGCCGTCATCATGGCCAGCGCGCAGCTACTTGAGATGCGGGCTCCGAGCGATGCGACGAGCGAAGCCGCCGAGCGAATCACCGCCGCCGTGAGCAAGATCAACGCGGTCGTGCGCGAGATCGCGTTGAAGAGTGGCGAGGTTTAGGCGTCCCCGATCAGGCGGCGCCGAACGCGTCTATCGACGTGGGGGCCCGACATCGCCCCCACACCCCCATCGCTCAGGGCGCCCCGGGAAACCCGTGGCGCCCCTCGATTATGCCGCGCCGAACGCGTCTAGCCCCGTCACGTCGCGACCTACGATCAGCGTGTGGATGTCGTGCGTGCCCTCGTACGTGTTCACCGTCTCGAGGTTCATCATGTGACGGATGATCGGGTGCTCGTCCACGATGCCGGCCGCCCCCATGATGTCGCGGGCCATGCGGGCGCCGTCGAGCGCCACCTGCACGTTGTTCATCTTCGCAAGCGAGATCTGCTGCGGTCGGACCGTCCCGGCGTCCTTCAGCCGGCCGAGCTGCAGCGTCAGCAGCTGCGCCTTCGTGATCTCGTTCAGCATCCAGACGAGCTTTTGCTGTACGAGCTGGAACGAGCCGATTGGCTTGCCGAACTGTACGCGCTGCTGCGCGTACTGCAGCGCCCAGTCGTAGCACGCCATGAGCGCGCCGATGGCGCCCCAGGCAATGCCGTAGCGCGCCTGGCTGAGACAGCCGAGCGGACCGCGCAGTCCCTTGACGTTCGGCAGGATGCTGTCGAGGGGGATGCGGCAGTCCTGGAAGGCCAGCTCGGACGTGATCGACGCGCGCATCGAGAATTTGCCGTGGATGTCGAGCGTCGAGAACCCCGGCGTGCCCTTCTCGACGAGGAAGCCGTGGATCTCGCCGTCCTCCGCCTTGGCCCACACCACGGCCACGTCGGCGATCGATCCGTTGGTGATCCAGAGCTTGGTGCCGTTGAGGATCCACGCGTCGCCCTTGCGGACGGCCCGCGTCTTCATGGCGCCGGGGTCCGATCCGTGGTCCGGCTCCGTGAGACCGAAGCAGCCGATCGTCTCGCCGGTCGCCAGGCGCGGCAGCCACGTGTCCTTCTGCGCGTCGCTGCCGTAGGCGTAGATCGGATACATCACCAGCCCGCTCTGCACGGACGCGCACGAGCGCAGCCCCGAGTCGCCGCGCTCCAGCTCCTGCATGATCAGACCGTACGCGACGTTGTTGAGCCCGGCGCAGCCGTACCCTTTGAGCGTGGCGCCGAACACGCCGAGCTCACCGAGCTTGGGGATCAACGCGACAGGAAACGTGCCGGCGCGATGGTGCTCGGCAACGATCGGCACGAACTCGGCTTCTACCCAGTCGCGCACGGCGTCGCGAATCATCCGCTCGTCCTCAGACAGCAGCGTCTCGATGCCGTAGTAGTCCACGCCGCGAAACTTCTCCATGATGACCCTCGTTCAGAGCCGCACGGGATTGAAGTCCGTCTCGTGATCGTACGTGTCGATCCCCTCGCGCGCCTTGAGCCACGCGACCACCGCATAGGTGAGCGGCGTGGCCGCCGCCTCGTAGAGAACCTTGAAGAGCCATTGCCCCGCGATGATCTGCGCCAGCACGCCTGGCGGCACGGTGCCCGCGAACGCCAGGCTGACGAACACGCCGGTATCGAGCGCCTGGCCCACGATCGTGGAGCCGATCGTTCGGAGCCAGAGCCAGCGCCCGCGGGTGGCGATCTTGAGCTTGGCGAGCACGAAGGAGTTCGCGAACTCACCGATGAGATAGGCGACGAACGACGCCGCCACGATCCGCGGAGTCTGACCGAGGATCTCCGCGTAGGCCGCGTCGCCGGTCCAGAACGGCGCCGGCGGCAGCTGGCCGCCGAGCCAGATCGCGGCCACCATGAGCGCGTTGCACGCGAACCCGAGCCAGATCACGCGGCGCGCCGCCGCATAGCCCCACACTTCGGTGAGCACGTCGCCGATGACGTACGAGATCGGAAAGATCACGATGCCGGCCGTCAGCACGACACCGCCCACGAGGATGAGCTTCGCGGCGATCGTGTTCGCGGTGAGCAGACACGTGACAAAGAGCGCCGCGCACGATACGAATCGCCAGCTCATGGCGTTCGATAATACACTGGCCGTGATGACGCGAGCGGTGGTCCTCCTCAGCGGCGGCGTCGATTCCACGACCACGATGGCCGTCGCGCGAGGGCGCGGGTTCGAGACGTATGCGCTGACGTTCCGTTACGGCCAGCGCCACGCTGCCGAGGTGGAGGCGGCGCGTCGTGTCGCGCGTGCGCTGGGCGCCGCGCGTCACGAGATCCTCGCCATCGACCTGCGCGCGTTCGGCGGCTCCGCGCTGACCGCTGACATCGACGTGCCGAAGGATCGTTCCGCCTCCGACATCGGCCACGGCATCCCTGTGACCTATGTCCCCGCGCGCAACACGATCTTCCTGTCCTATGCGCTCGCGTGGGCAGAAGTGCTGGGCTCGCAGGACATCTTCATCGGCGTCAACGCGCTCGATTATTCGGGCTATCCGGACTGTCGGCCGGAATACATCGGCGCCTTCGAGCGAATGGCGAACCTCGCGACGAAAGCGTGCGTCGAAGGCGGACAGCGGCTGAAGATCCACACGCCGCTGATCCACTTGACCAAGGCCGAGATCGTCGCCGAGGGCGTCGCCCTCGGCGTGGATTTCTCGCTGACGCTGTCATGCTACGACCCGACGGCAGACGGCACCGCCTGCGGCCGGTGTGACGCGTGCGTGCTACGCCGCCGCGGCTTCGAGCACGCCGGCCTTGCCGACCCGACGCGTTACCGCGCCGGCTGATCAGCCCGCCGAAAACTTCTGACTGTTGCCCATGGCAGGCCACACGTACGCCTGCACGTTCGCGAGCGCCTGGCGGATGTGGTTCCGGTCGTGGTGCACCCACTCGGCAAGCAGGTCGCGGACGCGCAGGAGCCCCACCTTCGGGTGCTGGCCGGCGCGGTCGAGGTCAGCCGCAGTGAGCGTACGCACGAGCGTTGCGCTGTCTCGCCGCAGACCAGCCAGCTCATCCAGCAGCGCGGACATCCGACGGCCGCAGTCGCCCCGGGCGCGCGCAACCTCGATCTGGTCCCAGCCCTGCAGTGCGGGCCGGTCGGCGCCGAGCATGATGCGGATGCGCCCGGCAAAGCCACGGCGCTCGGCCTCGATCAGATGGCCGACGACCTCCTTGGCGCACCATTCCCCCGCCGCCGGATGCCACGCGACGACGCGCTCGGGCAGCGCGTCGAGCTCGGCGCGCAACGTGGTCATCGCGGCCTCGAGGCAGGCCGCGACTTCGGAAGGCGTCAGGATCTCGGAACCAGCGTCCATGGTCGGGGTCGGATCAGACGTTGGTGACGATCGCCGACGGCTCTTCTTCCAGCGCGCGGCGCAGCGCGCCGGCCAGCTCGGCATCGTGATCGTGGTTCATCGCGAAAATGCGGCACTGAGCGACCTTGCCGGGCAGATATTTCAGGATCTCGGTCAGCGGCTCCATCGACACGGTCCGCGTCGCAGAATCGTACACGTAGATCTGGCGGTCGCCCATCTTCAGCGGATTCAGCGGCCGCGGGTCCTGCAGCGCCATGTCGATCTTGAACGGAAAGTCGCGCAGCCGCGTCGGCAGGAAGCCGCGCACGCGCTGTTCGACCACCTCTGCAGGGAGAAAGGCGTGCCCGCGCCGCGGCTCGAAGAGATCCAGCACGACCTCATGCGACATGCGCCACTTCAGCCGCCGGTCGAGGACGTGACGCCATTCCGTACCGAGACGCTTCCGCTCTGGGTCCTCCGCATCAAGCCAGCGTCCGACCTCCTCGAGCAGCGTCCACTCGGTGAGGTGCAGGTACGGGTGAAGCGCCTTACCGAGGTCGTGAGGGAAGGCGATGCGCATCGTGTCCCGGAAGATCTCCTTGAGGTGCAGGTCGATCCCGCGCGTCGTCCGGTGGTAATAGACGTTCGTGTACATGTAGAAGCGTGCGTTCAGGAACATGATGAATGCCTGCAGCCCGCCGCGATCGAGCGTGAGACCGTTCTCGGAAAAGAACGAGTAATAGATGATGCGCTCGATATCGATCGGCCCCACGGCGACGCCGCACATGTAGGCGTCGCGCAGCACGTAGTCCATGTTGTCGGCAGTGAACACGCCGGACAGCAGCGGCTTGAGGAACTTGAGCCACTTCGGGTGATTCGGCAGCGGCTCGGTGTACGCCTTGCCCATCAGATAGCAGATCCACTCGGGATCGATCACCTCGTCGGCGTTGAACGCGCCGCTTGGGCTCCGCCGCAGCGAGCGGAGCACGTCACCCAGCTCTTCGCGGATGATCTTCTGGCCGACGAGCTCGTGCGTCAGGTTGTAATCGATCAGGAAGTTGTCATCGAAGAAGTGGCCGAACGGCCCGTGACCGATGTCATGCAGCAGACCGGCCATGCGAAGCAGCTCTTCGAGCAGCGGGGCCGACGGTGCCTCGCTGTCGAAGACCGCGCGCAGCGATGGGTAGAGCTGTTGCGCCAGGCGCCCCGACAGATGCATGGCGCCGAGCGAGTGTTGAAAGCGGCTGTGCTCAGCCGCGGGAAACACCCAGCGAGCCGACTGAAGCTGCGGGATGCGCCTCAGCCGCTGGGCCCACGGCGTGTCGATAACGTCCTGCTCGGTCGCCTCGCCAGGGATGCCGCCGGGTCGCGTATAGAGGATGTATTGATGGATCGGATCCGCGATGAGTCCGCGGCCCTCGTATGTGTCGGCGGCGCCTTTCATATCATCGAGGGTACCGCGCTCAGTGTGAAGTGGAGCGGTAGAGCGTGTAGCGGTCCACGGAGCGGACGGAAATGACACGCTCGGTGTCGCCGCGGCGGACGGCCACGTCGATGGTGTCGCCGGCGCGGCGCCGCCACAGCCGCTCGTAGAATTCTTCCTGGGTGGCGACGCGCACGCCGTCCACACCGACGATGCGATCGCCGCGCCGGAATCCCGCCGCGCGCGCGGGCCCGGCGTCGTTGAAGCCATCGACCACGATGCCGTCGTCGCCGCCGATCGTCAGCAGCCCCAGCCACGGCCGCGGCCGTCGGCTCGTCACACGGCCGGCGGCGATCAGCTCGTCCTTCACCGGCACGAACGTCTCGAGCGGGATGGCGAGATTGACGTGCGGCGCGTCGCCGAGGCGCAAGGAGACGATACCGACCAGGCGGCCCTGCTCGTCCACCAGCGCGCTGCCGCCCCACGACGAGATCGCGGGCGCCACGATGAAGGCGCGGTCGAGCATGTACTCCCATGACGCCGAGAAACGACGCACGCCCTCGATCGTGCTCGCGGTGTGAACGAGATCGTCGTCCTCGTCCACGGCCACGGTGCCGGTGCGCGCACCGGTCAGCAGGTCGCGCGAGTCGCCGAGGCTCGCGACCGGCCACGGCCCGTTGCCCGCGAGGCGCACGACCGCGAGCCCGGACTCGAGGTCCATCCCCGTGACCTCGGCGCGCACCAGACGGCCGTCGCGCAGCTGCGCCTCGATACTTTCCGCGTCGACGATCAGATAGGTGACGGTCACCGCATAGCCGCGCGCGTCGAAGATGACGGCGCTCCCCGCACGCCTCGCGCCGAGGCGTTGCGACGACGGGGCGTCGGCGCGCGCCTTCACGCGCAGGCCCACGACCGCCGGCTCGATGCGCCGCACGTACGACGGCATCGCCGACACCGCGTTGGGGGCCAGCCGTGGAGGCGCCGGGCGCGGCACGGCCGTCGCCGTCGGCGCCGCAAACCTGAGCGGCAGCCATAGCGCCGCCGCCACGACGATGGCCGTACACATGCGTCGCGTCATGCGGCGGTCAGCGGTGTGCATACTGACGCTCGTACCAGGCGCGGAACTCGCCCGATTTCAGCGGACGCCACCACGTCTCGTGCTCGCGATACCAGCGCACCGTCGTCTGGAGCGCGGCCGCGAACGGATGCCGAGGCCTCCAGCCGAGCCGGCCGACCTTCGTCGAATCTACCGAATAGCGGCGATCGTGTCCGGGTCGGTCGGTCACGGGGCGGATGAGCGTCTCGGGCTTGCCGGTGAGGCGGAGGATTTCGTGCGTAAGCACGACGTTCTCGACCTCATGGCCGCCGCCGATGTTATAGACCTCGCCGTCTCGGCCACGACGCAGGACGAGGTCGATGGCCGCGCAGTTGTCGAGGACGTAGAGCCAGTCGCGGACGTTGCGGCCGTCGCCGTACAGAGGCAGCGGCTGGTCGTCCAGCGCGTTGGTGATGAACAACGGCACCACCTTTTCGGGATACTGATACGGACCGAAGTTGTTCGACGAGCGTGTGATCACGACCGGCACGCCGTGCGTGCGCCAGTACGACAGCGCCAGCAGGTCACCGCCGGCCTTGGACGCCGAATATGGATTCGACGGGCGCAGCGGGTCCGTCTCGCTCGACGAGCCCTGCGCGACGCTGCCATAGACCTCGTCGGTGCTGATGTGCAAGAAGCGCGGAATCTTGAACGCCCGCACCGCTTCCAGCAACGTGAAGACGCCGAACACGTCGGTGCGGAGGAACGCGTCAGGCTCGACGAGCGAGCGGTCGACGTGCGACTCGGCCGCGAAGTTCACGACCGCGTCGGCGCCGTGGAGGACATCACGAACGAGCGTCGCGTCGCAGACATCGCCCTGCACGAACGTGTAGCGCGGGTCGCGCGCGATGTCGGCGAGATTGGCCGGATTTCCCGCGTACGTGAGCTTGTCGAGATTGACGACGCGGTCGTCCGGGTGCTCGCGGAGGACGTGGCGGACGAAGTTGCTTCCGATGAAGCCGGCGCCGCCGGTGACGACGAGCTTCATTGGAGCGGGTGCCGCGAGGCCGCCTCGAGCCGAGGGTGGCCTGCCCTGGATGCGCGGGGTCTCATCCGCGCGTGACCTCCCACACATCCGGCCCGCCGAAGTCCCACGGCAGCCGACCCTCGTCACACGTCGCCGGATCGGGGGAGAAGTGGACGTCGGTGAAATACATGATGCGCCCGCGACTGTCCGCGAGGTTGCGCACGCCGTGCGCGACGCCCGGCGGGATGAATAGCAGCCGAGAGGCGCCGTTGCCGAGCACCACACGCTGCCGCACGCCCTCGGTGCGTGAGCCCTTGCGGACATCGAGCAGCACGACCAGCATGTGATCCGAAGGTGGGACGAACCAGACGTCGGTCTGACGCGTATGAAGATGAAACGCCTTGATCGTGCCCGGCGTCATCTCGCTGTAGTTGACCTGCCGCACGGTGAAGTCGCCGAGGCCGGCCACGTGTCCGTCGGTGAGACGCGCCAACTCGGTCATGGCCCCGCCATCGTCGAGGTGCCGGGTCAGCTCGACCACGCGGACGCCGTCGATGGTGCGCGCGCCGCCGTATGTCTGCACGTGGAACGCGCGCTTGGCGTCGGGCGAAAATTCCATCGTTACTCCAGCCGCGAGTCGCGCATCGCGCGCCTCAGGCGTCGTCGATCAGCCGGCGGAGATAGTCGCCGTACGAGTTGCTGCGCATGGGCGCGGCCAGGCGCAACACGTCGGCCGCGGTGATGTAGCCCATGCGAAACGCGATCTCTTCGACGCAGGCGACCATCAGTCCCTGCCGCTCTTCCAGCGTCTGGATGAAGCTCGACGCCTGTAGCAGCGCCTCGTGGGTCCCCGTGTCGAGCCACGCGATGCCGCGGCCGAGGCGCTCGACGTGGAGGTCGCTCGTGCGTAGATACGCGAGATTGACGTCGGTGATCTCGAGCTCCCCGCGGTCCGACGGCTTGAGCGACGCGGCGATGTCGACGACCCGGTTGTCGTAGAAGTAGAGACCGGTGACCGCCCATGGCGAGCGCGGTTTGGCCGGCTTCTCCTCCAGGCCCACTGCCTGCCCGGCGTCGTCGAATTCCACGACGCCGTAACGCTGCGGGTCGCGGACCCAGTATGCGAACACCGTCGCGCCGTTCGTCCGCGCCGCCGCGCGCTGGATCGATTCGGTGAAGCCGTGGCCATAGAACACGTTGTCGCCGAGCGCGAGCGCGACGTGCCCGTCGCCGATGAACTCGCTGCCGATGATGAACGCCTGCGCCAAACCGTCGGGGCTCGGCTGCACCGCGTATGTGATGTTCAAGCCGATATGCCGGCCATCGCCGAGCAGGCGCTGGAACGCACCGGTGTCTTGAGGCGTCGAGATGACGAGCACGTCCCGGATGCGCGCGAGCATCAGCGTCGAGAGCGGGTAGTACACCATCGGCTTGTTGTAGATCGGGACGAGTTGCTTGCTCAGCGCCAGCGTCGCGGGATAGAGGCGGGTGCCGGAGCCGCCGGCCAGAATGATGCCTTTCGTCGTCGGACTCGCCATGAATCTCTGCGAGTATAGCAGGCGTCACAAAGCAAATAGAGGTAACATCACGTCCATGAAAACACTGAGGGAAATGCTCGCGGAGGCGAGGCAAGTCGTGCCCGAAGAAGGGCCCGAAGACCTCCAGCGACGCCTCAAGTCCGACACCCCGCCCGTCGTGATCGACGTGCGCGATCCCGACGAGTATCGCGACGGCCACATCGAGGCCGCGAGCAACATCAGTCGGGGTTTCCTCGAATTCCGTATCGGCGGCGCGGTGAGCGACCCGTCGACGCCGATCGTCCTCTACTGTCAGACGGGACTGCGGTCCGTGCTGGCCGCCAAGCAGCTGAAGGAGCTCGGCTACCAGCAGGTCATCAACCTCGCTGGCGGCTACCAGAAGTGGGCGCAGAGCGGTCTGCCGGTCGTGAAGGACGTCGCGATGACGCCCGATCAGATCCAGCGCTACAGCCGCCATTTCCTGCTGCCGCAGGTCGGTGACAAAGGACAGCGCAAGCTCCTGCGAAGTCGCGTGTTGCTGATCGGCGCCGGCGGTCTCGGCTCACCGACGGCGCTGTACCTCGCCGCGGCGGGTGTCGGGACGCTCGGCCTCATGGACGGCGATGTGGTCGACATCACGAACCTTCAGCGGCAGGTGCTGCACACCACCGCCGATATCGGCAAGCCGAAGGTGGAATCTGGCACACGCACGCTGAAGGCGCTCAATCCCGACATCAACGTCATCCCGCTGCCGATGCGCATCACGGTTGACAACGTAATGGACGTCATCCGGGACTACGATCTCGTGGTCGATGGCTCCGACAATTTCGAGACCCGCTATCTCGTCAACGACGCGTGCTATCTCGGCGGCAAGACGAACGTACACGGCTCGATTTTCCAGTTCGAAGGCATGGCGACGGTCTTCGCGCCCAACGAGGGCCCATGCTATCGCTGCCTCTATCCGTCGCCACCGCCCGCAGGGCTGGTACCCAGCTGAAGCGAGGCCGGCGTCCTGGGCGTGCTCCCAGGAGTGATCGGGCTGGTGCAGGCGACTGAGGCAGTCAAGCTGCTGCTCGGAATCGGTGAACCGCTGATCGGTCGGCTGCTGACGTACGACGCGCTCGGTATGCGCTTCCGCGAGGTACGTTTGCGGCGGGACCCGAACTGTCCGCTGTGCGGCACCGCGCCGAAGATCACCGACCTGTCGATCCACCGCGCGGGCGGTGATGCCTGCGCCGCGACGCCGAACGGCCACCCCGCACCCGTAGGCGCGCCGGCGCCAGCGCGCGCCGGCGGCTAGACTGAGGACGCCGCGCGCGATCGAAATCGCGCGCGGCGCTCCGGACCGGCGGCGACGCGCCGACTACTGGCGATCGAGGACGAGCAGGAACGACGGCGAGTTGTCGATGCGGCCGTAGAGCCGGTCGCCGACACGCTTGAATCGCACCACGACCGCGGGGCCATTCTCGTAGCGTGCGATCAGCTCGCTGCGGGACACGCGCAAGTTCATCGGCGTGCCGAGCGCGCCCAGGTACCGCACGACTTCGGGGACGCCGACGGCGGCCACCGTATTCGCGAGCCTCATGTGTCCCGTTCCCCTGTTGCCCGTCTGCACGAACACCATCTCCGCGTCCGCCTCACGACGCTCGCCCCAGGCGCCGTTCGCCGACCACTGGCCGCGCCATCGGCCCGTCAAGTCGGCGAGCTCATTGGAGATCTGTTCGGACGCGCGTGAGTCCCGCTGCTCGGGTGAGCGGTTGACCGCGACGCGCTTGCCGGCGTCGGCAGCGGCGGGGACGTCGTCCGGGGCACCCTTGTCGGCCGGCGTCGGCGCCGATGCCGACTCGACCGCTGCCTTCTCTTGCGGCGGCACGACCCGACCCCACCAGCCCTCACGCGCCGCGGCTTCCCTATCGGCGTCCGTGATGCTGGCCTCGGTCTTGTGGCTCTTCATGGAGAAGGACATGTGGTGGGCGGACGCGTAGAGCATCGAGCATGGAGCTTTGCTAGACGACCCTTCGTGACACCACCCCCGCACGGTCGCGCATCCCGACATCGAAAACATCACGGCGGACAACAGGAGCAGCCACCACTGCAGGCGTTCCATCAGGCCGTCCCCCCAGCCATCGAGCCCGGCCCGATATGGGCCGTGCTGCGCCACAAGTGCAAGGCGAGGACCACGGCCCGACCGCATAAGATTCGAACAGTTGAACCGAGCGACGGCACAGCGAGTGCCGCTCTGGCTGGGTCTGCGCGGCCGAAGTGTCTACTCGGCGACGATGCTACGCTGCCCGACATGGCCCGCTCGCTCGGTCCCCGGCTATCCCCGGCCCTCGTCGAACGGCTCTCGCAGCGGGATCTCGAGCGCCGGCTCGGCGTGGCGCTACCGCTCGTCACGGTGGATGGCGACGGCCGGCCTCATCCGATGCTGCTCAGTTATCTGGAGGCGCGCGCGTACGATTCGGGCACGGTCGGGCTCGTGATCCAGGCGCGCTCGGCAAGCGCGCGCAACCTGGTCGAGCGAGCGGTTGCTAGCCTACTGATCCTCGAACCGGACGCCATTGTCTACGTGAAGATGCGCCTGGTCGATGGTCCCCTCGACGTCGCGGGCGCGGACGCGCTCGGGTATTTCCTGCTGGAGGTCGAGGACGTTCTGGAGGACGCGCCGGCGGACTGGGAGGGCGGCGTGCGCATCACCGGGTCGGTGCGCTACACGCCGCTGCCCGCGTTGGACGACGCGTGGGCCCGCGCGACCCTGGCGGCGCTCGCCGTGCCGCGCGCCCGCGCCTGAGTTACTTTTCCTTGGGCGCTTCCTTCGGCGACTCTTTCGGCGCATCCTTCTCGGCCGGCTTCGGCGCGATGTCACGCTCGCGGGCTTCGCGTTCCTTATAGAGGCCGATCGTCACCTCCACCTCGGTCTCGCGGCCCTCGCGCAGCAGCACGACCCGAACGCGCTTGCCGACGGGCGTCGTCGAGACGACGCGTTGAAGGTCACGAGGCCCCTCGAGCGGTGTGCCGTCGACGGCAACCAGCACGTCGTCGGCCTTCACGCCGCCCATCGCCGCCGGCTCACCGGGCATCACACCGCGTACGAGCACACCGCGCGCATCGCGCAGCTTGAGGCGCGGCACGTCTTCGTCCGTCACCTCGGCGATCGACACGCCGAGCCACCCCCACTCGACCTTGCCCTTGGAGGCCAGTTGCGGCACCAGCAGCTTCACCAGATTCGACGGGATCGCAAAGCCGATCGAGCCGTTGCGTGCTGCCATGCTGTTGACGCCGATGACCTGGCCGGCCATGTTCACGAGCGGCCCGCCCGAGTTGCCGGGATTGATGGCGGCGTCCGTCTGGATGAAGTCAAAGCCTGGGGCTGCAACCGTCAGCGGCGCGCCCTTGCGGCTGACGATACCGAACGAGACGGACTGCTCGAGACCGAACGGATGGCCGAGCGCCAGTACGAATTCGCCGACGCGCATCCGGTTCGAGTCGCCGAGGGGAAGCACCGGGAGCCCGGTCGCGTCGATGCGTACCAGGGCGAGGTCGACGCGGCTGTCGAGTCCCACCGTTCGCCCATTGAAGCGGCGGCCGTCGGCGAGGCGCACCTGGATCCACTCGGCTTGCTCGACGACGTGAGCGTTCGTGACGATGAGGCCGTTCGAATCGATCACGAACCCTGAGCCGGTCGAACGCCGCGGTTCACCCGGCGTTTCGTCGTCCTTCGGCGCCGATCCCCCGCGGCGAACGCGCACGTGCACCAGCGCGGGCTTCAGTCGATCCGCGAGGTCGGCGAGCAAGTCGTTGAAACGCGTCAGCTCCGGCGCGGCCGCCGCCGTGGGCGTCTCCTGCCACAGGCTGGTCTGGTCAGGGCTCGTCACGCGTGCGCAACCGAGAGGCAACAATGTGACGAGGAGGAGTGGGGCGAGGACGGCGCGGACGCGTACGGCCATGGTCGGCAACCTCCCTAGAGTCGCGTCTCTGCAGTATAGCGCGGCTAGCGACTGGCCTCGCGGAGGAGATGCCCGAGCTCGGGGATGAGCAGCTTTTCGAGCGCCAGGCGGCACGCGTTCGGCGATCCGGGTAGCGACACGACGATGCGCCGAGCGTGCAGCCCCAGCTGAGCGCGGCTCATCATGGCGGCGGCGCCGATTTCCTGGAACGACAGCATCCGGAAGAGCTCGCCGAAGCCGGGCAGCCGCTTGTCGAGCAACGCGTCCACGGCTTCGTACGTGGAGTCGCGCGACGTGATGCCGGTGCCGCCGGTGAGCACCACCGCCTGCACGTCGTCGCGCGTGCACGCGTCGCGCACGATGCGCGTGACGTCCACGGGCTCGTCGCGCACGATCCGTGAGTCCACCACGTGGTGGCCGGCTGCAGTGAGCAGCTGTCGAATCACGCCGCCGCTCGTGTCGGTTTCGGGCGTCTTCGTGTCGGACACGGTCAACACGAAACAGCCGACGCTCTTCGGCGCCGTCGCTTTGTGTTCGCGTGGCGTCGCGTCCGGTGTGCTCACGCGTATGCTCGGTCCAGCATCTCCACGAGGTGGAGCACCTCGACGTGCGAGCCCGCCGTACGCAGCCCCTGCTGGATCTGCAGGATGCACCCGGGGTTGGCGGTGACGACGGCGCCGGCACCGGTGGCGAGCACGTGGCGCACCTTCCGACGCAGCAGACGATCAGCCATCTCGGGCTCGGTGAGGTTGTAAATCCCCGCCGACCCGCAGCACCAATCGGACTCGACCAGATCGACGACGCGTAAATCGGGAATCTGTGCGAGCAGCGTGCGCGGCGCGCTACGGATCTTCTGACCGTGCACGACGTGACACGGATCGTGATAGGTGACGGTCATCGGGACCGGCTGCAGTGGCCCGCGAAGCGGCGCGCCGGCGAGCAGCTCGCTGATGTCGCGTACGGTGGCCGAGAAGCGGCGTGCCCTCTCCGCCCACGCCGCATCACCGGCCAGCAGGGCTCCATACGCCTTCATATGAGCGCCGCAGCCGGAGGTGTTCACGACGACGGCGTCGACGTGCTCGCGCTCGAACGATTCGATCGTGCGCCGCGCCATGTCGAGCGCACGCGTGTGATCACCGCCGTGGGCATTGAGCGCGCCGCAGCAGCCCTGTCCTGGCGGCGCCACGACCTCCCAGCCGTTCTTGGCCAGCACGCGCGCCGTGGCGCGATTGTGCGCTCCGAAGACGACCGATTGCACGCAGCCGGTGAGCATCGCGACGCGGCCGCGTCGAGGACCTTCCGCCGGTGTCAGGGCCGGCAACGGCGCGCGCGCTGCCGCGGCCGGCAGTCGCGGCAGCAGCGCATCCCATGCCTGAAGCGCTCCCGGCAACAGACGGAGGACGCCGCTTTTGCGTGTAAGCGTTTGCAGGCCCGTCATCTGATAGACGCGCAAGCCCGCGACGGCCAGGGCGAGGGCGCGTGGCCGGCCCAGAAGAAGGCCGAAGTTCAGCCAGCGAAACGCCCGCCGGAGCCACCCCCCAGGCCGCTGCCGCTCGATTTCGGCTTTCGCGGCCTCGATCAGCCGGCCGTACGGAACGCCGGCGGGGCACACCGTCTCGCACGCGCGGCAGTCGAGGCAAAGCGACAGGTGACGGACCGTGGAGTCCGACAGGCCGATACGGCCTTCGGCGAGCGATTTGACGAGGAAGATCCGCCCGCGCGGCGAGTCCATCTCGGTGCCGAGCTCCGAAAACGTCGGACAGGACGCGAGGCAAAGACCGCAGTGCACGCACTGGTTGACGCCTTCCACGCTGAGGCCGTGCAGCGCGAGCGGCGCGGGTGTTTGGGAGGTTGTCGATGTCATCGGTCAGATGCCGCCGACGAAGCGGCCAGGGTTGAGCACGTTCTTCGGATCGAGCTGCGCCTTGATGCGCTGCATGATTCGACCGGCAGGGCCTGCGTCGTCCCACACCGGCAATGCCGATTTCACCGGCAGCGGCGCCCACGTCACCGAGGCGTGACCGCCGCCCGCGTGCGCGAGCGCGCGCCATTCGTCCAGCACGGCCGCGATCTGCGCTGGGTCCTGCCGCGAGCCGTCGGCGCGCAGCGCGGCGGTCACGTGGCCGACACCGGCGTGCGCGCACCACGCGCTTTCGAGCCCCCGCCGACGCGCGGCCTCGCCGCCGCGCTCGACGGTGTCGACGACGACGCCCGGCAACACGCTGAGCGTCATGAGCGCCGCCGGCGCGTCGAATGCGTCACGCGCGGCGGACGCCAATCGCGGCCATGTCTGCGGGGCCAGCAGCGCCGGCTTGGCGCCGCCGCAACGGACGACGACACCGGCGAGCTCCGCGATTTGCCAATCGACCTGCTCGCCGAGCCCATCGAAGCCGATCGCGAGCGTCGCGGGATTCGGTGGCAGGCCCAGGGCCGCCGCCGACGCCGCGTCGAGCAGGTCCACCGCGTTCGGAATCAGGTCGCTCCCAAGCAACGCACGCAGCGCTGTGCCCGCTTCGGCGAGCCGCTCGAATCGTACGGCCACCAGCCGTTCGTCGTCGGGCAGCGGTCGCAATTTCAGGCTGGCCTCGACGATAACGCCGAGCGTGCCGAACGAGCCGATGAACAGCTTCGGCAGATCGTAGCCGGCGACGTTTTTTACGACTTTGCCGCCTCCGCGCACGAGGGCGCCATCGGCGGTCACGACGGTGACCCCGATGAGAAGATCGCGCGCCGTTCCATAGAGATGACGGCGGGGCCCCGAGGCGTTCGCGGCGAGCACGCCGCCGAGTGTCGCGCACTCCGAGTCTGGAGGATCGAGCGACAGCCATTGTCCGCGGGACCGCAGCGCGCTCTGCAGCGTCGCGAGCGTGATCCCCGCTTGCGCTGTCACCGTCAGGTCGCCCGGCTCGTGCTCGACGAGCGCGCCAAGCCGTTTGAGGACGAGGACCAATCCCGCCCGCGCCGGAGGCACGCCGACGCCGACCGCACTGCCGCCTCCCCACGGCACGACGGGAACGGACGCCTCGGCGGACTGCGCCACGATGGCCGCGACTTCTTCGACGGTGGCCGGAAACACCGCGGCCTCGGGTGTCCGCCCTTCGATCACATACGGCGATAGCTCGACGCCGGTGAGGACGTGGGCGGGACCGACGATGGCGCGCAGCTTGTCGAGCAGCGACACGACGCGCCCGGCGCTAGAACCGCTGCGCCAGGCCCTGTGTCTCGATGGCGTGCGGCCGATACGCCACGGGCCCCGTCTCGACACACGACTTCCGCGTGGGAAACACCTTCCCGGGATTGCACAGACTCCGAGGATTGAACGCATCCTTGAGGCGCTGCATCAGCGCCAGGTCCGCCGCAGAGAAGATGAAGGGCATGAAATCGGCCTTCTCGAGGCCGATACCGTGCTCGCCGGAAATCGAGCCTCCGACTTCGGCGCACACCTTCATGATTTCGGCGCCCGCCGCGACCACACGCGCCTCTTCGCCCGGCTTGCGCGGATCGTACAGGATGTTGGGATGCAGATTGCCGTCACCCGCGTGGAACACGTTGCCGACGCGCAGACCGTGGGCGGCGACGATCTCGTTCACCCGTCCGATCACATACGGCAGTCGGGTACGCGGGATCACGCCGTCCATCACCATATAGGCGGGCGACACGCGCCCGTAGGCGCCGAACGCCGACTTGCGCCCTTTCCAGAGCAGCTGGCGTTCCGCCTCGTTCGCGGCGGTACGAACCTCGCGCGCGCCGGATTCGCGACACGCGGCGGCGATGGCATCCGCCTGTGCGCTCATGCCGACGGCGAGGCCATCGAGCTCGATCAACAGCGCCGCCGCCGCGTCGCGCGGATAACCGCAGCCGAAGGCGTCCTCGACCGCCTGGATCGTGAGCTGATCGATCATCTCCACCGCGGCCGGCACGAGACCGCGCCCGATGATCGCGGACACGGCCACGGAAGCCTGTTCGATGCGATCGAAGACGGCGAGCACCGTCTTCACCGCGGCGGGCTTCTTGAGTATTCGCACGACAATCTTCGTTGCGATGCCGAACGTGCCCTCGGAGCCGACGAACACGCCAGACAGGTCGTATCCGAGCGTGTCGCGCGTTCGGCCGCCGAGCCACACGATCTCGCCGTCGGGCATCACGACTTCGAGGCCCAGCACGTGGTTGACGGTGACGCCGTACTTCAGCGTGTGCGGCCCACCAGAGTTCGTCGCGATGTTGCCGCCGATCGTGCACGCCTGCTGACTCGACGGATCCGGCGCGTAGTAAAAGCCGCGCGCGCCCACCGCCCACGACAGATGCAGGTTGACGAGCCCGGGCTCGACGACGGCGATCTGGTTGTCGTAATCGATCTCGACCACGCGGTTCATCCGCATCATCGAGATTACGAGCCCGCCCTCGGCGGGTAGACACCCGCCCGCCAGCCCGGTGCCGGCGCCGCGCGCGACGAATGGAATGCTCTCGCGGTTCGCGAGACGAACGACACCGGCCACCTGCTCGGCCGACGTCGGAAACACGATGAAATCAGCGAGCGCGCGGAAGAGGGTCAGCCCGTCGGATTCGTAGACCAGCAGCTCATCCGGCTCGGACAGCACACCACCGGAGCCGACGATCGTCTCGAGCTCGCGTCGGAGCCCTGATTTGCGAGTCGCGGTGAGGGTGGCCATGGCCCGGACTGAGTATACCGCCGCGCTGTCAGGCGGCGCGGGCGGCCAGGAGCGGCGGGATGCGCTTGAGATCGGTCACGAAGCGCTCCATCTCGGCGTGGCGTGCAGCGTCGTCGGGCGCTCGCAGGATCGCCGAGGGGTGCACGGTCGCCATCACACACGGGGCCCAACGCGCAGGGACGCATTCGCCGCGCTGCTTCGTCACGCGGAATTTCGGTCCGAGCAGCGCCTGCGCCGCCGTCGCGCCGAGGCACACGAGGACAACCGGCTTGATGATGTCGAGCTCCGCTTCCAGCCACGGCAGACACGCGGAGATCTCCATCTGGTTCGGCTTGGCGTGAATCCGCCGTTTGCCCTTCGGCTCCCACTTGAAGTGCTTCACAGCGTTCGTGACGTAGACATCGTCACGCGCGATACCGGCCGCCTCCAGCGCGCGATCGAGCAGACGTCCGGCGGGCCCGACGAACGGCTCGCCGGCAAGGTCTTCTTCGTGACCGGGCTGCTCGCCGACGAACATCACACGTGCGCGCGACCGGCCCTCGCCGAACACCGTCTGCGTGGCGTGTGCCCACAGCGGGCAGCCCCGACAACCCGCCGCCGCTTCGCGCAATCCCGCGAGCGTGCGGCGCTTTGGCAGGAAGTCAGCCGCCGAGCCTGTCGCTCGCGCTCGACTCACACCGCGCTCCATGACAGGCGCCACAGCTCCGGCGGTGGCCGCCGCCCGGCCGCGCGGCGTGCCGCCGCCACGCGCGCCGCCGCCGCTGCCAGCCGCTCGGTCACGCGCTCCGCGAGGCCGACGATGCGCGCCAATGGCAGGTCTGCGTCGAGCGCCGCCAGCACGAGATCGTCGAAATGCACCGCGTGGAAGTGAAGCGCCGGATATGGGTTGTCGCATGCGAGCGCCTCGAGCACCGCGCGTACATCTCCACGCCGGGCCTCGATGGCGATCGCCACCCACTGCCGCGCGTCGGGAAGCAGTGGCAGCGCGCGCATGAGTGCGGCACGCTGGCGTGCGTCGCCGCTGTGCCGACGCCGGAGGATGAAGCCTTCGGCCTCGGCCGGCACGCGCCGCGCGACGAGGAGCAGCGCCGCGACCCGCACGACATCGTCGAGGCACCACGTTGCGATCGGCCACTCCAAGCCTACGCGAGCAAGGGACATCGTCTCGGCGTCAGTCAGCGCGAGAGGCGCCGTGCCGACGCGTCGACTCGCTTCCGCGAACGCCGTCTCGAGGACGAACACGTCCGTCGCGTCGGCGACCAGATGCAGCCACGGGCCGCACGCCGGCGCGTGGCGATGGGCAAGGTCGAGCAGCTGCGCGTCGAGCGAGGGACACACGACACTCACCGTGGACAGTTGACGCAAGGTGAATGCCGCCGAGTCATAGCGCCAACAGCGTCCGCGCCGCGCCAACGATCGCGTTCGCGTCGATTCCATAATGACGGTAGAGATCCGCACGGGCACCGGACTGGCCGAAGTCCTCGACGCCGAGCGCCATATGCGGCACACCCAGGGCCCCGCCGATGAATCCGAGCGCGTGCGAGTGTCCATCGAGCACGGACACGACGGGAACCTCTTCTTCATCGGCACCGACGAGCGTCTCGAGCCAGGGGCGCGGCACGCGGAGACCGCGAAAGAGACGATCGGGACTGGTCACGACGAAGACATTCGCGAAGATGTCGCGATCGGCCAGCGCGCGCGCCGCCTCCACGGCTTCGCAGACGAGCACGCCGGCGGCGAAGATGTGCACGGCCCGCTCGCTGTCATAACGCGCTGCCCCGCGGGCGTCGCGCAAGCGATAGCCGCCGCGGAGCACCGCATCGCGATACGCGTCGGACGGCGGCGGCGCGAGCGTCTGGTCGACGGCGCGTGTCGAGAGTCGCAGGTACAGGCTCTCGCCGTCGCGTGCGGCAATCGCTGCGAGGCTGTCGAGCAGAATCCATTCGACCTCGCGGGCGAACGCCGGCTCGAAGTACGCGAACTGCGGCAGCGCCACGCCGATCGACGGCGTGATCACCGATTGGTGCGCGCCGCCCTCCGGCGACAGCGTGATCCCCGACGGTGTCGCGGCGACGACGAAGCGCCCACCGGCGTAGAGCGCGTGATAGAGGGCGTCGAGGCCACGAGGCACGAATGGGTCGTAGAGCGTGCCGATCGGCAGCAACGTCGTCCCCGAAAGTTCTGCGGTGAGGCCGAGCGCGCCGAGGAGAAGGAACAAATTGTGCTCGGCGATGCCGAGCTCGATGTGGCGGCCGGTCGGGGACTCGCGCCACGCGATGGCTTGCGGCGCGTCCGCGAACGGGTCGGATCGCGGCTCGAGTGCGTAGACGCCCTTGCGGTTGATCCAGCCGGCGAGGTGAGTCGTCACCGCCACGTCGGCCGACACGGTGACGATCGCATCCGCTTCGGGACGCCGCGCGAGCGTGCCGAGCACGCGGCCGAAGGCTTCTTGCGTGGACATCGCGCCCTCGAACGGCTCGTCGAGCGTGCGAGGAACCGCCGGCGCCGGCCGCCGCTCGGGCGCGGTCCACAGCGGCGCCAACCTGCGAATGTATGCGGCCTCCTCACTGTCAGGATCGAACCCCGCCCATTCCTGGCCGAGCGGGATACCGAACGCCTCGCGGAGCTCGATGATCTGCGCCGGGCTGGTGACCATCGTGTGGTTGAGCGGGTCGGCGGCGAACGGCAGGCCCCAGCCCTTGATCGTGTGCGCGAGAATCACCGCGGGTCGGCCGCGCTCGCGCTCCGCCTCGTCGAGCGCGTCGAGAATCGACGGGAGGTCGTGGCCCCCGACGTCGGCTACGAGCGCGGGCAGCGCATCATCGGCGAAATCCGCGAGCGCGCGGTCGACATCGGCGTCGAGCGCGCCTTCGGGGCTCGTCGCCAACGTCTTGCGCATGGCGCCCGCCGGCATCCGAAGCAGCCGGTGGTACTCGCGCCCGGGCATCGTCTCGAGCCGCCGGCGCAAGCGCTCGCCGCCGGGACGGCGAAACACGCGCTCGAGACTGCGACCCCAGCGCAGCTCGAGGACACGCCAGCCGTGCGCGACAAATAGGTCTTTGAGCTGCCGCGTGCGCGCGTCGGGGACAACTCGATCCAGACTCTGGCGATTGACGTCGACGATCCACAGCACGTCACCGAGCCGGCCGAGCGGTTCTTCGCCCAGCGCCTCCCACACGTTGCCCTCGTCCAGCTCGGCGTCGCCGACCATCGCGATGAAGCGTTCAGGCCCGCCGGCGGCGCCGTGATCGAGGAGAAAACGCGACGCCAGCGCACTAAAGGTTGCCATCACCGCGCCCAGCCCCATCGATCCCGTCGAGAGATCCACGACGTCCGGATTCTTGCGCCGACTCGGATACGCCTGCAGGCCACCGAACTCGCGCAGCGTGGCCAGCCGCGCCCCGTCGAGGCGTCCGCGCAGAAACTGGATCGCGTAGAAGGCCGGCGACGCATGCGCCTTGGTGGCGACGACGTCGCCGGGCCGAAGGGCGTTGAAGTAGAGCGCGGTGAGAATACTGACGACGGAGGCTGATGAGGCCTGGTGGCCGCCGACCTTCAGCCCGTCGGGATTGGGCCGTGTGTTGGCGTGGTGCACCATCCACGTGGAAAGCCAGAGCACGCGCTGCTGGATGCGCTCGAGGATTTCGAGGTCGGTCGCCATGGCGCCCAAGTATATTCGGGAACCTACGCGGCGCCAGAGGGGTGCTTCAGCAATAGTCGTGCCGTATATGGTAGGACCGGCTTTATTGTTTTTTATCAGCATGTTGGGCGTCGTGTCTTCCCACCTTGAGCAGTTTCAGTGCGATTGGCCATATTCTTGGCAGGTTCGTCTCGGCTAGAATTACAGAGACGATGGACACGATCCTGGTGATCGACGACGAGCGAAACATCCGCACGCTCGTCTCACGAGTCCTCGCCCAAGACGACGTCGAAGTTCACACCGCTGGAACCGGCAAGGAAGGTCTCGAGCTCGCAGAAGAGCTTTCTCCCGATGTTGCGCTCGTCGACCTGCGATTGCCCGACATGGACGGCATTCAGCTGGTGCGTGAGCTGAAAGCGAAGCATCCCGACAGCGCCGTCATCATGATCACGGCGTTTGGCCACATCGAGAGCGCCGTCGCGGCAATCAAGACGGGCGCCACCGACTATCTCGAAAAGCCCTTCCAGCACCTCGAGAAGCTCCGGATCTCCGTCAGCCGCGCGCTCGACGAAGTGAAGGCACGACGCGAGATCACACGGCTCACGAAGCGCGAGGAAGGCAAGTACAAGACCGACCAGCTCATCGGTGAGTCCGATTCGACGCGGCGTCTGCGTGAGATCATCGGACAGCTCGCGCGCAGCGAGGCGCACACGATTCTCATCCATGGCGAAAGCGGTACCGGCAAGGAGCTCGTGGCGAAGGGGCTGCACTACGAGAGCGCGCGCCGAAATTTTCCGTTCATGGAGGTCAACTGCGCGGCCATTACGGAAACGCTCTTCGAGAGCGAGCTGTTCGGCCACGAGAAGGGCGCATTCACCGACGCGCGCGCGACGAAGAAGGGACTCATGGAGCTCGCCGACCGCGGCACGCTGTTTCTCGACGAAGTCGGCGAGATGTCACCGAACAGCCAGGCCAAGGTGCTGCGCTGCCTTCAAGAGCGAATGTTCAAGCGCGTCGGCGGCACGCGGGACATCAAGGTGGACGTGCGCGTCATCGCGGCCACGAACCGCTCGCTCGAAACGATGGTGCGAGAGGGCAAGTTCCGCGAGGACCTGTTCTATCGGCTCAACGTCATCCCGATCACGATTCCCCCGCTCCGTGAGCGCACCGAGGACATCCTGCCGCTGGCGCGTCATTTCCTGATGGAAGCCAACCGCACCTTTCACAAGACGGTCCATCGCTTCGCGCCCGAGACGGAGGTGCTCCTGCTCGGTCATGCCTGGCCGGGGAACGTCCGGGAGCTGAAGAACCTCGTCGAGCGGATGGTGATCCTTTCGACCGGCGAATCGATCGATGCCCACAACCTTCCGCCACAGTTCTCACAGTCGACGGGAGGCCGCCCGGCCGAAGAGTCCACGCCAACCGCCAGGACGCTTGCGGCGATCGAGCGCTCCTACATCGTCAAAGTCATGCAGCAGGTGAAGGGTAACAAGAGCGAGGCCGCCAAGATTCTCGGTATCACGCGCCAGACCCTCCGAAAGAAGCTCGCCGAAGCGTAGTTTCCGGTCTTTCCCGGCCTGGTAAGCTCTTAGCCAGCGGGCGACTTGCCATCCGGTCCAGCCGGTAAGAAATCAACCGAACCGGTATCCCTGCGTGCGCGTCTACGTCGATCTTTTTCAGTTTTATCAATTATTTGAGGCGCCGTCTTGGCCTTGGTACCCCCTTTGCTCGATCATCCGGCGACGAGCAAATCCAGCACGGGGGAGCGGCCGATGAAACTGGTGGTCAGAAAGCTGGAAATCCCAGACCTCGGGCAGCTGCAGTCGCTGGTGATCGAACACCTCGATAGCATCGAGCCCGGCCTGACGGTTCTCGACTCCCGCCTGTTGCTGGGCCACGCCAACGTGGACATTGTCGCCCTCGACGCCGAGGGCGCGCTGGTGCTCGTGACCGCAGGGTTCACCGCCGACGAGGACATGCTCCTCAAAGCGGTGGAGGCCTATTCCTGGTGCTTGGAGTACCCTGACGCAATCCGCCGTCTGTATCCATCGGTTGACGTGTCGACTGCGCGGCCGCCCCGGCTCATGTTCATCGTCGAGCGGCTGCCGGATGCGTTCCACCGCAAGATCAAGCAGCTCGGCTTCTCCGAAGTGGACTGCGTCGAGTTTCGCCATCTGGATATCAACGGCACACCGGCCGTCTACTTCGACACTCTCGCGCGGCTGCGGCGCGGATCGGCTCTCCCAGAGTTTCAGCCTGCGCCGATCGCCCGCCGCGTGTCCGAGCCGCAGATGCGCCGCGCGCCCGAGCCGATGATCGCCGAGCGCCAGGTGGAAAAGAACGTCGAACACGGTGACAAAGTGGTTCCGCTGGTGGCGGGCGCGAACAGCGCGCGCGCCACGAGCGTGCGCCTGCAGAAGATGCTGAACACGAACGGCCAAAGTCACGCGAACGGTGGCGCGCCGGTGATCGAGATCGCTGCGCGCACGGCTCCGGCGTTGCCGCGGATCGAGGCGCCCACGCCGTCCGTCGCGACCGCGGCGGCAATCGTGGAGCCTGTACCGATCGTGGAGCCTGTGCCAATCGCGGCGCCGACGTCGACGCTCGAGCCTCCGCACGTCGAGACCCAGCCCAGCGAGGAAGAGGCGCTCGAGCTCGCAGACGATGCGATTGTAGCGGCCGTGCAGGGCGAGATCGAGCTGGCGGCGGTCGAGGACGCCAAGGTTGCCAAGAGCCCGGCGCCCGAGGCCGAGCCGGCCGTTGCTGTGGCTGAACCGATCGAACGGGTGATGCTGAGCGAGGCGATAGCCGCGCCGGAGCCCGTCGCCGTCGAGACCCCGGCGCCAGAGGCCCCGGAGCCGCGAATCTCGTTCGCCGAGATCGCCAACGAGTTGCTCGGCGCCCTTACCAAGACCAAGGCCTCGACGGCAGCCCCCGAGGCAAGCGCCACTGCCGAAGAGGACAAGGGCGTCGAACCTCAGGTTGAGGTGAGCGCTCCGGTCGTCCAGGAACCGGCGGTCGCCGCCGTGGCGCCGAAGCCCACGTTCACTGCGCCAAAGCCGGTCGCGCCGGCGCTGAAGCCCGTGGCGCCGGTGATCAAGCCAGTGACGCCGGCGACGAAGCCGATCGCGCCTGCCACGAAGCCGATCGTTCCCCCGGCCAAGCCGATTGCACCCGCGCCGAAGACGATCGTGCCGCCGACGAAGCCAGTCGTGGCCGCGCCCAAGCCGGCCGCCGCGGCATCGAAGCCGGCGGCCGCCACCGCCAAGCCGGCCGCGGCGCAGGCCGAGCCAGCAGCGCCGACCGAGACGCCAGCGCAGGCGCTGCCGCAGGAGTTCGAAGGCCTCAAGTTCCCGAACGATGGCGTACTCACGCGCCAGTGGATGGAGTTCCTGAACCAGATGGCCTCGAATAAATGAGCCAGGGAAAGGACGCCATGACCTCCGCTTCCTCGCTGCGCGTGCTGGCCGTGGACGACAACTCCTCACTGCTGCGCTTTCTGGTGTCGGCCTTCACCGCGAGCGGTTGCGCCGTCACGGCCGCACCAACCGCGGAAGAGGCGCTTGACCGGATCGACGCCGACCAGTTCGACCTCGTTGTGTCCGACATCAAGATGCCGGGACTCAGTGGTCTGGATCTGCTGCGTGCGGTGAAAGCCAAGCAACCCGCCACGCCGGTGGTGTTGATCACGGGCGCCCCGTCGGTGAACTCGGCAGTGTTCGGACTGCGCCACGGCGCGTACGACTACTTGCCGAAGCCGTTCTCGATCAAGGAGGTCCAGGGACTCGTCGAGCGCGTGCGAGCCGACCGGGCGAAGTGGAATGGCCAGACGCCGCTGCCCTCGGGGCTCGCGGAAGAGCTCCACCGTCGCGAGGCCGGTGTGGAGATGCTGATGCGCATCGGCAATCTCGCGCTGCAGGGTCTCGAGCCGCAGGCGTTCCTTCAGCAGACGCTGCAGCTGGCGACCGAGAGCCTGAGAAACGATGGTGGCCTCTTGCTCCTGCGCGATGAGCACGGTCACTTCACCTCGGCACAGAGCGGCGCGCCCGCCGTTGTCAGCGAGCTCCTTGGCCTGCTGCAGCTTGGCTTCGATCGTGTGGTGAGCACGGGCGGCCACGAAGCGGTGGCGCTGACGCGCCCGGGCCATCGCCTCGACGTCGTCGCCGCCGCCATCCCCGGCGTCGATCGATGCATCGGGGTGGTGTGCCTCGCGCGCCTGTCCGTGAACGGTGGGTTCCTGCCCGACGAGCGGAACATGCTGCTCGGCTTCGCCCAGACGACGTCGGTGGCGCTCCAGAAGCTCGTGCTGCGCGAGAACCTCGAGCGGCATCTCGTCGACACGATCACCGCGTTCGTGAACGCCATCGAGTCGAAAGATCCGTATCTGAAGGGACACTCCGCGCGAGTGGCCCTCTACGCCGCAGAAATTGCGACCGTCATGGGCCTCGATGACGAGATGATCCAGGTGGTGAGTCGCGGCGCAATGCTCCACGACTTGGGTAAACTCTCGATCATGGACACGATCCTCCGGAAGCCGGATCGTCTCACCACGGAGGAATTCGCTGTCATCAAGGCGCATCCGGTGGTCGGCGAGCGGATTCTGAAGCCGCTGCGCTTCCTCACGCGCGAATCGTGCGCGGTGCGCAGTCACCACGAGCGGTTCGACGGCTCGGGCTATCCGGATGGGCTGAAGGGCGACGAGATCCCCCTGGTCGCACGCATCGTCACCGTGGCCGATGTCTTCGATGCCGTAACCTCCAACCGGCCGTACCGCACCGCGCTGCCCGTCGAGGCGGCACGAGAGGAAATCGCTCGCGGCCGAGGCACGCACTTCGACCCGCAGGTGGCGGACGCCTTCGCGAGCATTCCGGTCGAGCGCCTGGTGGAGATCACTCGGCACTACGAGTCGCTCGTGAGCGCGCCACTGCGGACCGGCGAGGGCGAGCTGGCGCGCGCAAGTTGAACCCTCCCAGAACGAAGATCCTGATCGTCGACGACGCAGGGCCGGTCGTCGTGCTGTGCGTGAATGTGCTGCAGGCCCTGGGGTACGCCGTGAAGGGTGCCAATCGCGGCGACACCGCGGTGGAGCTCCTCCGCAAGGAACGTTTCGACTTGATGGTCCTGGACTACAAGATGCCCGGGATGACGGGATTCGACGTGTATCACCAGGCCAAGGGCCTGTACCCTGATATCGCGGTGGTGCTCGTCACCGGGCACGGCTCTCCGGAGGTGATCAACGAGGCCAACCGGCTCGGCTTCGACTCGATTCTGTTGAAGCCGTTTACATCCGACGAGCTGCGTGGAACCGTCGAGAAGGTCCTTGCCGACCGAAAGGCCGTGCCGTGATGCGATCGGTCGGCGCCGAAACCCGCGGCCCCGCCGCGGCGGAGGGCGTCATGAGCGCGGTGGTGCGGGCCCTGCAGTGGGGCCTCGACCGGATGTTGTCCGTCGGCTACGGCGTCGTGTACGACTCCATTTTCGAGCGCTTTGCGCCATATCAGGATCTCCAGAGCGAAGTCCTTGAGCTGGTGCAAAACAGTGCCCCCGAGGCGCGGCGCCGCGACGTTCAGGTCCTCGACGTCGGGTGCGGCCCCGGCAACTTCACCTTCGTGCTCGCGGAGGCTGGGTTCTCGACGATCGGTCTCGAGTCCTATGGTGCCCTCGTCGAGCTGGCGCGTGAAAAGCGACGCACCAAACGCCTCGCCAATCTCGCTTTTCGTCACGGTGAGCTTGCCGAAGGCGCCGGCGGCCGAGACGCGTCGTTCGATGTCGTCGTCAGCATCCACGGTCTCTACGTGCACCCGCAGCCGCTGACGCTCCTGCGGGAGGCGCGCCGCGTCCTGAAGCCAGGCGGGCACGCGGTGTTCGTCAACCCGACCCGCAACGTCGCCCACTGGTCGACGTTCCGCGACATCAAGAGCCGCGACGGCATGCGCCGCGCGCTCGCGAGCCTTCTCTGGCTCGTACCGAATTCGATCTTCGAGCTGGCAAGAAAGCGGATCGGCCCGCACTACTGGGACGAGACCGAATTCGCGGCCAATCTCAAGGGCGCGGGGTTCACGGTCCTGGAGATGCGCCGCACGTTCCTCAACGGCGCCAGCGTGCTGGTGTGGGCGCGCCGCGACGTGGAGGAGTCCTGAATGAGTCGGCCACCCGCGCGCCCAGAAGCCCTCACGCGCGAGCTTCTCAATGGCAACGGCGGCCGACGACACTCGCTGCGTGCCGCGACGGAGAGGCTGGTCGCCGTTGGCTACGGGTTGACCTACGACGCCGTCGTGTCGGGCTTTCCCCCATACGAGCGTCTGCTGGAAGAGGTCAGCGAGCTCGCCGGACGGTCAGCTCCTGCGAGCGTGTCGTCGAGCGTGCTCGACGTGTCCTGCGGCACGGGCACCGTTGCTGCGCGCCTCGCCGCGCTCGGCTATCGAGTGACCGGCGTCGACGCCGTTGGTCATCTCGTAGAGGTCGCGCGCGACCGATGGGGCCGTCGCGGCCTCAACGTCACGTTCGAGCATCGCGACGTCGCGACCGAACCGCCGCGGTGGGAAGGCGCTTTCGACGTCGTCGTCAGCATGCACACGCTGTACTGGCACCCGCAGCCGGACGCGCTGCTGTCGGCATGCCGACGCGCGCTGAAGCCGGGCGGCCACGCCATCGTGCTGACCTATGGGCGGCCCGCCCACGTGCTGTCGACCCTGCGCGACGTCCGCTCGCGGCGCAACACGCTCGAGGCGCTCCGCGCGCTGCGATGGCTCCTTCCCACGGCGGTCTTCGAGACTCTCCGACACGTCGACCGTCGTTACCTCAGCGAGGCGGACTTCCGGAGGGCCATCACGGGCGCTGGGTTCGAGGTCCTCGAGGTCCGGGAGACGTTCCTCGCCGGGATCAGCCGGCTCGCCTGGGCGCGCCTACCCCGCTGATTCGGCGGGTGTTTTTCACCCGGCCGGTGCCATTCGGAGCCGTCTGATCGACCAGGAATCATTCATCTCCGTGCCGATTTGGACGCCTGCCAGCTCGATTTGGTCCGTCATATCAGTTACTTACGTGGTGTGAAAAAGTTTGGTACTCGGATTGCTGATTATTCGATGTCCGAGTCTCGGCCGAAGCCGGCCTCTCACTCGGGGACCATCCGGGAGGCAGATTGATGATCAAGTGGATTTGCTCGACTACCCTGGTGCTGTTGTTCGCCATAATGGCGGCCGCTCCAGGCTATGCTGTCGCTGGGCCGCCGGTACCGGATGCGAAGGCATGCCACGAAAATGCGGGCCCATGCGCTGTGCTCTACGAGACAACCGAAAATCTCAAGATGCGGGCCCTGCTGATTGGTCAACGCGCCGCCAGTTCGTCGCTGCTCGGCTTCGCTGTGGCGGGTACGCCGCTGTGCCCCACGCATCTCATGCCGATCGTGGATCCACTGCCGGCATACTGTGCTCTCAACGTCGCGGGAATGGATAACATCAGCCTGGCTACGGGTCTCGGTCAGTTCCGCGGTGATGTGACGATCGTGGTCCAGGAGGTCAATCCGAAGACCGGAATCCCCACGCCCGACAGCCCGGAGGTGGTGATCGCGCGTGGCAAATTCACCGGTATGATGAACTTTGCGCCGGCGATCCTGGATCAGATTCCTCTGGGGTCGGTCGAAGGCAAGTTGTCGATCAACGGTTTCGAAAAGCGCGTGCCGTTCAAGGGTGAGTTTCGGCTGCCGTTCCTGTTTCCGCCTCTGGCAGGTCAGCTCTGCATTGACCCGGTCACTAAGGCCTTCGACCCGGACGCCCCGCTCTATATCGTCGATCTCGAGAAGTTTGGCGTGCCACCGACGTTCGGCGTTTCGTGCGTTGCCGCCAATGAGATGGCGATCGGTTATCCGACGGTCAGGTTCGAAATCACCTTTTAGCATTGGGGACCTGGGAGACGTGATCGAGGTCGAGGACACTACGCTGGACGCGCCGTCGGACATCCGGCGTCCCGACGAGGGCGTGGTCATTTCACGCGGGACTCGCGTGTACTTGCGCACGTTCACGCGCGACGATCTCGTGTGGCTCACCGACTGGGTCGAGGATCCCTATCTCGAGCGGATGGTCGGCAGCGAATTCCTGCACGCGTTCAAGCACGATTGGGACAAGGCGCCGGGCTTCCACGACGCCGTGATGAACGACCCGACGCAGGTCGTGCTGATCGTCGAGGCGTATCGTGGGTGGAACAAGCCGGTGGGTGTCGTACGGCTGTTCAACATCCATCTGCTCGAAGGCTACGCGTTCCTGGAGACCATCATCACCGATCGCCGCGCGATCCGGCGCGGCTACGGGGTCGAAGCGGGCAAGCTCGTCTCTTACTATGGCGTCGATGTCCTCGGGATCCGTCGGATCGAGGCGAAGGTCTACGCGTACAACGTGCTCAGCATGAACTCGCTTCGACGCAACGGCTTCCACCAGGAGGGCGTGCTCCGGCAGGCCGGCTTCGACGGGACCCGATACTGGGACGTCGTGGTATTCGGCATCCTCAAGAACGAGATCGAGGCGGTGCGCAAGCGTGACAAAGTCTACCTTCCTCTCGAAGAGCCCGAGGGGAATGGTGATTGAGCCCACATAGTCTTCTTCCGCTCGTAGCGTTCTTCCTCAACGTCACCCTCGCCGGGTTGTCGCTTCTGCGCAACCCGGGAAGCCGTCTGAACCGGGTCTTCGCGTACTTCGCGTCGGCGATGGCGCTCTGGAACATCGGCGCCTTCATGCTGCGCACGAGCCCCGAGCCCTCGTCCGCGTTCTCCGCCGAGGTCATCATTCACATCGGCGTGTTGCTGGTGCCGGCCTTCTGGTACCACTTCGTGCTGATCTTCCTCGACGCCACGACGCGACACCGTCCGTCGCTGACGCTCGCCTATGCGATCTCGCTCGTCTACAGCCTCATCAACCTGAGTCGCTCACCGCTGTTCATGAACGGTGTCGTGTGGACGCACTGGGGCTGGGCCCCCGCCACGGGTCCGCTGTACGTGCCGTTCCTCGTGGCGTTCAATTTTTTCATGATCTACGGGCTGCGCCACCTGGTGCGCGCCAACCGCGGTATCGACTCGTCGTTCCGCCGCAACCGCGGCACGCTGATCATGCTCGGCACGCTCATCAGCCTGGCCGGCGGCTTCATCGACTTCGGGCGCTTCGTGGCTGCGAAGTACATCCCCGCCGCCGAGCAGGTCTACCCGATGGGCATCCCCGCCAACATGGTCTTCGCGCTGATGCTCGGCACGTCCATCGTGCGCTATCGGCTCTTCGCCGTGGACCTCGCGGTGAAGAAGGCGTCGGTGTATGGCGTCGTCGGCACGGTCGTGACCGCCGCACTCTACGTCGTGACGCGGACGATCGAGCGCGCCTTCGACCTCGCCGACATCGACACCATCTGGGTGGTCGTGCCGCTCGGCTTCGTCATCACCGTGCTGCTGACACCATGGGGACAGCATCTCGAGGACCGCATCCATCGGCTGATGTTCAGCAAGCGCAGGGGCTGCTACGAGACGCTGCTGTCGCTCAGCAAGCGCATGAGCGCGATCCTGAACTTCAACGAGCTCGTCGACACGCTCGTGCACGGGCTCGTGCGCGGGATTCCGGTGACCCACGCCACGCTGATGATCTACGACGTCAGCACGAACACGTTCGCCTCGTATCGCGAGGAAACCACGCTCGACGAGGGGGCCGGCGTCGAGTCGATTCGGGCCGACAGCCCGATCGTGCAGTGGCTGACACGCACCGAAGGCCTCCTCGTCAAAGAGGAAGCCAAGCTCAACCCGCGCATCGCGAAATATTTCGAGACCGCCGAGGGCGAGCTGGAGGCGATCAAGGCGTCGCTCATCGTGCCGCTGAAGATCGAGAACAAGCTGAACGGCATCCTCCTCCTTGGTGAAAAGCTCTCCGGCGAGATCTTCGACAGCCAGGAGCTCGACGTGCTCTCGCTGCTGGCGGTGCAGGCCGCCATCTCGCTCGAGAACGCGCGCCTGTACGAGGGACTCTCCACGTCGAACGTGCGCCTCATGGAGGCCAGCCGCCTCAAGTCGCAGTTCCTCGCCAACATGTCGCACGAGCTGCGGACGCCGCTGAACTCGATCATCGGGTTCTCCAAGGTGCTGCTGAACCGGCTGGACGGTGAGCTGACGGAGCGCCAGGAGGCCTACATCCGCTCGGTCCACAATTCGAGTCGTCACCTGCTCGAGCTCATCAACGGCATCCTCGACTTTTCGCGCATCGAAGCGGGGCGACTGGACATGCGCCACGACCGCGTCGACGTGCTGAGCCTGGTCGACGAGTGCATCGAGTCGTCGCTGCCGCTGGTGCGCGACAAACGGCTCAAGATCGAAAAGGACGTGCCGCTCGATCTGCCCGAGATCGCCGGCGACCGCACGCGGATCAAGCAGGTCCTGCTCAATCTCATGTCGAACGCGATCAAGTTCACGGCCGCCGGCAAAATCCTGGTTCAGGTCCGCCGCGAAGGCGACACGCTGCACGTCTCGGTCGCGGACACCGGCATCGGGATTTCGAGCGGAGACCTGGCGCGGCTGTTCGAGCCGTTCCAGCGCCTCGACAATCCGCTTGCACAGCAGGCGGACGGCACCGGACTGGGGCTGGCCATCAGCAAGAAATTCATCGAGCTGCATCGCGGCCGTATTTGGGCCGAGAGCCGCGAGAGCCATGGCTCGACGTTTCATTTCACGCTGCCGCTTCCCGCGGCGGCCGGTTAGGGGACTTCATGCCCTCAGCGATTCGCAAGGACGGCAGTCGGCCGAAGATCCTCCACGTGGAGGACAATCCGGAGAACCGGATGCTGGTCCGCGCCATCCTCGAGGCCGAGGGCTACACGATCATCGACGCCGAGGACGGCTTGGCCGGCATCGAAGCCGCCATTCGCGAGGAGCCGGCGCTCATCCTGCTCGACGTGAACCTGCCGGCCGTGGACGGCTACGAGGTCGTGTCGATCATCAAGTCGTTCCCCGCCTTCGCGACCACGCCCGTGATCGCCGTCACGGCGTACGCGATGGAGGGTGACCGGCAGCGCACGCTCGTGGCCGGCTGCGACGGCTACATCCAGAAGCCCATCGACGTCGACACGTTCCCTCGTCAGGTCGGCGAGTTTTTGCACGGCAAGCGCGAGCAGGTCGAGGAGCGCGAGCAGGGCGTGTACCTCCGCGAGCTGAACCAGCGCCTCGTGTACCGCCTCGTCAATCAGGTCGAGGAGCTCAAGCGGCTCAATCAGCACTTCGTGCGTCGTGCCGCGCAGCTCGCCGATCTCCACCGCGCGGTGCAGGACATCACCTCCGAGCTCGGCGTGCAGGCGATGCTCGAGCAGCTCCTGCCGAACCTCGCGCGCGCGCTCGGGACGACACATCTGGCCGTCGACATCGTCGATGCCGAGGTGCATGTGGAAGTCGCGGACACGGCCACCACGGAACGGCCGCGAAGCGTGCTGGCCGGCACCGGCGTGTCACCGGCGGATGACTGGACGGACGCGGAGTGGCGGCTACCACTCGCCGTGCGCGGACGCACGCTCGGCCAGATGACCGCGCGGCTGGTCCTGCCGCCGGGCGCGAAGGCCGACGAGGAGCAGCTGCTCAACATCGTCGCCAACCAGGTCGCCATCGTCGTCGAGAACGCGCGGCTCTATGACGGCGTGCTACGCCGGGCGGCCGAACAGCAGAGCCTCGTCGAGGCCGGCCATTTGCTCGCGAGCACGCTGAAAGTCGACGAGGTGCTGCAGCGGTTCACCGAGCTCGTGCGCGCGCGCCTGCGTGTGGACGTCGTGCGCATCTGGCTCCACAAGGAGGCGACCGAGTACCGGCTGGCCGCGCAGGCCGGGCTGGCGGAGAAGCCGCGCCTCGCGCTGATGCGCTTCGCGCCAGGAGAGGGCGCAGTCGGCTGGATCATGGAGCACCTCACGCCGCTGATGCTGCCCGACGTGCAGGTCGACCCGCGCTTCCGCGAGCGCGCGTGGGCGCAGGCCGAGGGCCTGCTCTCGTTCGTCGGCGTCCCGCTCATGCTGGACGACGTTCCCATCGGCGTCCTGCTGTGCTGGACCCGTCAGCGTTGCGAGTTCGCCTCGGAGGACGTGGCGCTCGCCCAGGCGCTCGCCACCTCGGCCGCCGTCGGCCTCCGCAACGCTCAGCTGCACGAGGAGACACAGCTGCGCCTGCGCTACACGGAAACGTTGGTGGCGGTCAGCCAGGCGCTCGGCGCTACGCTCGATTTGACGGAAATCCTGCGTCGCGCCACACGCGAGATGGTGCGCGCGCTCGGTGGCGACACCGGCGTCGCGTGGCTGCTCGCCCCGGAGCGCACGCATTTCGTGCCGCTGGTCGGCTATCACATTCCCAAGGACGTCGTCGGCACGCCGGCGGCGGCGATGCTGCGGATGGACGACCCGGTCATCGTCGCCCTGCGC
>Ga0075433_10000078_pt1 | contig 44001 bp, 36 predicted proteins | sample RhiMethybrSRZTD2_FD_75299 | JGI IMG/M metagenome (GOLD analysis project Ga0075433, IMG submission 75299) | Populus rhizosphere microbial communities from Tennessee, USA - Rhizosphere MetaG P. TD hybrid SRZTD2 | ecosystem: Host-associated > Plants > Roots > Rhizosphere > Soil | place: USA... | reverse complement strand
CGACCCAGACCTCAAGCGGCTTCGTCATGCCCGTTCTCCATCGGCAACAGCAGCGAAAACACGGTGTGCCCCGGCCGGCTGTCGAATTCAATGATGCCGCCGTGGCGCGTTGCAATGTCCTGCGCGACGGCGAGCCCGAGGCCGGTGCCGCCGGCGCGCGCCGTCACGAGCGGATAGAAGATCGTCTCGCCGAGCTCGGGCGGAACGCCCGGGCCGTCGTCCTCGAATTGCAGCGATGCGACCACGCGGTGGCGCTCGGTCCCGATCGTCGCGTTCGTGAGCGCGCGGCTCCGCATCGTCAGCCGGCCACGCTCGCCGAGCGCCTGCACGGCATTCCGCGCCAGGTTCAGCATCGCCTGCACGAGCAGGTCGCGGTCGAGCGCGAGCGCCGGAAGGCTCGGGTCGTAATCGCGCTCGATGACGACGCCCTCGGGCGCCTCGGCGCGGGCGAGCCGGTACACGCGGTCGAGCAGCTCGTGCACGTTCGCGTGCTCGCGCCGCACCGGGCGCGCCGGCCCGAGCAGGCTGTCGACGAGGGCGCGGAGCCGATCCGCCTCGCCGATGATCACGCGCGTGTACTCCTTCAGCTCCTCCGTCGGCAGTTCGCGTTCGAGGAGCTGCGCCGCGCCGCGCAATCCTCCGAGCGGGTTCTTGATCTCGTGCGCCAGCTGGCGCGCCATGACGCGGCTGCCGCCCTGCTGCACGAGGAGCGCCGAGTCGCGTGTCATGCGCGAGGGTTGCGTTGTGTCCGCGACCTCGACCAGGACGCCGCCCGGCATCGCGGCGCCGAGCGGTGTCAGCGAAACGTCCACCTGGTAGCGCACGTCCGCGCGCGCCGCCGGCGCGAGATTGAACGCGCGGAGCGCGATCGGCTCGGCACTTTCGCGGCTGCGCCCAAGGAGCGCCTCGAGCGTGGCGCCATCGGCGAGGAGCGCGGTGAGCGGGCGTCCGCGCGCCGCGGCCGGGCTCGTGGCAAGGAGGTCCGCGGCCGCGTCGTTGAGCCAGGCAACTGCCGAGCCGGAATCGACGACGAGGACTGCCGTCGCGATGAGGTCGAGGATCGCGGCCGGGCCGGGTACGCGCTCTGCGGGATCAGCCGGCACGGCGCGCGTCCCGCGCCGGAGCGGCGCTTACATGCGGGGCGGCGTGGCGGGCTTGGGCGCCGGCTTCGGCGGCGGCTTCGGCGGCGCCTGCGGGCTCTGCGGCGACAGCTTGGAAGGCTGCCGAACGTGGAACGAAACCGGCCGGCTCTGGATGACGGGATTGCCGTCCTGGTCGAGCACTGCTGCGCGCAGGGAGTAGGAGCCGCGCGCGAGTCCCGAGAACTGGGCGCTTCCCCCTTCCCCCGGCTGGCGGTCGCCGTTCAGGAAGAAGGCGATCGTGTGGTCCGGCTGGAGCGTGCCGCCGAGCTCTGCTGACGCCAAGACCACCGCATCCGCGCCGAAGTACACCTGGTCCGGCGCCGGCGAGGTGATCGATAGCGAGGTGTACGGCGAGGCCGCGGGGCCGGAACGACCGCCGCCCGTGTCGTCTCCGCCGGATGAGGAATACGACGCGGTGTCCGGCGCCTCGTAGGTGCTCGGCTCGATGACGTTGATGAGTTTCGCGTTGGCAGCGCCCGGCTGGTCCGCATAGTGGACGATGCCGTCCTTGTCCACCCACCGGTAAATCTCCTGGGATGCGGCCGCCAGGGACACCGCCAGTCCGGCGAGGATCAGGAGCATGCGCATTGCGACAGCATAGCCCCTGCCCCGCCGGGCTGACAAAAAGTGAACTTATTCTCAGAGGCTGTAGTACATGTCGAACTCGGCCGGGTGCGTCGACATGCGGAAACGCGTCACTTCGCCTTCCTTCAGCGCGATGTACGCGTCGATCAGGTCGTCGCTGAACACGCCGCCGCGCTTCAGGAACTCGCGGTCGCGGTCGAGGTGCTCGAGCGCCATGTCGAGCGAGTGGCAGACCTCCGGAATGTTCTTCGCCTCTTCCGGCGGCAGGTCGTACAGGTCCTTGTCCGACGCCTCGCCCGGATGGATCTTGTTCTGGATGCCGTCGAGTCCCGCCATCAGCATCGACGCGAACGCGAAGTACGGGTTTGCGAGCGAGTCCGGGAAGCGGACTTCGATGCGGCGGCCCTTCGGGCCCGACACCCACGGGATGCGGATCGACGCACTGCGGTTCCGCGCGCTGTAGGCGAGCATCACGGGCGCCTCGAAGCCCGGCACCAACCGCTTGTAGCTGTTCGTGCCCGGGTTCGTGAACGCGTTGAGCGCCTTCGCATGCTTGATGATGCCGCCGATGTAATAGAGCGCGATATCGGAGAGCCCCGCGTAGCGCTCGCCGGCAAACAGGTTCTTGCCGTCCTTCTGCAGCGACTGGTGGACGTGCATGCCGTTGCCGTTGTCGCCGACGAGCGGCTTCGGCATGAAGGTGAGCGTCTTGCCATGGCCGTGCGCGACGTTCCAGAGCGCGTACTTGAGGATCTGGACCTCGTCGCCCTTCTTCGTCAGCGTGTTCGCCGAGACGTTGATCTCGCCCTGGCCGCCGGTTGCGACCTCGTGGTGGTGCACCTCGACCTTGAGGTTCATTTCCTCGCAGGCCTGGCACATCGCGGTGCGCAGGTCCTGGAAGCGGTCGACCGGCGGCACCGGGAAGTAGCCGCCCTTCACGCCCGGGCGGTGGCCCAGGTTGCCGCCGTCATAGCTCGTGCCGGAATTCCAGGCGCCCTGCACCGAGTCGATGTGGTAGCTGCAGCCGTGCAGCTCGTTCGTCCAGCGCACGCTGTCGAAGATGAAGAACTCGTTCTCGGGACCGAACAGGCAGGACTCCGCGATGCCCGTCGACTTGAGGTAGGCCTCCGCGCGCTTCGCGAGCGAGCGTGGATCGCGGCTGTAGCCCTGCATCGTCGTCGGCTCGACGACGTCGCAGCGGAGGAGGAGGGTCGTCTCCTCGTAGAACGGGTCGATCATCGCTGTCGAAGGGTCCGGCATCAGGATCATGTCGGACTCGTTGATGCCCTTCCATCCGGCGATCGAGGAGCCATCGAACATCTTTCCATCGACGAAGAAATCCTCGGTCACGAGGCGCGTCGGGATCGAGACGTGCTGTTCCTTGCCGCGGGTGTCGGTGAAGCGCAGGTCGCAGTACGTGGCCTCTTTTTCCTTGATCAGCTTGAGTACATCGGCGGGGGTCATCATCAGCTTCTCCCTGTTCATTCGCAGTCAATCGCGATCCCCGCTTTAGTGCAAGGACCGTGCCAGCCCAGGCCGCGCCATATCGGCTTCTTAATCAAACAGTTACGTGGAGCGATCCGATCGGTCCAATCGCCGTTGCACCTAAACAGTGCGCAAAAGATAGCAGACGCCCCGCGATGGTGCGACGACTTTCCATCGCGTGCTCGGCACACTGCCGCCCGATGCGGCTCAACAAGCACATCAGCGAGAGCGGGCTTTGCTCACGGCGCGAGGCGGACGCCTGGATTGCCGCAGGGCGCGTGACCGTCAACGGCGTGGTGGGGGAGCTCGGCACCCAGATGAAGCCGGGCGACGCCGTGCTCGTGGACGGCAAGCCGCTGCCGGCGCGCCGCAAGGCCGTCTACCTCGCGCTCCACAAGCCGCGCGGCATCACCTGCACGACGGAGCGTGACGTGCCGGCCAACATCATCGACTTCGTCGGCCATCACGAGCGCATCTTTCCGGTCGGACGGCTCGACAAGGATTCGGAAGGGCTGATCCTGCTCACCAACGACGGCGACATCGTGAACGAAGTGCTGCGCGTCGAGCACGGACACGAGAAGGAATACCTCGTGACTGTCGAGCCGGACGTCACGGACACGTTCCTCGGGATGTTGGGGCGGGGCGTCCGCATCGGCGCCGAGAAGACGAAGCCATGCATCGTCACCCGCGCCGGGCCGAACCGATTCCGGATCGTGCTGACGCAGGGACTGAATCGCCAGGTCCGCCGCATGTGCTCGGCGCTCGGCTGGCGCGTGAAGCGGCTCGTGCGCGTTCGCATCATGCACATCCGGCTCGGCGACTTGCCCGCGGGCCGCTGGCGCGACCTCACCGCGGCCGAAGTGGAGCCGCTCCTCGCTATACTTGCGCATGGCAAAAAGCGCTGAAAAATCCGCGCCCCAGACGTTCCAGGACCTGATCCTGACGCTTCAGCGCTATTGGGCGGGCGAGGGCTGCGTGCTCCTGCAGCCCTACGACATGGAAGTAGGCGCCGGCACGTTTCACACCGCGACGTTTCTGCGCGCGCTCGGTCCCGAGCCCTGGAACGCCGCGTATGTGCAACCGAGCCGGAGGCCTGCGGACGGCCGATACGGCGATAACCCGTTCCGCCTGCAGCACTACTACCAGTTCCAGGTGGTGATGAAGCCTTCGCCCGACGACATCATCGAGCGCTACTTCGGCTCGCTCGCGGCGCTCGGCATCGATCCGCTCGTGCACGACCTGCGTCTCGTCGAGGACAACTGGGAGTCCCCGACGCTCGGCGCCTGGGGCCTCGGCTGGGAAGTCTGGCTGAACGGCATGGAGGTCACGCAGTTCACCTACTTCCAGCAGGCAGGCGGCCTCGACTGCAAGCCGGTGATGGGCGAGATCACCTACGGTCTCGAGCGGCTTGCGATGTACCTGCAGGGCGTCGAGAGCGTCTACGACCTCCTGTGGGCCGACGGCCCGCAAGGGCGGGTGACTTACGGCGACATTTACCACCAGAACGAGGTCGAGCAGTCCACTTTCAACTTCGAGCACGCGGACACGGCGTCGCTCTTCGCGGAATTCGACCAGCGCGAGAAGAACTGCAAGGCGCTTCTCGAGTCGACGCTGCCGCTGCCCGCCTATGAGCAGACGCTGAAGGCCTCGCACGTCTTCAACCTGCTCGACGCGCGCAAGGCGATCAGCGTGACCGAGCGCCAGCGCTACATCCTCCGCGTGCGCGCCCTCGCGCGCGCGGTCGCAGGCGCCTACTACGCCAGCCGCGAGGCACAAGGCTTCCCGCTCCTTCGATCGAAGACGCCGGGGACTGTCCCCTTTTCCGGCTCTGCGGAAAAGGGGACAGTCCCCTCCGGTAACAATGCGGAGTCGACCGTCCGCATGAAGAAGCGGTCCCGATGAACCGCCACGATTTCCTGGTCGAGATCGGCGCCGAGGAAATGCCGCCGAAGAGCCTCGCCGCCCTCGGCGAGGCGTTCCGCGACGGACTCGTCGCCGGCCTCGAGTCCGCCGGCCTCTCGCACGGCGCCGCGAAGGCGTTCTTCACGCCGCGCCGGCTCGCGGTCAGCGTTTCGAAGCTCCTCGACCGGCAGCCGGAGCAGCGCATCGAGCGCCGGGGCCCGCCGGTTTCCGCTGCTTTCGACTCGGCCGGCCAGCCGACGCGCGCGGCGACGGCCTTCGCCGAGTCCTGCGGCGTCGGCCTCGATGAGCTCACGCGCATCAAGGACGCGAAGGGCGAATTCCTCTTCTGCCGCACGACCCGCGCCGGCGAGCCGGCGGCCAGGCTCCTGCCCGGCATCGTGGAGGCGGCCCTCGACGGCCTGCCGATCGCACGCCGCATGCGCTGGGGAGACGGCACGGCGCAGTTCGTCCGCCCCGTGCACTGGGTCGTCCTGCTGCACGGCGATGCGATCGTCCCCGGCGAGATCCTCGGCATCGCGGCCGGACGGATGACCCGCGGCCATCGCTTCCACACGAAGAAGCCGATCGCGCTCCGCTCGCCCGGCGGCTACGTCGGCGCGCTCGAGAAAGGCTTCGTGCGGGCCGACTTCGACGCGCGCCGCGAGCGGATCCGCGCCGGCGTCGTCGCGGCCGCGGAGGCGGAGAGTGGGGTGGCGGTCGTCGACGCCGCGGTGCTCGATGAGGTCACGGCGTTGACCGAGTGGCCCGTGCCGATCGCGGGCGGCTTCGACTCGCGTTTCCTCGAGCTGCCGCCGGAGGTGCTCGTGGCGACGCTCCAGGACCACCAGCGCTACTTCCCGGTCCGCGGTGCCGACGGCAAGCTCATGCCGCGTTTCGTCGCAGTCGCCAACCTCGAGAGCCGCGACCCCTCCCAGGTCCGCGCCGGCAACGAGCGCGTGGTCCGCCCGCGCCTTGCCGATGCCGCCTTCTTCTTTGCTGCAGACCGCAAGGCGACGCTCGCGTCGCGCCGCGACGCGCTCGCGGCCGTCACCTTCCAGGCGCAGCTCGGCACGCTGGCCGACAAGACCGCCCGGGTGACTGCGCTTGCCACCCAGATCGCGCGGGTCGCCGGCCGTGACTCGGCGGCGGCACAACGCGCGGCGGAGCTTGCGAAATGCGACCTCCTGACGGCGATGGTCGGCGAGTTCCCGGAACTGCAGGGGGTCATGGGACGTTACTACGCCCTGAATGACGGCGAGCCGTCCGAGGTCGCCGCCGCGATCGCCGAGCAATACCTGCCGCGGTTCGCCGGCGATTCGCTGCCGGCGACCGGCGCGGGCCTGGCGCTCGCGGTCGCCGACAAGCTCGACACGCTGGTCGGCATCTTCGCGATCGGCCAGAAGCCCACGGGCACCAAGGACCCGTATGGCCTCCGCCGCTCGGCCCTTGGCGTGCTCCGCATCCTGATCGAAACCGGCATCGCGCTGGACCTGCGCGAACTCATCCGAAGCGCGCTCGATTCCGTGGCGGCCGACCTCGCGAGGCTCGGCGGCAAGCCGCCGGCGGACGGCCTGGCCGACGAGATCTACGATTACATGATGGAGCGCTTGCGCGCCTGGTATCTCGAGGCGGGCGGCAGCATCACCACCGAGATGTTCGACGCCGTGCTCGACACGCGCCCGGCCTCGCCGCTCGACTTCGACAACCGCCTGCGCGCGCTCGCGGGCTTCCTGCAGCTGCCGGACGCAGCCGGCCTGACCGCGGCCAACAAGCGCATCGCCAACATCCTGAGGAAAGCGGGCGAGCAGCCGAGCCCGCGCGTCGATCCCGGCCTCCTGACCGACCCGCACGAGCGCCAGCTCGCGACCGAAGTCGAAGCGCTGCGCGTCGACGTCGAGCGGCTCGTCACCGCGCGCCGCTACGCGGACGCGCTGGCGCGGCTCGCGTCGCTCCGCGGCTCCGTGGACGCGTTCTTCGACCACGTGCTCGTGATGGCGGACGACGTCGGCGTGCGCGCGAATCGCCTCGCGCTTCTCGCGGCGCTCTCGCGTCTCTTCCTGCACATGGCCAACCTGTCCCGCCTGCCGGGCTGAAACGCGGTTTCAAGGATGTCTGCAAGCATCCCGAAATGGCGCAGCATCGCGGCGCTGCAATGGATCGGCTCGATCCTCTTCACGGGCCTTTTTTTCGTGGATTCGCTGTTCTTCGGATTCGTGATCGTACTGTTTGGGTGGCTGCCGTTTCGCCAGCTGTATCGCTTCGCGCGCGCCTGGGCGCGCACGAACCTGTGGCTCCTGGATATCTTCTGCGGCCTCGACTGGAGGATCGAAGGCGCCGAGCGCATTCCGCGCGAAGGCGCGCACGTCACCATGTGGAAGCACACCTCCACCTGGGAAACGCTCGCGCAAATGATCGTGTTCCCGCCGCAGGCCTGGGTGCTGAAGCGGCAGATCCTCTGGATCCCGCTGGTTGGGTGGGCGACCTGGCTCCTCAAGTGCATAGCCATCGACCGCGGCGCCGGCCACCGGGCGGTGAACCAGGTGCTCGACCTCGGGCGCGAGCGCCTCTCCGCCGGCATCTGGGTCCTCATCTTCCCGGAAGGCACGCGCATGGCGCCGGGCGAGACGCGCAAGTACGGGATGTCGGGTGCGCTCCTCGCGTCGCAGGCCGGCGTCAAGCTCGTGCCCGTCGCGCACGACGCCGGCGACTACTGGCCGCGGCGCGGGCTCGTGAAGAAGCCGGGTGTCGTTCGGGTCGTGATAGGGCCGCCGGTGGAATCCGCCGGCCGCGACCCGCGGCAGCTGAACGCGGAGGTCCAGGCCTGGATCGAGGGGACGATGCAGGAGCTGCGCGCCGGCGCGGCCTAGCGGAACCAGCCGCCCCCCATCCGGATTCCCAGCGTGATGACGTCGCCGTCGATGCTGCCCGAGACGTTCTTGGTGCCGACGTCGAGGTAGCGATCCCAGGCGAGGCGAACCGCCCAGTACTTGTTGAAGTAGAACTCGGCTCCGACCCCATACGTCGCATCGGTCTTCTGCGAGGTTTGACTGGCCCGTTGTGTCTGGTCGCCGTCCGAGATCTTGAACGTGCCGTCGGCCTTCATGAAAGAGAGGCCCGCGCGGCCGTACAGCGAGAATCGTTCGCCCAGCGGAAGGATGCCGAGCATGGACACGACGGGCCCGGAGACCGAGGTTTCGAGCAGCACGTCGGCGTCGGCCTGGTTCGTGCCGTCGGTCACCGTGACGGCCGCCTGGTTGTTGAACGCGCCGAGATCGATGTACGCGAATTCCAGCGCGATGTGATCGTTGAGCTGGTAACCGCCGGCCACGCCATAGGCCGTGTCCGAATCGTCGATGTTCGAGGCGACGTCGACGACGTCGAGGCCCACCGACGCGAAGATCGCGGCGATGTTTTCCTCCGACTGGCTCTCGCTGAGGCCCGAGGCGCTCGATTCGCCGCCGAAGGCCACAACGTACCAGCCGGGTTCCGCGGCTTCGGCGGCCGCGGCCGCGCCCATGGCGAGGCCAATGAGCAGTGCGCTTGAATACAGCTTGCGGTTCATCGGCGGCCCTCCGTGCGATCCTCAGGCAGCGTCCCTGCCCACACCCACCATAGCGGGGCCGTGGATCGAGTCAATGTCGAATTTGGGACGCCCTAGACGTCGAGGTTGGCGACCGCGAGCGCGTTTTTCTCGATGAACTCGCGCCGCGGTTCGACCGAGTCGCCCATCAGCGTCGTGAAGATGTCGTCGGCCGCGACGGCGTCCTCGATGCGCACCTGCAGCAGGCGGCGCACCTCGGGATTGATCGTCGTCTCCCAGAGCTGCTCCGGGTTCATCTCGCCGAGGCCCTTGTAACGCTGGATCGCCTGGCCCTTGCGCGCGTCCTCGAGGAGCCAAGTGATGGCCTCCGGGAAGCCCGCAATGTCCTCGCGCGCGTTGCCACGCGTGACATGGGCGCCCGCGCCGATGAAGTCGGTGAGCGTCGTGCCGAGCTCTGCGATCCGGCCGTACTCGGCGGACTGGAAGAATTCCGGCTGCAGGTGCTTCTCGGTCGTGACGCCATGCTCGGTGCGGGAGATGTCGATGCGCTCCGGCCCGCCGGCCTCGTTCCGGCGCACCGCGAGCTTGTAGCTGTGCACGAGGCTGCCGTCCGCGTTGAGCCGCGTTTCGAGCTCGGTGACCCAGCCTTCGAGCCACGCGACGTCCGCGAACTGCTGCTCGCCGACCGGCCGCATCGCGAGGAGCTGCTCGAGCAGGCGGCGGTCGTAGCGGCGCGACCAGCGGCCGATGATCGCCTTCACTTCCATGTACTGGCGGGCGAGCATTTCCAGCGCGGAGCCGGAAAGCGGCGGCGCGGCGGCATTCACGTGCAGCGCCGCGTCGTCGAGCGCGGAGGAGAGCAGCAGCTGGTCGAGCTCCGCCTCGTCCTTGACGTAGGTTTCCTGCTTGCCGCGCTTGATCTTGAACAGCGGCGGCTGCGCGATGTACACATGCCCGCGCTCGATCAGCTCCGGCATCTGCCGGTAGAAGAAGGTCAGGAGCAGGGTGCGGATGTGGCTGCCGTCCACGTCCGCGTCCGTCATGATGATCACGCGGTGGTAGCGGAGGTTCGCGACGTCGAAGTCGTCGCGGCCGATGCCTGTCCCGAGCGCGCTGATGAGCGTCACGACTTCCTGGGACGAGAGCATCTTGTCGAAGCGCGCCTTCTCGACGTTCAGGATCTTGCCCTTGAGGGGGAGCACGGCCTGCGTCCGCCGGTCGCGGCCCTGCTTGGCGGAGCCGCCCGCCGACTCGCCTTCGACCAGGAAGATCTCCGACTTGCCGGGATCCTTCTCCTGGCAGTCGGCGAGCTTGCCGGGAAGGCCCGAGGAATCGAGCGCGCCCTTGCGGCGGGTCATTTCGCGCGCCTTGCGCGCCGCCTCGCGGGCGCGGGCCGCGTCGATGATCTTGAGGCAGATCGATCGGGCGTCGGCCGGCCGCTCGAGCAGGAACTCGCCGAGCTTCTGCGCGACCGCGGACTCGACAGCCCCCTTCACTTCCGACGAGACCAGCTTGTCCTTCGTCTGCGAGGAGAACTTCGGGTCCGGCATCTTGATCGAGAGGATGGCCGTCATGCCCTCGCGCGCGTCGTCGCCGGTCAACGAGACGTTCTCGCGCTTGGCGAGGCCCTCCTTGTCGATGAACTCGTTGATCTTGCGCGTCAGGGCCGCCCGGAAGCCGGCGAGGTGGGTGCCGCCGTCCTTCTGCGGGATGTTGTTCGTATAGCAGTACATGGACTCCTGGTAGGAGTCGTTCCACTGCGCCGCAACCTCGACCGAGATCGGCCCTTCCTGGCTCTGGAAATAGAAGATGCCCGGGTGGATCGCCGTGCGGCTGCGGTTCAGGTATTGCACGAATGCCGACACGCCGCCCTCGTGCTGGAAGACGTCGCTCTTGTCCTCGCGCTCGTCGACGAGCTCGATGCGCACGCCCGAGTTCAGGAACGACAGTTCCCGGAGGCGTTTGGCCAGCCAGTCGTACGAGAACGTCGTGTTCGTGAAGATCGTGTTGCTGGGCTTGAAGCGGATGGTCGTGCCGCGTTCGGTGGTCGTGCCGACGACCGACAAAGGCCCCTGGGGCTCACCCATCTTGTACTGCTGGCGATGGAGCTTCCCGTCGCGCGAGATCGTGAGCGTCAGCGCGCCGGAGAGCGCGTTCACGACCGAGACGCCGACACCGTGCAGGCCGCCCGCGACCTTGTACGAGTTGTCGTCGAACTTACCGCCCGCATGCAGCACGGTCATGATGACCTCGGCCGCGGAGCGGTTCTCTTCCTTGTGGATGTCCGTCGGGATACCGCGACCGTTGTCGGTGACGGTCACCGACTCGTCCGCGTGGATCGTCACGACGATGCGGTCGCAATAGCCGCCGAGGGCTTCGTCGATCGAGTTGTCGACGACCTCGAAAACCATGTGGTGAAGGCCGGTGCCGTCATCGGTGTCACCGATGTACATGCCGGGGCGTTTCCGGACCGCCTCGAGGCCTTTCAACACCTTGATTTTGGTGGAGTCGTAGGCGTCGGTCGGGGGCGTCTCGGAGCCGTCTCGCATAAGCCGGAAATTCTAGCAGAAAAATCCGGCTTTTTGCTTGTTTTTCAGTTGCTTGCCGACTGTCTCGGGGTCCCGGAGAAAGGCCACTTTTTCAGCCGAAATGCGCTCCCCTCAGAAGCTCACCCCGTAGGCGACGAGGGGGCCGGTCATGGTCTCCGTCGCGGTCGATCCATTCGACTTCACTTCGACCTCCATATGGCGGTACCCGACGATGAAGTGATGGGGTCCCGTGACGTAACCGGCGAGGACCCCGGCGCTCCAGGTGCCTTCCGTTTCGCCGCCGGACACGTCGCCCGTGAAGGTCAGCCGCCAGTGGTCATTGAGCGGGTAGCGGTAGCGCGCGCCGACGAGAAGGTCCGTAAAAGTGTCGTTCACGCGGGTATCGAAAGTCGGAAGCGGCCCCGCCGGATCGATCACCAGGTGGAAGTCCGTGTCGAGGTAGCGGAGTCCGCCGTAGGCTTCGAATCCGCTGTAGCTCTCCGACCCCGGGCTCCAGACCAGGCCCAGGTCCATCAACGTCATGTCGAGGTCCGCGCGCGCATCGCCGAACTGCCCGGACTTGTTGTCGCCGAGGCCCATGAAGGTGAAGTCCATGAAACCGCCGAGGTCCTCGCCCTGTACCTCGACGTGGGTCTGAAACGCCATCTCGAGCTTGTCGAGGATGTCATTGAAGTCGAGAGCGACGCTCGCATCCTTGCTGTCGACCGAGATGTCGGCGGCCCAGAGGTAGGCGGCGGCAAACCAGTCATAGTCGTCCGCGCGTGCCGGCGCCGCGGCGAGCAGGAGGGCGATCGCGCAGCCCGTCGCGAGCGGCCGGGAGGCCGTTGGAAGTGTGCTCGTCACGAGGCCCTCCTCAGGGCTTCAGCTTCTGGCCGGGCTCCAGGGTCGCCGGGATCGGGGACAGCGAGCGCAGGTCCTCGAAACCCTTCACGCTGATGTCGGCCCACTGCTTGAAGAGCGCGCGGAAATCCGAGAGGTTCGTGACGCGGTTCGACACCTGCGCGCGGCCCGTGTACCGCGTGTTGCGGCGGTCGAGCGCGCGGCCGAGCAGCGCCCCGGTTGTCGAGTCCCGCACCTCGAGGAAGAGGACCGCCTCGCCGGATTCCGTGGTGTAGGTGCGCGAGCGGCCTGCCGTCATCTGGTCCGGAGCCACGATGTACAGGTCCATGACGCCGGGCCGCAGCCGCAGCACGTCCGGGCCGGGCGTCGTCACGATCTCGAAGCCGGCATTGCGATATGTCTCCGTGAAGACTTCCTCAAAGTTCTCGCGGGCTGCCTTCGCGATGTTGTCGAGGTCTTCCTGGGTCAGGCGCTGCGACAGCGTCGCGGCGTCCTGGTTGTAGTCCTTCATCCAGTCCTTTTTGAAGGCGACTTCGACCGGATCCATCATGAATTTCTTGTACGGGCGGAAATCCGCGCCCGGCAGCAGGTAGCCGGCGTCGATGCGCTTCGGCTTGACCTCGACCAGGCCGTCCCAGGTCCCGCCTTTCGGCTCTTCCGCCTTCGCAAGCGGGGCCGCGAGCCACACCAGGGCCGCGAGGCCCGCAATCCACATGCTCTTCATCGATCGTCCTCCGAGGGTCATTCTTTTCAGCGCCGGCGCGCGCCGCCTCGCGCGCCCATGCCGCGGCTCATGCTGGAGCTCCGCGTCGACGAGCGCTGCTGGTAGCTGTCATAGCCACCGCGCCGATCCTGGTAATCGCGATTGAGTGAGCCGACGTCCTGCGTCGGGCGCGCCTGGCTCGTCCCCATCCCGACACTGGCGGAACCGGAGATGCTGCTGGACCCGCCGGTTCGGCTCCGGTCCGCGCCGAGGTTCTGATACTGGCCACCCGTGGTGCCGACATCCTGCATGCGGTTGCCGTACTGGCCGGTGCCGGCGCTGCGAGCCGCGTCGCGCGAGGCGGCGTCGAAATTCTCGCGCGAGAAATCCCCGCCCGTGCGATCGCCCAGGTTGCCCTCTCCGCCTTCGGGCCTTTCCGGACGATCCGGCGTCGGCATGTCCTGCCAGCCGCCGTCCGAATAGTTCTGCCAGCCGTCCTCCGTCTTCCGGTAGACGTTGCCGTCATGGCCCGCGTAGATGTCGCCGCTGCCGCTCTGCCCGATCGTCGTGCGGTCGCCCGGCCCGTTCTTGACGGAGATCGCGCTGCCGCCGCCGGAACCTTCCGCCTTCGTGATGCTCGAGCGCCCGTCGCGGACCGTTTCGGTGTCGATCGTCTGCCCGCCCTGGCCGGTGAAGCTGCCTTCGCGCTTGACGTTGCCGTTCCGCGTGCGCTCGCGGTCGATGGTCGCGCTGTTGCCCCCCGAGCCCTCGATCGTCGTCGTGCCCTGGCCGCGCTCGTGCTCGCCGGAAATCGTTCCGGTGCGGCCGCCGGCCGTCTCGAATTTTCCGGAAGTCGTGACGCCGCCGCCTTGCTGGCGCTGCCGCGTCGTCTCGGAGCTTCCGCCGCGGCTCGTCGTGCGCTCGGTCTTGCTCGTGCCCGTGTCGAAGTCCGTTTCGCGATTGACCTGCATCGAGTTTCCGCCCGGTCCCTGGACCGTGCGATCCATCTTCATGCGATTGGAGTCCTCGCCGTAATGACGGTTGGTCTCCGTGGAAATGCCGGTGCGCGGGTTATAGGTTTCGCCGGCACTCGCCCACTCGTTGCCGTCCCAGGCCGTTTCGACGTTCGTATAGCGGCCCGTCTTCGGGTTGTAGCCCTGGTTGTAGGTATAGCCGCCGTACGGCCCGTAGTAGACGGACCGCGAGCCGAAGCCGCCCGTGTTCGGGTTGTACCAGCTGCCGTGGCCGTACGACGGATAGTACGGGTAGTAGCCCCCGTACCCGTAGTACGGCGGGTAGTACCAGCCCGTGCCGTAATAGCCGATGCCGAAGCCGATGAACATGCTCGTCGCGTAGGCCGCGGCATAGCTCGACTCGATGTTGCCGTCGTCGGTCGTATTCACGACGACCTGCGTCACCGGATACGACGGAGAACTGGGCGGAATCTGGTAAATCTCGGGCGGAACCTCGCCGGTCGCCGCCCACGGTCCGTTCGGGCTGTCCGAGACGTACCAGGCGCCCTCGTAAACGAGGTAGTACTTCTGTCCCGCCGCGATGACGTCGTTGGGGCTGTTCACCGCGCGCGAGACTTTCGTGCTCGGGATCGCCTCGAATTGCGGCTCGCCGGCGTACTCGACATCGATGCCCGGCGCCGCACCCGCCTTGAGCGTGCGCTTCGTCGGGAGCATGGCTTCGAGCACGGAGCGGCGCGCCTCGATCGTGCCGGGAACCGAAGCACGCACTGAAGCCATCGCGTGATCCGCCGGGATCAGCGAGAAGCCTTCGGGCAGCGGCATCGTGAATTTCCACGGACCGGTCAGCAGGTAGCGCGTCGAGAACCAGCGGCCGGATGCGAGGAAGTAGTACGTGTCGCCCAGCTTGAAGAGCGGGCTGTCCGTATTCGTAATCCACGCGAGTCCGCCCGTGCCTCGAATCTCCTCGGGCCGCGGCTCGCCGTCCAACACGACGATCTCCGAGGGTTTGAACGTCGTGATCACGCGCGGCGCGAGGCCCTTCGCCGGCGGCGTCGCGACCATGCGCGCGAACGACGCGTAGTCGCCTTTCGCCGGAATCTTCGAGAACGCGTCCGGCAGGTCCGCGTTCGCGGCCCAAGGACCGTCGGGCTTCTCGGCGGAATAGCGGCGATCGCCGGTCAGGAGGTAGTAACGCTTCCCGGCCGTGTCGTAGAACATCGGGAAGTTCGCGTTCAGGACGAGGTCGAGCCCCGACTTTCCGATCGGTGCTGTCACCGGCTTGCCATCGATGAACAGGAGGAACGTCGGCGTCTCGACGACGAAGATCGGCGGCGGATCCATGTTGAATCCCGCGGGCGGCGGCGTCTCGAGCACGTCGTGCGCGAGGTAGAACAGGAATACGTCGACCGGCACGACGATAGGCTCGCTTTCGATGCCTTTACGCATCCGATCTTCCTGTCCAGCTTCCGGCGTCCCGGTGAAGGTCACGCGGTCCACCTTCGGGTGCGCGACCGTGACGAGGCGGAGCTTGGTATCGATCGCGGTCTCGCCCGAGAGGTCGATCACCGCGTAGCGCGCGCCCGTCTTCTCGTCCGGAAATTCGACCGCGACCTGAGCGGTGAACGTCTCGAACTTGTCCCAGGTACGGATCTGCGGCGCGTACACGATGACGCGCCGGCCGTCAGCGGTCTTCCGCTCCCGCGGATACTGCCAGCGCTCGCCGAGATCGGGTGCGTTCGCCGGCGTTCCCGCGAGCTCCGGCGTCGCCGACTTGTCAGGGCGGTCGCAACCCGCGAGGAATAGAAAGCCGAGCGCAAGCGCGACGAGAGTCCGATTCATCCTGGCTCCAGGGGAGTCGCGGCCGGCAACCGCTGGCGGAGTCTACCGCTTGCCGACGGGCGCATGCCATTGCCCCTCGGGCCATCCTTGCGGGCGTCGGCCTGCGCTAGGATCGGCCATCCCCGGGAGTGCCTCCATGCACGCACAGACGCGGTTTTTCACGGGCTTTTTTGCTCTTTTCGCCCTCCTCGCCTCGGCCGCCGCGAATGCCGCGAAGACCGACATCGTGGTCCTCAAGAACGGCGATCGACTGACGGGCGAGATCGTGGCCCTCCGCCGCGGGCTGCTCGAATTCAGCACGGACACCATGGGCACCGTTCAGATCGAATGGGAAGAGATCGCTCGCGTCGAAAGCCGGGCCCTCTTCGAGGTCGATCTCCAGTCCGGTGCGCGTCATTTCGGCAGCCTGCCGACCGCACAAGATCCCGAGCGCCTGGCCGTGCGCGACAGCGAGGGCCAGGTCGCCTCGCTTCCTGTTCCGGAGACGATCCGCATCACGCCGCTCGACACGAGTGGTTCGATCGGCAACCTCCTCGATGGCTACGTGGACTTTGGCTTCAGTTACAGCGATGCAACCTCGGTTAACCAACTCTCGACGAGCGCTGGCATCTCGCGCCGTGATTTTCACCGGCTCTCGAGCCTCGATTTCTCGCTCGTCGAGAGCGACGCGCCGGAAACGGAGTCCGCTTCGACGTCTTCGCTGACCGCGGAAGTCCGCAATTTCCTCGGCAATCGCACGTTCTGGTCGGGCTTCGGGCGGCTTGAGCAGAACGATTCGCTGGGCCTCGATCTCCGCACGCTCGTCGGCGCCGGCTACGGCAAGTACATGGTCCAGTCGAACCGTCGCGAATTCTCCGGCATGGTCGGCCTCGCCGGCACGCGCGAGAACTTTGCGGATGGGCACGTCGACGAGAGCCTCGAAGGACTCATCGGCTTCGGCTACGAAGCATTCCGGTTCCACTCGCCGGAATGGACCTTGAGCGCGGGGCTGCTCGTGTTTCCGAGCCTGACTATTTCCGGACGCGTACGCACGAGCACTACGCTGAAACTGCGCTACGAAATTCTCACCGATCTGTACGCCCAGCTCTCGGTAAGCCATTCGTATGACAGCAAGCCTCAATCGGAGGGCGCCGAGAAGACTGACTACACCCTGACCAGTTCGCTCGGTTATAAGTTCTAGGAAAATGACGCTATGTGCTCTGATAATAGTCGATCAGGCGCCGATCTGCTTCGAACTGTTACTAACGTCGACTCAATGGTCGGGCCGCACCACACCGTGTTCCACGTGGAACACCCGAATGCGAGCAGGAAGGCCGCCGAGATCTCCCCGCAATGACGTGACCCAGAGCTGGGCCGGTACACGTTGGACGACGCGCATCAACCGCGCCAGATTCTGGGGATCCAACTCGGCCGCCGGATCATCAAGTAGAAGGGCAGAGCGTCCTGGCTTTTCCTGTTCCTGAATCTCGAGCTGCGCCAGCATCAATCCGGCTGCGACCAGTTTCTGCTGCCCCCGGGAAACGTGATCCTTCGCGGGTCGTCCGCCCACCTGCACGACGATGTCGCCTCGATGCGGCCCCAGCTGGGTGGCCCGATAACGGCGATCGCGGCGGCGATCCGCGGCCAGCGCTACCAGCAGCGGTCGGTCCGTATCCCAGCCTGCGTGATGGACGAGGGTGATGGGTCGATCCAGCAAGGATTGACCAATTGCCTCGAGCGGTGCCGCGATTCGCGCGAGAAATGCCTCGCGCTGGGCGGCGAGGACCTCGCCACTCGTCGCGAGCTCTCGCTCCCACGCGGCCAGATCGTCGTCGCCGGCGTCCTGTTTAAGGGCGGCATTTCGCTGACGCAGCGCTTGGTGATATCGACGCCAGGTGGGGAGGAATGTGGGTTCCACGTGGAACACGCCCCAGTCGAGAAATCGCCGGCGCCGTCCGGGACCTTCTTCCAGGAGCTTGTGGACCTCCGGATCGATGACCTGCGCCGGAAATTGCTCAGCGAGGTCAGCGATCCCGGCCGCGACCGCGCCGCCCACATGCCATTCCGTCGTGGTCCGGGTTGCACGAACTCCAAGGGGCGTCGGCCCACCGGGCGCCGCTGTCTGTCCCACGATCAGGAAATCGTCCTGGCCGTGCGCGATCAACGATTCCCGCCGACGGCTGCGGAACGACCGTCCGCGGCTCAGGAAAAAAGCCGCTTCCAGCAGGCTGGTCTTACCCGATGCGTTCGGCCCAATAAAAAGATTGGCGCCGGGGTCCAGCTCCAGCTCGACAGCGGCCAGGCAGCGAAACCGCTCGGCGCGAAAGGTGCCGAGTGGCATGCGTGCCGATTAGAGGCGCATCGGCATCACGACGTAGCGGGCACCCGTTGCGCCAGGTGCGCGCACCAGGCAGCTTGAATTGCCGTCCGTCACGCCGATCTCGACCTCGTTGCCGTCGACTGCCGCGAGCGCATCGAGCAGGTAGCTGACGTTGAATCCGACTTCGAGCTCGTCGCCTTTGTAGGCGACTTCCACTTGCTCTTCAGCCTCTTCCTGCTCCGGATTGTGGGCCTGCAGGGTCATCTGGTTCTTCTTCAGGGCAAGCCGGATACCGCGGTACTTCTCGTTCGCGAGGATGGACGTCCGCTGCAGGGCTGAGCGAAGCACTTCACGATCGGCGACCACTGATTTCGGCGGCGCAGCCGGGATCACGCGGCTATATTCCGGAAATCTGCCGTCAATGAGCTTCGATGTGAAGCGAACGTCGCCGATCTGGGCACGAATGTGATTACTTCCAATGGTGATCTGGACGTCGCCTTCCGTGCCGAGAAGGCGCTGCAGCTCGAGGACGCCCTTACGTGGAACGATGACCTGTTGGCTGCCGGATTTCGTGGGGAGATCCATCTCGCACAAAGCCAGACGATGGCCGTCAGTCGCGACGGTTCGCAGCATTTTCCCATCCGTTTCCAGCAACATTCCATTCAGGTAGTACCGGACGTCCTGCTGGGCCATCGAGAAATGTGTCTTGTCCAGCAGGCGCCGGAGATCGGCCTGCGGGATGGTGAGCGACTGCTGCTGTGCGAGCTCGTCGATCACGGGGAAGTCGGCGGCGGGTAGCGTCGCGAGCACGAAGCGGCTCTTGCCCGCCTTGACCGTCATCTTGTCGCCGTCCAGCGAGAGCGTCAGCGTCGCTTCCTCCGGCAATGACCGGCAGATGTCGAGCAGCTTGCGTCCCGGCACCGTCACGCGGCCATCCACGTTCGACTTGATCGACGCGGACGCGACGAGCTCCACCTCCAGGTCCGTCGCCGTCACGGAAATTTTTCCCTGCTCGGCGGAGAGCAGCAGGTTCGCCAGGATCGGCATCGTCTGCCGGCGTTCCACGACGCCGATGACGGATTGAAGGGCCGCGAGCAGGCTTTCGCGTTCGGCGCTGAATTTCATCGGTGCACCTGGAGTGACGGATCGTTGTTCGGATCGAGCAGGAATCATGTTGTTCTATTAACTGTAGTAGCTGTAAGGCAGCGCATTTTCCGTGGAAAACACCGGAAAAGCGACAGGCGAGAGCGACTTGCGCCAGGCACAAGCCCGTGTCCCGATCGTCGCCTTCCTATGCTACCCCTGTGGAATCGCTGTGGAGCGAAAAACGCGCCGCAGGACCGCACACATTATCCACATCAGTTCGTCAGGATCCGCAAGAGGTTGAGGTAATCCTCGCTCGCGCGCCGCTCGATCTCGCGCAAGTCCTTCACGCGGTCGCAAGCGTGCATCACGGTCGTATGATCGCGGCCGCCGAAGGCATCACCGATCTCGGGAAGACTGTGATTCGTGAGTTCCCGGGCGAGCGCCATCGCGACCTGGCGCGGCCGCGCGATTGAGCGACTGCGGCGCTTCGAGAGGAGATCCGCGACGCGGATCTTGTAGTACTCGGCGACGGTTTTCTGGATGTTTTCCACCGTGACGAGCCGCTCCTGGGCGGCCAGCAGGTCCTTGAGCGCCTCGCGGGCGAGCTCGAGCGTCACAGGGCGGCCGGTGAATCTCGAAGTCGCAAGCACGCGCCGCAGCGCGCCTTCCAGTTCGCGGACATTGGAGCGAATCCGCTTCGCGATGAAGAAGGCGACTTCCTCGGGCAGGTCGCCGCCGGCGACCTGGGCCTTCGCCATCAGGATCGCGACGCAGGTTTCGAGCTCCGGCGGCTCGATGGCGACCGTGAGGCCCCAGCCGAACCGCGACTTCAGCCGCTCCTCGAGTCCGGTCACTTCCTTCGGATAGCGGTCGCAGGACAGGATGATCTGCTGCTGGCCTTCGAGCAGCGCGTTGAAGGTATGGAAGAACTCTTCCTGTGACTGGTTCTTGCCGGCGAAGAACTGGATGTCGTCGATGAGAAGGGCATCGAGGGTGCGGTAAGTCTGCTTGAACTCCGCGATCGTGTTGTGCTGGAGCGCACGAACCATCTCGCTCACGAAGCGCTCGCTGTGCACGTAGGCGATGCGCGCCGCGGGGTTGCGCTCGCGCATGAGGTTGCCGACAGCGTGCATGAGGTGGGTCTTGCCGAGGCCGACGCCGCCGTAAATGAAGAGCGGGTTGTAGGCGAGGCCCGGGTTCTCGCCGACTTGGAAAGCAGCGGCCTTGGCGAGCTGGTTGCTCTTGCCTTCGACGAAGCTCGCGAAGGTGAAGTCGGGGTTGAATCGGCTGCCTATAACCTGCGGCTCGCGGGCCTTCCCCGCGGAAACAGTGGTATTTTTGGGATCCGGTGCCGGTGGCTCCTCGCGGCGCGACCCGACCTCGATCCGGACCCGGGCGCCGCTGCCCCGGCCCGCGACGCTGACGAGCTCCTCGATGCGGCCGAAGAGGTTCTGCTCGATCCAGGAAACGACGAAACGGTTCGGCGCGAGGAGCTGGAGCTCACCATCGCGCTCGATTGCCTGCAGCGGACGAACCCAAGTGTTGAACTGCTGCTCGGGGACTTCGCTCTCGAGATGCTTGAGACAGTGATGCCACAACGTGCCCTGCACGAGCCGTTCCCCGCTCTTTGTTGTCGAACCCGGAAAGGGGAGGAGTCTACGGTGGCGAAACCGGCCGCGCCAGAGTTATCCACAAGCCCGCGCGGTTGACAGGATAAACCGCGCTCCGTAACCTTGCCGCCCTTTGCGGCGTCTGTTGTTCCTTTAATTTCAAAGGTTTGGATCATGGCCACGAAGCGCACTTACCAGCCCAGCAAGTTGAAGCGCAAGCGCACGCACGGCTTCCGCGCGCGCATGGCCACGAAGAAGGGTCGCCAGGTCCTGAAGCGCCGCCGGGCGAAGGGCCGCAAGCGCCTCGCCGTCACCGAACGCCGCTGACGGGCGACCTACGTCGCGACGTTTCGGATTGCGGGCCGGCTACAAGCTCCACACCGCCGCCGATTTCGAGCGCGCGCGCCGGACCCGCGAACGCCTCACGGATGACTTGTTCGTCGTCCAGTGTGTGAAGAATGAAAAGCGCGAGGCGCGGCTCGGCATGGCCGTCAGTGTCCGCGCGGCAGGCAACGCGGTCCGCCGGAACCGCCTGCGCCGCCTGATTCGGGAATCGTTCCGGATGCACCGACAGGAGATGCCCGCGGTGGATGTGCTCGTGACAGCGCGCGCCGCGGCGGCGAAGGCCGCGAACCGCGCGGTCTTCGAAAGCCTCGCGCGGCATTGGCGCGCGATCGGGCCGCCGGCATGATGCGCTGGCTCGCGCAGGTTCCCGTCCACCTCTATCGGTGGTTCCTGAGCCCGTTCATGGGGCGGCACTGCCGCTATCACCCGACCTGCTCGGCCTACGCGCTCGAGGCGATCGAGAAACACGGAGCGATCCGCGGCTGGTGGCTCGCCGTGAAGCGCATCGGCCGCTGCCATCCCTGGGGCGGAGCCGGCTTCGACCCGGTACCGGACGAGGCCCGCCACGCATGAGCAACACGCGGATCTTTCTCTGGGCGGCGCTCCTGCTACTCGCCTGGTTCAACTACAACGCCTGGGTGAAGGACTACGGGCCGGTGACGCGCGAGTCGCCGGCCGCACCCGCTCAGGCGGCGACGACCGTGCCCGCGGGCGCGAATCCGCAGGACGGGCTGTCCTCCGAAGTCCCCGCGGTCACCGGTGAAGCCAAGCCCGCCGCGCCGGCGACACCTGCGCCCGCGCCCGGGCTCGACACTGTCGCCGGCGCGATCCAGGAATCCGGCAAGGTCCACATCGTCACCGACGTCCTCGACGTCGACGCGAGCCTCGCCGGCGGCGAGCTGATCCGCGCGGACATCGTCCAGTACCCGCAGCACAAGGACGACCCGAAGAAGACGCCGGTGCGCCTGTTCAATACGGACTCGCCGCAGACGCAATTCCTGTTCCAGTCGGGACTGACGACAGGGGAGGCGGGGCGCCCCGAGCCGAACCACAAGGCGGAGTTCAGGAGCGCGGACGCTGAATACCGCCTTGCGCGGGGCGCGCTGACGCTCGAGGTGCCGCTCACCTGGACCGACGGTGCCGGCCTCACGGTCACGAAGACATTCATTTTTCATCGCGGCCTCTACAAGGTGGATCTGCGCTATCACGTCTCGAACGCGGGTACCGCTCCGGCGAAGCTCGCCTCGTACACGCAGCTCCTCCGGCACTCGCCCGGCAACAAGCGCTCGATGTGGGACCCGGAGACGTACTCGTACCGAGGGCCCGTGTATTACGACGGCAGCAAGTACCAGAAGCTCAAGATCGAGGACGAGGACAACAACAACCTGTCGCTCACCGTCACCGACGGCTGGATCGCGGCGCTTCAGCATCACTTTGTCGCAGCGGTCGTGCCGGCCGCGGGGCAGCCGTACCAGTACGAGCTGCGCGTCAAGGACATGGACTTCCTGCTGCGCGCGGTCGGGCCGGCCCGTGAGGTGCCGGCGGGCGGCGCGGCGGACTTCGGCGAGACGCTTTTCGTCGGGCCGAAGCTGCAGGACCAGCTGAAGGCCGCGGGCCCGGAGCTCGACCGCACGGTCGACTACGGCAAGCTCACGATTCTCGCGCGGCCGCTCTTCGACTGGGTCCTCTCGCCGATCCACCGCTTCGTGGGCAACTGGGGCCTCGCGATCATCCTGACGACCTTCCTAATCAAGCTCGCCTTCTACAAGCTCGCGGAGACGAGCGGCCGCTCGATGGCGAAGATGAAGCAGGTCGGGCCGCGGCTGAAGGCCGTGCAGGAGCGCTACAAGGACGACCGCGAGGCGCAGGCCAAGGCGATGATGGAGCTCTACAAGCGCGAGAAGATCAACCCGGTCGCCGGCTGCCTGCCGATGGTCGTGCAGATCCCGTTCTTCCTCGCGTTCTACTGGGTGCTGCTCGAGAGCGCGGAGATGCGCCAGGCGCCGTTCTACGGCTGGATCCAGGACATCTCGTCGCGCGACCCGTACTTCATCCTGCCGATCCTGATGGGCGTCGCGATGTTCCTGCAGTACAAGCTGAACCCGGCGCCGCCGGACCCGGTGCAGGCGAAGGTGTTCGCCTTCATGCCGGTCGTGATGACCTTCATGTTCATGTGGTTCCCCGCGGGCCTCGTGCTGTACTGGCTGACGAACACGCTGCTGACGATTGCACAGCAGTGGAAGATCAACCGCGTCGTCGAGGCCGAGTCGAAGAAGCAGCGCTCGAGCTGAGTCGCGCATGGATACGATCCGCACCGAGGGGCTCAGCCGCCATTACGCGATGGGCCAGGCGACGATCCATGCGCTGCGTGGTGTCGACCTCGTCGTGCGGCAGGGTGAATATGTCGCAATCATGGGTCCCTCCGGCTGCGGGAAGTCGACGCTCATGAACCTGCTCGGCTGCCTCGACACGGCGGACGGCGGGCGCTACTGGCTCGGCGGGCGGCTCGTCTCGGAGCTCTCCGAGCTCGAGCTCGCGCACGTGCGCAACCGCGAGATCGGCTTCGTCTTCCAGGCCTTCGCGCTGCTGCCGCGGCAGACCGCGCTGGCGAACGTCGAGATGCCGCTGGTCTACGCGGGCGTCGGCGCCGGCGAGCGCCACCGCCGCGCGCGCGAGTCGCTCGAGCGCGTGGGGCTCGCGGAGCGCGGCGCGCACCGTCCCGGCGAGCTGTCGGGCGGGCAGCGCCAGCGCGTCGCAATCGCGCGCGCACTCGTCACCAGCCCGCGCCTCCTGCTCGCGGACGAGCCGACCGGCAACCTCGACAGCGCGACCGGCACCGAGATCCTCGCGCTCTTCGACGCGCTGCACGGGGCGGGCAACACGATTGTGCTCGTCACGCACGAGCGCGCAGTCGCGGATCGCGCCGGCCGAACGATCCAACTTCGCGACGGTCTCGTCGTGAGTGATACGCGAAACGGCGGGGGAACCCATGCGGCGGCTTGAGCGGCTGGCCGTGGTTGCGCTGACTGCGGCACTCGCCGCCTGCGGGGAAGGCAAGGCGCCGGCGCCGAAGTACGAGTCGGCGGCCGTCACGCGCGGAAACCTCTCCGTCACCGTGGAGGCATCCGGCACGATCGAGCCGGTCTCGACCGTCGAGGTCAAGTCGAAGGCCTCGGGCGAGATCCTCGAGCTCGGCGCGGAGATCGGAGACGCCGTGAAGGCCGGGCAGATGCTCGTGCGCATCGACCCGCGCACGCCGCGAAACCTCGTGGACCAGTCGCAGGCCGAGCTCAACGCCGCGATCCAGCGCGAGCAGACGGCGAAAACGCGGCTCGAGCGCGGCGAAAAGCTGCGCGAGAACGCCTGGATCAACCAGTCCGAGCTCGAGACGCTGCAGCTCGAGGTCGCGAACACGCGCGCTGCGACGGTCGCGGCCCGCGTCGCGCTCGAGAACGCGCGTATCGGCCTCGAGGACACGGAAGTGCGGGCGCCGTCGCCGGGCACGATCCTGACGCGCCTCGTCGAGGTGGGGCAGGTGATCTCGTCGCCGACGAAGGACGTCGGCGGCGGCACGGTGATCCTCACGATGGCGGACTTGGCGCACGTCCGCGCGCGCGTGCGCGTGGACGAGACCGACATCGGCAAGCTCGCCGCGGGCGTGCCGGCGCGCGTGCAGGTCGCCGCTTTCCCGGGCCGCGAGTTCCGCGGTCGCGTGGAGAAGATCGAGCCGCAGGCCGTCGTCGACCAGAACGTCACGCTGTTCGCGGTGCTCATCGACGTCTCGAACGAGGCGGGCCTCCTGCGGCCGGGCATGAACGTCGATGCCGTCTTCGACGTTGCCCGCCGCGACGGCGCGCTGCTGCTGCCGGTGATGGCGCTTCGCGCCGCCCGCGACGTGGATGCGACGGCAGAGCTCCTGCACCTCGACGCGGAAGCGCTCCGCAAGGACATCGGCGCGCCGGCGGGCGGCGCAGGACATGGGCGCGGCCGGGCGGTCGGAAACGAAAGCGGCGCGCTCGGCCTCGGCCGCGGGCTCTGGGTCGTCGCGGTGAAGGACGGCCGCGACGTGCCGGTGCCGGTGCAGACGGGCATCACGGACTTCGACCGCGTCGAGATCACGGGCGGGCTCGCCGAGGGCGACCGCGTTCTCCTCCTGCCGACCGCGAGCCTCGTCGAGATCCAGCAGCAGATCCAGGACGTCGCCAGCCGCCGCGGGGGAATCCCGGGCCTCACGCAGAAGCCGGTAACGGCCGCCGGACCGCAGGCGCAACCGCAAGCGCAGCCGGCGCGGGAGCGCTGATGCCTTTCCTCGAGACGATCCGGCTCGCGCTCGACTCGATGCGCGGCAACGCGTTCCGTTCCGCGCTCACGATGCTCGGAGTCATCATCGGCGTCGCGGCGGTCATCGCGATGCTCGCGCTTGGCCGCGGCGCGAAGGCCGCGGTGGATGCGCAGCTCGCGACGCTCGGTTCCGACGTGCTGACGGTCACGACCGGCATGCGCTGGATGGGCGGGGTCGCCCGCGACCAGCAGACGCTCACGATGAAGGACGCCGACGCGCTGTCCGCGGACTCGTCGCACATCTCGGCCGTTGTGCCCGAACAGAGCGCACGGCAGCAGGTGAAGCTCGGCGCACGCAACCTCAACGTCTCGGTGATCGGCACGCTCCCCGAGCACGCGCGCGTGAACGGGTACGAGGTCGAGTATGGCGAGATGTTCACGGCTGCCGACAACGCGGCGCGGCGGCGAGTCGCCGTGCTGGGCGGCGAGCTGCCGGAGATGCTCCAGGTCCCGGCGGCCTCACTGATCGGCGCGACGATCACGGTCAAGAACATGCCGTTCGAGGTCGTCGGCATCTACAAGCAGAAGGGCGCCTTCGGCTACGGCAACCCGGACGACGACGTCTACATCCCACTCGACACGTCGCGGTTTCGCGTCGCCGGCAGCGACGAGGTGCAGACCATCTCCGCGCAGGTCGCCCCGGGCCATGACCTCGCTGCCGCGATGGTCGAGATCGAGCGCGTGCTCAGGCGCGTGCACGCGCTCGCACCGGGACGCGACAACGACTTCACGCTGCTCGACCGCCGGCAGTTCCTGGCGACCCAGCAGGAGACGACGCAGATCCTCGGGTTCCTGCTCGCCGGCATCGCGGGCGTGAGCCTCGTGGTCGGCGGCATCGGCATCATGAACATCATGCTCGTCACGGTGACCGAGCGGACGCGCGAGATCGGGATCCGCAAGGCGATCGGCGCGACGCGCGGCAATATCCTGCGGCAGTTCCTCGTCGAGTCGGTGATCCTCTGCCTCGCGGGCGGAGCGGTCGGCGTCCTGCTCGGCATCGGCGTCGCGTCCGCGATCTCGCGCTTTGCCGGTTGGCAGACCGCCATCACCGCCGACTCGCTGCTGCTCGCGTTCGGTTACTCTGCGGGCGTGGGCCTGCTGTTCGGCCTGTGGCCCGCACGTCGCGCCGCGACCCTCGACCCCGTCGAAGCGCTCCGTCACGAGTAATAAAACGCGCGCGGTCGAGCAACGGGCGGGGTCGCGAGCGCGCGACTAAGTTCCGGCGGAGCAAGCGAGCGACCCCGCCCGCTGCAACGACCGCCTGTGGTTTAATGGCACTCATGGCGGAAACCGGCACGGAAGCCCGGCCGCCGTTGCTCCACGCTGACGCCGCGCTCTTCCTCGATTTCGACGGAACCATCGCAGCGTTTGCATCGCGGCCCGACGGCGTGACCGTAGACGAGCAGCTGCTCACGTTGCTTGAGCGGCTGTTCACGCGGCAGGGCGGCGCGCTCGCCCTGGTGACTGGCCGATCGCTGGCTTCGCTCGATGCGATGCTGGTTTCGGCCCGCTACGCGGGCGCGGGATTGCACGGCCTGGAGTGGCGCGTCGCATCAGGCAAGACGATCTCTTCGGCAAATCCTGTAGGAGCGCGCCGATACGCGGTCGCGCTCCGGGAACGATTCCGCGCGGACCCCCGTCTCGTCATAGAAGACAAGGGCGCCACCGTGGCCATCCACTGGCGGCAAGCGCCCGAGCGAGCGGAGGAATGCGTCGCCGCCATGAGGGAGATCGTCGCGTCACCGGAGTTCGAGATCCTGCTCGGCCACGCCGTCGCGGAGGCGCGCCCGCGTGGTGCCGACAAGGGCTCGGCGCTGCGCGCGCTCTCGACGCATCCGCCATTCAAAGGGCGCCGCCCGGTCTTCGTCGGCGACGACCGCACCGACGAGGATGGATTCTTCGCCGCGCAGGAGCTGGGGGGCCACGGCGTGAAAGTCGGTCCGGGTACGACCATCGCGCGCTACCGCATCGCGACCGTCACGGGCGTGCGCGACTGGCTCGCGGCGAGCCTTGCGGCGCTCGGCCCGGGAGCTACGCGGTGAGCGGGCCGCCGACGCTCGAGCTCGGCGTCACGGGCAACTGCGTCATCTCGGCGCTGGTCGACCGTCTTGGCCGCGTCGTGTGGAGCTGTCTGCCGCGGCTCGATGGCGACCCTGTTTTTCACGCGCTCGTCGATGGCAACGGCAAAGGCAACGCGGACGGGCGCGGCCTTTGGTCGATCGAGCTCGCCGGCTTCGAGCGCAGCGAGCAGGAGTATCGCCCCAACACCGCGGTGCTCGTCACGCGCCTCTACAGCTCCAACGGATCCGCCATCGAGGTGACCGACTTCTGCCCGCGCTTCGAGCGCGGCGGGCGAATGTTCCGCCCGCAGTCGCTGGTCCGGCGCGTGCGCCCGCTCGCCGGCACGCCGCGGATCCGCGTGCAGCTGCGGCCGTCCTTCGAATACGGCTCCCTCGCGCCGACGACCACGCACGGCAGCAATCACATCCGCTACGTGAGCCCGGACCGCGTGATTCGCCTCACGACGGACGCGCCGGTCACCTACGTCCTGACCGAGACGCAGTTCCTGCTCGAGCGGCCGGTCAACTTCGTGCTCGGAGCCGACGAGACGCTTTCGGAAAGCCCGGAGCAGACTGCCCGCGACTTCCAGGACATGACCGAGGCCTGGTGGCGGCAGTGGACGCGGCGGCTCGCGATCCCGCCCGAATGGCAGGACGCCGTGATCCGTGCGGCCATCACGCTGAAGCTCTGCCAGTTCGAGGAAACGGGCGCGATCATCGCAGCCATGACGACCAGCATCCCGGAAGCGCCGGACAGTGGCCGCAACTGGGACTACCGCTATTGCTGGCTGCGCGACGCGTTCTTCGTCGTGCGCGCGCTCAACCAGCTCTCCGAAGTCGACACGATGGAGCACTACCTCCGCTACCTCGGCAACATCGTCGGCCAGGCGACGGACGGACACCTCCAGCCTGTCTACGGCATCGCGCTCGAGCGCCGGCTCGACGAGCGCGAGGTCGCGACGCTCGCCGGCTACCGCGGCATGGGCCCCGTGCGTGTCGGCAACCAGGCCTTCGAGCATCTCCAGCACGATGTCTATGGCAACGTCGTGCTCGCGACGGCGCAGTCGTTCTTCGACCGGCGGCTGCTGCGTCCCTCCACGGACCAGGACTTCGTGCGGCTCGAGCGGGTCGGCGAGCAGGCCTACCGCGTCTATGCGACGGCGGACGCGAGCATGTGGGAGCTGCGCACGCGGGAGCGCGTGCACACCTCATCGGCGCTGATGTGCTGGGCCGCCTGCGACCGGCTCGCGCGCATCGCGCTGCACCGCGAGCTGCCGGAGCGCGCCCGGTTGTGGCTCGACCGGGCGGCCGAGATCCGCGGCGCAATCGAGGAGAAGGCCTTCGACGCGAAGCGAGGCAGCTTCATGGAGAGCTTCGGCGGCACGGACGTCGAGGCGGGCCTGCTGCTCATGGCGGAAGTCGGCTTCATGCCCGCCGACGACGCGCGCTTCGCGGGCACGGTCGCGCAGATCGAGAAGCGCCTGCGTCACGGGCGCCAGCTTTTCCGCTACGCCGCCGCGGACGACTTCGGGGTGCCGACCACGGCGTTCAACATCTGCACGTTCTGGTACATCGACGCGCTGGCGCGCATCGGTCGAGCGGACGAGGCGCGCGAGCTGTTCGAGGCCATGCTCGCGAGCCGCAACCACGTCGGGCTCCTGTCCGAGGACATCGGGCTGGAGGATGGCCAGCACTGGGGCAACTATCCGCAGACCTATTCCCTGGTCGGCATCGTCAACGGTGCGACGCGGCTATCGCGCGGCTGGGAGGAGTTCACGTGACGAAGCCGGCGCGCCTCGTCGCGGTGTCGAACCGGGTCGGCCCGGTGCGCGGCGCCGCCGCCGCGGGAGGCCTCGCCGTCGGTCTCGTGGACGCGCTCAACGAGCGGGGCGGGCTCTGGTTCGGCTGGAGCGGGCACATGGCATCCGCCGGCAAGGCGCGCCTGCGCACCGAGAAAGCGGACGGCATCACGCTCGCGACGCTTGACCTCTCGCAGCACGACTTCGACGGCTACTACAACGGCTTCAGCAACAACTGCCTCTGGCCGCTCCTGCACTTTCGCATCGACCTCATGCGCTTCGAGCGCGGCGAGTTCGAGACCTACCGGCGCGTCAATGCGCGCTTTGCGGCCGGCCTCGCGAAGCTTCTCGAGCCCGATGACCTCGTGTGGGTGCACGACTTCCACCTGATCCCGCTCGCGGAGGAGCTGCGCAAGCTCCGCATGCGCCAGCGCATCGGCTTTTTCCTGCACACGCCGTTCCCGCCGCCCGAGATCCTTCGGACGCTGCCCACGCACGAGGCGCTCGTGCGCTCGCTCTTCGCGTACGACCTGATCGGGTTCCAGACGGAAGACGATCTCGATCGCTTCCGGAGGCTGGTCCGGCGCGCCTACGACGGGACGGTGCGCGGTGACGCGATCCAGGCGTTCGGCCGCGAGCTGCGCGCCGGCTGCTTTCCGATCGGCATCGACGTCGACCGCTTCCACCGATTCGCGTTCACCGCGCCGGGCAGCCGCGAATTCACGCGAATGCGCCACGTGCTGGGCGGCCGCGACCAGTTCATCGGCGTCGACCGGCTCGACTACAGCAAGGGCTTGCTGCGCCGGATGGATGCGTTCGGGCGATATCTCGAGCGCCACCCCAAGGCGCACGGCAACGTGATCCTCCTCCAGGTCGCGCCGCTCAGCCGCGGCGACCTGTCCTCGTACCGCAACTTCCGGCAGGAGCTCGATCGCGAGGCGGCGCGCGTCAACGGGCGCTTCGGTCGCTTCGACTGGACGCCGGTCCACTACCTGAACCACGCGCTGCCGCGTCGGACGCTGGCGGGACTCTACCGCGCGAGCCGCGTCGGCCTCGTCACGCCCATGCGCGACGGCATGAACCTCGTCGCGATGGAATTTGTCGCTGCCCAGGACCCGGTCGATCCCGGCGTGCTCGTGCTCTCGCGCTTCGCGGGAGCGGCCAATTACCTGCGCGAAGCCCTGCTCGTGAACCCGTATGATGGCGAGGAAGCCGCCGCAGCCATGCACCTCGCCCGCGAAATGCGCATCCAGGAACGCCGGCGCCGTCACGAGGCGCTGATGAAGCGCCTGCGCGACCGCGACGTCGGCCGCTGGCGCCGCGACTTCATCGCGGCGCTCGCGGCCACGCCGGCGCGGCGAGGAACCCGGAAGGCACGATGATCCTCGTGTGCGACGTGGGGGGCACGCGCACGCGCCTAGCGCTTGCCGCGCGGGAGAATGGCGAGTGGACGCTGTCCGACCTAGAAGAGAGCTCCACGACGCCCGACGTCACAGGCAAGGTGGCGCGATTCGCCGCCGGAAAGGGCGTGACCGCCGCGGCCTTCGGCGGCGCCGGCCCGAACGAAAAGGACGGCAGCATCCGGCTGACCAACGCCGGCGTGTTCCTCGATCCTGCCGCGCTCGCCAAGGCGGCCGGCGTCGCTCGAACCGTCGTGATCAACGACTTTCGCGCGATTGCCGAGGCGATTCCCTATCTGCCGAATACCTCGCTCCAGCCCTGCGGCGGGGGCGCGGCCGTCTCCGGCGAGCCCATCGTCGTGATGGGACCCGGTACGGGGCTCGGCGTTGCGATCGGCGTGACGGGACCGGGCGGTTGGCATGCGATCCAGGGCGAGGGCGGACACGCGGACCTTGCGCCGGTGGACGACGAGGAGCTCGAAGTCTGGCAAAAGCTCCGCCACGCGCATGGCCGGCTCTCGGTCGAGACCGTGCTGTGCGGGCCGGGACTCGAGCGGCTTTACGCCGCAATCGCCGGACGCTCGCTTTCACCGCCGGAAATTGACGCCGCCGCCTGGCGCGGCGAGCCGGACGCAGTGCGCGCACATGCGATCTTCACGCGCTGGCTGGGTCGCGTTGCCGGAAACCTCGCGCTCATCGCAGGCGCACGCGGCGGTGTCTACCTCGCGGGCGGCATCCTGCCGCGCTGGCGTACGCGCTTCGACGTCGCGGCGTTTCGCGCCGCTTTCAAGGACAAGCCGCCCTACGACGCCTGGCTCGCCGCGATCCCGAGCTACCTCGTCACGCATCCATATCCGGGCCTGCTCGGCCTCGCCGTCCTCGCCAGCGGCGCCGCATGAACGCCGCCGTGGACACGATCGTCGCGGGAGCGACGCCGCCCGGGCGTGGCGGCATCGGCATCGTGCGCGTCTCGGGCCCGAAGACGCGGGAGATCGCGACGCAGATGCTCGGCAGCCTGCCGACCGCGCGTCACGCGTCGGTCGCCGTGTTCGCGGGCTCCGGCGGGCTCACGATCGACGTCGGCCTCGCGATCTATTTTCCCGCGCCGAATTCCTTCACCGGCGAGGACGTCCTCGAGCTGCACGGCCATGGCGGCCCAATCGTCATGGACCTTCTCGTCGCGCGGGCCGTCGAGCTCGGTGCGCGCCTTGCGCGTCCCGGCGAGTTCAGCGAGCGCGCGTTCCACAACGACAAGCTCGACCTGGTGCAGGCGGAGGCCATCGCCGACCTCATCGCCGCGGGCTCGGCCGAGGCCGCGCGTGCGGCGCTGCGCTCGCTCTCCGGCGAGTTCTCGAGCGAGATCCGCGCACTGGACCTCCGGGTCATGCAGCTGCGCGCCTACGTCGAGGCCGCGATCGACTTTCCCGACGAGGATGCGGAATTCCTGGGGTCGCAGGAGGTCCGTGACCGGCTGACTGAGATCGGGCAGCGCTTTGCGGCGATCGGCGACACGCTGCGGCAGGGCCGGGCCCTGCGCGATGGCCTGCACGTCGTGATCGCGGGCCGGCCGAACGCGGGCAAGTCGAGCCTCCTCAATGCGCTCGCGGGCTTCGACGCGGCGATCGTCACGGAAGTCCCGGGTACGACGCGCGACCTCCTGCGCGAGCGCATCCACATCGACGGCCTCCCCATCCACGTCGTCGACACGGCGGGGCTTCGCGACACGGACGACGTGATCGAGATCGAGGGCCTCCGGCGCGCGCGCATGGAGATGAGCCGCGCGGACTTCGTGCTGTACGTCGTCGACGCGACCCGCGGCTACGGCCCGGGTGAGGTCGCACAGCTGCCGTCGGGGACGGCGACGCTCGTCGTGTGGAACAAGGTGGACCTGCCGGAGGCACAGCCGCTGCCGCCGGCAGAGGATCGGCCAGCGATCGCCGTTTCCGCGCTGACCGGCAGCGGCCTGCCGGAGTTGCGCGATCAGCTGAAGGCGGCGGCCGGTTACCAGTCGGACGGCAGCGCCTGGTCGGCGCGGCGCCGCCACGTCGATGCGCTCGCGCGCGCGCAAAGCCTCTTCGAGCTCGCCGAGGCGCGGCTGTCCGAGCGTGCCTCCTTCGAGCTGGTCGCGGAGGAGCTCCGCCAGGCGCACGAAGCGCTCGGCGAGATCACCGGGGAAGTGTCGAACGACGCGCTCCTCGGCGCGGTGTTCGCGACGTTCTGCATCGGGAAGTGATGCGCCGGCCCCGGCGAACCATCGTCGCGGCGGTGGTGATCGTCGCGTTCATCGTCGCGAGTCCGCGTTCCGCGCAATCCGACGCGGCCCCGCTGACAGTCGTCGCGAAGATACCGCTGCCGGATGGCAAGGGGCGCATCGACCACCTTGCCTACGACGCTGGACGGCGTCGCCTGTACGTCGCCGAACTCGGCAACGACAGCGTGGCGATCGTGGATGTGGCCCGGCAACGATTCGAGCGCCGGGTGCCCGGTTTTGCGGAGCCGCAGGGAATCGCGTACCTGGCGGCGACCGACGCCGTGTACGTCTCGACAGCCGGTGACGGCTTTCTTCGGGCCTTTCATGCCGCCGACATGAGCAAGATGGCGAGCGCAAAGCTTGGCGAAGATGCCGACAACGTCCGTGTGGACGCTACCGCGGCGCGGGTCTACGTGGGATTCGGCGGCGGTGGCATCGCCATTCTCGATCCCGGCACGCTCGAGCGATTGGGGGATATCCCGCTCCGAGGCCACCCCGAGGGATTCCAGCTTTCAGCCACTGACGAACGCATCTTCGTCAATGTTCCCGACGCAAGGGAAATCGCCGTTATCGGGCGCTTCCGGGAAAAGCAGCTTTCCAGCTGGCCGGTGACCGAGATGCGGGGAAACTTCCCGATGGCCATTGACGAGGCGGGCGGCCAGGTCATCAGCGTGTTTCGATCCCCTGCACACATCGCCTCATTCCAGGCCTCGACGGGAAAGATCGTCCGCGCCGTCGAAGCCTGCGGCGATGCCGATGACGTCTTCGTGGACGCCAGGCGGCTACGCGTGTACGTCGTGTGCGGCGAAGGCGTCGTCGACGTGCTGAATAAAACGACGCTCGAGCGCATCGCGCGAATTCAAACCGCAAGTGGCGCCCGCACTGGGCTGTTTTCGCCGGACGCCGACCTGCTGTTCATTGCGGCACGAGCAACGCCGGACAGCGGGGCCGCCGTTTGGGTGCTTAAGCCAGGTGACTGAGGGGAAATTTGCCGCGCTTGTGGGTCGCTGCCGCCGCGGCAACGCGTCACAAATCCGTCACTGTGACCGGCATTTCCCGTCATAAGCGGTGATTGAGACCGTTTCGTCACCCGCCCCCGACTGACGCCCTAACCGGCGCTCCCTAGCATGACTCACGTTCCTGGCACGCAACTGGACTGGGAGGTCCGTGAGTCAAATGGTCAACAAGAAGTTTCTGCGCGTCGCCGTTTTCGCGGCCCTGGCCGTCCCGTTCGGCGCGCACGCGGAGGAAGTCTCCAACGAAGAGCTCCTGAAGCGCATCGAGGAGCAGGACCAGAAAATCCTCGTGCTCGAGCGAAAGCTCGAGATCCAGGATGAGGCGGCGACGTCCGCCAAGGAATCGACAGCCGTCGTGAGCGCGGGCCCGAAAGGGTTTAGCCTCAAGTCGGCCGACGGCAAGAACCAGCTGAAGCTGCGCGGCACGCTGCACCTCGATGGGCGCTGGATTTCGGGGACGGACCCGGGTGGCACCTTCGATACCTTCACCGCGACGCGCGTGCGCCCGATCATCGAGGGCACGTTCGCGAGCATTTACGACTTCAAGTTCATGCCCGACTTCGGCCAGGGCAAGACGGTCGTGCAGGACGCCTACGTCAACGCCCGCTTCAACCCGGGCGCGCAGCTCGAGCTCGGCAAGTTCAAGGCGCCGATCGGCCTCGAGCGCCTGCAGTCGGCGAACGACATGCGCTGGGTGCAGCGAGGCTTTCCGACCAGCCTCGTGACGAACCGCGACATCGGCGTCATGCTGCAAGGCGACATCGCGGGCGGGCGCTTTTCGTACCAGGCCGCTTATCTCAACGGCTCGAACGACGGCAGCAGCAGCGACGCCTTCGGCGACGTCGACATCAACGACGACAAGGAATATGCGCTGCGCCTCTTCACGCAGCCGTTTGCCGAGAGCGACAACTTCGCGCTCCGCGGCCTCGGGTTCGGCATTGCGGGCTCCTGGAACGACCAGACGGGCACGGCGCTGCTGCCGCTCCTGCCGTCGTTCAAGACCCCGGGCCAGTCGACCTTCTTCAAGTTCCGCGCGGCCGGGACGACGCCGGGCACGATCGCGGACGGCGAGCGCAGCCGGCTGGCGCCGCAGTTCTACTATTACGTGGGCGCGCTCGGCGTGATCGGGGAGTACACGGAGGTCGAGCAGGACGTCTCGCGCGTCGTGCCTGCCGGGGTTCGCGAGGCGAAGGTCGACACCAACGCCTGGCAGCTCGCGGTGTCCTACTTCCTGACGGGCGAGGAAGCGTCTTTCAAGGGCTTCCAGCCGAAGACACGCTTCTCGCCGAGCGAGGGCACCTGGGGTGCCTTCGAGATCAAGGCTCGCGTGCAACAGCTCAACGTGGACGATAATGCCTTCAGCGGCGGCGCGGATTCGTTCGCCGATCCGCTGGCGTCCGCGAGCCAGGCCGACTCCTACGGCATTGGCCTAAACTGGTACCTCAACGAAAACTTGAAGTGGCTGCTCGACCTCGAGCACACGACCTTCGAGGGCGGAGCCGCCACCGGCGATCGCAAGGACGAGGATTCCTACCAGCTCCGACTCGCGATCGCTTTCTGAGAACAGGAGTCCATCCAGCATGAAGACCAGGAACGCATGGAAACGGGTGCTCGGCGTCATCGCGGGCAGCCTCGCTTTCGCCGCGACTGCGGGCGCCGCCTCGGTCGAGCTCCTCAACGTGTCGTATGACCCGACCCGTGAGCTCTACACCGACTACAACGCCGCATTCACCAAGTACTGGAAGCAGAAGTCGGGCCAGGACGTCACGATCCGGCAGTCGCACGGCGGCTCCGGCAAGCAGGCGCGCACGGTGATCGACGGCCTGCAGGCCGACGTCGTGACGCTCGCGCTCGCCTACGACATCGACGCGCTGGCGAAGCAGGGCAAGCTCCTGCCGGCGAACTGGCAGTCGCGCCTGCCGAACAACAGCTCTCCCTACACGTCCACGATCGTGTTCCTGGTGCGCAAGGGAAACCCCAAGCACATCAAGGACTGGGGCGATCTCGCGAAGCCGGGCGTCGCCGTCATCACGCCGAATCCGAAGACTTCGGGCGGCGCGCGCTGGAATTACCTCGCCGGCTGGGCGTGGGCGCTCAAGCAGCCAGGCGGCAGCGAGAAGACCGCGGAAGATTTCCTCGCAAAGCTCTACAAGAACGTGCCCGTGCTCGACACCGGTGCGCGCGGGTCGCTGACGACCTTCGCGCAGCGCGGCATCGGCGACGTGATGATCGCCTGGGAGAACGAGGCCTATCTCGCGATCGAGGAGCTCGGCAAGGACAAGTTCGAGATCGTGAATCCCTCGCTCAGCATCCTCGCGGAGCCGCCGGTCGCGGTCGTCGACCGCGTGACGCTGCGCAAGAAGACGACGGACGTCGCCCGCGCCTATCTCGAGTACCTCTACTCGCCGGTGGCCCAGGAGATCATCGCGAAGCACTACTACCGCCCGCGCGACGAGGCGGTCGCGAAGAAGTACGCGAAGTTCTACCCGGACATCAAGATGGTCACGATCGCGGACTTCGGAGGCTGGAACAAGGCGCAGGCCGCGCACTTCAATGACGGCGGCACCTTCGACCGGATCTACAAGAAGTAATCGCGGACTGTTCCCTTTTCCTGCCGAGGAAAAGGGACAGTCCCTCCTAGGCCTTCAGCCGGTATCCCACGCCCGACTCGGTGTGCAGCAGGTCGGCGCCGGCGGGATCGCGCTCGAGCTTCTGGCGTAGCCGGTGCACGAGCTGCTTGAGGAGCTGGCGGTCGCCGCTGCCGCGGTGTCCCCAGACGTGCGCCAGCAGCCGCTCCGCGGAGACGACGTGGCCCGCCTGGGCGACGAGGATCTGCAGGAGCCGGGTCTCGAGGCGCGTGAGGCGCACGGGTGCTGCGCCGTCGATCGAGATCGAATGCGCCTCGAGGTCGAGCGCAACGCGCCCGGCCTGCACCGTGTCCCCCTGCTCGATGCCGGCGCGCCGTAACAGCGCCTTCACGCGCGCGAGGAGCGTGCGCGGGCTGAACGGCTTCGTCAGGTAATCGTCCGCGCCGAGCTCGAGTGCGCGCACGAGGTCCTCTTCCTCGCCGCGCGCTGTCAGCATCATGACCGGCACTTCCGAGCGGCCGCGAATCGCCTTGCAGACGTCGAAGCCGCTGCCGGTGGGCAGGTTGATGTCGAGGATCACGAGGTTCGGCAGCTCCGCGTCGAAGACGCGCAGCGCCTCGGGGGCGTCCGCGGCCTTGACGACGCCGTAGCCTGCGTTCGTCAGCGCAAAGGCGACGAGCGCGAGAAGATCGGGGTCGTCGTCGACGACGAGCAGCTTCATGCGTTTCCGAGCGGCAGCGTCACGGTGAAGCGAGTATGCCCGTCGGGCGTGCGCGCCGCGCGCACCTCGCCGCCATGGCGCTCGACGATCGACTTCACGATCCAGAGTCCGAGGCCGAGGCCGCGTGGGTCCGGCTCCTGGTCGGCGGCGCGGTAGAAGCGCTCGAAGATCGAAGTGCCCTCGAGCTCCGGCGCACCGGGACCGGAATCCTCCACCCAGAGCTCGACCTTGTCGCCGCGCGTTTCTGCGCCCACCACGAGCTCGCTGTCCTCGGGCCCGAATTTGCTTGCGTTCGCAAGCAGGTTCGTCACGACCTGCGTCAGCCGTTGCGCGTCGCCCGTGATGACCGGCAGGTCGTCCGGAATCGCGACGCGAAGGCGCTGGCGCCGCTGCTCGAGAAGGCCTGCGATGAGGTCTTCGGCATCCTCGACGACCTGGGCGAGCGCGACCGGCTGGCGGCGGATGCCGAGCTGGCCCGACTCGATGCGGACGCTCTCGAGCAGGTTGTCGATCAGGCGGGTGAGCCGGAGGGTGCCGCGCTGCAGCGATTCGAGCAGCTCGCCAAGTCGTTCGCGCGGCATGGACTCGAGGCCGTCGAGCATCAGCTCGACCGAGGCGAGCTGGGCCGAGAGCGGCGTCCGGAATTCGTGCGAGATGTTTGCGAGCACGGAATCGCGCGCGCGGCGCACCGCCTCGAGCTCGGTCTCGTCGCGAAGGACCTGCACTTGCAGCGCGCCGACGGGGGCCGCGCTCGTGATGACGACCGTGCGCGGCACCTCCCCAGCCTGCAAGTACTCGGTCGACTGCGCCTTGCCGTCGTCGCGCGCGGTATAGATCGGGCACATGAAATCGCAGGGCCGGCGGCCGTCGACGTCGCGCGGCTTCAGGACGTCGCCGCAGAACTTGCCTATGAGCTCGTCGGCCGATGCACCCAGCATCTTCGCGGCCTGGGGGTTGAGGTAGCGGATCCGCCGGTCGGTGTCGACGGCGTAGACACCCTCGACCACGCCCTGGAGCACGGCCTGGGCCTCGGCCTCGCGGTGCCGAAGCGTCGTCGTGAGGTCGAGGAGGTTGCGCCGCATGTCGTCCATGGTCCGGGCAAGCGCTTCGACTTCCTGCGTCCCTTGCGCGGGAATCGAGGAGGAAAAGTCGCCCTGCCCGAGACGCTCTGCGGAAGTCGCGAGCGCCTGCAGCGGCGCGCCGATGCGGCGCGCCAAGAGCAGCGAGACGAAGAGTGCGACGCCCGCAAGCAGGATGGTGACGACGACGAGGCGGCGGATAAAGCTCGACACGGCGCCGGCCACTTCCTCGGCCGGCAGGCGTACTTCGATCAGGAGCACGGCCTCCCCGGTCGAGGCGAAGAGCGGCAGGCTGGCGGCAAACTGGTTGCGTGCGGGGATAGGCGCGACGGCGATTTCGCCCGTCGCGAGCGCCTCCGAGTGGACGTCGCGATAGTCGGGCTCGACCGCCTCGAGCCAGGCGGTGACGGGGAGCAGGTGGATCTCCATGCCGACCTGCCGCGAAAGCTCCGCGGCGAGGCGGTCATCGAGTTTGCGTGCCGTGAGAACCTTGCCGCCCGGGAGCCCCGGGATGTCCACGAGCGCGCCGGCCGGGCCGCGGTCGCGGCTCGCGATCATGAAACCCTCGCCCTGCTCCGCGGCGGCTTCGAAGACCTGTGGCGCGGATACCGGCACGCCGGCGCCGGCGACCAGGTCCGTGCCATGAAAGAGCACGCAGGAATCGAGGCCGGCCGTCTCACAGAAGCGCCGCAGCACGAGTTGCAGCTGCAGGGCGTTGCCTTCCTGCACCAGGCGGGCGAGCGTCGGACGCGAGGCGAGCAGGCGCGCCGCGGTCACCGTATCTTCGCCCACTCGCCGGATCTCGTAGCGAGTCTGGTGCGCGGCAGCGCGCACGCGAGCCAAGGCCTGCGCGGAAGCCTGCTCACGCAGGAGGCCGAGCGAGGCGAGGGAAATGACGGCGATCGAAAAGAGCAGGAGGCCGGCGGTCGTGAACAGCAGCAGCCGCTCGAGCGAGCGCGGCCGGGCGGCGAGGCGCAGCAGGGCGGCCTTCGACTGTCTCGCCAGCCGCAGGCTTGCGACCTTCAACTTCCGCAGCAGCGGATGCAAGCTCAGTGACCTCCGCCCCCGGAGCGCCATTCCACCAGAGTCTTGGCCACCAGGGTGAGGATCGCAAGCATCGCGAGCAAGGCCGCGAGCGCGAACGCCGCGACGAAGTTGTACTCGTTGTAGAGGATCTCGACCTGCAGGGGCATCGTGTTTGTCATGCCGCGGACATGCCCGGAGACCACGGAAACAGCGCCGAACTCGCCCATCACGCGCGAGTTGCAGAGGATCACGCCATAGAGGAGGCCCCAGCGGATCTTTGGCAGCGTGATTCTGATGAACGTCGTCCAGGGTCGCGCGCCGAGCGAGAGCGCCGCGACCTCCTCCTCGCTCCCCTGCTGCTGCATGAGCGGGATCAGCTCGCGCGCGACGTATGGGAAGGAGATGAAGATCGTCGCGAGGATGATGCCCGGTACCGCGAAGATGATCTGCACGTCGTGGTCGAGCATCCAGTTGCCGAACCAGCCCTGGGTGCCGAACAGGAAGACGAGCACGAGGCCGGCGATGACCGGCGAGACCGCGAACGGCAGGTCGATCAGCGTGACGAGCAGGCTCTTGCCCCTGAACTCGAAGCGTGCGATCGCCCAGGCGGCGCAGATGCCGAAGATCGTGTTCGCCGGCACGACGACCGCCGCGGTGAGGAGCGTCAGCTTGATCGCGGAGATCGTGTCGGGGTCGGAAAAGCTCTCGATCGCCGCCGCGAAGCCCTTGGCAAGCGCCTGCGTGAGGATGGCGCCGAGCGGCGCGAGCAGCAGGAGGCCGAGGAAGCCGAAGGACACGACGAGCAGGAAAGCGCGCGCGAGCTTCGCGCCGCGCGTCAGGGGGCGGACTTCAGAGGCTACGCTCGCCCCGGCGGCCATCAGCGCTGCACCCCGAGGCCCATGCGTCGCTGGCCCCACTGCTGCACGAGGTTGATCGCGAACAGCATGACGAATGACATCGCGAGCATGAAGAAGCCGAGCGCGGCGGCGCCGTTGTAGTCGTACTGCTCGAGCTTGATGACGATGAGGAGCGGCGTGATCTCGGTCTTGAGCGGAAGGTTGCCAGAGATGAAGACGACCGACCCGTACTCGCCGATGCCGCGCGCGAAGGCGAGCGTGAAGCCGGTCGCGAGCGCCGGCATGATCGTCGGCAGGATGATGCGGCGGAACACGTGGAAGCCGCCAGCGCCGAGCGACTCGGCCGCGTCCTCGAGGTCCTTGCGCACCTCGATCAGCGCGGGCTGCACGGAGCGCACGACGAAGGGCAGGCCGATGAGCACGAGCGCCACGACGACGCCGATCCAGGTGTACGCGACCTGGACGCCGGCGATCGCGAGCTTGGTTCCGAGCCAGCCGGTCGGCGAGAAGACCGTCGCGAGCGCGATGCCCGAGACCGCGGTGGGGAGGGCGAAGGGCAGGTCGATCATCGTATCGAGCAGGCGCCGCCCCGGGAACTCGTAGCGCACCAGCGACCAGGCGACGATGAAGCCGAACACCGCGTTGATCGCGGCTGCCAGTGCGGCCGCACCGAATGACAGGCGGTAAGAGGCGACCGCGCGCTCGTCGAGCAGCAGCCCGATGAGCTCCGAGAACGGTATCCCGAGCGCGCGGATCACGAGCGCCGCGAGCGGCAGCAGGATCACCGAAGAAAGGAAGAATGTCGTGAAGCCGAACGTCAGCCCGAAGCCGGGCAGCGGGCTCGGCACGACGATCCGCTTGGCCATCTCAGCCAGCCCCGTCCGGCGCCCGCACGATCAGGACCGGGAGCAGCGTCGGGCCCTCGAGCAGGCCCTTGAGTCGGGCGGTCTCGCGGTCGTCGAGTGAATCGAGGCCGAGCACCAACATCGAGTTCGCTTGCATGCCGAGCTCGCGCGCGAGTTCGGCGTCCGGGTCGCCGAAACGCAGTTCGGTGCGCAGGTCGAGGCCGTGGTCGAGGAGCGCCTTGGAACGAGCATCGAGCAGCACGCGCAGGTGCGCGGCGCGCTCACGCTCGGGTGTCTCCGCCTCGTGGATCGCGAGCAGCACGGACTCCGCTGGCACATGGCGCAGGAGGCTCGCCGCCACTCCGAGCGCGCCGACGCCTGCCTCGGCACCCGGCAGCACGACGATGCGGGCGGGCAGCTCCGCGCCGTGTGGGAGGACGAATACTTGCGACGCGCCGTGCGCAAGATTCCAGAGTGCGGTGCCGGCCGCGCCCGGGCCGGCGGCGAGCACGGGCATCCCGGGCGGAGCGCTTGCAGTGCGCGTCGTGCGGATGGTGATGCGAGTCTGCATGCGTGCCGCGAGTGCCGCGAGCAAGGGCGAATCGCGCAGCGCTTCGACATTGGCCTGGTCACGCGCGACGGCGGTGAAGCTCGTGATTGGCGTCGGCAGGCTGTGGATGCGTCGCGCGCTTACCGTCACTTTCTGGCCGACGGCAAGTGGGTTCGCGCGCTGCTCCGGGAAGGTACGCGAGGCATCCAGGAGCCAGCTACTGCCATCGGCACCCTCGCGGTCCGGCGTCGCGGGCATCGTGCCCGTCATGGGCATTCGCACACGCAGGCGCTCGGTCGAGCCCGCGAACTGCAGCTCTTCCACGACGCCGCTGCCGACGAGGGTAAGGTCCTTGGAGACCTTGCCGGTCGTGAGCTCGACCTCCTCGGGACGGATCACCGCCACGATCTCGCGCGGGGTGACGTTTTCGGCACCAGGGCGCTCGAAGCGCAGCGCCGAACCCCTGCGGTAGCCGAGCAGGAGGTTTGCAGCGCCGAGGAAGGTGGCGACGAAGCGCGTGCGTGGCCGCGCATAGAGCTCATCGGGGGTGCCGACCTCCAGCAATCGCCCCTGGTGCATGACGCCGATGCGGTCGGCCATCGCGAAGGCCTCGTCCTGGTCGTGCGTGACGAGGATGGTGCTGACGCCGAGCTCCTGCTGGATCTTGCGGATCGTGCGCCGAAGCTCCTCGCGGATTTTCGCGTCGAGGGCGCCGAACGGCTCGTCGAGCAGCAGCACCTCGGGCCGGTGCGCGAGTGCGCGCGCGACGGCGACACGCTGTTGCTGGCCGCCCGAGAGCTGGGCGGGCAGGCGGTCGTCCATGCCCTCGAGGGCGACGAGCTTCAGGAGCTCGGTGCGCCGCTCGAGGCGGTCGGCGCGCTTCATGCGGCGCACGCGCAGCGCGAACTCGACGTTGTCGGCGACGCTCATGTGCCTGAACAGGGCGTAATGCTGGAACACGAAGCCGACGCCCCGGTCGCGCGCGACCACGCCAGTGACGTCGCGGCCGTGCAGGGAGACGCGGCCGTGGTCGATCTCGACGAGCCCCGCGATGGCGCGGAGCAGCGTGCTCTTTCCGCTGCCCGACGGGCCAAGCAGCACGAGGAACTCGCCCTGCTGGATCTCGATCGAGACGTCGTTGACGACCGGATGCGACTGATACCGCTTGGTGACCTGGTCGAGTGCGATGGACATGCGGCAAAACCTGCTGGCCCTTCAAGGGCGAACGCTGGAAAGGCTATGCCATGGGGGTATGCGGGTCAGTAGCGGTCCGGTAACAAGTCGGTGACGAACGCGGGATTTGTGACATTGTTTGGACCACAATGCCGGCAGGGGGAGGGGTCACATGCCAACGAGCCGGACGTGTGCCTGGCTTCTTGCGTTCGTCGCATTGACCGCGGGGGCAGCGGACCAGGAGAGCTCCGAGGCGGATCTGGTGCGGGCGCCCGTCGTCATCGACGGCCGCGTCCTGGCGCATGTCCGCGGCATTACCGGCCACTCCGCCGTGGAGCGCGCAGCCGCCATCGAGGAGCGCATCGCCGCGGCCGCACGCGACTCGTCGCTCGATCCCGCAAAGGTGCACGTCGAGGAATCTGACGACGTCTCCCGGATCCAGGCGGGCGACGACCTGCTCATGGGCGTGTTCGACGCCGACGCCGCGCTCGAGAAAATGGATCGACAGGCCCTCGCCCAGATCCAGGCCCGCGTGATCCGCGATGCGATCGAGCGGTACCGCGCGGACCGCACGCCGGAAAAGCTCGTGGCCGCCACGGAATGGGCGCTCATCGCCACGGCAATTTTCGTTGCGGCGCTCATCGCCGTCTTCTTCGTGACAGGCAGGATCGCGCGCTGGATGACGGCCGTCCTTCAGCCGAAGGTGCTCGCGATGCGCTCGCACACGCTCGGCTTCCTGCCGGGCGACCAGGTCTGGGACTCGATTTCAGCGACCGCGCGCGCGCTGCGCTTCGTCCTGGTCGCGCTCATGCTCTACGTATACGCGCAATACACGCTGACGCTGTTCCCGGCCACGCGCCCCGTCGGCGCGCGGCTCGCAAGTTACCTGCTCGACCCGCTGCAGACCCTCGGGCGCCAATTCGTCGAAGAGCTGCCGTCGCTGATGTTCCTGCTCGTGATCGTCGTCCTGACGCGCTTCGTGCTGCGCCTGCTCAAGCTCTCGTTCGCCGCGATCGGGAGCGGCGCCGTGCAGCTGTCCGGCTTCGAGCCGCAGTGGGCGGTGCCGACCTACCGCCTCGTGCGCGTCGGCGTGATCGCCTTCGCGCTGGTCGTCGCGTATCCGTACATTCCCGGCTCGGAAAGCGAGGCCTTCAAGGGGCTGTCGATCTTCGCGGGCGTGCTGTTCTCGATCGGCTCGTCCTCGTTCATCGCGAACTACATGGCCGGCTACACGCTGATCTACCGGCGCCTGTTCGCGGTCGGGGACCGCGTGAAGATCGGCGACAACGTGGGCGAGGTGCTCGAGATGCGCGTGCAGGTGACGCGCCTTCGCACCTACAAGAACGAGGAAGTCATCATCCCGAACTCGTCGATCCTGACGAGCGAGGTGACGAA
>Ga0075433_10000076_pt1 | contig 44480 bp, 36 predicted proteins | sample RhiMethybrSRZTD2_FD_75299 | JGI IMG/M metagenome (GOLD analysis project Ga0075433, IMG submission 75299) | Populus rhizosphere microbial communities from Tennessee, USA - Rhizosphere MetaG P. TD hybrid SRZTD2 | ecosystem: Host-associated > Plants > Roots > Rhizosphere > Soil | place: USA... | reverse complement strand
GAACTCTTTCCGGGCGTGTCGCACGCTGTGCTCGACCGCGACACCGCGCGCAAGCGTGGGGCGGGCGCGGTCGTCGAAGACGTGCTTACCGGCCGCGTCGCGTGCCTGATCGGGACCCAGATGGTGGCCAAGGGACACGACTTTCCGGGCGTGACCGCCGTCGGCGTTCTGTCCGCCGACACACTCCTGAACTTTCCGGACTTCCGTTCGGCCGAGAAGACGTTTCAGTTGCTGGCTCAGGTGGCGGGCCGCGCCGGGCGCGGCAACGCCGCGGGCACCGTGCATGTCCAGACCTTTCACCCGCAGCACCCCGCGATCCGGCTGGCCGCGGCGCACGACGTCGCGGGCTTCGCCCGGCAGGAGCTGGAGTTTCGCCGATCGTTCTTCTATCCGCCCTTCTGCGAGCTGGCCGCCGTCCTCGCCTCCTCGGAGGACCGTTCGCGCGCCGAGGCTGCCGCGGCGGCGATCGGCGAGTCCTTGCGCGGCGTGTCCGATGCGATGCGCATTTCGGGCCCCGCTCCCGCGCCGCTCGAGAGGCTCCAGGGAAGGTGGCGCTTCCAGATCCTGCTTCGGGCCGCCGACCGCCGCGGGGTCCTCGCGGCGCTCGCCGCGGCGGTTCCGGAGAGGCCTCCGGCGCGCGTCCAGGTGTCCGTGGACGTGGACCCCCAGGACCTCCTGTAGGAAAATCGAGGCGTGGACACCGACAACGGAAACTTCGAAGAGCCGATCCTGCGGCTGCGCCGCCGGATCGAGGAGCTCGCAGCTCTCCCGGACGACGCCGCGCACCGCCGCGAGGTCGAGAAGCTCCGCGAGAAGCTGGACCGCGTCTCGCGCGAGATCTACGGGAACCTGAGCCCGTGGCAGAAGACCCTCGTGGCGCGCCACCCGTCGCGGCCGTATCCGCTGGACTACATCCAGGCGCTGATGACCGACTTCGTCGAGCTCCACGGCGACCGGAAGTTCTCGGATGACCAGGCGATCGTGGCGGGACTCGCGGACTTCCGCGGCAGGCCCGTGGCCGTCGTCGGCCACCAGAAGGGCCGCGACACGAAGGAGAAGATCCGGCGCAACTTCGGGATGCCCCGGCCGGACGGCTTCCGCAAGGCGCTCCGCGTGATGGAGCTGGCCGAGAAGTTCGGGCGCCCGATTCTCTCCTTCATCGACACTGCCGGCGCTTATCCCGGGATCGACGCCGAGGAGCGCGGGCAGGCCGAGGCCATCGCCGTCAATCTGCGCGCGATGGCGCGATTCCACGTTCCGATCATCGTCACGGTGACGGGGGAGGGAGGCTCCGGCGGAGCGCTCGCTCTCGGGATCGGAGACCGGATCCTGATGCTCGAGCATTCGATCTACTCGGTGATTTCTCCCGAGGGCTGCGCGGCGATCCTCTGGAAAGACGCGGGCAAGAAGAAGGACGCGGCCGAGGCGCTCCGGCTGACCGCCCGGGACCTGCGGGAGCTCGACGTCGTGGACGAGATCGTGCCGGAGCCGCCCGGTGGAGCGCACGCGGATGGCGCCGGAGCGGCGGCGGCGGTCGGCGAGGCGATCGAGCGCAACCTGCGGGAGGTCGCCGACCTGACCGCCGAGGAGCGCCGGGAGCGGCGGTACCGGCGCCTTCGCGCGCTGGGCCGATTCGAAACCGCAGGGGCTTCGTGAGCGGCGCGCCGCCCGGCGCGCCCCCCGACCCTTCGTCACCCGGACGCGGTCTGTCCCAGCCCCCGGCGAGAATCAAAGGCATGGCACGGTGGAGCCTGCAGCCCGAGGACCACGAAGAGACGCAGCGCCTCGCCCGCGAGATCGGCGTCTCCGCGACGCTCGCCTCCCTGCTCTTGCGCCGCGGGATCCGTACGGTGGAGGCGGCTCGGGCGTACCTCTCGCCACGCGAGGAGACTCTCCACGACGCCGATGCGATGCTCGGGGTCGCCGAAGCCGCCGACCTCCTGGTGTCGACGGCCCGGCGCGGGCGACGGGTCGTCGTGTTCGGCGACTACGACGTCGACGGCGTCACGGCGGTCGCACAGCTGCGGGCGGCGCTGGCGCGAACCGGCGCGGATGCGAAGGCGTTCATTCCGCACCGGCTGCGCGACGGCTACGGGTTGAAGCCCGACACGGTCCGCCGTGTTCTCGACGAGCTGTCGCCGGCCGCGATCGTCACAGTGGACTGCGGCATCACCGCAGTGGAGGGCGTCGCCTGCGCCCGGGACGCGGGAGTGGACGTGATCGTCACAGACCACCACCTGGTTCCCGAAGAGCTGCCGGCCGGAGCCATCGTGGTCAACCCCCGGCAGCCCGGCTGCGCCTATCCCTACAAGGAGCTCGCGGCCTGCGGCATCGCGCTGAAGATCGCCGAGGCGATCGCGCGGCGCGCCGGGGTGTCGCTTTCGGTGGAGTCGCTTCTCCGCGCCGCCTGTCTCGGCACGATCGCAGATCTGGTCCCGCTGACCGGGGAGAACCGCGGCATCGCCGCCCGCGGGCTCGCGGCACTGGCCACCTCTCGCGCACCCGGGCTGAGGGCCATCCTCGCGGAGGCCGGCCTGGAGCCGGGAACGGCGCCGACCTCCGAAGACGTGGCATTTCGGATCGGGCCGCGTTTGAACGCGGCGGGCCGGATCGACACGGCGGAGCTCGCCCTGTCACTCTTCGAGGAGCGCGACGCGGAGCGCGCCGAAGCGATCGCGCGGGAGCTCTCGGCACGCAACTCCGAACGGCAGAGCCTGGAGCGGCGCGTCGTGGCGGAGGCCCGCCAGAGGATCGAGGCCGACGCCGAATCCTCCGACGCGGCGGTCGTGGTCGAGGCCGACCCCGGCTGGCACCGCGGCGTCCTCGGCATCGCGGCGTCCCGCCTCGCCCGGGAATACCACCGGCCCGTGCTGCTCTTCGGAATCGACGGGGACCGGGCGAGCGGCTCCGGGCGAAGTGTCCCGGGCGTCTCGCTCCACGGACTGCTGACCGAGATGGCACATCACTTCATCGAGTTCGGAGGACACGACCAGGCCTGCGGCGCGACGCTGTCCGCGTCGGGTTTTGAGGCATTCGCCGCCGAGGCCCGATCTCTGTTCCGGGACCGGATCCCGGCCGATGCGCGCCACCGCGTGGAAGCGGTGGATGCAGAGCTGCCTCTCGAACGCCTCGACGAGACCCTGCGCGCGGAGCTCGCGATGCTCGAGCCGCACGGAGCCGCGAACCCGGCGCCGGTATTCCTCGCGCGGGACGTTCGTGCCTCATACCCGTTTCTTCCCGCCGGTTCCCAGGGCCTGCGAGGGCGCCTGCGCTCCGAGAAGGGCGACGTGCGGTGCGTGGCGTGGCGGCCGGACGCGCGGCTGGCGCAGCTGGCCTCCGACGGCGCCGCGATGGACCTGCTCTATCGGATCCCGCCCGACCGGGGAGACTGGGGCCTCCAGGTCGAGATCGTGGACGCGCGCGGGGCCGGAGGGGCCGCATGAAACGCCGCCGTGGAGAGCTTGTCGTGCTCGCCGGCGCGGCGCTCTTCGTGACGATCCTCGCGCTCTCGTTCCGGCCGGGCGGGCGCCCCGCGGCGGGAGGCCGCTCGGGCGTTCCCGACGGATCGGACGCCGCGGGCCAGGCCACGACGCTGCTGGAAGGCTTCGACTTCACAGAGTCCGTCGGAGGAAAGCCGCTCATGCGCATCAAGGCCGACCGCACCGTCGGCTACGGGCCGGCCGCGGGCTTGCCGCCCAACCTCTACGCCGGGGAGAAGGTCACGCTGACCGTGTATCCGGACGACGGCTCTCCCGTCACCGTGACCTCGGACAAGGCGGACTACGACGAACGCTCGCGGCAATCGCGCCTGCGCGGGAACGTCAAGTGGACCGACAAGAACGGCGCGGTCGCGCAGACGGAAGAGCTGCTCTTCCATCCCTCGCAGAAAACGCTCGAGGCGCCGAAGGCCGTGCGGTTCACGCAGGGCGACTCCGTCCTCAAGGCGCCGTCGGCGAAGTACGACCTCACGGAGCGCGTGGTGCGTTTCGCGGGCCCGGTCGAGGGAGAGAGCACCGGCACCGAGAGCGGCGGTCTCTCGAAGCTGACGGCCCGTTCGGGGCTCTACCGGCGCGACGACGGCGTGCTCGAGCTCGAATACCCCGACGGACAGTCACGCGGGGGCGACCGGCTGGCGGCCGACCACCTGGAGCTGAAGACGACCGGATCCGGAGGTCATCCGGAGTCGGCGCACGTCACCGGTAATGTGCGGGGCTTCCTGCCGCCGGAGGAGAAAGGGCCCGGCGGCGCGCCCGCGCCGCAGCGGCAATACTCCGGCGACGACGGCACCGTCGTCTTCGACACGACCGGAAAGACCAAGGCGATGACACTCGTCGGGACGCCGGCCGTGCTCTCGGAGCCGGAGCGCCGCCTCACTGCCCGCTCGATCGAGATCGCTTTTGCGGGCGGAAAGGCGTCGAGCGCGCGCGCCGAGGGAGACGTGCACATCGAGTCTCCGACCTCCGCCGCGCAGGCCCGGAGGGGAAGTCTGGTGTTCGACCGCGACGGCACCGCCCGCGACATGCATCTCGAGGGCGACGTGCGCATCGAGGCCGACGGCCGGCACGCCGAGGCGGCGCGCGCGGTCGAGACCGGACCGCAGGGACAGGGCACGTGGCGACTCACCGGCGACGCCTCCTCGGGCGCGCGCGTGGAGAGCGGAGGCTCGCGGCTTTCCGCCGACGCGATCCGGCTGGATCGCGCCGCGAACCACATTGCCGGGGAGGGACGCGCGCGGGCGGTGTTCACGCCCGACGCCCAGAGGAAGTCGCCGACCGTGACCTTCGTCGGCGACTCGAAGAAGCCGACCTACGGCAAGGCCGACACGATCGTGCTCGACGACGCGCAGAAGCTCGCGACGCTGACCGGGAGCGCTTCGCTCTGGCAGGAGAACTCCTCTCTCTTCGCCGACGAGATCCGGCTCTCCGACAACGACAAGACCGTCAACGCGGACGGCTCCGTGCGCGCCGTCCTGACTCCGGCGCGGGACAAGCCCACCAAGCCCGCCGAGAAGGACGCGAAGCCCGGCGAGAAGGACTCCTCCGTGATTACCGCAAAGAAGCTCCTGTATCGCGACTCGGATCGCAGCGCCCGCTTCGGCGGCGGGGTGGCGATGACCCGCGGAGGCTCGAGGACCTCGGGCGCCGAATCCACGGCCTGGCTCAACCCGGACGGGGCCGTGGAATCCGTCGAAATCTCGGGAGGCGTCCGCCTGACGGACCGCGCCACTGGCCGCTCCGGCGAGGCCGACAAGACGCTGGACTATCCGCGGCAAGGCAAGACGATCCTGTGGGGATCGCCGGCGCGCGTCACGGATGCGGGAGGCAATCGCGTGGCCGGCGCCATCTTGACGATCGTCGACCGCGGCGGTACCGTCGAGATCACCGCGCCCGAAGGCGGCAAGACGGAAACGATTCACCGGACACAAAAAGATTGAGCGACACGGAGTCGAGATCCGGAGACCGGCCGGTCCTCGCCGCCGAAGGCCTCGTCAAGACCTACGCGGGGCGGGCGGTCGTGCGCGACGTGTCGCTCAACGTGACCGCGGGCGAGATCGTGGGCCTGCTCGGCCCCAACGGCGCCGGCAAGACGACGACTTTCTCGATCGTCGTCGGCCTCGTCACGCCGGACGCCGGCGTCGTACGCCTCGGCGAGCAGGACGTGACGGAGCTGCCCATGTACCGGCGGGCGCGAGCCGGGATCTCGTATCTGCCGCAGGAGCCGTCGGTCTTTCGCAAGATGACGGTCGAGAACAATCTCCTCGCGATCCTCGAGACGCTCGCGCTCTCACCCGGACAGCGGGCTGAGCGCTGCGAGGCGCTGCTCGAAGAGTTCGGGCTGACCTCCCTGGCGCGAAACAAGGCGTACACGCTCTCGGGAGGGGAGCGCCGGCGCGTCGAGATCGCGCGCAGCCTCGTCCTTTCGCCGTATTTCCTGCTCTTAGACGAGCCCTTCGCTGGAATCGACCCCATCGCGGTGCTGGATATCCAGCAAATCGTTCGCAGGCTGGCGTCTTCCGGCATCGGCGTCCTCATCACGGACCACAATGTGCGGGAGACTTTGTCGATCGTCGACCGGGCTTATATAATTCACGGGGGAGAGATCCTTCGCTCGGGCACGCCTCTTGCACTGTCGAGCGACGCCGCCGTCCGGAAGATCTATCTCGGAGAGAGTTTTCGGCTTCACTGAGAGGTCCGGACGTTCGTATGGCCCTGGAACAAAAGCTCAACCTCAGACTCTCTCAGCGGCTGGTCATGACCCCGTCGCTGCAGCAGGCCATCAAACTGCTGCAGATGTCCCGCCTCGAGCTCCAGGAGGTCCTGAACCAGGAAGTCGTCGAGAATCCGGTCCTCGAGGAGCAGGAGGAGGCTGCCGAGACTCCCGAGGCCGCTCGGGAGACCGAAGAGGCCCCGCCCGCGGCCGACGCGACTCCCCCCGCCGAGAAGGAGAAGGACTCCTTCGAGGAGATCGACTTCTCGACCTACTTCGAGGACTATCTCGACTCCGCTTACAACCCGAGGCAGTACCAGGAGGAGCCCGAGGAGTTCTCCCTCGAGAACATCCTGACGCGGCCGGAAGGTCTTCCCGAGCACCTCTCCTGGCAACTCTCGATGTCCGAGGCGCCGCCGGCGGTGCGGGAGATCGCCGCGTACCTGATCGGCAACATCGACGAGGACGGCTACCTCCGGGTTTCGCGGGACGAGATCCGCTCCGCCGGCTACGAGAACGACGAGGACGTCGAGGCGGCGATCGCGCTCGTGCGCTCCTTCGACCCGGCGGGTGTCGCGGCCTTCGACCTTCCGGAGTGTCTGCTCCTGCAGCTGAAGACGCTCGGCATCGAGAACCCCCTGATCGAGGCGATCATCCGCGAGCACTGGCCGGCGTTCCTGAACAAGCAGTTCGCGCCGCTGGCCAAGACGCTCGGCGTCGGTCTGTCCGAGATCCAGGCCGCGTTCGAGATCATCAAGAACCTCGAACCCAAGCCGGGCCGCAAGTACTCGAGCGAGCGCACGATCTACGTCGAGCCCGACGTCTTCGTGCGCAAGATCGGGGACGACTACGTCATCCAGCTTTCCGAGGACGGCCTCCCCAAGCTGCGCATCTCGGCGGCCTACCGCAAGCTCTTGCGCGGCGGCAACGGCGCCATCGGGTCGGAGGCCGCGAACTACCTCAAGGAGAAGATGCGCTCGGCGGTGTGGCTGATCAAGAGCCTGGACCAGAGGCAGCGCACGATCTACAAGGTCGCCGACTCGATCGTGCGGCACCAGCGCGCGTTCCTGGATAACGGCATCGAGCACCTGCGCCCGCTCGTCCTGCGCGACGTCGCCAACGACATCGGCATGCACGAGTCCACCGTCTCGCGCGTCGTGTCCAACAAGTACATCCACACGCCCCGCGGGCTTTTTCCCATGAAGTACTTTTTCCACAGCGGGATCGACTCGTCCTCCGGCGACGACGTCTCGTCCCTCTCCATCAAGAACAAGATCGCCCGGATCGTGCAGGACGAAGACTCGCGCCGGCCCCACTCCGACGCCCGCATCATGCAGAAGCTCCGGGCTGAAGGGATCCAGATCGCCCGCCGTACCGTCGCCAAGTATCGCGAAGAGCTGCGCATCCCCTCTTCCTCTCAGCGCAAACAGAGCTTTTAGGAGGGACCCATGGCCGTGGAATGCACGGGTCGTAATGTCGAGGTGACCTCGTCCCTGAAGGAGCTCGCCGAGGAACGCACGCAGCGTCTGGAACGGCATCTGGGAGGGCCGGCGCAGGTCCGCGTCGTGCTCTCGCACGAGAAGCACCGATTCGGGGCCGAGGTTCTGGCGATCCATCGACGGCGGCGCTGGAAGGCACAGGAAGAGACGGGAGACCCGCGGGCGGCGGTCGCCGCGGCCTTCGAGAAGATCGACGCCCAGGCCAAGCGCGACACCGAGAAGCGCCGCGACAGGAAGCACCGCGGCTGGGCTCGGTTTCTTCCCAAGGGCTGGCGCAACCAGCCCCTCGCGGCCGCCGAGGGCCCGACCCGCACGAGTCCCCGCGTCATCCGGGCCCGCCCGCCGGCGGTCAAGCCGATGGGCGTGGACGAGGCGACCCTCGCCATAGAATCCGCGGGACAGGAAGTGCTCGTGTTTCGCGACGCGTCGAACGACCGCATCTCCGTCCTCTATCGGCGGCGGGACGGGGACCTCGGTCTGATCGTGCCCGAATGCTGATCGGAGGCGAGGCCACGGCGGCGGGGGAGGGCGCGGCCATGCCGCGCCTGGTCTTCTGGCACCTGCCGGGCAGCACGCGCGAGGAGGTCCTCGGCGCGCTGGCCCGCGGCGTCGCGGAGGCCGACGTCCCGGTCGATCCCGAGGAGCTCGCGGCGCGGCTTCTCGAACGCGAGCGCCAGAAGTGCACGGCGCACGGAGCCGGAATCGCGATTCCGCACTGCCGGCTGGACCGCCTCGACGACGTCGTCATCGCGGCCGCGACGACCGCGCAGCCGGTGGACTTCGGGTCTTCCGACGGAGTGCCGATCGAGGTGATCTTCCTCGTGGCCGGCCCCAGCCGTTCCCCGGCCCTGATCCTCCAGGCTCTCGCCCGGGTCTCGCGGCTCCTCCGGACTCCCGGCGTGACCGACCGGCTCCGCAAGGCCGGATCGGCCGAGGAGCTTTCGGAGATTCTCAAAGAGACGGAGACACAGCGCGCCGCGGGTGTCGCATGACGGCTCAGGGCTCGTCGCCGCGCACCGCGGGACTGACCGCGGACATCCTCCGCTCGCCGGAGCTCGAGGACCTCGAGCTGCGTGTGGTCGCCGGCGAGTCGGGTTTCACGCGACCAATCTCCTGGGGCCGGATCCAGCGGCCGGGCCTCGCCCTGGCGGGGTTCCTGCCGTACATCAAGCCAGGACGCATCCAGATCCTGGGGGAGAGCGAGCTCAACTACCTCGACACGATGCCCGACGAGGTCCGCCGCGAGCGGATCGCCTCGATCTGTGCGCTTCCCGTGGCGGCGTTCGTGATCACCAAGGGACAGCGCCCTCCCGAGGACATCGCGCGCGAGTGCCGCCTGCGAAAGATCCCGTTGCTCGTCTCGGATCGCACGACCTCGGTCGTGATCCAGTCGATCACCCGCGTGCTCGAGGATTCGCTGGCGCCCTCGACCACGCTCCACGGCGTCCTGGTCGACGTCTACGGAATGGGCGTCCTCCTGCTCGGCGAGTCGGGGATCGGCAAGAGCGAGTGCGCCCTGGACCTCGTCCACCGCGGTCACCGGCTGGTCGCCGACGATGCCGTCGAGATCCGGCGTTATCCCAGCGGCGCGCTCGTGGGACGGGCCGCCGAGATGATCCGGTACCACATGGAGCTGCGGGGCATCGGGATCATCAACATAAAACACCTCTTCGGCGTCTCGGCGGTGCGAGCGTCGAAGTCGATCGAGCTCGTCATCGAGCTCCAGCGCTGGGATCCGACCAAGAAGTACGACCGGCTGGGCCTCGACGGCGAGACGTACACGATCCTGGAGCGAGAGCGGCCGCTGCTGCGGTTGCCGGTGGCTTCGGGCCGGAACCTCGCGCTCTTGATCGAGATCGCCGCCCGCAACGAGCTCCTGAAGACCCAGGGTTACGACGCCGCCAAGGAATTCGCGCGACGCGTCGACGAGGAGATCGCCAAGAACGCGGCCGCGGAAGGCGGGCGGCGGTAGTCTCATGAGCAGCCAGCCGGTATCGCGGCCGGCGCCGAGCGTTCCGGAGAGCCTCGTCGTCGTGACGGGCCTGTCGGGCTCCGGCAAGAGCTACGTCAACAAGTGTCTGGAAGACATGGGGTATTTCTGCGTCGACAATCTGCCGCTCGAGCTGCTCGAGCCGCTGATCGACCAGGTCTCGGGCAAGCCCCGCGTGGGGATCATCCTGGATGTGCGCAACCCCGACTTCGCGTCACGCTTCCCGGCCATCCTCGCGCGGCTGCGACAGCGCGTGCCGGGAACGCGGCTGGTCTTCCTCGACGCTTCGGAGGAGTCGCTGATCCGTCGCTTCTCGGAGACGCGGCGTCCCCATCCTTTGGCCGGACGCGTATCGCTCCTGGAAGCGCTGCGCCGCGAGCGGGAGCTGCTGGGAGAGGTCCGCGCCGTCGCGGACGTCGTCATCGACACTTCCTCGATGACGGTGCACGAGCTGCGCTCGCTGATGCAGAAGACCTTCGTGGGAGATCCCGAGACGGCCGGCATGGTCATCTCGGCGACGTCCTTCGGCTACAAGTTCGGCATCCCGCACGACGTGGACCTGCTCTTCGATGTCCGCTTCCTGGCCAACCCGCACTTCGTTCCGGAGCTGAAAGGCAAAACCGGAATGGACCCGGCGGTCGCGGCCTACATCGAGAAGGACCCCGAGACGCGGGCGTTCATGGATCGCTTGATCGGGTTCCTGGACTATCTGATTCCCCGGTTCGAGGCCGAGAGCAAGAGTTATCTTTCGATCGGGATCGGGTGCACCGGCGGAAAACACCGCTCCGTCTACATCGCCGAGCAACTCGCGGGGATCCTCAAGGAACGGGGCTTCCCGGTTCGCGTGTCACACCGGGACGCCACCCGCGAATGAGATAATGGACGCCTCGGATGATTGGAATTCTGCTGGTGACCCACGGCAGGCTCGCGGAAGAGCTGCGCGCGGCCGCGCTGACCATCCAGCCGGGCATCGAGCGGATCGTGGCCGTGGCCCTGGAGTGGAGCGAAACGGGTGAGGACGCGCGGGAGAAGATCCGACGCGGCCTCGCCCAGGCCGACGAGGGCGACGGCGCCGTCATCCTCACCGACATGTTCGGCGGCACCCCGACCAACCTCACCCTGCCGTTTCTCCGGAAGGACCGCGTGGAGATCGTGACCGGCGTCAACCTGCCGATGGTCCTGAAGGCCGCGTCGCTCCAGAAGAGCGGGCGGCCCGTGACCGAAGTCGCCCACGTCGCCAAGGACCGCGGCCAGCGCTCGATCTACGTGGCCTCCGACCTGCTCGCCGAGGAAGTCGCACCTGAGGTCGTGTCGGAGAACCAGGACTCGTGATCGAGCGCGAGCTCGCCATTCGCAACCGCCTCGGTCTCCACGCCCGCGCGGCGGCCAAGTTCGTCCAGACGGCCAGTCGGTTCAAGTCGGAGGTCAAGATCCGGAAGAACGGCGAGGAAGTCGACGGCAAGAGCATCCTCGGCATCCTCCTCCTCGCGGCGTCGCAGGGAACGCGAATCACCCTGGCCGTTTCCGGCGAGGACGAGAAGGCCGCGTTCGCCGCGGTCGAGGACCTGATCGCCCGCAGCTTCGACGAGGAAGAGTAGAAGGCGACCGGGGCGCATCCACTTACCCATGCTACAGGGCCTCTCGGTTTCGCCGGGCGTCGCCGTCGGGCGCGCCGTCATTATCCGCTTCGGCGGGCTGCCGGCGTTTCGCCGGGCCGTCGATCCGGACGAGGTCGACCGCGAGGAGAGGCGGCTGCGCCGGGCCGCGGCGAAGGCCGCGGAGGAATTCGCCCGCCACTCGCGCGAGGCCAAAGGCGACATCGGATCCGAGCTCGCCGCGATCCTCGAGGCCCATGGCTTGATCGCCGAGGACGAGACCTATCTCGGGGCGATCGCCGCCCGCATTCACCGCGACCGGGTCAACGCCGAATGGGCGCTGGCCGAGGTGACGGGGGAGCTCGGCGAGCGCCTCGCGGCCGCCGACTCGACGGCGATGCGCGAGCGCGAGGCCGACCTGACCGACGTGGCGCGGGAGATCGCCGCGCAGCTGTCGGGCGGGGAGGGACCCGTGGCCGTCGAGCTGCCCCGGGGATCGATCCTGGTGGCCGACGAGCTCTCGCCGGTGGCTGCGGCGCGGCTGGATCCGCGGCGCGTTTTGGGACTGGCCCTGGAGCGCGGAGGGCCGACGTCGCACGCCTCGATCATCGCAAGGTCCTTCGGCCTGCCGGCGGTCGTGGGCATCCCGGGCCTCTGCGACCTGGTGTCCCCCGAGAGGCCCATCGTCGTCGACGGCGACCGCGGCGTGGTCGAGGCAAATCCGTCCAAGGAGCGCCTGCGCCAGAGCCTCGAGCGCGTCCGCGAGGACCGCGAGAAGAGCCGCCGGCTGCGGGGAAAGACCGCGCGCGCCGCGACGACGGCGGACGGCCTCCGGATCGCCGTGCGAGCGAACCTGGAGCTGCCGGAGGAGATTCCGGCGCTCGAGCGCTTTCACGCCGAGGGCGTCGGCCTCTTTCGCTCCGAGTTCCTCTATCTGCGGGCGCTGCCGCGCTCGCCGGGAGTCGAGGAGCAGCGAAAGGCCTACGAGACTCTTCTCGCCGCCGCGGCGCCCCATCCGGTCGTGGTCCGGACGTACGACCTCGGCGGAGAGAAGGGGATCGGTCCGGCCCCCGGCGAGAATCCCGCGCTGGGCCTTCGGGGCCTTCGCTATTGCCTGGCGCACCCTGAGCTCTTCGAGGAGCAGCTGACCGCGCTGTGCCTGGCTTCGCGCCGTGGAGACCTGCGCGTGCTCCTGCCGATGGTGACCTCGCTGTCGGAGCTGAAGGCCGCCCGCGCGGCGTGCCGCGCCGTCGCATCCAAGGTCGGCGTGGCGATGCCCCCCCTCGGTGTGATGATCGAGGTGCCGTCCGCGGCGCTCCTCGCCGAGAGGCTGGCCGAAGAGGCCGATTTCTTCTCGATCGGAACCAACGACCTCGCGCAGTATGGTCTGGCGGTGGACCGCGCGAACCCCGACGTCTCCGCGCTGTATCGGCCGCTCCATCCCGCGGTGCTGCGGATGGTGCGGATGGTGGTGGACGCGGGACGCGCGATGGGGAAGCCCGTCGCCGTCTGCGGAGAGCTGGCCGGAGATCCCATCGGAGCCGCGGTGCTCGTGGGTCTCGGAATCACCGACCTTTCCGTCACTCCGGTCGCGATCCCCGCAGTCAAGGAGCATCTCTCCCGAATCGATGCGGGCCGCGCGCGCGAGCTCGCCGAGCGGGCGCTCGAAGCGTCCGATCCCCAGGAAGTCGAGTGTCTGTTTGGAGGATCCGAATGAGAGTCGTGCCGAAGCCCTGGGGACGCGAAGAGATCTTTGCCGAAAACGAACGCTACGCCGGAAAACTGCTGCATCTCTCGGCGGGGCACAGTCTCTCGCTGCAGTACCATGAAAGAAAGGACGAGACGCTCTACGTTCTCGAAGGAGAGGTGGTGCTGCTGGTGGAGGAAGACGGGCAGATGCGGGAACGGCGGCTCCAGCCGGGCGAGTCGTACCGGATCCGCCCGCGGGTGAAGCACCGCATGCGGGCCGACCGCCCCTGCGTCCTCGTCGAGGTCTCCTCGCCCGAGCTCGACGACGTGGTGCGCCTGGAGGACCTCTACGGAAGGGAAGGCACGACGGCGCCATGAGAAAGCGGTCCCAGGTTCCAGGTCTCAGGTCCCACGTCGCCGCAATCTGGGGACTTGCGGCGGGAATTGCATTCGGGGCCACGACTCCGACGCCCACGCCCCGGCCCAAGCTCTCCGGCGGCTTCGGGCGTCCGCGCGCCACGCCGGCGCCCACGCCCGAAGGAGGCGCGAGCATCTCGGACCCTGTGCGCGCCGCGCAGACCACGAGCGCCCAGAAGACCGAGAAGAGCACGCTGACGATCGACAACCGCTCGCTCGTCACCAACCCCGACAAGGGCCGGGTCTCGACTTCCCGCATCGCTCTCGCACCCACCCCTCACGCGCACGCCGCCGGCGCGGCTCCCACACCAGCGCCCGCGGCCGACGGCTCGCTGACCGGCGGCACAGAGGCCGAGTGGCGCGAGACCGCCCGCCGGGCCCGCAAGCGCGTCGAGGACGACAAGCTCCACGTCGAGGAGCTCACCGCCGCGGCCAGGAAGCTCGAGAACGACTTCTACGCCTGGGACGACGGACAGTATCGGGACCGGGTCATCAAGCCGTCCTGGGATCGGACGCGGGCCGAGCTCGACCAGGCCCGGCTCGAGCTCTCCGAAGCGGAGAGGGATCTGGCCGACCTGCCGGAGAAGGCCCGGAAGGCGGGGGCGTATCCTGGATGGATCCGCGAATGAGCGACACCGCACTCCCGACGATGCCGGCCCACGGCCGCCGCCCCGAGACCTTCCGCGTCCAGACCTGGGGCTGCCAGATGAACGTTCTCGACGGCGAGCGCATGGCGGGCCAGCTCGAAGCCCTCGGCCTCTCCCGCTCTGCCGGCGACGATGTGCCGAGCGTGGTCCTGCTCAACACCTGCGCCGTCCGCCAGAAGGCCGAGGCCAAGGTTTTCAGCGAGCTCGGCGTCTTGGCGCGGCGAAAACAGGAGGACCCGAACCTGGTCGTGGGTGTGACGGGCTGCGTCGCGCAGGTCTCGGGCGAGGAAATCCTGGAGCGCGCACCGTGGGTAGACTTCGTGGCCGGCACCGGCCAGGTCGAGTCGATCGGCGACCTCGTCTTCGCCGCCCGGAGGGATCGGCGGCAGGCCCTCTCCCTGGAGCTTCCGGAGGAGGATCCCGCCTACCAGTTCCGCCAGATCTCCCGCGAGTCGGTGTTCCAGGCCTACGTCACGGTCATCGAGGGCTGCGAGCAGTACTGCACCTTCTGCATCGTTCCATTCACCCGGGGAAAGGAGCGGAGCCGGAGCGCCTCCGAAGTGGTCGAGGAAGTCCGGCACCTGACAGGCCGCGGCTTCACGGAGGTCACGCTACTCGGCCAGACCGTGAACGCGTACCGGGATTCGGCCGAAGGCTTCGGTCTGGGCGAGCTCCTGCGCCGCGTTAGCCGGGTGGAGGGTCTCCGGCGCCTGCGGTTCCTGACGTCACACCCGCGCTTCGTGGATGCGGACCTGGTGGCTGCCATCGCGGAGGTCCCGGTGGTCGCGCCCTACCTCCATCTGCCGGCCCAGGCGGGCTCGGATCGGATCCTGTCCCGGATGAAACGCCGCTACACCTCAGGAGAGTACAGGGACCTGGTGGCCGGTATCCGCAAACGCGTCCCGGGAATCGCCATCTCCTCCGACTTCATCGTCGGGTTCCCTGGCGAGACCGACGCCGACTTCGAGGCCACGCTCGATCTGGTCAACGAGGTCCGTTTCGACAGTCTCTTCGGGTTCCGTTACTCGCCCCGTCCGGGGACTGCCGCGGCCCGGTGGGGCAGTCAGACCGCCGTGCCCGAGTCGGTTTCGGCGGAGCGGCTGAACCGCCTGCTGGATCTGCAGACCGGGATTCAGAGGGCGATCAACGAGTCGCTCGTCGGCCGGGAATTCGAAGTGCTCATCGAGGGAACCAACAAGAAGGGGCAGGCCACGGGCCGGACCCCGTGCAATCGGATCGTCCATTTCGAGGAAGGGGCGGCGACGCCGGCGGCGGGGGAGTACGTCCGCGCGCGGGTCCTCCGCGGCCTTCCCAACTCGTTGTCCGGGAGGCTCGCCGCATAGGCGAAGGAGGCGACCCATGGTCCGAATGGAAATCAAAGGCCTCCTGATGGACCCGGTCTCCAACATGCCGGTCGTGATCCTGCGCGACACCGAGAAGGGGCACTTCCTGCCGATCTGGGTCGGGATTTTCGAGGCCAACGCCATCGCCCTGGAGATGGAGAAGGTTTCGACGCCGCGTCCGATGACCCACGACCTCCTGAAGAACCTTCTCTCCGAGCTCGACGCCCACGTGGACCGCATCGTCATCAACGACCTGCGCGACAACACGTTTTTCGCCCGGATCCACTTGACGCGCGGAGACTCGACGCTGTCCGTCGACAGCCGGCCCAGCGACGCGATCGCGCTGGCTCTGCGCTCGCAGGCCGGGATCTTCGTCGAGGAAGAAGTGCTGGAGAAAAGCCGGAACCTGCGCGCCGAGGGCAGCGAGCAGGATCCCGATCGCCTGAAGAAGTGGCTCGAAGAGGCGAGCCCCGACGAGCTCGGGAAATACAGAATGTAGAGCCGGCATCCCGAGCGATCGCGAGCCGACCACCGAAGGAAAAACCCCCAGCAGTAGACAACGCTGACCGAAGGTCGGCGGTATCGATCCCGAAGTCGGCAGGCTCTGAGTCTGAGCGGATCGAGTTCGGGATCCCTCGTCGCTTCGCTCCTCGGGATGACGGCTACATCGTCTCGCCCGGTCTAGGAGCCCCTCAACGCTTTCCGAAAATTGCGGAGCGCTCTCGACGCTCCTCCGACCTATACTGCGATTCGGTGATCATCTCCATCACGAACCAAAAAGGCGGAGTCGGAAAGACCACCACCGCCATCAATCTCGCCGCCGCCCTGGCCCAGAAGGGCATGAAGACCCTCCTGATCGATCTGGATCCCCAGGCCAACAGCACCATGTCGTATCTGGACCGCCGCTCGGTGGAGAAGTCCATGTTCGACGTGCTGACGGACCCCGAGGTCATGCTGGCCGACGTCATCCGGCCCTCCGGCGTTCCGAGCCTCGACATCGCCCCGGCGAGGATCTCTCTGGCAAAGATCGAGTCGAAGCTCCTCGGAGAGATCGACGGGCACTTCCGTCTCCGCGACAAGATCGACGGCGTCCAGCGCTCCTACGACGCCGTCCTGATCGACACGCCGCCGACCCTGGGAATGATCACGGTCAACGCCATGGTGGCGTCGAGCCACATCCTGATCCCGATCCAGTCCTCGTACTTCGCCCTGGAGGGGACCGACGACCTGCTGGAGACGATCGACAAGATCAAGGCGCGGCCCAACCCCAACCTCCGGATCCTCGGGGTCGTCATCACCCTCCACGACCGGCGGACGGTCCTGGGCAAGGATGTCTACCGCCAGATCGCCGGGGTCTTCGGCGCCAAGGTCTTCAAGACCACGATCTCCAAGAGCGTCCGACTAGAGGAGAGCCCCGCCCACCAGGAGTCGATCTTCACGTTCGCTCCGCGCTCGAGCGGCGCGGCCGAGTACTACTCCCTTTCCGAGGAGGTCCTTTCCCGTGTCTAAGCGCAGAGGCCTGCCGATGGAATCCCACATGCGCCATGACTCCCACTTCGTGGAGTCACTCTCGGAGCGTTTCGGTCCGTCGCTCGGGCGGCAGATCGCGATCGACGAGATCGAGACCAATCCCGACCAGCCGCGCCGGAGCGTCGGCGATCTCGAGGAGCTCCGAATGTCGATCGAGTCCAAGGGCGTGCTCGAGCCGATCCTGGTCCGGCCGATGCCGTCGGGGCGCTTCCGGATCATCGCGGGGGAGAGACGATTCCGCGCCGCCATGGAGGCTGGCCTCGCCGAGGTGCCCTGCATCGAGCTCGACGTCCCGGACAACGAGGTCATGGAGATCGCGCTGGTCGAGAACCTCCATCGTCGCGACCTCCATCCGTTCGAGGAGGCTGCCGGCTACGCGTCGCTCGCCGAGCGGCACGGGTACACGCAGCAGAAGATCGCGTCGACCGTCGGCAAGTCGCGCGTGTCGGTGACCGAGGCGATGTCTCTGCTCGACATCCCCGAGGACCTTCGCGAGAAATGTCGGCGCGCCGACATCGACGCGCGATCGGTGCTGCTGGAGATCGCGAAGCTCGGCGACCGGCGCAAGATGGAAGCGGCGATCGAGCTCGTGCGCTCCGGCTCCACGCGCGACGACATCCGCGACCAGAAGAAGGGCGCCACTCCCGGAAAGGGAAAGGCGAAGGAGTTCCACTTCGTCTATCGTCCGAAGGACGGACCGTTCAAGCTCGACATCGCATTCGCGAAGTCGCGCGTCAACCGCGAGGAGCTGATCGACGCGCTGCGCCATATCGTCAAGCAGCTGGAATCGGGCGAGCTGTCTCTCAAGCGCAAGTAGGTCGGGCGGGTCCGACCCGATGATCGATCTGTCCGCGCCAGATCCCGGATTCGCGGAGCGCGTAAGGAAGAGCTTCGCCGCCCAGGCTCTCGGAGGCGAAGGGCCTGGAACCCGTAACGTCCGATAAGATATATTATGTAAAGTCGGCGATGAGGGGTGGCGGCGGAACGAGTCGCCGCGAACCCGGCCGACTTTACAGAACATCCGCGCCTCATCAAGCTCCCCCGTCCCGCTCAGTCCCGTAACATGGAGCCGTGCGGCTCATCTCACGCTCCGTCGTTCGCGAGATCTGGCCGCCGTTTCTCCTGGGCTTCGCCGCTTACACGTTCGTCCTCCTGATCCGCACGATCCTGCTGCTGGCCGACTTCGCCGTCCGTCGGAGCGCTCCGGCCAAGGAGGTCGCCTGGCTGGTCCTCCTGTCTCTGCCGTGGATCGTGGTCCTGACGCTGCCGATGGCGTTCCTTCTGGGCGTCCTCATCGGCCTGGGCCGCCTGGCCGCAGATTCCGAGCTGACCGCGATGTCGGCCTGCGGCGTCGGGACCGCCTCGCTCTACCGCCCGGTCCTGGCGACCGCCGCCGCGGCGGCGGCTCTGGTCCTTTTCATCTACACGGTCGTCCTGCCGCCCGCCAATGCCTTGCTGCAATCTTCGATGGCGCGCGTCGCGGCGACCTCAATCGTCAATGTGGTCTCCCCGCGGACCTTTCGAGAGCCTCGGCCCGGCATCACGTTCTTCTTCGACCGGGTCGCTCCGAACGGCCGCAATTTCGAAGGCGTTTTTCTCAAGCTCGGCGACGAGACCGAGGCCCCCAATCGCGTCATCGTGGCCAAGAGCGGCGGATTAACCCTGGAGGACGACCGGCTCTGGCTCGACCTCGTGGAATCGACCGTCCACGAGCGGGACCCGGGAGACCCGGCGCGCTACCGGGTCAGCCGCAACGCCACCCAGAGACTGCTTCTGGCCGGCGAGATCTCCACCGGCGGCCGGGTCCAGATCGAGCGGGGACTTCGCTCCCAGTCGCTGTCGCAGCTCATCCGCAGCGCGCGGAAGCTGTCGGCGACGGACCCCGACCGCCGTCTCGCGTGGGTCGAGATCCACAAAAAGTTCGCGATTCCCGCGGCGTGCCTGGCCTTTGCACTGGTGGGCATTCCGCTGGCGAGGCGCCTGCGCCGGGGAGGCCGCGGCGGAAGCTTCGCTCTCTCCCTCGCCGTCCTGATCGGCTACTACATCCTCCTGACGAGTGGCGAGACCTGGGCGACGGAGGGAAGAGTCTCCCCCGCCGTGGCGGTCTGGCTCCCCAACATCCTCCTGCTCGTCCTCGGGCTCGCGGCCCACTTCTGGAAGGCCGAGGGGCGGGGTAAGCCGCCGGCGGGCCCACCGAGACCCGAGACGCCGCAGGCCGCGCGCGCGGGAGAGCGCCGTCTCTGGGCCGCGATCCCGCTCTGGAGCCGATTCCGGCTGCTTAGCCACGTCGACCGTTACGTGCTTGCGCGGTTCCTGACGGCGCTCTTCTTCGTCTTCGCGTCGGCGATCCTTCTGTCGCTGGTCGTGGACTACGCCGACAAGCTCGACGAGGTCGCGCGGCACAACCCGCCGACCGAGGCGATCATCGGGTTCTACCGCTACTTCCTGCTGTCGGTCGCGATCCAGATTGCGCCCTTCGCGATCCTGCTGGCCACGCTGGCGGGGCTCGGCGTCTTCTCCAAGAACAACGAAGACACGGCGTTTCGGGCTTCCGGCGTCTCGCTCTACCGACTCGTCCTACCGGTCTTCGGCGCCGCGGCACTTGCTTCCCTCTTGTCTTTCGCCGTCGGCGAGTACGTGCTCCCGTTCGCCGAGCAGAGGCAGGCCCGCTTCCGCAACGCCATCTACGGCCACCCCGCCGACTACGGCGTGCACACGGCCGCCGACCGCAACTGGTACCTGGCTCACGACGGCAAGATCTGGTTCCGAGAAGACAGCGATCCCAAACGCGACGCTCTCCTCGCCGTTTCGGTCTTCGAGCTCGAAGGCGGCGACCGGCTGAAGGGTCGGACCGACGCCCGGGAGGCGGTCTGGGACGGGAAGGCTTGGGCCATGGCCGACGGCGCGTCGCGGACTTTCTCAGAAAACGGCGAGACGTCCGACTATGCGACCTTTCGCCAGAAGCTCGTCGAGGGCGACCCGCCGCGATCCGTCACCGCCGAAAAGCGCCGGCCCGAGGAGATGCGCTTCCGGGAGCTCGAGCGCCTGACCCGGCACCTGCGCTCCAGCGGCTACGCCACGATGGGTCTGGAGACGGCTCTCCAGGCCAAGCTCGCCCAGCCGGCGCTTCTCCCCATCATGGCCTTGCTGGCGGCGCCGTTTGCATTTCGGGTCGGCCGCCGGGGGACGCTCGCGGGAATCGGGGTGGGCATCGGGCTGGGGATCCTCGCTCTGGTCGCGTCGGCTTTCCTGATGAAGCTCGGCGAGGTGGGATCTCTCCCCCCTGCCCTCGCCGCGTGGTCGCCGAACGTCTTCTTCGGACTGGCTGCGGCCTACTTCCTGGTCCGCCTGCGCACGTGAGGAGCTTTTCTAAAACGCCTGTCCGCTCGAGAAGGAGACCAGCCAGCCGCGCCGTCCCTGCGGATCCGGGTCGAACGCGTAGGCGAAGTCGAGGCGCAGAACCGTGTTGCGCGCGGCGCGCGCGATCCCGACGCGCAGGCCCGCGCCGGCGTCGGTCTTGAAGGCCGCGACGTTCAGAGGTGTGCCCGGCGGCACGGCCGTCCCGGTGTCCACGAACACGGCCGCGCCCAGCGTGAAGAGCTGCAGAACTTCGAAGCCGCCGAAGACGCGGTGCTCGACGTTCAGGATGAAGCGGCGGTCCCCCTCGAAGGCGTAGAGGCGATAGCCGCGCAGCCCGTGGTCGCCGTCTGCGAAGAACTGGACGTCCCCGTCGAGGTTCCACCCCTTCTGGAACACGGCCCGGGCCACGGTCGTCTGCGCGAGCCCCGACCGCCATGGGATTACGACCGATCCCGTGGTCGTCAGGATCGCGTTCTGGAGGCCTCCGTCGACGCGCGTCTCGAAGGCCGCCGACACCTTCGCGAAAGCCGCACCCGGAAGACGCCAGCCCTGTTCTAGGGCTCCGGCCACCGCTGCAGTCGTCGCCGGAACGCCGAACGCCTTGGGCGAGAGCCCGACGGACACCGCGACTCTGCGGCCGAGGTTGAAGTCCTCCACCCGCAGGTCGCGGTTGACGAACGGGAGTGAGAGATAGTCGTTGGAGATGCTCTCGAACCCGACGTACACGTATCGGAATTCGCGGTTTTCCGGAAGCCCGGCGTCGGGAGCGCCGGCGACGGGTGCGAAGAGGTCCTTGACGAACCGGACGCCGGCCGAGAGGCGCTGCGCGCTGGATGAAGAGGAGGAAATCGACGTGCCTGCCGAGAGGTTCGCGATCTCCTGGTGGTGCGCGAACTCCGAGACGATCTCGCCGTCGGTGTACATCCTCTGTTCCAGCCGATGGTCGTCCCAAAGTGCCTCCGCAGCCAGCCGGTCGAGGACGGAGGTGAACGGTTTGAACACCCGCACGCGGCGCTGCCCGCCGTCGGAGTTGTCGGCGTAGAGCAGCGACGCCGACCAGTAGGAGCCGAACAGGGCGGGATCGCGGAATTCGATGCGCCGGTCGGTGCGCTCGAAGCCGTCGACGTAGGAAAGGGCGAGCTGCTTTCCCCGACCCAGGAGGTTGCCCTCGACCAGACCCACGCCCCAGCGCGTCTCTCCCCCGGCGGAGCCGGCCGACAGCGCGATCTCCGTAGTCCAGGCGTCCTGCGTGACGACCTCCACGTCCACCACGCCGTCGTGGGGCTTGCCCGCCTTGACTTGCGCGGACTTGAGAAAGTCGAGCTGACGCAGGTTCCGCTCGGTCTGGGCCAGAACGGTCGGGTCGTAGGAGTCGCCCTCCTCGAACAGAAGAAACTTCCGAATCGTGTCCGGCCGCGTTCCGACGTGGAGCGCGTTGGCGGTGCGGTAGACCCATCCGCGTTCCGCCTCCTCGGGAGCAAACACGTCGAGGCTCGTGACGGTGATCCGCCCGATCCGTAGGGGTTCTTCCTCCGCCAGGACGGCCGCAGCGAGCAGAAAACCGGCGAAGATGAGGGCCGGAGCACGGCCGGTCATGTCCCGGAGTCTACGTCTCTTTGTTCTCTTGGAGTGTCCGGCGGCCTCAGTCGTTGTCCGTGATGATGAGCACAGCCCTGCGTCCCTGCCCGAGGGTGGCGCCTCCGGTTGGATTCGAAAGCGTCAGGTTGAGACTCTCCACCCCTTCCGGGACCGTGTCGTTGACGATCGGCACGGTAAAGGTCTTGCTCGTCTGCCCCTGTGCGAAGCTCAGGGTGCCGGACTTGGCCGTGTAGTCCGAGCCCGACGTCGCCGTGTTGTCGCTGGTCGCAAAGCTGACGTCGACGGCGCCGTCCGTGCCGCCTGTCCGTGTCACGGTGATCGTTGCGGTTGGAGCGCCCTCGCCGGCCGAGAAGGTCGCGCTCTTGAATTGCAGCGCGCCGTTCGTGTCGTTGTCGGTGATGAACAGAACGGCCGTCCGCTGCGCGGCAAGCGTTCCGCCGCCGGTGGGATTGCTCAGCGTCAGATTGACGGTTTCCTTGCTCTCGACGATCGTGTCGGCCAGGATCGGGACGCTGACCGTCTTGGAGCCTTCGCCTACCGCAAAGTTGACGACCGCCGTCACGGCCGTGTAGTCGCTCCCGGCCACGGCGGTGCCGTCGCTGGTCGTGAAGGTCACCGACTGCGCCGCGGTGGTCGCGGTGCGCGAGATCGTGATGGCCTTCGAACCGCTCTCGGCGGTCACGAAATTGGTAGCGCCGAACTTGAATCCCGAGGCCGGCACGTCGTTGTCGACGATGGTCAGCGTGGCGACACCGGAGGTCCCCACCCTGGCTCCGCCGGTCGGATTGCTCAGGATCAGGTAGCCGGTTTCGTTCCCTTCGGCCGCCGTGTCGTTCGTCACGCTCACCGTGAAGGATTGGCTCGTCACTCCCGGACCAAAAGTCAGAACGCCGCCCGCGGCGCTGAAATCCACGCCCAGCGTCGCGGTGTTGGAGGCCGCGCTCCAGTTCACGCTCACCGTGCCGGTGCTGTCGCCGGTCCGCGACACGGTGATCGACTTCGTGGCGGTGGCTTCGCCCACGCTGTAGTCGGAAGCGCTGAAATTCAGGGTCGGCGGCGTGTAGACATCGTCGTCCAGGATCGTCAGAACGGCGCTGTTGTTCGGGCCGATCAGGGCGCCGACCGGTGAGCTCAACGTCAGATTGAAGGCCTCGTTACCCTCGGGGGCCGTATCGTTCGTGATCGGAATGTTGATGGTTTTCGACGGCTCGCCCGCGGCAAAGACGAGCGTGCCCGAGGTCGCTGTGTAGTCGGATCCGGCGAGGGCCGTGTTGTCTCCGGTCGCATAGTTGACGGAAATGGGACCGGTGCCCAGGCGCGTGACGGCCACCGAGAAGCTTCCACCACTTTCGGAGACCGAATACGCCGTCGCGCTGAGTTGCACGGTGTCGGTCACCGTCGTGGTCTGGGTTGCCGAGTTGTTGGCCGTGTTGGGGTCCGTTTCGTTGGCGGTCACGCTGGCGGTGTTGGTCAGAGTCGTTGGAGCCAGCGGCTTGACGACGATGGAGGCCGTCGCGGAAGAACCGGCGCCGAGACTGAGGATCTGGCACGTGACGGTGTTGGAGAACTTGCTGCAAGTGCCCCCGGGCGTCGTCGACGAGACGTAGGTGATGTTTCCCGGCAACAAGTCGGACACCGTTATGCCCGTGGCTTGCGTGGCGGCGTTGTTGGTCACCTGGATGGTGTAGGTCAGTGTTCCGTTCACCGCTACGGGATCGGGGGCATCCGTGCCGGCGATCGAGAGGTCGATGGCCGTCGGCGGCGGTATCGAGACGTTGGCGACGGCGAAGAATTCGCCGCGCGGCTGTTGTACGTAGATCTCGTTACCCCCGTTCCAGTCGTATCGCCAGGTCCCGACGTCGCCGGAGATGGTCCACCAGTCGCCGATCATGTACACGTGACCGAGCCCGTCGGTCATCATTCCCGGAATGCGCCACGCCTTTCGCCCGTCCGGGTCGACCATCAGCCCGTGGTCGGTGATGGGATAGCCGGCGGTCTCATCCAGCGAGACGCTCAGCAGATGAAAGTTCTGCGGGGCGTCCTGGTTGCCAAATCCGCGATTCTCGCGCTGGTAATAGAAGACGCGGTTGCCGCCCAGCGCGATCCCGCCGAGATAGTTATAGCCAATGTGTTTGATGGCGGTAAACGCGGACGCCATGGGCTGAGTCGAGTCGAACTTGTAGAGCATGCCGCCCGAAGTCCACATGGTGAGAAGGGCGTGGTCACCGTCGAGCGGCTGCATCCAGTTGATGTGGCGACTCGATTGAAGAGTCGGATCGGTCTCGAGCTGGTTTGTGTCCCAGCGGACCAACGGCGGCAGCGCGTTGGGGTGTACCTCGATGACGCCGGTGTCGCCGTGAATCTGCTGCAAGTCGCCGCCCTGGTTCTTGATGGAGAACCAGACATCCCCGCGCTGATCGACGAATGTCCAGTAGGACGCGAAATCGTAGCCGCCGCCGCCGTTGCTCGGAGCACCGACCTGCCCCAGGTTGGTCTTGTCTCCGGTCACGGTGTCGATGCGATAGATGTAAGAAGCCTGGCCGGCGGTCTGCCCGGTGAGGAACACGTAGAGGTAGTTGCGCGCGGCATCGACGCCGACCGCTGAATAGGCCGTGTAACCCGGGAGGATGACGCCGTAGTCGCGCCAGTTGCCGGTCGCGAGCTCGTAGCCCAGCGCGTGCGATCCGGTCCAGGTGGCCCAGGCGCCGGGCTTCTCCGCCGCGAAATGGGTGGCCATGTAGAGCCAGCCGTTGGCCTCGACGATGTCGCTGTGGATCTTGCCCTGGGGATTCGTCTGAACGTCCTCGCCGCAGATGTCCGTAATCTCGTGAACCAGCTCGGTCACCAGGCCGGTCGTCGTGTCGTACTTGAAGAACGAAGCGCCGTGATGCGCGGAGTGCGAGGAGCTCGCGAAGTACACGTTGCCGTCGGATGCGAGGCGAATCCCCTCCCACTGGCCGTCGAGCTCGCGCTTGTAATCGTTGAGCGGGAAGGTCTGCACCAACTGGTCGGGTGTGGGGTCGCCCAAGGAGGCGGACACGAGGATGAGTGCGGAGGCGATGCCGAACGCTCCGATCATGGACCGGGAGACCGAGCCGTGCGCCCTGGTCATGAGGAGTAGGTCCCTCCCACGCGTCAGTGATCGTCATCATCACATCTTGTGATGATTCGTCGCAACTGCTGTGCCTCGGAAGAGTGAGCCTCAGCCGCCCGATTTCGCCGTCGATCGGTCGGGTGTCGGCGGGATCGTGACGCTGGCGACAGCGAAGAATTCGCCGCGCGGCAGTTGCAGGTAGGTCTCGTTCCCGCCGCGCCACTTGTAGCGAAGGCTCCCGAGATCACCCGGGATGGTCCACCAGTCGCCGATCATGTAAACGTGACCGCGCCCGTCGGCCTGCATCCCCGGAATCCGCCACGCCTTCCGTCCGTCCTGGTCGACCATCAGCCCGTGGTCGGTGATGGGATAGCCGGCGGCCTCATCCAGCAACACGCTCAGCAGATGAAAGTTCTGCGGGGCATCCTGGTTGCCGAATGCGCGATTCGCGCGCTGATAGTAGAAGACGCGGTTCCCGCCGATGGCGAGCCCGCCGAGGTAGTTGTAGCCGATGTGCTTGATGGGGGTGAATGCGGACTTCATGGGCTGGGTCGAGTCGAACCTGTAGAGCATTCCCCCGGACGCCGACAACGTGAGAAGGGCGTGGTCCCCGTCGAGAGGCTGCATCCACTCGATGGCGCGATTCGCTTGATGCGCCGGGTCGGGTTCGCGCTCGTCGGTGTCCCAGCGAACCAGCGGAGGAAGCGCGTTGCGATGCACTTCGATCACACCGGTGTCGCCATGAATTTGCTGCAGGTCGCCGCCCTGGTCCTTGACGGAGAACCAAACGTCGCCGCGCTGGTCGACGAACGTCCAGAAGCAGTTGAAATCCCAGCCCCCCTTGCTCGGGGCGCTGACCTGCCCGAGGTTGGTCTTCTCTCCAGTCACCGTCTGGATGCGATACATGTAGGCCGCCTGGCCGGCGCTCTGGCCGGTGACGAAGACGTAGAGGTAGTGTCGCTTGGCATCGACACCGACGGCCGAGTAAGCCGTGAAACCCGGACGGACGACGCCATAGTCGCGCCACTTGCCGGTCGCAAGCTCGTAGCCCAGCGCGTGCGATCCGGTCCACGTCTGCCACGCCCCACCCTTCTCGGCCGCGAAGTGGGTGGCCATAAATAACCAGCCGTTGGCCTCGACGATGTCGCTGTGGATCTTGCCCTGAGGATTGGTCTGCACGTCCTCGCCGCAGATTTCCGTGATCTCGTGAACCAGCTCGGTGACCTGGCCGGTCGTCGGGTCGTACTTGAAAAACGACGCGCCGTGATGCGCGGAGTGAGAGGAGCTGGCGAAGTACACGTTGCCGTCGGACGCGAGGCGGATTCCCTGCCACTGGCCGTCGAGCTCGCGCTTGTACTTGTTGAGCGGAAACGTCTGAACCCGCTGATCGCCGCTCGCCGCGGGGCTTTTTCCGTTCCCGGCCGCGGGTCCGCCCGCCGTCGTTGCCGTCGGGTTACCCGCGCAGGCCTGGACCAGCACGAGTGCCGCGACGCCCATTCCGAGCGCCGGGCTGCTCGCCGATCGGGAGACGGAGCGGCGATTCATCGCCCGTTCACGTTTCGTCATCACAAACGGCATTCTAGTCGGCGGCAGAACCGCTTGGACGTCCTCGCAAGCGATATGTTTGGGCTCGATGCGCCGACCGACGCGCAGGCTGGCCGCCGCCGCCCCGCTCCTGTTTCTGGCGCTCGGGTTACGCGTGTGCGCGGCTCAGCCTACCGACGCGCCCGAGCCCGCTTCGCCTCCCGACCCCTCCGTTGCCGCCACCGTCGGCAACGCGCTGCTCGACGAGGCGCGGCGCTGGGCCTGCGACGGCGCCGCGCTCGCGACGAATCCCCTGCACTGGCACGCCGAGGATTTCGAGAGATTCGCGGCCTTCGCCGCGTCGCTCGGCATTCTCATCGCGACCGATGAGCAGACGTATCAGGCGATCCAGCGGCGCAAGTCGAACGTCACCGACGACATCTCGAAGGCGACGACCGACTTCGGTGCCGCGTATGCATGGGGAATCACGGGCGCCCTCATCGCCGGCGGCCTGCTGACGAAAAACCCCGAAATGCGCGACACGGGCCGCGACGCGCTCGAGGCGGCGGCCTTCGCGGGCATCCTCACCAACATCTTCAAGCCCGTCTTCGGACGGGAACGGCCGGACCAGTCCAACGGGGAGACGATCTTTCACGGCTTCAACAACAATTACAAATCCTTCCCGTCGGGACACGCCACGACCGCCTTTGCCGTGGCGTCCGTGATCGCGATGCGGACCGACGGCTGGATCGTGCCGACGGTGGCCTACACGCTCGCCACGATGGTGGCCTTCGACCGGGTCAACGACCGCGCCCACTTCGTCGGCGACGTCTTCGCCGGCGCGGCGATCGGCGTGAGCGTCGGTCGTTTCATCGTCGGCCGGCACGAGAAGGAGGAGGCGGCGAAAGCCGCGCTCCATGTCGAGATCCTTCCCATCCGGAACGGGATCGGAGCGCGGGTCGTTTTCTAGCCGTCGCCTTCACTTGCGAGGAGACCTGCCCTTCGGGCACCGGCCCGCGGCTCGTCCGGATCCCGACTCGACCGCGGCCCTGGTCTCCTCGCTGCGCCCCGGCTCCCGCGGCGCGAACCTCCTCCCTCCCTTCGGTCGGGAGACTATTCGCGCCGCGAACAATTGGGGCTGTAGGCGGCCTCAAAAAGGTCGCCGCCGGCTTAGGTGCCTTCCTCCCAGGAGCTCATGTACTTCTGCTGCTCCGGAGTCGGCACGTCGATGGTGATTCCCATCGAGGCGAGTTTGAGCCTCGCGATCTCGCGGTCGATCTCGTCGGGAACGGCGTAGACCTTTTTCTCGAGCGAGGCGTGGTTCTTGACCATGAATTCGGCGGCCAGGGCCTGGTTCGCGAACGACATGTCCATGACCGACGCCGGATGCCCCTCGGCGGCCGCCAGGTTGATGAGCCGGCCTTCGCCCAGGAGATGCAGGCGCCGGCCGTCGCGGAGACGGAACTCCTCGACGAACTCGCGGATCGGGCGCCTGTCGGCGGCCAGCTTCTCGAGCGCCGGAATGTCGATCTCGACGTTGAAGTGTCCCGAGTTGCACACGACCGCGCCGTTCTTCATGGCGCGGAAGTGCTCCTCGCGCAGGACGCCCTTGTTGCCCGTCACCGTGACGAAGATGTCGCCGATCGGAGCGGCCTCCGCCATCGTCATCACGCGGAACCCGTCGAGCGCGGCCTCGATGGCCTTGGTCGGATCGAGCTCGGTCACGATCACCTGCGCTCCGAGGCCCCGCGCCCGCATCGCCACGCCGCGGCCGCACCACCCGTAACCCGCCACCACGACGTTCAGGCCCGCCACCAGCAGGTTCGTGGCCCGGATGATCCCGTCCATCGTGGACTGTCCCGTTCCGTAGCGGTTGTCGAAGAAGTGCTTGGTCTTGGCCTCGTTGACCGCGACCACCGGGAACTTCAGGACTCCGGCCTTCTCCATCGCTTTCAGTCGGATGACGCCCGTGGTGGTCTCCTCGGTCCCGCCGATGACGCCGGCGAAGAGAGCCTTGCGGTCGTCCTTGGAGAGGTCCTGCGCCCACTTGCGGACCACGGGGTCCACTTCGGCGTCGCGGTCGAGCGCCAGGAAGAGCAGCGACGAGACGAGGTCGGCCCCGTCGTCCATCGTCATGTTGGGCCGGTGCGCGAGCGCGGCGCGGATGTGGTCGTAGTAGGAGGCGTGGTCCTCGCCCTTGATCGCGTAGGTCGAGACGCCGTAGTCGGCCACCAGGGATGCGGCCACCTCGTCCTGCGTCGAAAGCGGGTTCGACGCGCAGAGAACGAGATCCGCGCCCCCCGCCGTCAAGGTCCGCGCCAGGTTCGCGGTCTCGCTCGTGACGTGGAGGCAGGCCGAGAGACGCACGCCCTTCAGGGGCTTTTCCTTGGCGAAGCGTTCGCGGATCTGGGCGAGCACCGGCATGCTGGCGTCCGCCCACTCGATGCGGGTCTTGCCGCGAGAGGCCAGGCCGAGATCCCGAACGTCGTTCGCGACTCGATTGGAAATCGCCGTGGACATCCTAACCTCCCACCGGCGCGGCCATTTCGACCCCCGCCGCCTTGGCGAGCGCGTCCGCACGATCCGTGTTCTCCCAGGTGAATTCCGGCAGTCTGCGCCCGAAGTGGCCGAACGCGGCCGTCGCCTTGTAGATCGGGCGGCGCAGATTCAACGACTCGATGATGCCTTTGGGCGTCAGGCGGAAGTGCTCCCGGATCAACCCCACGATGCGATCCTCGGGCAGCTTGCCGGTTCCGAAGGTCTCCACGTGGACCGAGACCGGATCGGCCACGCCGATCGCGTAGGCGAGCTGAATCAGCGCCCGCTCCGCGATGCCCGCCGCGACGACGTTCTTCGCGACGTAGCGCGCCATGTACGCAGCCGAGCGGTCCACCTTCGTCGGATCTTTGCCCGAGAAGGCGCCGCCGCCGTGCGGGGCGCTGCCGCCGTACGTATCCACGATGATCTTGCGACCGGTCAGCCCCGTGTCGCCCTGGGGCCCGCCGATGACGAAGCGACCGGTCGGGTTGATGTGGAACTTGGTGTCCTTGGTCAGCAGCTGCGCCGGAATCACGGGCCGGACGACCTCTTCGATGATCGCTTCCTTCAGGTCGGCGTGCTTGATCGCCTCGGCATGCTGCGTCGAGACGACCACCGTCTCCACCCGCACGGCCCGTCCGTTGTCGTATTCGACCGTGACCTGCGACTTGCCATCCGGCCGCAGGAAGTCGAGCTCTCCCTTGCGCCGCGCCTCCGACAGGCGCTGGACCAGTCGGTGCGCGAGGGTCAGGGGCAGTGGCATCAGCTCCTCCGTCTCGCGGACGGCGTAGCCGAACATCATTCCCTGGTCTCCGGCTCCTCCGGTGTCGACGCCCTGGGCGATGTCGGGGGACTGCGGGTCGATCGAGGAGACGACGGCGCAGGTCTCGTAGTCGAACCCGAACTTCGCGCGCGTGTACCCGATCTCTTTGATCGTCTGCCGCACGATCGAGGGCAGGTCGACATAGGTCTTCGTCGAGATCTCGCCGGCGATGAAGGCCAGACCGGTCGTCACCAGGGTCTCGCAAGCCACGCGACCGGTCGGGTCGTCCCGCAGGACGGCGTCGAGAACGGCGTCGGAGATCTGATCCGCGATCTTGTCGGGGTGGCCTTCGGTTACCGATTCCGAAGTAAAGAAGTGCCTTCCTGTCTGCAGCATGCGTCAACTCTCCTCGGGAAATGGTTCGGGGAGGATTGCCCTCGTCAGAACCGCGAAGGCTAGCATTACCCAACCTCCGGCGTCAAAGGATCCTCAGGAAATGGAAGACGTTGCGCCCATAGGAACGGCTCTCCTCGAGGGCGAAACCCTCGAGCGACGGGCGTTTGTCGCCCGAGTCGGTCTGGACGACGAAAACGCCCCCCGGGGTCAACAGAGAGGCGACGGCCGAGAGGTCCTCGATCGTTCGTTCGTTGCTCCAGTAGGGCGGGTCGGCGAAGACGACGTCGAAGCGCTCTCCCCTCCTCTCCAGGTCCGCCACGGCCTTCGCCGCGTCGGAGGCGACGATGACGATCTCGTCGCCGGCGCCGAGCGTCTCCCGGGCGCGGCATAGAGCCCCGGGGTCGGGATCTACGAGCACGGCGCGCGCGGCTCCCCGGGAGACAGCCTCGAAACCGACGGCGCCGGATCCGGCAAAGAGATCCAGGACGCAGGCGCCTGGAATCCGCGGGGCCAGGATGTCGAACAGGGCTTCCCGCGCGCGCGAGGAGGTCGGCCGCGCGCTCTCCGGAACCTCGAGCCGTCTCCCCTTCCACCGTCCGGCAGAGATGCGCACGGAGGACCGGCCGCCCGGCGATGTCGTCACGGTTTCACGGCTTGGGCTCGGGCGGCAGGAACCGGTAGCGCAACTCCTCGATCTTGACGAATTGCGAGTAGGGCTCCGTGACGCCGACGATCTCGACGAACCCGGTGTCCTTCTCGAGATGGTCTACGCGGAAGACCACGCCGTCGAATCGTTTCAGCAGCGTGCCCGGCGGCAGCAGGTCCGGCGCGAAGCGCGACTCGGGAGCCAACGGCGAAAGAAAGATCCCCTTGAGACCCTCGAGGGCCACGCGCAGCTCCGAGAAGGCCTCGGGTCCGGTCGAGAACTCGTCGAAGCGCACGGTCTTGCGACTCCCGTCGGGCCGTGCGAGCGTGACGGAAGAGGACGAAGCGAGGTCGGCGGTCAGTCGCGTGCGCAGATCCGCCGGGATCCGATCGAACTCGGGTCGCGCGAAGAATTCGCAGTAGAACTTCCGTTCGGCCGGAGCCAGGGGTTGTCGCTTGACCTGGTCGCGGCCGTCGTGGCTGGTCTTCCAGACCAGCATGCCGTCGCGGAAGACGGTCAACCGGTCGTATCCGGCGCTCGACTGACGGATCCACTCGGCGCAGAACGTCGGACCGGGCTCCGGAGTCGGTGTCGGAGAGGGGGACGCCGCGGCCAGCACGAGCAGGAGCGCGGCGGCCGGCGTCGGGCTCATCGTCTGCGGGCTGCGCGCAGCGCGAAGGCCAGCTCCTCCTCGGGACCAATCCGGCCGTCCTCGCGCGCCGCCCGGGTCCGCGCGAGCGCGATGCCGATGCGCGGCCCCGCGGCCACACCCGCCTTCAACAGGTCCGTACCCGAGATCGTCAGCTCGACGGGCGGAGCGATCGCCAGGATGGCGCGCCGGTCGCGCGGGGAGGCGAGGGCCGCTGCGGCGATGCGCTCCTCGGACTCGAGCCCCTCCGCCCGGCGGGATCGCTGCGAGAGGGGCCGCTCCGCGAAGCCGACGCCGAGGAGGCGCCGCGCTCGAGGCCACGAGAGAAGCCGGGCACGGTCGCGTCCGGAGAAGTCGAGGCGGTCCGCGAGGCGTCCGAGACTGCCGATCCGCGCGTCCCCCATCCAGGCGAAAAGGTAGCAGAGCCACCCCGGCTCGGGCCGCCGCCGGCGAGCCAGAAGCTCGGCGGCGAGCAGGCGCCGGGATGCGCCGGGCCGGACGAGCGCCGGCGAGATCGCGGCGTCGATCCGGAGCGAGGAGAGCCGAGCCACCGCCCGGCCGCGCCGCTCCTCGGAAAGGAGCAGCGCGAGCTCTCGACGCAGGCGGTCGCCCGAGACGTTGCGAAAAGCTCTCCTGCCAATCGCCGCGGCGATGGCGAGCCGGGACTCCGGCGCGATCCGGAATCCCAGACGATTCGCGTAGCGCACCGCGCGGAGGGCCCGGGTGGGATCGTCCTGCGGCGAACGCGGGTGGAGGAATCGGATCCGGCCGGCCGCGAGGTCGGCGCGGCCTCCGTGCGGATCCACGAGGCGGCGTCGAGGAAAGAGCTCGAAGGCCATGGCGTTGATCGTGAAATCCCGCCGCGCGAGATCCTCTTCGATCCGGGCGCCCTCCACGACGTCGGGCAGCGCGCCGGACCGGGAATAGGTCTCCCGCCGCGTCGCGGCGACATCGATCCGTTCGCCCGAGGGAAGCTCCAAAACCGCCGTGCCGAAGCGGCCATGTGCCCGGTGCTTGGCTCCCAGTCGCTCGGCGAGAGCACGCGAGTACGCTCCGGCGTCTCCCGCGATCACCAGGTCCACGTCGCGGGCGTCTCGATCGAGGAGCAGGTCGCGCACGACGCCCCCGGCCAGGTACAGCCGCTCGCCGCGCTCGCGGGCCAGGACGCGCGCGGCGCCGACCGAGGCCCGAAGCCGTCGTGGAAGCGCGGAAAGATCAGCGTTAGAAGACGTACTCGACGGACCCCTCCCCCGCCAGGGCCTGGATCTCGCTCGTGAGCCGGGGGGATGGGGCGATCCGCATCGAGTCCGCGGTTTTCAGCGTCGCCTCGAACTCTCCCGGGCGGATCAGGCGAATCGAGACGGGTGTGGTGCCGGGGTGGAGGCGGAGCCTCTCCTGGAGTCGCGCGAGCACGTTCTCGTCGGCGTACGCGAGGTTGACGCGGATGGCGAGCTCGCGCGCGCGGCGCTCTCGGATCCCCTCCAGCGGCGTGATCTCCTGCACCGTCAGCTCGAAGGCGCCGCCCGACTCGCGGACGACGGCGGTGGCGAGGACGGGAAGGTCGTCGCGGATCCAGCCCTGCACCTTCTCGTAGAGGCTGGCGAAAATGCAAACAGCGAGGCTGCCACTGGTGTCCTCGAGCGTGGCCTTGAGCATCGTCTTTCCCTCGTTGATGCCCTTCTTGATTTTTTGCTTCTTGAGGTTGATCAAGACTCCCGCGACACGCACGGACTGGTCCACGCGTCCGGCCAGGTCCGCGATCCGCGATTCGGCGAAGCGGTCGATCTCGTCGGAGAAGCGGGTCAGAGGGTGTCCGGTGACGTAGAAGCCGAGCGTGTCCTTCTCTCCCTTGAGCCGCTGGTCCAGCGCCCAGTCGGCCTGCTCCGGGAAATCGTCCGTCGCCGGCCCGTCCTCGACCGCGCCGCCGCCGAAGAGGTTGCTCTGCCCCAGCTCCGATTCCTCCCGGATGCGCGCGGCGCGCGCCAGGACCTTTTCGGAGGAGAGCGCGAGCGTGGCGCGATTCTTCCCCAGCGAGTCGAACGCTCCGGCGGCGATGAGCGCGTCGAGCGTGCGCTTGTTGACGAGCCGCGAGTCCAGGCGATTCACGAAATCGGTGAACGACGCGAACGGCCGCTTGCGCCTCTCCTCCAGGATCGACTGCGCCGCGGCCTCGCCGACGCCCTTGATCGCCGCCAGGCCGAATCGAATCGCCTCACCCACGGCGGCAAAGCTCTCGGCGGACTCGTTGATGTCCGGCGGGAGCACGGGGATCGACGATTCCTGGCAGTCCCCGAGCACTTTGACGATGCCGTCCGTCGAGCCGATCTCCGAGGAAAGGTTGGCGGCGAAGAAATCTACCGTGTAGTGCGCCTTCAGGTACGCCGTCTTGAACGCGACCAGCGCGTAGGCCACGGCGTGGGACTTGTTGAATCCGTAGCGCGCGAAAGGCTCGATCAAAGCCCAGAGCTCCTGCGCCTTCTTCTTCGGCGTGCCGTGCTCCACGGCGCGCCGCATGAATTTCTCGGCCTCGGCCTGCATGATCTCGCGCTTCTTCTTGCCGATGGCCTTGCGAAGGAGATCGGCTTCGGCCAGCGAGTACCCGGCGACGGCCTGCGCGATCCGCATGACCTGTTCCTGGTAGACCAGGATCCCGAGCGTCTCGGCGAGGATCGGTTCGAGCTCCGGCAGCGGGTACGTGACGCGGCTGGTCCCGTTCCGGCGGCGGACGTAGTCCTCGACGGTTCCCGCGTCGAGCGCGCCGGGGCGGTAGAGAGCATTCAACGCGGCCAGGTCCGCGAAGACCCGCGGCTTGGCGCGCCGAAGGAGATCGCGCATTCCGCCGGAGTCGAACTGGAAGACGCAGGCCGTTTTGCCGGAACGGAAGAGCTCGTAAGTCGGCTCGTCGTCGAGCGGCAGATGGTCGAGGTCCACCGTGACGCCGAGGCGTTCCTTCACGGCCGCCGCCGTGGCTTCCAGGATGTCGAGGGTGATCAGGCCCAGGAAGTCGATCTTCAGCAGGCCCATCTTCTCGACGGCATTCATGTCGAACTGTGTGGTGATTTCGTCCTTGTTCGTCCGGTAGAGCGGCAGGTACTCGGTGATCGGCCGGGGCGCGATCACCACCCCGGCGGCGTGCATGCCCGCGTGGCGCGAAAGACCTTCCAGCCGCTCCGCGATCCGCACGACCTTGGCCACGGCTTCGTCGGAGCGCATGGCCTCCTTGAGTCCCGGGGAGTCGCGGAACGCGCGCTCGAAGTTGACGTCCGGGCCGTCCGGCACCATCTTGGCGATCTTGTCGCCCAGAGCGACGGGCAGAGACAGCACGCGCGTGACGTCGCGGACCGCGAGCTTGGGCTTCAGCTGCGAGAACGTCACGATCTGGGCAACGTTCTCGCGGCCGTACTTGCGCGTCACGTATTCGATGACTTCTCCCCGGCGCGCCTGGCAGAAGTCGATGTCGATGTCGGGCATCGAGATGCGCTCCGGATTCAGGAAGCGCTCGAAGAGCAGGTCGTAGCGGAGCGGATCGATCTCGGTGATGCGAAGGGCCCAGGACACGATCGAACCTGCGGCGCTGCCGCGGCCCGGACCCACGGCGATGCCGGTCTCGCGGGCGTGGCGGATGAAGTCGGAGACGATCAGGAAGTAGGACGGAAAGCCCATTTTCTCGATCACGCCGGTCTCGTACTCGAGACGCTCGCGATACTTCTCGGGGGCGATCCGCTCGGCGGCGGGTGTCTCCGCAGCGATCTCGGCCAGCCGCTTCTCGAGACCTTCGCGGGCGAGGTCGCGGAAGTACTCGGCCGGAGGCTGTCCGTGGGGCGCGGCGAACGTGGGAAGGTGAAGCCCCTCCGTGTCGAAGGAGACCGCGCACCGCTCGGCGATGGCCGCGCTGTTGGAGACGGCCTCGAGGCTCCAGGAGCGGAAACGGGCCTTCATCTCCTCGGGGTCCTTGACGTAGAACTCGTCGTTGTAGAACCGCATGCGCCGCTCGTCCTCGAGCGTTTTTCCCATCCCGATGCAGAGGAGAACCTCGTGCGGGAAGGCGTCGTCGCGGCGCAGATAATGGCTGTCGTTGGTCGCGACGACCGGCGCCCCGGTCTCCTTCGAAAGGCGCAGCAACTCCGGCACGATCGCAATCTGCTGGGGCAGGCCGTGATCCATGATCTCGACGTAGAAGTTTCCCTTCCCGAAGATGTCCTCGTACTCGCGGAAAGCCTTGAGGGCGGCCGGGTAATTGCCGCGGGACAAGGAGCCCGCGACCTCCCCTTTCAGGCAGCCCGACAGGCCGATCAGGCCTTCGGCGTGCTCCCGGAGCAGGGCCTTGTCCATCCGGGGCCGGTGGTAGAAACCCGTCAGGTACGCCTCGGATACGAGCCGCACCAGGTTGCGATAGCCCTTCTGCGTCGCGGCCAGGAGCGTCAGGTGGTACGCGTAGCCCTCTCCGGACTCACTCGCGGCCGTGGCCTCGCGGTCCGTGCGGTCGGCCGGCGCGATGTAGGCCTCGACGCCCACGATCGGGCGGATGCCGTTCTGCAGCGCCTCGTGAAAGAAATGGAAGGCGCCGAACATGTTGCCGTGGTCGGTGACCGCGACCGCCGGCATGCCCAGCTCGGCGACGCGGCGGCAGAGCTCGGGGAGTCGGTTGGCGCCGTCGAGGAGGGAGTATTGACTGTGGAGATGGAGGTGGACGAAGTCGCCGGGCATCGAGGTTCGATTCTAGCCGCGATGGTCGTTCCCGCCAACAAGCCGCGATACTCTCTCTCGCCAACGAGGAGAACCGGATGTCCGCTGTCGCAGTTTTTTTCCTCTTCGCCGCATCGCTCTCGGTCTCACCCGACCCGAAGAACAATGCTTCGAAGCCGATCGGACCGGACGCGGTCTTTAAGCCGGCGTCGAACTTCATCGACGCTCTGCACGCCAGTTGCGGGACGCAGTCGGGCGACGCCCTCGGGGAGTGCTTTGCGGCGCAGATGAAGAAAGCGGGCGCTTCGCCGGCGGCCCTGGCCTTCACGCGGCGAATGGGCAATCAGGCGTACCTGAGCTCTCTGCGCGAAACCGGCCGCGTGGACGTGGCGCTGGCCGTGTACCCGTTTCGCGCCAACGAAAACTGGGTCTGGCTCCTGGTCAACGGCACGCCGCCGATCGTCGACGTCTGGGACGTGGCGCCCCTCCAGAAGCTGCTCGAGCCCAACTCGGTCTACAAGACGCTCAGGCTCGACAACACCAAGATCCTCGTGTTCCCGCGTTCCACGAAAGACGGTCCCCGGGTCCTTCCCTCGCCCGAGGGGCAGCGCTTCGCGGCGGTTTACGACCTGAAGGACTGTCACGCCTGCAAACCCCTCGGCTACGCGGCGGTGGCGTACGTGTTCGACGCCGCAGGGAACTTCGTCGGCCCGGAGCTGGGACAGGTCAAGCCCTACTACCACTAGACGGGCGCGACATGCCTTTCCGCCGCGCCCTCAACACTTTCGACGCGACCATGGTGGTCGTGGGCGGAATCATCGGCTCGGGCATCTTCATCCTCCCGTCCGTCGTGGCCCAGCGGCTCCCGTCGGCGGGCCTCGTCCTCGCGGCCTGGCTGGTGGGAGGCGCGATCGCTCTGGCCGGAGCCCTGGCCTTCGCCGAGCTTGCGTCGCTGTTTCCGAAAGCCGGTGGGGAATACGTCTATCTGCGCGAGGCCTACCATCCTCTCGTCGCCTTTCTCTTCGGCTGGGCCTCGCTCCTGATGATCCAGGGAGGCGGCCTCGGGGCGGTGGCGATCACCTTCTCGCAGTACGCCCTGCGCCTGATCGGGCGCGACTTCAGCGCCTCCGCCGGAGCGGCGATCGCCATCGCGGTCGTGGCGGCGGTCAACATCATCGGCGTGAAGCCGGGAAGTCGCCTGTTGAACGTGCTGGTGATCCTGAAGCTCGCGGCCCTGGCGGTCCTGATCGGAGGCGGGCTTCTCCTCGGACGCGCCTCGGCGGCCCCTCCCCCCGCCCTCGAAGCGCCGACGGCCTTCGCGACTCCGATCCTGGCCTTCGGAGCGGCGCTCGTGCCGATCCTCTTCGCCTACGGGGGCTGGCAGAGCGTGAACCTGCTCGCCGAGGAGACCACCGAGCCGCGCCGCACCCTGCCCCGGGCGTTGATGGCCGGCACCGCCATCGTGATCACCGTGTACCTGCTGGCCAACGTCGTCTACCTGACGGTGCTGTCGCGGGAGGGACTCGCGGCCACGCCGACACCGGCGGCCGACGCCGTGCGCAGGATCCTGGGGCCGGGCGGGGATCGCCTGATCTCGGCCGCGATCGCCGTCTCGGCTTTCGGGTTCCTGGACCTGACGCTGCTGGCCCAGACCCGGATCTATTATGCGATGGGGGCGGACGGGTCGTTCATTCCCGCGCTCGGGCGCCTCCATCCCCGCTTCAAGACGCCGGTGCTCGCGATCGTCCTCCAGGCTCTCTGGGGCATCGTGCTCGTCCTGACCGGGACCTACGGCGAGCTCGTGGACTCGGTGGTCTTCGGCGACTGGATCTTCTTCGGGTTGACCGTAGCCGCGGTCTTCCGCTTCCGCGCGCGGTTTCCGGCCGAAGGTCGCGACGCCGCAGCGTTCCGGCTGCCCGGTCATCCGGTTGTCCCGGCGCTTTTCGTGGCGGCCGCGCTCCTGGTCGTCGCAAGCGCGATCCGAACCAACCCGAAACGCTCCGCGATCGGCGCGGCGCTGCTGGCCGCCGGCATTCCCGTGTACGTTTACTTCGAGCGAAAGCGAAGGAGCGAGGCTCCGTGATCCCGCCCGCGCCCTACATGGAGTGGTCCAAGACGCGTCCCCGGCCGGCGATCGACCTGGCCGGAAGCAACCTGCTCGCCTGCTCGCTCGACGATCTGCCCGGCGCTCGCGAGGCGGTGGACATCGCGGGCGAGAGTCCCGAGGGTTACCCTCCCCTGCTCGAGGCGATCGGCCGGCACTCGAGAGTCGACCCTCGCCGCGTCGCCGCGGCTCCGGGCTGCTCGGGAGCCAACTTCCTCGCGTGTGCCGCGCTGCTCTCCACCGGCGACGAGGTCCTCGTCGAAACGCCGAATTACGATCCGCTCCCGGGCGCAGCACGCCTGCTCCGCGCCCGCGTCGCCACCTTCCCGCGGCGCTTCGAGGACGGCTACGCGCTCGACCCCGGCGCCGTCGCGGCCGCCCTGACCCCGCGAACCCGGCTCGTGATCCTCTCGAATCCTCACAATCCGTCCGGAGCGCTGGCGTCCGAGGCATCTCTGCGGGAGCTCGCGCAACTTGCCGAGGCGCGCGGGTTCCACGTCCTCATCGACGAGGTGTACCGCGACGTCGTGCTCGAGAATCGGCCGGAAACCGCGGCCCTTCTCTCGGAGCGCGTCGTCACGACCTCGAGCCTGACGAAGGCCTACGGCCTGGCGTCGCTGCGCTGCGGGTGGGCAATCGCCTCCGAAGACGTCGCGAAGAGGATCCGCCGCGCTCGGGACGTGGTGGACGTCTGGTCCTCCATGCCCGCCGACCGGCTGAGCACGATCGCCTTCGGGCACCTCCCGGCCCTGGCCGCCCGCGCCCGGCGAATCGTGGAAGAAAACAGTCGCGCGTTCGCCGAGTTCCTGTCGGGCGAACCGAAGCTCGAGTGCGCCCCCACCCGGGCGACGCTGGCGTTCCCGCGCCTCTCGGGTGTCGCCGACGCGGGGCCCTTCGTCGAGCGGCTGTTTTCCGAAACGGGTACGGCCGTCGCGCCGGGTCGATTCTTCGGGGCGCCGGCGCACTTCCGTGTCGCCTTCGGCGGAGAGCCCTCGCGCGTCCGCGCCGGCCTCGAGACGATCCGACGATGCCTGGAGTCTGCGTGACAACGGTTCCCCGCCGGCTAACCCGGGGCCTCATCGCGGGCGCGCTTTCCCGCCTCAACCTGCGCTTTCCGGTGCTGTTCCTGATTCTCCTGACGGTGACGATCGCGGATCTCCTGATCCCGGACCCGATCCCGTTCGTCGACGAGATCGTCCTCGGGCTGCTGACGGCGATCTTCGGCCTCTGGCGTAAGCGGCGGCAACCATCGCCGGGCGCCCCGGCTGAGCGAAAATAGCCCGGGCTCGGCGAACCGAGTTTTGTCGTTTCGTTTTCCGGGACGGCCCTCGCGCCGCGATTGCGGCGCGGGGGTCACTCCCACTCGATGGTGGCGGGAGGCTTGGACGTCACGTCGTAGACGACCCGGTTGATCCCCCGGACCTCGCCTACGACCCGGCTCGCGATCGCGTCGAGGACCTCGTGGGGCATCCGGAACCAGTCGGCGGTCATGAAGTCGGTCGTCTGGACCGCGCGCACGGCGAGGACGTGCTCGTGCGTCCGCCCGTCGCCCATCACGCCCACCGAACGGACCGGCAGGAGGACCGCGAACGCTTGGGCGATGGCATCGTAGAGGCCGGCACGGCGGATCTCGTCCAGAACGATCTCGTCGGCTTTCTGGAGCAGTGCGACTTTCTCGGGCGTGACCTCTCCCGGAATCCGCACGGCGAGTCCGGGTCCCGGAAACGGGTGGCGCGCCAGGAACTCGCGAGGAAGGCCGAGCTCGGCGCCGAGCAGCCGCACCTCGTCCTTGAAGAGCTCGCGCACGGGCTCGATCAGCTCGAAGCCGAGGCGTTCGGGAAGCCCGCCGACGTTGTGGTGCGTCTTGATGACCGCCGACGGGCCCTTGATCGAGACCGACTCGATGACGTCGGGATAGAGCGTCCCCTGCGCGAGGTACTTGGCGTTCGGGATGCTTTTCGCCTCCTTCTCGAAGACGTCGATGAAAGTCCGCCCGATGATCTTGCGCTTCTGCTCGGGATCCGTGACACCCGCCAGCCTTTCGAAGAAGAGGGCCGAGGCGTCCACGGCGCGGATCGGGATACCGAGGTGACCGAACGCCTCGACGACCTGGCGCGCTTCGTGCGCGCGCATGAGACCGTGATCCACCAGGATCGGGTAGACGCGCTCGCCCAGCGCCTCGCGCAGCAGCAGAGCGGTCACGGAGCTGTCCACGCCTCCGGAAAGGGCGCAGATCACCGAGCCCGACGGAGCCTGTTTGCGGATCGCCGCGACCCGCTCCTGCCGGAAGTTCGACATCGTCCAGCTGGGCTCGACCTTGCACACGCGGAAGAGAAAGTTCTGGAGGACCTGTGTGCCGTGGAGGGTGTGACTGACCTCGGGGTGGAACTGCACTCCGTACACGGCCTTCGCCGGGTTTTCGAACGCGGCGACGGGCGCCGAGGACGTGGAAGCGACGACGCGGTACCCCGGCGGAGCGGCCACGATGGAATCGCCGTGGTTCATCCAGACCGTCTGCTCGGGCTCCAGACCCGCGAAGAGCTCCGAATCCGTGGCCACCTTCGCCGTCGCGCGCCCGTATTCGCGGCCCTCGTTGGCGACGCGTCCGCCGACGGTGTGCGCGATCCACTGCATGCCGTAGCACAGGCCGAGAACCGGCACGCCGAGGCTCGCGGGATCAACGGACGGAAGGGGCGCGCCTTTCTCGTAGACGCTCTGCGGCCCTCCCGAAAGAATGATTCCCGCCGGATTCCAGCGGCGAATCTCTTCCGCCGAGGCGTCGGGAGGCAGGACCACCGAGAAGACGCGCGCTTCGCGAATGCGCCGGGCGATCAGCTGCGTGTACTGGCCGCCGAAGTCCAGGACGACGATCGAGCGGGGGGCGCTCATGCGAAGCTCGCCCGGAAGATCGCCACGGGCCCGGCCAGGACGGCGGCGGGAAGAATCGCCAGGGCGGCGCCCGCGAACGGGGCAGCCGCGGCGAGCAGCGGCGCCACGAGCGTGCCGGGCGCCTGGGCCGTCGCCACGCGCTCGCCCACCCACATGGCGGCTCCGGAGGCGACGAGGAAGAGCACCGGATAGACCGACGCGAACGCGGCGCCGAAAGCCGATCCCTTCTTCCGCGCGCGGGCGCCGAAGAGGACCTTCTCCCCCAGGACGATCGCGAGCAGAAAGAGCAGGGCAAGCAGGTACGCCGGAAGGAAGAAGACCAGCGCCTGCTCGACGAACCGGGTCTCGGGGGGACGCGCGGCGGCCGCGTCGCCGAACCACTCCTGGAAGAACGGGAACGTCCCGAAGCCGGGGTCCTGGCGGCCGTGCGTCAGAAGGAAGATCAGGACGTTGAGGAGGAAGGCCGAGGGCAGGAGCAGCGCCGCTTGCCGGAGGAACTTCACGTCCCAACGCATTGTAGCAGGCCGCGCGGAGGCCGCTGCATAGAATGGGGCGGCCGTGGGGCTTCGAAAATCGACGCGAATCTGGCTCGCGGTCTTCGCGATTGCCGCTTGCGCGAATGTCGCGCTGCACCTGCTGAACGCCGACGAGGGCTGCTGGGGACCCGCGCTCGGCGGCATCGCATTCTGCGCGGGCCTCGTCCTGCTCTGGCGCGCGGCGGCCGTGGCGTTCCGCCTCATCGTCCGCCGGACGACGCTTCGCCTCGCCTTCTCCTACTTTCTGATCGGAATCGTGCCGATTCCGCTGCTGGCGATCCTGCTGCTGCTGTCGGCCTACATCCTGGCGCACCAGTTCATGGCGAGCCGGCTGCGCCGCGAGATCACGGCGGTCGGCGAGCGGGCCGTGGCGAACGACGCTTCCCTGCCGCGGGTGACGGCCAGTGCGGCCGGACTCGTCGAGACCTCCGACGTCGCGTGGCTCAAGCGCGGCCAGAAGGCTCCCTGGCTCGGCGAGCTCGCGCGGCCGGGGTTCTTGGCCAACGGCAACGACGCATGGCTCGCGATCCCGGAAAAGGGAGCGAAGGCCGCGCGGCTCCTGAATCTGAGCGACCCCAAGGCGCCCTGGATCCAGGATCTCGCCGACCGCACCGGCTATCCGGTGTCCGTGGACCTCGAGAGGGCGACGCGCACCGAGAAGGGACTCAACATCCAGGCGACCGACGAGACGGAGCCTCCGGGTCTCAAGGTCTCCGGCGCCAAGGAGGACTCGTCCGGATTCGTTCCTCCGCGCAACGCTCCTCCTCCCGGAACAGGCGCCTGGAAAGGAAACTGGATCCGGGCCTACTACCTCGAGACCGTCGCCAACGCGATCGAGGAGGAAGCCCAGACCGGAGGCAACGTCGCGATTCTTTCGGCCCGCGCCTCGCCGCAGCAGATCACCGACGAGTTCTTTCGTCAGGGCGTGTCGGAGATCGCCCGCGCCTTCCAAGTCGCGTACGTGGTCGTCGGCGGGCTGCTCTTGTTCGTCTATCTCGCGGCGCTCACGATCGCGTTCGTGCTCGCCGGTTCGATCGCCCGCAACGTGAACAAACTGACGCGCGCCACACAGGCCGTCGCGCGCGGTGACTTCTCGGTGCGGATCGCGTCGAAATCCCGGGACCAGATCGGCGACCTGACCCGATCCTTCGACGGAATGGCCGCGTCGATGCAGGGCCTTCTCGCCGAGACCGCGGCCAAGGAGCGGCTCGAGGGCGAGATTGCGATCGCCCGCACGATCCAGCGCAAGCTTCTCCCCTCGGCGGAAGGCTCCCTCGACGGGCTCGACGTGCACGCGCACTTCGGTCCGGCGGACGAGATCGGCGGCGACTACTACGACTACATCTCCGCGCCGGGAGGAAAGACCGTCGTCGCGATCGGGGACGTCTCGGGGCATGGCCTGCCGACCGGGCTCCTCGTCGCGATGGTCAAGGCGGCGCTGGCGACGCTGGTCGAGACGGGGCACGGAGGCGCGGAGCTCTTCGCGCGTTTGAACGATCTGATCTATCGGTCGACGGATCCGCGCCACTACATGACGCTGGTGACGCTCGAGTACGAAGCGGATCGCCGGCGGGGACTCCTGACCAACGCCGGACAGCTCCCTCCCTACCGGATCTCGTCGGGTCGGGTCGAGGCGCTGGCGCTTCCGGCGCTGCCTCTGGGACTCTTTCCGGGACGCGTGTTTCCGGAGCAGGAATACCAGTTCGAGGCCGGAGACCTTCTGGTCCTCTACACGGACGGCTTCATCGAAGCCCTCGATGCCGGCGAGCAGCCCTTCGGTTTTGAGCGTTTCGAGGCCGTGCTCCGAGAGCATGCCGCCGACGGCGCCGCGGCCCTGCGCCGGGCGCTGCTGACAGCGGTAGACGCGCACACGGGGCTCCGACCTGCCGAAGACGACCGGACTCTGCTGATCGTCACTCTCCACTGACGGTGGGCGGTGGGATAGAGTCCCGCCCTAACCACGGAGACGACATGCGAACCAGGATCCTCGTCCTCGGCGGCTGCCTCGTGTCCGCCTCGCTCTTCGCCCAGACTTCTCCCTTCGTCGACGACAAGGTCGAGCGGGTGCTCTCCAACGAGATCTCGGGCGACCTCGCCTTCGAGACGGAGCGCATCACGACCCAATGGCACAAGCCGTCGGGGTCCGAAGGCTTCTTCGCCGTCGCCCACTACATCGAGCAGCGGGCGCGCGGCGTCGGACTCGCCGACGTGCGCTGGATCGACCAGGTCGCGCAGTCGGCCGCGTGGACCCCGCTGCGGGCCGAGGCGTGGCTGATCGAGGGCGACGGCCCTGCGGCGAAGGAGGCTCGTCTGGGCTCCTATGCCGAGGCCAAGACCTCGATCGCCGACTTCTCGCGCCCGGCCGATGTCACCGCGGAGCTCGTCGACGTGGGCTCGGGAGAGAAGGCCGCCGACTACGCCGGCAAGAACGTGAAGGGCAAGATCGTCCTCGCCTACGGAAGTCTCGCCACCGTGACGGAGCAGGCCGTCTGGAAGCGGGGCGCCGCCGGGATCCTCTCCTGGACCTCGTCCCGCTTGAATCCGCTCGCCGAGCACCCCGATCAGATCGCCTGGTCGGGCGTTCCCGAGGAGGACGGCCCCAACGGCGAGAAGACGACGTTCGCCTTTCTCATATCCGCGCGCCAGGGCAAGAGTCTGTCGGATCGCATGAGCGGGGAGAGTTCGCGACGCTGGGGAGCCGGAGCGGCGAAGGCCGGCGAGGGCCTCCGTGTCCGCGTGGTGATCGAGTCCTCGACGTTGCACGAGAAGAAGACCGCGA
>Ga0075433_10000075_pt1 | contig 44503 bp, 37 predicted proteins | sample RhiMethybrSRZTD2_FD_75299 | JGI IMG/M metagenome (GOLD analysis project Ga0075433, IMG submission 75299) | Populus rhizosphere microbial communities from Tennessee, USA - Rhizosphere MetaG P. TD hybrid SRZTD2 | ecosystem: Host-associated > Plants > Roots > Rhizosphere > Soil | place: USA... | reverse complement strand
CGCGATCGCCAGAAGCTGCGGTGGCTCGAAGATCTGCGTCGAGATTGCCGCTACGCACTGCGCGGCCTGCGACGAAGCCCTGGTTTCGCCACGGTCGCCGTGCTGACGCTGGCGCTCGGCATCGGTGCGAACACGGCGATCTTCAGTCTCGTCGACGCCGTGTTGTTGAAATCGCTTGCCGTGCGGCAGCCGGGCGATCTCGTCGTCGGCAGCGCCTGGATCGGGGCCACGCGAGCGATGCCGTTCTCCGCGTATCAGTTTCGCGCGCTGCGCGCTCACCGCGAGGTGTTGAGCGATCTCGCAGCGTTCCGTCCGTTGCCGGTGAGCGTGACGTATCGAGGCGAATCCGACATCGCGGCGGGTCAACTGGTGTCGGCTACCTATCACCAGCTGTTGGGCGTGCCGGCCGTGCTCGGGCGGACGCTCACCGCGTCGGATGATTCGCCGTCCGAGGGCCACCCCTTCGCAGTGCTCGGATACGGCTATTGGCAACGACGGTTCGGCGGTGCGGCCAATGCAATCGGGCAGCAGATTGAGGTCAATGGCCGGCCGTTCACGATCGTCGGTGTGACGCCGCGCGCGTTCTCCGGAACCGAGGCCGGCCGTGTCGTCGACGTGACGATCCCCCTCTCCATGCAGCCCGGAGTGTTTGGCCAGAGGTCGCTCCTCGACGATCCGATCGAAGCGAAGTGGCTGTATCTGATCGGCCGACTGCCTGACGGTGTGTCGCGCGACGCGGCACAGGCGACGCTGACCGTGGCGTGGGATCAGCTTCGAGCGTCGCGAGCCGCGGCAGGCCGAAGAGGACCGGCACAGCGCTTTGAGCTGCTCGATGGATCGCAGGGCCTGAACAATCTCCGCGAAAGCTTCTCGCTCCCGCTACGACTGCTGATGGCGATGGTGGGGATCGTTCTCATCATCACGTGCGCCAATCTCGCGACGCTGCTGCTTGCGCGCTCCGGCGCCCGTCGTCAGGAGATGAGCGTGCGACTGGCCATCGGCGCGAGCCGAGGACGCGTGGTCAGGCAGTTGTTGACCGAGAGCGTGCTGCTGTCGGCGATCGGGGGCGCACTCGGGGTTGGCCTCTCCTACCTTGCCAGCGATGCGCTCGTGCAAATGATGTCCCGCGGTGCGCCACTCGCAATCTCACTCGATCTCTCACCGAATTCGAGGACCCTCCTGTTCACGGTGTTGGCGAGCCTGGCGGCCGGTATCGCATTCGGGCTTGCTCCGGCGTTTCGCGCCTGGCACCTCGGTGGCATCACTGCCGTCAGGACGACGACCGGTTCAGCCGGAGGCTGGGGACGTTGGAGCCAGGGGCTGATTACGGCGCAGGTGACGCTATGCGTGCTGTTGCTGGTGGAGGCGGGACTCTTCACCCGAAGTCTCATGGCGCTGCGAGGTCTCGACGCTGGATTCACCAACGGGCAGAGCATCGTGCTCGCCGACGTGCGAACCCGCGGTAACAACTCTGACGATCAAGTGAAGCGACAGATCGAGTTGTTCAATGAGCTGTCGGCTCGTGTTCAGGCGCTGCGCGCCCGATCGGTGAGCTTTTCGATGGACACGCCGCTGGCGGGCAGCCCGTCGTACGGCGAGAACATCGAGGTGCCGGGGCGTGCCCGCGAAGCGAACCAGCCGGTGGTGTTCTTCAACTTCGTCGGACCGCGCTTCCTGGAGACGATGGGAATCGCGGTCGAAGGCCGTGATATCCGCACCGAGGATAGGCCGGGCAGTCTATCTGTGGCGGTCATCAGCCGCTCGCTCGCACGGCACTACTTTCCAGGTGAGAACGCGATCGGCAAGCACCTACGAACCCAGCGGGAAGAGGTGGAGATCGTCGGTATCGCCGCCGACGTGAACTACACGACGCTGCGCGATGCACCAACAGAGATGATTTACCTGCCGTTTCTTCAGTCGCGAGGAGCCAGCGGTGTTGGCCTCGTGACGATGGCCGTTCGTGCGCAGGGGGGAGCCGACCCGACCGCCACCGCACTGAAGGAGCAGATGCGATCGATTGCACCGGACCTGCTGATCGCGAGACTGAGCACGCTCGACGAGCGGCGAGACGGGACCCTGGCGCGAGAACGGATCGTCGCGGTGCTGTCGATCGGCTTCGGGACGCTTGCGCTTCTCCTGGGCAGCATCGGTTTGTACGGAACGCTCTCGTATGCGGTCGCGCGGCGGACCGGCGAGATCGGGGTGCGGATGGCGCTCGGCGCCGAGTGGTCGCGCCTGGTGAAGATGGTGGTGGGCGAGTCGATCAGGCCAGTGATCGTTGGAATTGTCCTCGGGCTTCCCCTTGCGTTTGCCGCCGCCCGTTTCTCCGAGCGCCTGCTTTTTGGTGTAGGAGCTGGCGATCCGGCGACGTTCGTTCTCACCGCGGCGATTCTTCTTTGCTCGGCCTGTTGTGCCGCCATTCTGCCGGCGCGGCGGGCGGCATCAGTCGATCCGGTCATCGCGCTGCGGACGGAGTAATGCGTCAGTTCCTGTTTTGGTTGCGCGGGTTGTTCAGCGGCATCACGGGCGATCGCGATCTCGACGATGAGGTGCGGACCCACCTCGAGCTGCTCGCCGATGACTACATGCGGCACGGCATGACAACGAAGGAAGCGCGATACGCCGCGCGCAAGGCTTTCGGCGGAGTCGAGCAGATGAAGGAAGCGTACCGCGAACGGCGCAGGATCCGGTGGGTTGAAGTGCTCGTCCAGGATACGAGGTACGCCCTGCGGCAGCTGAAACGGAAGCCGGCCGCGGCAATCACAGGCGTGCTGACGCTTGGCGTCTCAATTGGCGCCGTGGTGGCGGTCTTTGCGCTGATTCAGAACGTGGTGTTCCGCTCGTTGTCGTATCCGAACGCGGATCGCCTGGTGGCAATTCACTCACGTCTTGCGCAATTCGGGCGGATACCGGTGAGCGACACTCAGTATCGCGTCTGGCGAGGATCGTTGCGAACGATCGACGGGATGGCGCTGCTCTGGGCGTACGAGGTCAACTTGTCGGGCTCGGGCGACCCGGAGCGTGTTGCGACGGCTCGTGTCTCGCCCGGCCTGTTTCGGATTCTGGGCGTGCGTCCACAGCTCGGACGCCTGTTGCGGGAGGATGAGGACCAGCCCGGCCGCGATCACGTCGTGCTGCTCAGCGATCGACTGTGGCGCCGCCGCTTCGCTGCCGATCGGCAGATTGTCGGCAAGACGATCGTGATGAACGGCGAGTCGTACGAAGTCGTCGGAGTACTGCCGGGCAGTTTTTCGTTTCCGCGGGTCAGCCGTCTGTACTCGATTCCCGTGGATGCGGGGCGGCCGGATCTATGGAAGCCGTTTGCCATTCGCGAAACCGACCCGCTGAGCGGGCTCAACTTCGCCGCGGTCGCTCGCCTCGCTGACGGCGTGACGATGCCACAAGCCCAGGCCGAGCTCGATGCGTTTCAGCGCACAATCGTTCCGGCACAAGGACCAGGGGGAGGTAATGCGACGATCGCAGGCGAGCTGGTCCCGCTTCGCGATCAGATCGTCGGGACGTCGCGACGCGGTCTGGAGATCGTGCTTGCCGCAGTCGCCGCCGTGCTGGTGATCGCCTGCCTCAACGTCACCAACCTGATTCTGTTCCGATCGATAGCGCGACGACGAGAGTTCGCGGTGCGATGCGCAATTGGCGCGTCGCGCGCTCGACTCGCGCGGCAGCTGTTCACCGAAGGTGTGGTCCTGTCGGCAATCGCCGGCGCAGTCGGCGTCGCGCTCGCGACGCTTGCCGTGCGGCTGCTCGTCCTGCGCGCACCGATCGACATTCCCAGGCTCGAAGAGGTTCGCATCGATGCCCTCGTGCTCGAATGTGCTGCCGCGGTCACGTGCGGCGTTGCACTAATCGTCGGCCTCCTGCCGGCCGCGCGGCTCCCGCACTCGGCGCTGCTGCGCGGACTGCGAGACGCTGCGGGTCAAGGGCGCGTGCATAACCGCCCGTCGCGCGGAATACAGGGAGCACTCGTCGTCGGCCAGGTGGCGGCAACGGCGGCCTGCGCCATCGTTGCCGGGCTACTCGTTCAAAGCCTGCTCGGTGTGCTCGCCGTCGACAAAGGCTTCGAGGTTCGCGACGTCGTGACAACCGAAGTCGATCTCGCCGGTCCCGGATACCTCGGCCGCCGCATCCCGCTGCAGAGGTCGATGATCCAGCGTCTCGAGGCGCTTCCCGGTGTGACGTCGGTTGGTCTGTCCAGCCAGCAACTGCTCGGCGGCACTGGAATGAACCTGCGCTTGCTCGCCGAGGGGTCGGCGGCTCCGGTTCAGGAGCGGCCGCTCGCGAACATCAGAGCCGTGAGTCCCGGTTTCTTCCGCACGTTCGGGATTCCCATTCAACGCGGGCACGTCTTCGACGACGGAGAGAGTCGTCCAGTCGCAGTGGTGTCGGCCTCGACGGCGGCGCGGTTGTGGCCGGGGGAGAATCCCGTTGGGCGGCGTTTCCGGCGCGGGCCGGACAACTCGATGCCGATCGAGATTGTGGGCATTGCAGCCGACGTCAGGGCATCCAGGCTCGAACAACCTCCGGGACTCATCGTCTACCTTCCCTATTGGCAGTCGCCGGTCGCGCAGTTCTCGATTGCCGTGAAGGCTGCAGCTGACACAGGCGATGTGGGCTCCGAGGTGCGGACGGCGATTCGCGCTCTCGAGCCGACGCTCCCGATCACGCAACACACGATGGACGAGATCGTTGCCGACGCGGTAGGTGAGCGGCGCTTTCTGACGGTGCTGGTCATGTTGTTCGCGACGATGGCGTTGGTGCTCGCCGCCCTCGGCATCTACGGCATCGTCTCGCAAGGTGTGGCCCTCCGAACTTCTGAAATCGGGCTCCGGATGGCCCTCGGTGCTGAGCGGTCGACGATCAGCCAGATGGTGCTGGGGGAGGCGGGCTGGCTCGCGGGCATCGGACTTGTGGTTGGTGTTTCGATTGCTCTGGCATCGGGTTCAGCGCTGCGGGCGATTCTCTTTGGGATCGCTCCGTCCCACGCTCCTACCATCGCGGCCGTCTGCGGTGTGGTGGTGGTGGTCGCGGCGGTCGCGTCGTATGCTCCGGCGCGCGCGGCCTGCCGCGTCGATGCGATGGTCGCGCTCAAGACCGAATAGCCGTTCCAACCAAAGAACCACGCGCGGTGTCTAAGGGGGCGTGGAACTTCTCCTCCAAGACCTGAAGCACTCGCTGCGCATGTTTCGTCAACATCGCGCGTTCACGGCCGCGGCCATCGCGGCGCTGGCACTCGGCATTGGCGCGAACACCGCCATCTTCTCGGTGGTCAGCGCGGTGCTGCTGAAGCCGCTGCCGTTTCCCGATCCCCAGAACGTGGTCACGTTCCTGACCACATCGCCTCAAGGATCGGGCCCTGGGGCGTCGCCGGCCAAGTTCCAACATTGGCGAGAGCAGAGCACGGTCGTTCGCGACGCGAGCGCCTATCGTGTCAACGTGATGAACTACACGAGCGGTGCGGCGCCAGAACAACTGCGCGCCGGTCAAGTGAGCGTCGACTACTTCCGCCTGTTCGGCGCCCCCGTAGTTCTCGGCCGCACGTTCAGCGCCGAGGAGGATCGTCCGGGAGGAGAGCGCGTCGCCGTGTTGAGCTATGGGCTCTGGCAACGCCGTTTTGGCGGCGATGCGAACGTCCTGGGTAAGTCGATCGTACTCAGTGGCGACCCGTACGTCATCATTGGCGTCATCGGTCCGACCTTCGACATCTCTGAGTTCGGACCCGCACCCGAGCTGTTCGTACCGTTTCAGCTCGATCCGAATACCGTCGATCAGGGGCATTTCTTTCAGGCTGCCGGTCGATTGAAGGCGGGTGTGTCCCTCGAGCAGGCTCAGGCGCGATTCAAACTGTCAGCTGACGATTTCCGACGCAAGTTCCCGAACGGGTTTCCTGCGGACAACGCCTTCAGCCTCGATCGGACGCAGAGCGTGTTCGTGAGAAACGCGCGGCCCACGCTCTATGTATTGAGTGCCGCCGTGGCTCTGGTGCTGCTGATCGCGTGCGCCAACGTCGCCAACCTGCTGCTCGTTCGAGCGACGGCGCGCAAGCGCGAGATCGCACTGCGTGCGGCGATCGGTGCAGGCCGCGGCCGCATCGTTCGCCAGCTCCTCACCGAAAGCGTCGTGCTGTCGGTGGCCGGCGGTGCGCTTGGGCTTGCGCTCGGAACGCTCGGGATCAAAGCCCTGCTCACGATCAACACCGCAGGTCTTCCGAGAGTAGGTGAGAACGGCGTCGTGGTCGGCTTGGACTGGCGTGTGTTGCTGTTCACAGCAGTGGTATCGATCGGCACCGGCGTGCTGTTCGGTTTGATCCCGGCATTGCAGAGCGCGCGAACGGATCTGAACGCGTCGCTCAAAGATGCCACCGGCCGATCGGGCTCGGTGTTCCGCCACAACAAGGCCCGTTCGTTGCTGGTCGTGGTGGAAGTGGCGATGGCGCTGCTGCTGCTCGTCGGATCGGCGCTGCTGATTCGAACGATCGTGGCGCTGCGAAGCGTCGAGCCCGGCTACGACACGCACAACGTGCTGACGATGCGGATGTCGCTCACGGGCGAGCAGTTCGTGAAGACGGCGGCGGTGGAGCGGCTGGTGAAAGACGGACTCGACAGGCTGCGAGCGATTCCCGGTGTCGAAGCAGCCACCGCGACCTGCTGTGTGCCGCTCGAAGGCGGCTACGGGTTGCCGTTCAGGGTCATTGGTCGGCCGCTCGACAAAGGTCCGTTTCACGGCGGCGGCGCGTGGCTGACACTCTCCCCGGGATACTTCGACGTCTTCAAGATGAAGATGAAGCGCGGCCGTGCGTTCACCGAGCGCGACGACTCATTGGCGCCGGCAGTGGTGATCATCAACGAGACTATGGCCAAACAGTTCTGGAAGGACAAGGATCCGCTCGCGGACCGCATCATGATCGGTGGTGGAGTGATGAAAGAGCTCGCGACTGAACGCGAGCGACAGATCATCGGCGTCGTCAACGACGTCCGCGACGGCGGTCTCAACAACGATCCGCAGCCGCACATGTATGTGCCCAACGCCCAAGTGCCCGATGCGCTCAACGCGTTGAACGTGCGCATCACTCCGGTGGCGTGGGTGGTGCGGACGACGACAGGCCCGTATGCCCTCAGCAACACGATTCAATCCACGCTGCGCGAGACGACGGGACTGCCGGTGTCCGACGTCAGATCGATGGAGGAAGTGGTCTCGCGATCGATCTCGCGTCAGCGGTTCAACATGTTCTTGATGACGGTGTTCGGCGCGTCAGCGCTGCTGCTGGCAGCTATCGGCATCTACGGACTCATGGCCTACTCGGTAGCGCAGCGCACTCAGGAGATCGGCATTCGCATGGCGCTCGGCGCCGAGGCCGCGCAGGTCCGCAAGATGGTGGTGTTTCAAGGTATGCGGCTCGCGATCGTTGGCGTGGTCGTGGGACTCGGCGCGGCGTGGGGCCTGTCGCGCCTGATGGCCAGTCTGCTGTACGGCGTGAAGGCCACCGATCCCGCAGTGTTCGCCGTGATGCCCGCCCTGCTTGCGATTGTGTCGTTCGTGGCCGTGTGGCTGCCTGCGCGCCGCGCGAGCACGGTCAATCCGCTGGTGGCACTGCGGTATCAGTAGGGGCCGCCTCGAGCGGCCCCTACGACAGTCGTTAGCGCACCGAGTAGTCGACCTGGATCTTGATGGTCGCTTCGACGGGCACGTTGTTGAGCAGCGTCGGTGTGAACTCCCACTGACTGACGGCATCGAGCGCCGAGGCGAGAAACGCCTGATGCACGTCGCTGGAACGACTCCCCGTAACGTCGCGAAGGTCGGACATGTAGCCATCGATCCCGATGCGGCCTTCGAGCACCACGACTCCCGACGCATTCTGGAGATTCGATGGATACAGCGGAGCCATGTGGACGGTCTTCGTCGGCACGCGAATCTGGCCGCCGATCCCGCCTGCATAGAACGTCCGCGGCTCGGGCGCGCTGCGTGTGTGCGTGTGCGTGGTGCTTCGTGAGCCGACCGACGATACGACCGCCGGACCGCTAGGGCCGGTGACGGAGACCGTTTCCTGCAGGGTGCCGATCGGCAGAGTGATGCTGCGTTCGATCACAGTGCCGGCGTCGAGCCTGACACGGTTGGTGACTGTGGAGAAGCCGGGCAGCGATGTGTTGAGCTCGTAGTCGCCAGGAGGCAGCAGCGTGAATCTGAACGAGCCGTTGCGATCGGTGGTCGTGTCGTAGCGTCCGCCGTTGGGCTGCTGCACCAACGAGACGTTTGCGCCCGGCAGCAGTCCACCCAACTGATCGTAGAGCACGCCGTTGAGCGCGCCAGGACCTGACTGCGCGGCTGGGGCCGATGGCATTTCGAGACGCATATGCTCCGCGGTGATTCGCGCGCCATCCGGACCCACCAGAACTGCGTTGTACAAGTCGAGGTGGTCGGTGCCTTTCGCCGGCGTTGGGTTCGCCTGCGGCGACGGTGATGGTGGCAGCGGAACAGCCGGTGCCGCAAGCGTCGAGACACCTGCGCCGGCGATCGCCAAGGTTGCGGTCAAGGCCACGAGCGCTGATGTCCAGCGCGCAACCGCGGTCGTCGGTCGTCGATTCAATCGGGCGTTCAACATGGCGCGGACTCTCCCTTCGAGCGTCGATGGGTGGGCGATGGCTGTTGCCGCCGACCAGACGGGGCGGCGGCGGATCGTGTCTCGCGCGACGGCCAGCAGATGCGCGGCGTAGTCGGCGGCAGTGATGCCCGATCCGAGGACCAGATCGTCGCAGGCTTGTTCGCTCTCCTGACGCAGCCGGGCGTGTCCGATCCAGACGATCGGATTGAACCAATGCATCGCGCGAAGGACGCTGGCGGCGATCAGGATGGGCCAATCGCTGCGCGTGATGTGCGCGAGTTCATGACGCAGAACGACTTCGATCCGATCGGTCGACCAGTCCAACGCAGACGCTGGGAGCAGGATGCGCGGGCGGATGACACCCCACGTCAGCAGCATCGTCGGATGGGTGCTCTGCAGCAGGGTGATCGGTCGTCGAATGCCGTATCCGTCCGCGATGCGGTCGAGGATCTCGCGCCACGCACCCGACTGCAGCGGCGTCGAGCGCCGGGCGATGTGCCTCAGGTGCCACATGCCAGCGATCACTGTGATCAGTGCAGCGAGCGCCCCTGCGAGCCAGAGGCCGATCGCAATCGAGAGCGCGCTGAGGCGAGAACGGGTCGGCGCGATCGGCGCGTTGGCAGCAATGGCGGGAGAGGAGTGCCCGGGTTCGCTCGAGATCGTGATCGGCCTCGACTCATCGAAGACGAGCCACGCACTCGGGATCGGCAGGCGCCAGGCCGGCGCCAGCGACGTGAGGATCGGCACCGAGATCGCGCATACGAACGTCAGCGCGAGCACACCATGGCGGAGTGCGGCCGAACGCGAGCGAAGCAGGCGCACCGTCGCGAGCGCCACCGCGAAGAGCGCGCTCGTCTTGATGGCGACTTCGAGAAGGACGCTCATGCCGCGCCTCCTTTTCTGGCCTTGGCAATGAGATCGGCGATGCGATCGAGCTCCTCGGCCGAGACCTTGGCGGCCTCGCCGCCGAGAAGCGCGGCGACCGCTTTCTCTGCCGAGCCGTCGAAGAAGGTGTCGACGAGATGTTTCAGCGCCGACTTGCGCGCCGTGTGCACGCGGACCGCCGGCATGTAGACGTAGCGCAGCCCCTCTTCGTCGTGACGCACGTGTCCTTTTTCTTCGAGCACGCGCAGTTGGGTGCGCACGGTGGAGTAACTGGGATTGCCGGGGAGCTCGGACATCACCTCGGCGGCGGTGACGCGTCCGCGGCGGAAGAGGATGTCCATGATCTGCCGCTCGCGGCGGGTGAGGACGGTGTGCAGGGACGAGGCCATATCGTGTTATGTCTCTCGCAGAAGTGTTATAGAAATAGCATGTCTCGGGGCGCCGCGCAAGCGGCGCGTCACCGGCCGTTCGGAAGCGGCGAATCGCGGTATCCTGATGACGTGCAGCTGGCACTGCCGTTTACGTCGACCAGCCAAACCTCATCGCCATCGGCGTCGGTCTACTTCGTGCGCCATCGCCGCGCGCGGCGATACCTGCTGCGGGTCGATCACGATGGTCGCGTCCGGGTGACGATTCCGCGCGGGGGATCGCGGCGCGAAGCCGATGCATTCCTCACGCGTCATCTCCACTGGATCGCGCGCGAGCGGTCGCGTCTCATCCCGTCAGCGCTGTCGTTCGACGATCGTCACGCCCACCGGCAGCGTGCGCGAAAGGAGCTGCCGGCGCGTCTGCTCGAGCTGGCCGCCGAGCACGGCCTGACTGTGGCGCGCGTCAGCATCCGCAATCAGCGGACGCGGTGGGGTTCATGCGGCCGCGACGGTCACATCTCGCTCAATTGGCGACTCGTGCTGATGCCACCCGAGGTTCGCGATTACGTGCTCGTCCACGAACTGATGCATCTGCGCCGACTCGATCACTCGCGTGCATACTGGCGGCTGGTCGCCGCCGCATGCCCAGGCTATCGCGAGGCACGCCAGTGGCTGCGCACGCACGGTCCGTCGTTGCGATAACGTGAGTCCAGATGAGGGTTGCCGGCATCTAAGAGATCGGGAGGCACAGGGAGATGGGGCCAAAGGAGATGGGACAGCGCCGACAGTTCCTCGCGGTCCTGGCCAGCGCCTGTGGTTTGACGCCGCTCATTCTGTGGCTGGCCGGCAGCCCCCCTGTTGAGACGATGGCTGAGACGTTTCCGGTTCAGAAGAGCGATGAGGAATGGCGCCGCGAGCTGACCGCGGATCAGTATCAGGTGTTGCGCCATCACGCCACCGAACGTCCGTTCACGAGCCCGCTGAATCACGAGAAGCGTGACGGCACGTTCCAGTGCGCCGGCTGCGGGCGTCCGCTGTTCGACGCCGACACGAAGTTCGAGAGCGGCACGGGATGGCCCAGTTTCTGGCGGCCGCTCGATCGCGCCGTCGGTACGAGGGTCGATCGCAGCTTGTTGATGGTGCGGATCGAAGTACACTGCGCCGATTGCGGCGGACATCTCGGACACGTGTTCGATGACGGTCCGGCACCCACAGGCATGCGCTACTGCATGAACGGCGCCGCATTGAAGTTCGCACCGAAGCAGGCCTGATGTTCGCGCAACGCAGCGTCTGGATAGGTGCGATCGTCATCAGCCTCGCGTATGCGTGGCTGCGTGGCGGCTTTGTCGTCGCCGGTGCGGCAGCCCAAGCGCCGGCGATGCAGCCGGGATGGCAGAAGGCGACCTTCGCGGTTGGCTGCTTCTGGAGCGCCGAGTCCGATTTCGACAAGGTGCCGGGCGTGAAGGCAACCACTGCCGGCTTCATTGGTGGACATGTCGCCAGCCCCACCTACGATCAAGTCGTGCGCGGCGACACCGGTCACGCCGAAGCCGTCGAGGTGCTCTTCGATCCGGCAGTCGTCACCTACGAACAACTGCTCGACTACTTCTGGCATCACGTCGATCCGTTCGTCTCGCATCGCCAGTTCTGTGATGTCGGGCCACAATACCGTCCGGCGATCTTCGTGAGCTCGGCGCGCCAGCGCGAGGCCGCAGAAGCGTCGCGCGTCCGGATCCAGGGGCGATTCCGCGACCCGATCAAGGTGGCCATCACCGATGCGGATGCGTTCTTTCCCGCCGATGAATCGCATCAGGACTACTACAAGAAACATCCGGTGCAGTATCAGTACTATCGCTGGGTGTGCGGCCGCGACGCGCGGCTCGAAGCGATCTGGGGCAGCGGCAGCAGCTCCTAGCGGACCGTAGCAACTGGAAGAGTGCAATTCGCATCGAGTCTCGGCCCCGGTACGCGCGGCCGCGACAACGGAGCGGCCGGTGCTGATGGGGAGAGTAGGCTCAAGCAATGGCTTCGGTGCGCCACTGGAACGTCGCCGCTGACGGCGAGCTCTCCGAAGCCGCGATGCGCAAGCGGCTCGAGGCGCTCGGCTACATCGTGATGCGCTACGTCTATCCACCGGGCACCTCGTTTCCCGAGCACACCCACGGCGTCGACAAGATCGATGCGGTGGTCTCGGGCCAATTCCGCCTCAACGTCGCCGGCCACCGCGTCGTCCTCGGCCCCGGCGACTGGATCGCCGTTCCGCGCGGCGTCCGTCACACCGCCGACGTCGTCGGCGATGTGCCGGTCGTAAGCCTCGATGCGGTGAAAGCGCCCGTCTAGTAGCACGTCCAAAAGGACGTGCCCCACGATGGCCGCTAAAAGCTCTCGTGGGGCCGGTCCTTTCGGACCGGCCTGTGTGCGGCGGGCGTGTGCCTCAAGCGCCCGCCCGTGTTGCCGATTCATCTCATGTGAGCCGGGCGCGTGCGCGGCCACACCTTGCACATGCCTGCACCCCGCCCGCGTTTGCTCGTTGTCGACGATGACCGCGCGATCCTCACGTTGATCGGATCGATCGCGCTTGGCGAAGGCTTCGACGTGTCCACGACCGTCGATGGCACCGATGCGTTGCAGCAATTGAGCGTGAGGCCCGCCGATCTCGCGCTCGTCGATCTGAAGATGCCCGGTGTCAGTGGGCTCGACGTGTTGAGAGCGATTCGCGAGGTGAATTCCGGCTGTCGCGTGGCACTGATGTCGGGGCACGCCACCATCGACAGCGCCGTGGAAGCAGTGAAACTCGGCGCCATGGACTACCTCACCAAGCCGTTCGACCTGCCGCGCCTGCGCGAGCTGCTGTCGACCGTGCGTCGCGATGCAGAGGAGCGGCGCACCGTGCTGCGCCTCGAAAGCGATCTCGCGCATCATCTCGAGTTCTGCGGAATGATCGGCCGCGGCGCCCTGATGCAGGAGGCGTTCGGGTTGATCCGGCGTCTGGCCCCGCACGCCCGCACCGCACTCGTCACCGGAGAGACTGGCACCGGCAAGGAGCTCGTCGCGCGGGCGTTGCACACGCTCGGTCCGCGTCGCGCGAAGAAGCTGGTCACGGTCAACTGTTCCGCGCTGGTCGAAACGCTGTCTGAGAGCGAGCTGTTCGGGCATGTGCGTGGCGCGTTCACAGGCGCCGCCGAAACCAAGGCCGGCCTCTTCGAAACCGCCGACGGCGGCACGATGTTTCTCGACGAAGTGGGCGAGCTGCCGTTCACCGTGCAAGCCAAGCTCCTGCGCGTGATCGAGAACGGGGAAGTGCAGCGCGTTGGCTCGGTCGATGCGCGCAAGGTCGATGTCCGTCTCATCGCTGCAACCAATCGCGATCTGGTCGCGGAAGTGGCGGCGGGACGCTTTCGACGCGACCTCTATTACCGGCTGAACGTGGCGCAGATCTCGCTGCCGCCGCTTCGCGAGCGCCGCGAGGACATTCCCTATCTGACCGCGGCCTTCGTGCGGGCGTTCTCCGAGCGATTCGGCAAGTCGATCAGCGCCTTGACACCGGGAGCTGAGCACCTGCTCATCGAGGCGCCCTGGCACGGCAACGTGCGGCAGCTGCGCAACGTCCTCGAGCGCGCCTGCATGCTCGCCGACGGTGAATTCATCACCGAGGGCGATCTTGCGCTGGTCCTCGATCGCGCGACGCCGGCGATCGGCGAGCCGCCGGTCCCAATCCGAGCGGTTCCGGCACCGCTGCACGAGATCGAACGCGAGCACATCATCAGGACCCTGGAGCAAGTTCGCGGCAACAAAGCAGTGGCCGCGCGCTTGCTTGGTATCAGTCGACGTGCCTTTTACCGCCAGCTCGAACGTCACGGTCTTCACCACCGGGTGCCGATGAACCGTCACGATCGCAGGCAGATTCCCGAGGAACGTCCGGCGTGATGACCACCCGATTCACGCCTGCCGTCCGCCGCAGCCGGATTCTCGTCGCCGACGACACCGAGAGCGTGCGCTCGTTGTTCGACCAGCTGCTCACCAGCGACGGCCATGAGGTCGTCAGCGCGTCGGACGGTGTCGATGCGCTCGAAGCGGCGCACTACCATCGTCCGGATGTCATTCTGCTCGACGTCGACATGCCGGCGATGGACGGGCTCGAGGTCTGCCGGCGTCTGAAAGCCGATCCAGCTACGCGCCTGACGCCGATCGTCATGGTCACCGGACAGAGCGATCTGAGCGATCGTCTCAAGGGCATCGAAGCGGGTGCCGACGAATTCCTGTCCAAGCCGGTGCATCCTCAGGAGCTGCGCGTGCGCGTGCGATCGCTCTCGCGCGTGAAGCACCTGATCGACGAGCTCGATTCGGCGGAGGCGGCCTTCGTCACGCTCGCGCTCACCATCGAAGCGCGAGATCCTTCGACCAACGGCCATTGCGAACGGCTCGCGCGTCACGCGGTGCGGCTCGGCCGCGCACTTGGCCTCGGCGGAGAAGATCTCGATGCGCTGCATCGCGGCGGCTACCTGCACGACGTTGGCAAGGTCGGCGTGCCGGATGCGGTGCTGTTGAAGGCGGGTCCGCTCACCCCCGACGAGTTCGCGATGATGAAACGGCACACCGAGATTGGCGATGCGCTGTGCTCGCCACTGCAGTCGCTGCGCCGCGTGCGCCCGATCGTCCGCGGGCACCATGAACGCCTCGATGGCAGCGGCTACCCAGACGGGCTGCGGGGCGATGAGCTGCCGATGCTGGCGCACATCGTCGGCATCGTCGACGTGTTCGATGCGTTGACGTCGCTGCGGCCGTATCGGACGGCGCTCTCCAACCATCAGGCCGGCTACTATCTGCTGGAACAGGCTGCGCATGGCAAGTTCGCGCGGCGCTACGTCGAGACGTTTCTCGACACGCTGGATCTCCATGGTCCTCGGGTGCACTGAACCGTCGAGGCGCGTGCGCCGGCCGGTCGAACGAGCGGCCGATGGCCCGACACGTGTGTCGGGCCGCCGGCAGTCGCTTGAGCACCATTTCCCAGTACGGCCTGCCACAGGCGCGGCAACCATCTTGCTCAGCGTCATGACTTCTAGCGGTGCGGATTCCGCGGCGCAACGAGCAGCGAACCGATGGCAGTAGTCCCTTTGACCCAGGATCGTGGCGGCCAGCCGACTCGCAGCAGCGGTGCCTCAGTAAGGCGCATGCCGCTGCTGCCCATACGTGTCCGCGACGCCTTCGGCGAAGCGCTGATCGCTCAACACCTTGTCACGCCCACCGCACTGCAGACGGCGATCCAGCGATCGGTGCAGGACGGCTCACCGCTGCACGAGACGCTGGTGAGACTTGGCTTCGTCGAAGAGGAGCTTTCGTACTCGCTGCTCGCCACCACGGCGAAGATCCCGTTTCATACGCAGGACATCGAGCCCAACCTACTCGCCGTGAAGCTGGTGCCGGCGAAGCTGGCGCGGCGGCACGAGCTGGTGCCGATCGCCGTCGACGACAAGACGATCAAGTATCTGACCGCGACGCCCTACGACGTCGATGCCGATCGCGATCTCGGCTTCGCCACCGGCCGCGCGCCGTCTGCGGTGATCGCGCGCCGGTCCAGAGTGCGACAGGCGCTCGAGCAGTGTTATCCCGAGGTGGCGCTCGCTTCTTCAGCGCCAGTAACAGCGACGTCAAGGCCGGTTGACACCCGCGATCCGCTCGCTGTCGACAGCTCCTCCGACTCCGCGATCGTGAGCCTGTGCCACACGATGCTGGCGCGAGCGGTTGATGCGGGCGCCAGTGATCTCCAGCTCGATCCGGTCGCCGAAGGGCTGCTCGTTCAAATCCGCGTCGCCGGCTCACTCGAGAAGGCGATGACGATTCCGAGCGAGCTGGTGTCGGCAGTCGTGAATCGTTTCAAGGTGCTGGCGCGCGTCGCGACTGCAGTTCGAAATCGGCCGCAGGAGGGAACCTTCTCGGCGCAGGTTGGTGCGCGGCGCATCGAAGTCCGTCTGACGACGCTGCCGACGACGAGCGGCGAGAAGCTGGTGGTTCGTGTGATCGACAAGCAAGGCGAGCTGCCGACGCTCGAGACGCTGGGCCTCGACCCCGACACGCTGGCGCGATTGCAGCGGGCCTTGGATCAGCCAAGCGGGCTCGTGCTCGTCGCCGGACCGGCGGGATGTGGAAAGACGACGACGATCTACGCCGCGCTGCAGTATCTGCGCACGCGGCGCACGAATGTGGTGTCAGTCGAGGATCCGATCGAGCGGACCATTCCGGGCATCAATCAGCTCTCGGTCAACACACGCACGGGGGCGACGGTCGGCAGCACGCTGCGGACGATCATCAAGCAATACCCCGAAGTCGTGATGGTTGGGGACGTGCATGATCGCGAGATCGCCGAGATCGTCGGGGCCGCGGTTGATGCCGGCTGCCTGGTGTTGGGCACGATGCGCACGCAAGAAACCGCATCAGCGGTTGCCCAATTGACGCACCTCGGGCTCCAGCCGTACCGGATTGCCGAGACGTTGCGTGTCGTGGCTGCGCAGCGACTGGTGCGGCGCGCCTGTTCCGCGTGCCGTACTGCGACCGCGGCCGAAGGCGAGATGGTGGCTGCCTGCGCGCAGTGCCGCTCGACCGGTTTCGTCGGCCGAGTCCCGATCGTCGAACTGTTGATGCCCACCGAGGCGATCCGCACCAGCATCGCGCGGGGCGAGACGTTGATGCAGCTTCGACATGCCATCGAGACAGCCGGCATTCGATCGCTACGCAGTCATGGTGCGGCGCTCGTGGCATCAGGGCTGACCACGCAGGACGAACTGGTGCGGGTGCTCGGCGCCGACGCGCTCGACCAGCCGATCGGGGCGGTCGCGCGCCGATCCGTGCTCATCGCCGACGACGAGCCGATCACGCGAACGCTCGTGAAGCTGCTGCTCGAGCGCGATGGCTTCTCGGTGATTGAAGCGCACAACGGACGCGAGGCGGTCGATCTCGCCGTGCGTCACATGCCGAGTCTCATCGTCATGGATCTCAACATGCCGGAGATGGATGGCTATGAGGCCATCTCCGAGATACGCCATGTCGATGGACTTCAGCACGCCCCGATCGTCGTCGTGACGACCGAAGACGGCCCCACTATCGCGCAGCAGGTGCTCGCGCTCGGAGCCGACGACTACATTCTCAAGCCGTTCGAGCCATCGGTGCTGACCGCCCGCGTGAAGGCGGCCTTCAGCCGCCAGCACATGGCCGCCTGACTGGACGAATTCTGCACTCGAGGACCATCATGTCGGAAACGCGAAGTGCCCTGGTGGAAGACATCGTGACACCGTGGTCGCCCGAACGTATGCTCGCGCGGTTGGGCGGTGACGAACCGCTCGCCAAGCAGTTGGCGGCGCTGTTCATCGAGGAATGCCCGGAGATGCTCGGACGCCTCCGCGAGAGTCTGCAGCAGACCGACGCCGACGTCGTGCGCCGCGCCGCCCATGCCTTCAAAGGGTCGGTGGCAAACTTCGTCGAGGGCGGAGCGGCCGCCAGCGCGTTGGAACTCGAGACGATGGGCCGCGAGAACAACCTCGCCGATGCGCCGCGGGTATTCGCGCGCCTCGAGCGTGAGATTGCGGCACTCCTGATCGACCTGCAGCGCTTTGCTGAGGGCGCTTGATGCAGATTCTGATTGCCGACGACGACCCGGTGCTCCGGCACGTGTTGCGCGTGCATCTGGAGCGTTGGGGCTACGAGGTCGTCGAGAGTCCCGATGGCGCTTCGGCGTGGCATGCGTTGCGCACCACGCCCCCGCCGCCGTTCGCGATCATGGATTGGAACATGCCGGGAGTCGACGGCCCCACGCTGTGCCAGGAAGTGCGCCAGACGCCAGGCCTCTCTGGGATGTATGTGATTCTGCTGACGTCGAATTCGTCGAAGAAGGACATGATCACCGGACTCGAGAGCGGCGCCGACGACTACATCGTCAAGCCGTTCGACTGGGACGAGCTGCGCGCACGCGTGCGGATCGGCAGCCGCATCGTGAGTCTGCAACAGGTGCTCGGGACGCGGGTCGAGCAGCTGCAGCAGGCGCTGTCGAGCGTCCGCAAGCTGAGTGGTCTGCTGCCGATCTGCGCCTACTGCAAACGGATTCGCGACGATAGCGACTACTGGCGTCAGATCGAGCATTTCGTGTCGGAGCACTCGGAGGTGCGCTTCAGCCACGGTATCTGTCCCGAGTGCATCGAGGCGTACGTCAATAAAGAGCTGCCATCGGCTCGTACGTAGAGGCCGCCTTTAGGCGGCCTTCGGGCGGCCTATATAATCAAGGCATGCCTTATCCGGAACCCTTCATTGCCCCAATGCGGGCGGAGTTGACGCGCGTCGGGGCGCGAGAGCTGCGCACTGCGGATGATGTCGATCACGCCATCCGCGAAAAGGGCACGGTGATGATCGTCGTGAACTCGGTGTGCGGGTGTGCGGCGGGGAAGGCACGTCCGGGCATTGCGATTGCGCTGCAGCATGCCCGGCGGCCGGACGTGGTTGCCACCGTGTTCGCCGGCGCCGACATCGAAGCCACCGAGCGCGCGCGGGAGTACCTGCTCCCGTATCCGCCCTCGTCACCGTCGGTCGGACTGCTGCGCGATGGCAAATTGATCTACATGCTCGAGCGTCGTCAGATCGAGCAGCGCGATGCAGCATCGATTGCGGCCATGCTCAAAGCGGCCTTCGACGAGCATTGTACCGCTTCGTAGAGCGGGGGCTTCAGCCCCCGCGGCAACGCTTCAGCCCCCGCGGCAACGCGCAGGCTGACGCCTGCGCTCTACGGTGATTTAACCACCGCGTGTATGCATCTCGAGATGCGGATCTCGCTTGAGTCGATCGATCGGAATGAGCGTCGATCGATCGCGCGAGGCGAGCCGCTCTTCGGCGCCGCGATCGCTTCTGACCTCCCACGTTGCTCGAATCAACTGCCCGAGTTGATCGTCGGTCGCGCCCGATCGCAGCGGCCGGCGCAGGTCCGTGCCGTGGGTGGCGTAGAGGCACAGGTACCAGAGTCCGTCGGCAGTCAGGCGGCTGCGGTCGCACGAATGGCAGAACGGCTCGGTCGTCGATGAGATGATCCCGAACGTCAACCCGTCGGCAAGCCGATAGCGATCGGCAGGCGCCGCAGACTCCTCGATCACCGGCGCGATCGCGCCGTAGTGGCCGCGCAGGCGATCGAGCATCTCGCGTCGCGAAACGACACGCGGCATCGACCAATGCGTGGCGCCGCCGACGTCCATGTATTCGATGAAGCGGATTTCCGCGTGGTAGCGCCGTGCGAACTCGATGAGATCGACGAGCTCGTCATCGTTGACGTCGCGGATGACGACGGTGTCGATCTTCAGTCCGGGGAAGAGCGGGGCCGCGGCGTCGATGCCCTCCAGCACGCGATCGATCTCGTCGAAGCGCGTCAGGCTGCGGAATCGATCGGCCTGCAGCGTGTCGAGACTGACCGTGAGTCGATGCAGCCCGGCCTGCTTCAGCGCGATGGCGTTGGCGGCGAGCAGCACGCCATTGGTCGTCATCGCCAGATCGCGGATCGCCTCACGGCGGGCGAGTCGCGCGACGAGATCCGGCAGATCGCGTCGCAGGAGCGGCTCTCCGCCAGTCAGTCGCACCTTGTCGACGCCAAGACCGATGAAGAGATCGACCAGCCGCTCGATTTCCTCGAAGTGCAGGATGTCCTCACGCGGCAGCCACACGTAGTCCGCTTCCGGCATGCAATAGCTGCAGCGCAGATTGCAGCGGTCGGTCACCGAGAGCCGGAGGTTGCGAAGAGGGCGATGCTGGGTGTCGAGGAGCACTACAGGGATTATTACAGAACCCTGAGCGCGGCCCGTTTGGGGAAAGCTGTTCTTTGCCCGGCAAAGGACTTGTCCCACCGACCCGGCAGCGGCCGCGTGCACGTCGGGCAGGCGCCGTCTGCGGTCAGCGAGTACTCCTGAATCGAATACCCATAACGGCTGATCACGCGCGTGCCGCACCCGGGGCAGTTGGTGTGCTCCAAATCGCCGACGCGTCCGGGCAGGTTGCCGGCATAGACGAATCGCAAACCGGCAGCGTGCCCGATGCGCGAGGCCCGCAGCAGCATGGCGGCTGTGGTGCTCGCCACGTCGGTCATCTTGTAGTCGGGATGAAATGCCGTGACATGCCAGGGGATGTCGGGCGACACGCCGGCCAGGAATCGAGTGAGGCCGTGGAGTTCTTCGTCGCTGTCGTTGAAGCCGGGAATCAGCAGGGTGACGATCTCGACCCACACCCCCGCATCGTGCAGCCAGCCGATCGTGTCGAGAATCGGATGCAATCGCCCACCGAGCTCGCGGTAGTGGCGATCGTCGAAGCTTTTCAGATCGACTTTGTAGAGATCGATGTGGGGTCGGATGTAGGCGAGCACCTCGCGGGTGCCGTTGCCGTTGGAGACGAACCCCGTGCTCAGTCCGGCCGCGCGCGCCTGCTGAAACACCTCGACCGCCCATTCCGCGGTGATCAGCGGCTCGTTGTAGGTGGAGACGATGAGCCGTGCGCCTTGCGCGAGTGCGTCGCTGACGAGCGCCTCGGGTGTTGCACGCTGCAGCGGCGACACTGCCTGCGGGTCGCGCAGCGCTTGCGACGTCACCCAGTTCTGACAGTACGAGCAGTGCAGATCGCAGCCGAGCATGCCGAAGCTGTACGCGAGCGCGCCAGGGTAGGCGTGAAAGAACGGTTTCTTCTCGACCGGATCGCACTGCACGCCGCCAACGTAGCCCCACGGCACGCGCAGACGGCCATCCTCGACGAAGCGCACCTTGCACACGCCGTGCGCGCCTTCGGGGATCGGACAGCGATGCCCGCAGGCGAGGCAGCGCAGGCGCGGCTTGCGCCCGCTGGAATCCTGCGCCTGGTCGAGCGTTTCGACCAGCTCGGCCGCCGCATCACGCGTATGCGCCGCGAGCACGTCTTTCAGCGGGGGCATCGGTACGATCGTACGATACGGGTCAACTGAACCCTACCATTCCGGGTTCGACGTTCGAAGTTCGTCGTTCGCTCAGTTCGGAGTTCACGGGTCGAACCTGCCGAACGGGGAACCTTGAACTATTGAACATCGAACTTCGAACGTCGAACCATGAACGACTGTGACGTCATCGTCATCGGCGCCGGTGTCTTCGGCTCCTGGACCGCGCATCATCTGCGTGCTGCCGGGGCGCGAGTGTCGGTCGTCGACGCCTATGGCGTGGCACATCCGCGCGCGAGCTCCGGCGATCATTCGCGCATTCTCAGATGTGGATATGGGCCAGATGCGATCTATGCGCAGATGGCCTGGCGATCGCTTCAGCAGTGGCGCGCGCTCGAAGCCCGGCTCGGTCCCGAACGCCCGCCGATCTGGCACGGCTGCGGCGTCCTGTGGCTGACATCGTCAGACGATGCGTACGCGGCGGCGACGCTGAAGACGCTGGTCGAGAGTGGTTTCCCGGTCGAGCGGCTCGATCGCGACCAGCTGCGCCTCCAGTTTTCGCAGTTGGACGCGGCCGATCTGTCGGATGCACTCCTCGAGCCTGAGGGCGGCGTCATCAGCGCGCGGCGCGCGGTGCAGATGCTCGTCGACGAGCTCGCACGTGGCGGAGTCCGTCTACTGCAGGGTCGTGTCGTGCCGCCGCACGGATCGCGCATCGATTCCATCACGCTTACCGACGGCACGACGCTCGAGTCGGATCGCTTCGTGTTTGCCTGCGGCGCCTGGTTGCCGCTCGTGTTTCCGGATTTGCTTCGAGGGCGGATCCGCCCGACCAGGCAAACGGTGGTGTACTTTCTGCCGCCCTCGAACACCGATATCTTCGGGACCGCTCGCACGCCCGCGTGGGTCGATTTTCCCGCGGGGATTTACGGCGTGCCCGACATCGAGCATCACGGCGTCAAAGTAGGAATCGACGAACACGGGCCGGCCATCGATCCCGATGCGGATGATCGCGTCGCGGATGCCGCGCTCATCGCGCGGGCGCGCGCCTGGCTGGAGCGCCGCTTTCCGATGATGAAGAACGCGGCGATTGCTGAAGCGCGAGTGTGTCAATACGAGAACACCTCGAACGGCGACTTCCTGATCGATCGCCATCCGTCATACGACAACGTGTGGGTCGTCGGCGGTGGATCGGGACACGGATTCAAACACGGACCAGCGGTGGGGGAGGAAGCAGCGCGGCTGGTGCTGACTGGAGGCGACGCGCATCGTCGATTCGCGCTGGCGACCAAGGGGATCGACGCACGGCGTGCCGTCTACTGATACGATCGCTGTGAATGCCGCGAATCTTAGTGACCAACGACGATGGTGTGCACTCCGAAGGGATCCGCGTTCTGGCCGACGCATTGATGCCGCTCGGCGACGTGATCGTCGTCGCGCCGATTCAGGAAGCCAGCGCCATCGGACACGCGCTCACGCTCCGTCGTCCGCTGCGCATCGAGGAAATCGGTCCCAACGTGTTCGCCATCGACGGCACGCCAACCGATTGTGTGAATCTCGCGATCACGCACGTGCTGCGCGCCAAGCCGGACCTGATCGTCTCTGGCATCAACAAGGGCTGGAACCTCGGCGACGACGTGACCTACTCGGGTACCGTGTCGGGCGCGCTCGAAGGCGCACTGCTCGAGATTCCGAGCATTGCGGTGTCGACGCAGCGCGTGAAGGACGAGTGCGAGTTCGGGCCGTCGGCGAAAGCCGCCGCTCTCGCAGCGCAGGTAGTTCTCGAACGCGGGCTGCCGAAGTTCACGCTGCTCAACATCAACACGCCGATGGGGCCCAACAAGGGTTTCAAGGTTACGGTGCAGGCCAAGCGGAATCACGTGACCACGGTGGATGAACGAGTGGATCCGCGGCACAAGCCGTACTACTGGATCGAGGAAGGGCAGAACGAGTGGGAGCCGCACGACCGCTCGGACTATCAGGCCGTGCGCGATGGCTACATCTCGATCACGCCGCTTCAGCCGGACATGACCGCGTACGATGCGTTGGAGTTTGTCGAGGGTTTGACTGCCGGGTCTGAAGACCCGGCCTACACCGCCCGCAAGCGGTAAGCGACGTCACGTAGAGGCCGCCTTCTGGCGGCCTAGTGGCCTTCTTCCCGATGCTTTTTCTCGTACTCCGCCTGCGCGACGTCCTTGTCGCGCTGCACCAACTTCGCACGGTCACGCGCTTTGTTGAAATTGTGCTGACGCGTGTGCTCAGAACTCACCGACGACAGCGACAGCAGTCGCGTGAGCTCCTGACTCTTGCACGATGGGCACGACGGCACATCGCCGGTGCGAATCAACTGCTCGAACTCGTGGCCGCAGGCCTTGCATTCGTACTCGTAGATAGGCATGGGTGCGCGCGATCGATAGATTGCCTCATAAATTAGCACGACCGTGCGTGATACACTTGGTGTTTCGCCGGGGCGTGGCTCAGCTTGGTAGAGCGCTCGGTTCGGGACCGAGAGGTCGCTGGTTCGAATCCAGTCGCCCCGACCATCCTTCGCTCGCGCTGTCGCGCGAGTTTCGGTAGTTCGCATGTTCGACGTCATCGTTGTGGGTGCGCGCTGTGCAGGTGCGCCGCTCGCGATGCTGCTCGCGCGGCGCGGTGCCAAGGTTCTGCTCGTCGACCGCGCGACGTTCCCAAGCGATATCCCTCATGGGCACTACATCCATCGACATGGCCCGAGACGGCTGCGCGACTGGGGACTGCTCGATCGGATCGCGGCGCATACGCCCGGTGTGTCGAGCATGGTCATCGACGTCGGTGATTTCCCCTTGCGCGTGGGCAATCTGATCGAGGACGGCCTCGCCTGGGGCTACGGCCCTCGCCGATCGACGCTGGACGAGATTCTCGTCGACGCGGCGATCGAGAGCGGCGTGGAGTTTCGCGACGGCGTCAGCGTCTCTGAGTTCGTCTTCGACGATGGGCGTGTGGTCGGCATTCGCGGCCGGAAAGGAGGAACCGGCGAGATCGAGGAGCGCGCCACGATCACCGTCGGCGCCGACGGACGCAATTCATCGCTGGCCCGTGCGGTTGACGCGCCGATATATCAGCATGTGCCGACGATCCTTTGCTACTACTTCAGCTACTGGCGCGACGCCGACACTGAAGAGTTCGAGCTCTATGTTCGGCCAATCGATCGCCGGGTGCTCTTCTCGTTCAAGACGGAGGACGATTTGTTTGCGGTGTTCGTCGGCGCGCCGATCGAGGAATTGCCGGAGTTCCGGCGTGACATCGAACGCAGCTTCATGCGTGCACTCGATCTCGCGCCCGACTTCGCCGCGCGTATACGCGCTGGGAAACGCGAGGAGCGCTTCTACGGCGCGTCAGACCTCCCCAACTTCTACCGCAAGCCGTACGGTCCCGGATGGGCGCTCGTCGGCGATGCCGGTCTACACAAAGATCCCTTCCTCGCGCTCGGCATCTGCGACGCGTTTCGCGATGTGGCGTTAATGGCCGATGCCATCAGCGACGGTCTCGCCTCACGTCGTCCGATGGAAGAGGCGCTGGCCGACTTCGAGGCGAAACGAAACGAAGCCTCGGCGGCCGACTTCGATCAGAACATCGCCGAGGCACGGTTCCCACCTGTGCCGGCCACGGTGCTTGCTCTGCGGCAGGCGGTGAAGGACCGGCCTGAAGACGCCACGCAGATGATCAAGGCGAGAAACGCCATGATCGATCGCGCGCTGTTCTTCAATCCTCGGAACCTGCAGCGGCTTCTTGGCTCGGAGATGCGAGGCTGAACCGTTCTTGCCAACCTGAACGTCCCGTTAATATTGGTGTGGCGCCCCTTCAGTAAGATTCGCCCGAGGAGATCGCCATGCGCCACAAGCTGCTCTCGATCGTTGTCGTTGCCCTCGTCTCGTGTGCACTCCCACTGGCTGCGCAAACCGCGAAGCCGGCGACCGGCACGACCGCCAAACCCGCCGCGAAGCCGTCGGGCGCGGCCAAGCCAGCGACCGCCGCGCAGAAACCGGCTGCTGAGAAGACCACCGCCGGTAAACTGCTCGATCTCAACTCGGCATCAAAGGCCGATCTCGAAGGGCTGCCAGGCATCGGTGAGAAATACGCGCAGAAGATCATCGACGGCCGGCCGTACCAGCGGAAGGATCAGCTCGTGTCGAGGAAGATCATTCCGCAGGGCACCTACGACAAGATCAAGGATCAGTTGATCGCCACACAGGCAAAATGATTCTCGTCGCAGCCCTCCTGCTCGCCGCTGCTCAACTGGGGCAGAGCACGCTTGGAGAACTGCGCTTGTTCGTCACCGACTCGACGGGGCTCCCTGTTCAAAGCGACGTCGAGTTGGTCAGTGAAGCGAATCAGGTCAGGCAGACATTCGAAACCGGCCCGGAGGGCACGCTGATCGCGAGGCGCCTGCCGCTCGGCAGGTATCGCCTGTCGGTGTCGCGCTCCGGGTTCTCGCCGTTCGCGGGCCTGCTCGATATCGAGTCGACCCTCCCGACCGAATACCACGTGACGCTGAGTGTGTCGCCGGTCCAGGCGCAAGTGACGGTCAGCGCTGACGAGACGCTGCTCGACGTTCGCGGCAGCAGCACGGTGAGTCGCATCGGCGCCGACTCGCTGCAGCGCCGCATCACGGGACTTCCTGGACGCTCGGTCCCCGATCTCGTCAACACCCAGCCTGGATGGCTGCTCGAAGCGAACGGCGTGCTCCATCCGCGAGGGTCCGAATACCAGGTGCAGTACGTCGTCGATGGCCTGCCGATCACCGACAACCGATCGCCGTCGTTCGCGCCTGAGGTGAGCGCCGACGATGTGCATGCGATGAGCATTCTCACCGGCGGCTATCCAGCCGAATACGGGCGGAAACTTGGCGGCGTGATCGAAGTCCTCACCGCGGGCGAAGCACGCCGCGGTCTCCATAGCTCGGTCGTGTCGTCGGTGGGCAGCTTCGGCACCGTGAACGGCTACGCGTCATCGCAGTTCGGGTGGAACCGCGGAAGCGTCGGCGCGAGCGGGAACGTCTCGCGCACCAATCGCTATCTCGATCCGCCGGTCGAGGAGAACTTCGCCAACCACGGGACCGGGGCCGATGCCGCCGTCCACGTGGAGCACGGGCCGACCAACAACGATCGCGTCGGCGCGATCGTCCGCTATGCGCGCGCCGGCTTCATGGTGCCGAACGAACGCGTGCAGCAGGAAGCAGGACAGCGCCAGGATCGAACCACGGACGAGACCAGCGGGCAGTTCTTCTATCAGCACATCTTCTCATCGAGCGTCCTCGCCGATGTGCGGGCGATGGTGCGCGATCTCTCCGCTGGCTTGCGCTCGAATGCCGTTGCGATACCGATCATCGCCCAGCAGGATCGCGGTCTGCGTGAAACCTACGTGAAGACGACGGTGTCGGCGCGTCGCGGTGTGCACGAGTGGAAGGCCGGCTTCGATGTCGTTGCCGGCACCATCCGCGAATCGTTCGGGTATCGGATCACCGATCGCGATCGATTTGCGCCCGCCACTCCACAGACGCTGTCATTCGACGATCGGGCGCCCGATCGCGAGCAGGCGGCGTTCGTGCAGGACCAGATTCACCTCGGGGCGTTGACCGTGAGTGCGGGCCTTCGATGGGATCACTACACGCTGCTCGTCGACGAGCACGCAGTCAGTCCGCGTCTGGCTGCGGCGTGGTCGTGGCCGCGCGGTGATCTCGTCGTGCGCGCGTCGTACGACCGCGCATTCCAGACGCCGGCCACCGAGAATCTGCTGCTCGCCAGCTCCCCTGAGCTCGATGCGCTGAGCGACGAGGTGGTGCGGCTTCCAGTCCGCCCGTCGCACGGCAACTTCGTCGACGTCGGCGTGTCGAAACGACTGTTCGCGAAGGTGCGTGTCGATGTGACGCACTTCGTGCGGCGCATGAACGAATTCGCCGATGACGATCTGCTGCTCAACACCGGGGTGAGCTTTCCGATCGCGTTCGATCGCGCGCACATCCACGGCACCGAGATCAAGATCGATGTGCCGCGCTGGCGCGCGATGTCTGGATCCATGAGCTATGCCCACATGAAGGGCGTCGGTTATCTGCCGATCACGGGTGGACTGCTACTTGGCGATGACGCCGAGGCGCTGTTGGAGTCGCGCGAGCAGTTCCCGATTTCGCAGGATCAGCGGCACACTGTGCGCGGACGGTTCAACGTGCAGCTGCGCACACGCGCCTGGGTGGCGCTCGCCGGCGCCTACGGCAGCGGTCTACCCGTCGAGCTCGAGGGCGATCTGGACGAAGCCGTCTCGCAGTATGGCGATCGTATCGTCTCGCGCGTCGATCTCGAGGCCGGCCGGCTGCGGCCGTCGTTCTCGCTCGATGCGTCGGCTGGTGTGGTCGTCGTTCAACGTCCGAAGCAAGGCCTGCGCGTGCAGACCGACGTGCTCAACCTGACTAACCGCCTCAACGTGATCAACTTCGCTGGTCTCTTCTCCGGCACCGCGCTCGCACACTCGCGCGGATTCGCGGTTCGCACGCAGCTGGATTTCTAGGGCGGCCGTAGAGCGGGGGCCTCAGCCCCCGCGGGATAGTAAGGTGATCGCGCAGGCTGAAGCCTGCGCTCTACGAAGCGGGCTCGAAGAGCTCGATAGGGTTCCCGTCTGGATCCAGGATCTGAATCTGCTTGCCGCCGGGGCCGCTGATGATGTCGCTGCGTGTGGGGATGCCGGCTTGTTTGAGCGCCGCAGCTTGCGCGGTCAGATCGTCGACGCGAAGGACCAAACGATTCCACCCGCCGGGCTCCTGCGCATGACCGTCCGGCAGTTGCCGCGCACCCGAGCTGCCGGGGCCGCTGAGCAGCAGGTCGAGACCGTTGCTCGATACGGTTGCGAACGCCGTGCCCGCTTGATGCTTCAGAACGAAGCCGAGGTGAGTGGTGTAGAACGCGATCGCTCGTGCGACGTCACGCGTTTGATAACGCACGCCGTGTACGTGAAAAGTGGCCATGCGAACGAGCATAGCGCATGGTCACGAGCAAGCAGAGCAGGGTGACCGCCGTTGCGACCCATGCGACACGAAGCGCGGCGGGCTGGGGAGCGACGTCGAACTCGAGCGCGAGCTCGCGCTGAGTAGGATCGCGATGTGGTTCACGCAGCTGGACACGCGTGTCCACCGGCATCAACGCATTCACGAGGTACACGCTCGTCGCGTGCAATGGGGTACTGCGAACGACGAGTCGGTGTCGGCCCGCATCGGCGGCGATCGTGACCGCGGCGCGCACACGAATCGTGCCGGTGCCAGCAGCCATCGCATCGCTGGTTGGGAAGTCGTGCGACAGCACCGCGACCATCGTCGTACGTCCATCGATCGACACGAGACTCGAGGACAGCACCTGTTGTGCGTACTGCTGGCGCTCGATGTCGCTCAGAACGCTGTCGCGATCGATATCGATCTGCTCGAGAATCTCGGATGCCACGAGCGCACCGGGTGTCACGTCGATTTCGAGAGCAATCCGATCCGGCCGCACGTCGACGCGCGTGGCCTGTAACAACTCGTCGAGCCGATGCGCCTCGGCCGGCGCAGAAGACACGAAGGCAGCCGCGAGAGCGACGCCGAGCACGCCGAGCGCGAGTCTGGTCATCGCGACGTGAGCTTCGCCCCGTAATCGTTCGTCGGATCGCGGTAGATGGTGTGGATGTGATCGAGGTCGCCTTGCTGCGGCGCATACTCGATCACGACAGTCGGGCCCTGGATCCGGTAGTACGCCAGACTGCCGTTGGTGGTGGCGCCGCTCCACGCGAAATAGGTGCGCGGGAGGTTGGTTTTGATCTCGTTCATCTTCGCCGACGCCGCTTCGTCGTTGAGGATGCCCACCCATTCGTGAGCGATGTCCATGAGCATGTTCTGCTGGCTGGCGCTGAGCGCCGTGCCGACGAGGCCCTCGGGCTGAATCGTCTTGCCGTCTTCGCCTGGGCCGAGCACGAGATCGCGAACCTGGTATTGGAGAATGGCCTGCTTGCGCTGCTCGTCGTTCAGAGCGGCCATCAACGCGAACGCTTTGTCGTTCTCGTCGCCGAGCGGACGGATGGTCTGACCGTTTAACACATACTTCGCCGGCTGCGCGGCAGGCAGACTTGGCGTCATCACGCTGTTCGGGCCCACGACGGTGACGTTGATCGCGAGATGATGTCCGCCGAACTGAATCATCCACGGGGCTGTGGGTGACGGTGCGCCGAGCAGCGCGATGTAGTACTCGTCGCGGCCGAACTGAGGGCCGCCGCGGCCACCTCGACCACCTCCGGGGCGGCCGCCGGTACGGCCGCCGCCGGCGTTCTTCAATATTTCATCGCCGTTCATGATGTCGGTGATCTTCTGGTAGCCCTCGCGACTGAGGGCCGCTGCCATCAGCGCGAGCGCCGCAGTTCGCTGCGCCGGCATGAGATCCGCAAGCCGAAGACCGTTGCGGCTGAACATGGGGCTCGGCAGATTCGACCAGCCCGTACGCTGCGAGCTGCCAAAGGCAAACGTGCCCTGCATGCGCTGCGCATCGGTCAACGACGTCAGGAAGGCGTTCGCAGCGGCGACGATCTGAGGTGTGGTGCGCGATTGGACCGTCGTTGCCTGGCGCTGAAAATCAATGGAGGAGGCAAGGGCGGAGGCAATGGCAGTGACGGTCACCACCGCGAGCACCGACAGGGCGAACAACGCGCGTCGTGAAGTCATGAGGCGTACAGTAGCACTTGGGCCGCCTAAAGGCGGCCCCCACGTACGCCGCTGAGGGCTACAATGCCGCGCATGAAACGACGATTTCCGAGCGGTATGACGGTGGCGGCAGCGTGGCTCTTGTGTGCCGCGGCGGTGATGGCGCAGCAATCGAGCACGCTGCGTCCTCCGATGTTCGAAGTCGATCCGGCGTGGCCGAGCATTCCCAACAACTGGGTCCTGGGTGAGGTGACGTCGATCTCCGTCGACAGCAAGGATCACGTCTGGATGCTGCACGTGCCGCAGTCGATTCCCGAAGCGCAGCGCGTCAACGCCGCGCCGCCGGTCCTCGAGTTCGACGCCGCCGGCACGCTGCTCGCGAGCTGGGGTGCGCCGTCCGACGGCTCACCCTGGCCGGCGCGCGAGCACGGCATCTTCGTCGATGCGAACAACTTCGTCTGGATCGGCGGGAGGGCAGGCTGGCCGCGCCAGACGACGCCCGGGGTCAGCGACGACATGATCGTGAAGTACACGATGGCGGGAAAGTTCGTGATGCAGATCGGGAAGAGCGGACAAGGTAAGGGCAACACCGACAAGGAGAACGTCCGCCAGGCGACCGACGTCTTCGTCGATACGTCGGCCAAAGAGGTGTACGTCGCCGACGGCTACGGGAACAAACGCGTCGTCGTCTTCGATTCGGAGAACGGGAAGTTCAAGCGCATGTGGGGCGCCTTCGGCAATCCGCCGCCCGAAGCCGTGGCGCCGAATCCCGCGACGCCGCAGCCGCAGACGACTCCCGACGGCCCGCCGGAATTCGGGTTGCCGCACGCGATCAAGGTGTCACGCGACGGGACGGTGTACGTGGCCGACCGCATCAACAACCGCATTCAGATGTTCACGACCGCGGGAAAGTTCCTCCGGCAGGTGCGCGTGATGAACGACGGCGGTACGGTGGCTCCCGTCCCTGCGGGCTTCGCGTTTTCCCCGGACAAGCAACAGCAGTTCCTCTACGTCGTCGACTCCGGCCTGATGCGCATCGTCATCTTCGACCGGCAGACGATGGCGCAGATCGGCGCGGTGGGGACGAGGGGCAAGGGCGCGGGCGAGTTCGACATCGTGCACCACATGGCCGCCGACTCGAAGGGCAATCTCTACACCGCGGAGATCGTCACGAATCGGCGCGCGCAGAAACTCCGGCTGGTGCGGCGCTAGCGATCGCAGGAGAGATGCCGGCCGCTCCGGCGCGAACCCGGTCCCGCACCATGCGTGCGATGCGCGCGGCGTCGCGGCTGACGCCGTGAATCATCGAGGACGACATCGAGTACAGGAAGTGCAGCCCGAGGAAGTACAGTCCGGGCTCGTTCTCGGCGGCACCGCGATCCTGGCGAGGGCGGCCGTGTTCGTCGAACACCGGAAGATCGATCCACGAGAATCCCGGCTGGAATCCGGTGCACCACACGACATTGGCCACGTCGAGCACGCGACCATCCTCCAGGACTGGAAGACCATTGCGTACGCCGGTCACGCGCGGGATTCGTTCCACCCTGGCAGCGGTGAGATCCGCCGGCTTCACGCGAATCAGCGGACCGCCCTGCGACAGCATCTTCACGCGCGCCTTGCGACCGATGGCGGTTCGCACCGTCAGCAGGCGATGAAAGATGAGCCTGAAGAGGATTGGCAGCACGATCACCTGGCTCACCAACGTGTCGATGCGCGCGGGTATGTGTCCGGTGTCTCGTCCGGCCATGAAGATCTGATGCGTGCGCGAGAGCTCCATCGCGATCTCCGACCCTGAGTTGCCGGCTCCAACCAGCAGCACCGGTCCCGGGCGCATCTGCGATGGATTGCGATAGTCGATCGAGTGCAGCTGCACGATGTCCGGTCGAAGCTGGGTGCTGAAGGACGGACGCTTCGGCACCTGGTAATTGGCCATCGCCACGATGACGTGCTCGGCTTCATAGCGTCGATCGGCGGTCTCGACGATATAGAGGCGGCCATTCCTCGAGACGCGCTCGACTTTCGCACCCGATCGCACCGGCAACGCGAATCGCTTCGCATAGGTCTCGAGATAGTCGGCCATTTGATCCTTCGTCGGAAACGACCGCGGGTGCGCGGGGAAGCGCATGCCGGGAAGCGTGTCGAACCGCGCTGGCGTGAACAGCCGGAGCGAATCCCAGCGGCGTCGCCACGCGTCGCCGACACGCGCGTTCGCATCGAGCATGACGAAAGGAAGACCCAGCTGCGCCAGGTAGTAGCCGGCCGACAAGCCGGACTGACCGGCACCGATGACGACAGTTTGAATGCGTTCAGAAGCGACCATGATTGAACCTCGGTCCGATCCTAGCGGCCGGACCGTCAGCTCCGCATCGGCCGGAATGTGCAGGTGGGGTGATCTTTTCGAATGGGTATTTCTATGTACGTGGCGCGACGAGGTGATGCTGGAAGGCGTAGGCGGTGGCGCCCGCGCGGCTCGAGACATCGAGCTTCGTGAAGATATTGCTCACATGGCGCGCCACGGTCTTCTCGCTGATGCCCAGCTCCGCGGCGATGGCGCGATTCGTCTTCCCGCACGCAATGAGTCGAAGCACTTCGATCTCACGGGCGGTGAGCGGTCCGTCTTGCGACGCGGACGCTGCATGTGATTCCGCGTCGAGACGGGCGAGATCGGGCAGTGCACCCAGCGCCGTGAATGCGCGTCGGGCGGCACTGATTTCGAGCTCGCCTCCGGCCGTATCGCCAAGGGCCCGGCACGCGCGGCCGATGAGCGCGGTCGCGCGCGCGACCTCATGGGGGATGTCGAGATCACGCCACATCGTCCGCGCGCGGTGCAGCGTCCGCAGCGCCTCTTTGGGATTGTGTTCAGCCAGCAGCACGCTGCCGATCCGCTGATCGGCGGCGGCGCGCATCAGTGGTGTGTGGAGCGCCGCCGCTAGCGACGCGAGCTCGTCTGCTGCACGCCGAGCCGCGCCGATATCGTTCAGCGCCAGCAGCACATCTACGTACGCGGACAATGCGAGCGCGCGCGCACGGCGATCGGTCGTCTCTTCGAGCGCCCGACTCAGTGCCGCTCGGGCGGCATCGCCCTGCCCACGCGCGAGCCAGAGCAGCGCCAGGCCCGGTAACGGCGAGCGTCCGGCTTCACTGGCGCGGCGGTATGCCTCGTCCGCGGTGGCGACGTCGCCGCGAAGACGATGCAACTCGCCGAGCAAATAGAGTGCGGCACTCAGCGCCGACCGCATCGACGCCTGCTCGAAGTACTCGCTCGCTTCTTGCGCTTGCTCGATCGCCTGTGGCCAATCGCCGTGCGCCATCATCACCTCGGCACGGTGAACGAGACAGTCGCCTCGATACGCCACCATGCCAGGCTGCGACGCGCACCACCGGTTCAAGGCATCGGTCCACTCCTGCGCCCGACGCAGGTCGAAGATCTCGACGCATCCAGAGATGACGCTGCAGTAGATAGTGCCAGCGACGGCAGGCGAGACGTCGCCGGCGGTCACGGCCACCATTGCTTCGTCGAGCAGCGCCGTGCCGTGGGCGATCTCACCGAGACGGAGCAAGACGCGCCCGTGTCCTTGTCTGGCGAGACTCGAGAGTGTCGCATCGCCGAACCGGTCGCCAATGGCGGCGGCCTCCGCGAAGCTGGCGGCCGCGGCCTCCGGGTCGTTCGCGATCTTCTGGAGGGCCTGCGGCACGAGCAGATACCCGCGCTCGACACAGTCGCTCTGTCGATCGTCGAGCAGCCGCTGCGCGCGCGCCATCCACCCCGCGGCCTGCGCACGCTCACCTGTGTGCTGCAGCGCGAACGCGAGCCAGAACGCCGCCTGCACCGCGTGCGCCGTGTCGCCGCGTTCGAGGTAGGCGTGATGCGTGCGGGCAAGGAAGGCGTTGGTCTGCTCGGCGGGCTGGCCGGTGAGATACGCGGCGATCGACAGGCACTGCAGATCCTGCGGCTCGAGCGCCTGCTCGCGATCGGCCGCGACGAACGCGGTGTACGCGTCGCTCCACACATGCCGATCGAATGCGTCGCGTCCGCGCTGAAGCAGCGATGGGTCGGTCATGTCGTGACCGCCGCGCGTTTGAGCAGCAGTTCGCGCTCGCGCGCGTTGCGCGTCAACGCCGCCGCGCGCGCGAACTCGGCGCGGGCTTCGTCGACGCGACCGAGCTTGTTCAGCAGATCGCCGCGCACGCTCGGTAGCAGGTGATAGTCCTTCAGCGTGGGCTCGTCGACGAGCGCGTCGACCAGATCGAGGCCGGCTTGCGGACCGTACGCCATGCCCACCGCAACGGCGCGATTCAACTCGATGACCGGCGATGGAGCGACCGATTGCAGCGCCAGATACAGCGCCGCAATCCGGGGCCAATCGGTCTGTTCTGGTGTGTGCGCTCGCGCGTGACAGGCCGCAATCGAGGCCTGCAGCAGGTACGGGCCGACCGTCGCTTCGAGATTCTCGGCGCGCGCCAATGCGGCCAGCCCGCGCCGAATCAGCAGGCGATCCCACAGCATGCGATTCTGATCGAGGAGCAAGATCGGCTGGCCGTCGGGACCGGTGCGTGCGCGAGCCCGAGACGACTGGATCTCCATCAAGGCGACCAGGCCATGCACCTCGGGTTCTTGCGTTGCGAGTTCAGCGAGCACACGCCCAAGGCGCAGCGCCTCCTCGCACAGCGCGGGGCGCATCCAATCGTCGCCCGCGGTGGCCGAGTACCCTTCGTTGAAGATCAGATAGATGACTTCCAGCACAGACGACAGGCGCGCGGCGCGATCGGCGCCACGGGGGACCTCGAACGGCACCTGCGCCTTGGCGAGCGTCTTCTTGGCGCGGACGATCCGCTGCGCAATCGTTGGCTCGGGGACGAGAAAGGCGCGGGCGATTTCTTCGGTGGTGAGGCCACCCAGCATGCGGAGCGTGAGGGCCACTCGCGCTTCGGTTGAGAGCACGGGATGGCAGGCGGTAAAGATCAGCCGCAGCAGGTCGTCGCCGACATCGTCGTCCAGGGCGGCATCGAGATCGGGCGCCGTCAGCGCCTGCTCGATCTCGATCTCGTAGCCGAGCTCTTGATGCTTACGCTCGAGCAGCGTCTTCCGGCGCAACAGGTCGATCGCGCGGTGCTTGGCGGTCTGCATCAGCCATGCGCCGGGGTTGTTGGGGATACCCGACTGTGGCCACTGCTCCAGCGCCGCCACGAGTGCGTCTTGCGCGAGATCTTCGGCGACCCCGACGTCGCGGACGATGCGGGCGAGACCAGCGATGACCTTCGGCGCCTCGATGCGCCACACGGCGTCGATGGCTTGATGGGTGTCGGACACGAACTCTCATCATAGGTCAAAGGTCAAAAGGCAACGGGCAAAGGGAAGGTCAGGGGGCTACAATCCGCGTGGAGACACGGCCATGAAAACCTTCGCGACGACAGGTCTTGCTCTCGCCGTCGTGCTGTCGATCGGCCTGATCGCGCAGGCGCCGGCACCATGCACGCCAGCAGGCGACATCCAGTTCATCTGCGGTCAGCAGGGGCCAGAGGATCTCGTGGTGGTGCCGGGGGGGCAGTGGGTCATTGCGTCGGCCTATGGCGGCAGCGGCGGCATCAACCTGATCCGCGTCAGCGATCGCCGCTCGGTCGTGGCGTTTCCGTCGGATGCGGACCAAGCTCGATTCGATTCCAAGGCATACGTGGGCTGCTCGGGTCCACCGGACAAGGCGGCGCGAGCCAAATTCATCACCCACGGCCTCTCGCTGCAGGCGGGTAGACGATCGGTCCATCGTCTCTTCGTCGTTGCTCACGGCGCGCGCGAATCAATCGAGGTGTTCGAGCTCGATGCCGCTCCGGCAACGCCCACGTTGACCTGGATCGGCTGCGTCGTCGCGCCCGATCCGATCGGTTTGAACTCGGTGCGGTGGCTCCCGGACGGTGGGTTCATCGCGACCGACTTTCTGGCGCGCAACGTCAGCGCAGAGAATCGCGCGAAGATGCTGGCCGGGGAGAAGAACGGTGCGCTCTGGGAGTGGCACGCGAATGCGGGGTGGACGAAGGTACCCGGCAGCGAGGCGGCGGGCGCCAACGGCATCGAGATCTCGGAAGATGGGAAGACGCTGTACGTCGCCGCGTGGGGCAGTCAGTCATTTTTCCGCTTGGCTCGTGGGCAGAGTGCTTCGAAGCGCGACGAAGTCCCGCTCGGGTTTCGGGTCGACAACATCAGGTGGGCCAAGGACGGATCGATTCTCGCCAGCGGGCAGGCGGGCACGGCGCCCGGCGAGCAGATGACGACCGTGGTGAAGATCGATCCGAAGACCCTGGTGATCACGCCGGTGCTGAAGCGGCCGAATAGCGACGCGTTCGGCGCCGGCACCGTGGCGGTGGAGATCGGCACGGATCTATGGGTGGGTTCATTCCGCGGCGATCGGATCGCGGTCTTCCCGGCCGGGAAGTAGGAAGGAGGAGGCACATCGTGAGACGCGTATTCATAGCGGCCGCCGCGGCATTCGCCGTTTCATTGGCGTTCATGGCGCACATCGAGGCGCAGCGAGCGCAGCCGATCAAAGCGGGTGAGGTGCCGCAGCGGAAGAGAGTGGCGCCGCTGCCGCCGCGCGGGACATACGTCGCGCCGCGCACGCCGTGGGGCGAGCCCGACATCACTGGGGTGTTCACCAACAGCGACGAGAGCGGCATCCCGTTCGAACGGCCCCCCGAATTCGAGGGTCGTCGTATGCAGGACGTTACACCGGCGGAACTCGCGAAGATCGTCCAGCAGCGGCAGGAGCAGACGATCGAGCGCACACCAGGGTTGAGCGAATTCCCCGGCGCGACGAGCCCGATGCACTGGTTCGAGAACTACTACGCGTCGAACAGCCGGCCGTGGCTGGTCATCGATCCGCCGGACGGCAAAGTGCCGCCGCCGACTGCCGAAGCACAGAAGCGCGCGGCCGATCGTCAGGCGGCACGCAAGGGTCGCGGCCCGGCCGATTCATGGGAAGACCGCAGTCTCTACGACCGCTGCATCACGCGCGGCATTCCCGGATCGATGATGCCGGCCATCTACGGCAACTCGTACCGGATCCATCAGTCGCCCGGTGTCGTGACCATCACCTACGAGATGGTGCATGACACGCGCGTGATCCCGATTGACGGCCGTGCGCATGTCGCGCCGAGCATTCGCCAATATGTCGGCGATGGGCGAGGCCGATGGGAGGGTACGACGCTGGTCGTCGAAACGACGAACTTCACCGACAAGACGCCGTACCGCGGTTCGAGCGATCAGCTGAAGATGACCGAGCGCTTCACACCGCTTGGTCCCGATACCGTCGAATGGGCGGTGACCTTCGACGACCCGCACACGTGGGCCACGCCGTGGACGTTCGCGATGAATCTCACCAAAGCCGACGAGAGCCAGCAGCCGTTCGAGTACGCGTGCCACGAGGGCAACTACGGCATGCGCAATATGCTCAGCGCGGCGAGAGCGGAAGAGAAATCCAAGTAGCGCTTCCGACGCCGATCCCGACGCGACGATCACGCCGGGCCCTAAACACCAGGCCCGGCGTCGTCGTCTCTTGACAACCACGATATACCCTCATAGCATATGTTGCTATGCAACATAACAGGGCGGCGGGGCTCGATCGCGAGTTGAAGAAGGGGAGCGCCGAGCTCCTGATCCTCTCGCTCCTCGAAGATCAATCACGGCACGGCTACGACTTGAGCAAGCTGATCGAAGCCCGATCGGACGGCGTGCTCAAGTTCCGGGTGGCCTCGCTCTATCCGCTGCTGTATCGCCTCGAGAAGCGCGGATGGATCCAGGGCCGCTGGATCGAGAAGGCCGGCCAACGCCGGCGGCGTTACTACAAACTGACGCCGGCTGGCGCGCAGATCCTCAAATCGCAGCGCAGCACCTGGCGGGCGTTCGCCGACGCCATCAGCCGCATCGCCGGGATCGATCATGCCTAGTTGGGGCGAAGAGATCAGGCGCCGCCTCACGGGCTTGCGCCTCGCTCCGGCCCGCGAGGCCGAAGTCGTCGAGGAGCTGTCGCAGCACCTCGAGGATCGCTACCGCGAGTTGTGCCTCAGCGGCGTCGACGAGGCTCGCGCGATTCGCGACTCGCTGGCGGAGCTCGACGACAGCGACCTCGTGCGCGAGATGGCGGCTGTGGAGCGCGACTATGCGATCGAGCCGCTCGCGATCGGCGGTGGCGCTCCGGCCGGATCGGCGAGGATCCTCGCCGGCTTCTGGCACGACGTCCGCTTCGGCGCGCGTCTGCTGATGAAGGACAAGAGCGTGACGGTGGTCGTCGTGGTCACGCTGGCGCTCGCCATTGCCGCCAACACAATCGTGTTTGGTCTCACCGAGCTGCTCTGGCTACGGCCTGTTCCAGTGGCCAACGCGCAGCGGCTCGTCGCGATCTTCGCCTCCGACGAGCGCAGCATCACCAGCCGCGACCCGTTGTCGATCCCGCAGTACCGCGACGTCGTTCGACAGGCGGCCGTGTTCGACAGCGTGGCCGCCATGGTCGGACGGCAGTTCTCGTTGACCGGCGCGGATGAGCCGCAGCCTGTGATCGCAGTGCTCGCCACCGCGAACTTCTTCACCACGCTTGGCCTCGACCCAGTCCTCGGGCGGCTGTTTCTGCCAGGTGAGGACGCGGCGGGCCGTTCGAACGTCGCTGTGCTCAGCCATCGCTTCTGGTCGGCCCGCTTTCACGCTGACCAGGACGTCCTCGGGCGAACACTGATCTTGAACGGGACGCCGCACACTGTGGTCGGCGTCCTCACACCGTCAATCGAGCTCGGGAGCCTCAGTGTGGTCGACGTCTGGATTCCGCTCGACACGGCGTCTTCGACCACTCGTCAGCGCGATCGCGACATCGCCGTCTATGGACTGCTGAGAAGCGGCCAGACCGTCGTCTCGGCGAATGCCGATCTCACTGCGATCACCCAGCGTCTGCGGAAGGACTATCCGGTGACCGACGGTCATCTCCAGATTCACGCGCTGTCGATGCGCGATGCCAACGTCAGCCCCGATACGCCTCTGCTGTTGACGATGGCCGGCATCGTCGTTGGCCTGGTGCTGATGCTGGCGTGCGCGAATGTCGGTACGGTGATGCAGGCGCGCGCGTCCGCGCGCCAGCGTGAGATTGCGTTGCGTCTGGCGCTCGGGGCCACGCGCGTGCGCCTGGTCCGACAGCTGATCTCTGAAGGCGCATTCCTGGGTGTGCTGGCTGGGCTGGTGGGCGTTGCGCTGGCCGCCGCCGCAGTACCGGGCCTGCGGATGTTGACGTCCGATCCCTACACGCAGACGCTCGACATCAACGGCACCGCGTTGTCGTTCGCGGCCGTGCTCTCGATCGTGACGCCGATCCTCTTCGGCGTTGTGCCGGCACTGCAGTCGTCCCGCCCCAACCTGAACGAGGATCTGAAGGAGACCGCGCGCATCGGCCCGTCGCGCCGCCTCCATCACAGGCGATCGGCCCTGGTGGTCACCCAGGTGGCCTTTGCGCTCACCGTTCTCATCATCTCCGGCCTCGTCGTTCGATCGGTCTTCGCACGCGGACGAGTCCCGCTCGGCATCGCGTCCAACGACGTGTTGTGTGTGAGAGTGCGACTCGATCCGCCGAAGTACGTCGCCGACGAATCGCGCGTGAGAGCAGTCGATGCCATGCTCGCACGCGTAGCGGCGCTGCCCGGCGTCGATGCCGCCGCCGCAACAGCGCGCGTTCCAGTGTTCGACCCCGAACCGCAGCGACAGTTCACCATCGTCGGACGGCCACCAGCCGGCGACGTTCCATGGGCAGTCGAGGCCACGATGACCCCGCGGTTTCGCGAGGCGATGAAACTGCCGCTGCTCGATGGCCGGTCCTTCAACGACGACGATCGCGAGACCGGCGCGCGAGTCGCGCTCATCAGCCGCGAAGCGGGAAAGCGCTATTGGCCGGGTCGGTCGCCGATCGGGCAGCGCATCACGCTACTGAACGGAGCCGGCGAGTCGGCCGACGCCCCGATCACGATTGTCGGCGTCGTCGACGACGTGAAGGGTATATCGGTGACGGAGCCGGCGCCTCCGCGTGTCTACGTTCCGCTGGCACAGCGGGTGAGTGAGAGCGTGGTGGTCGTCGTTCGAACGTCGCGCGATACATCACTGATGGCTGCTCTCATACGCAGCGCGCTCCGCGGCGAGGATGCCGATCTTGCGCTCTCGGAGATCCGCCCGCTCGACGCCATGCTCGACACGCGGCTCTTCCAGCCCTTCCACCTGGTGGTGGCGCTGTTCGTCGGGTTCGCCACCATCGGCCTGGTGCTCGCGCTGACTGGCGTCTACGGCGTCGCCGCGTTCTCAGTGGGACAGCGGAAACACGAGATCAGTATTCGCCTGGCGCTTGGTGCGACATCCACCGAGGTCACACGCCTCGTGGTCGCGCGCAGCTTTCGTCCCATCGCGATCGGGCTGGCGCTCGGTGCGGCCGGTGGGTGGGCGGCCGCGAGTCTCATGCGAGGTCTGCTCTTCGGAACGACGGTTCTCGATCCGTCGATCTACATCACCGTCATCGGGGTGCTTGCGGTCGGCGGCCTCGCGGCCAGCCTCGTTCCCGCGCGACGGGCCGCGGCCGCCGATCCGGCGTTCGTACTCAAGCAGGAATGAGCGAAAGGAGAACGTCATGTTCCGTTATGCAGTGATCGCGATCGGCTGCCTCATACTGGCGGCCACGGCGCAGGCGCAGTCGACCGCCGACCTGTCAGGCCATTGGGAAGGCACGGTGAACCTTCCGAACTTCCAGCTACCGCTGGCGATCGACATCGCTCGTGGTGAACCCGGTCGATTCGTCGGGACGCTGACCAACGACGCGGAGGGCATTGCCGGTCTGCCGCTCAAAACGGTGACGCTCGATGGCCGCGCCGTCCAGTTCGTGATCGCGTCCGGATCGGGATCGCAGGAGTACAACGGCGTGCTGATGTCCGACGGTCAAACCATCTCGGGTGCGTTCAACGTGAACGGGTTGTCGGCGCCGATCGATTTCACACGAACGGGCGACGCGAAGATCGACCGTCCGTCGAGCGCGCCCATCGCCAAGGCGCTCGAAGGAACGTGGAACGGAGCGCTCGAGGTCGGCGCGAAGTCGATGCGCATCGTGGTCACGCTGGCCAACCATTCGGACGGGACGTCAACGGGCACGGTCGTGAATCTCGATGCTGGGTCGGTGTCGATCCCGATCTCGCGGATTGCGCAGCAGGGATCCGACGTGACGCTGGAGATCAAAGCCGTGAGCGGATCCTATGTCGGGTCGATGAGCGCCGATGGAACTGAGCTCGCAGGCACGTGGAAGGAGAACTCGTTTTCCGCGCCAATGAGGTTGCGCCGCGCGCACTGATTCGCAGCCCTCTTACAGTTTCGTGAGCGCGGACGGAGTGCCGGCATCCGCCCGCGCGAATTCGCTCGAACATTCATCGCGTTGCACAGGCATGTCGCGTGCAGTGAGGACGGTGCTTGGGACCGGTCCTTTCAGTCCGCACGCGACGGGCCAGCGACTGGCTCGGGTTCGTCGGACATCTGTCGATTGCGGTGACCACCGCGGTGAGGACGCCGTCGCTGACGGTGTTCATCCTGCCGCCGATCGTCCACATGCTGTTCGCCGCCGGCTCGTTCCTCCTGCGGGACCAACCTCAGCGTGTGGAGCGGAACCTGATCGGGCGCGCGGTATCGTACGCGGGCGCCTTCGGCATGTTCGTGTTCGTGCTCGTTGCGTCGATCGTCAAGCCCGAATGGCTTGCGCTGACGACCAGTCCGGCGATCGGAATGATTGGCGTGCTGTTCGGACTGCTCGGCCTGGGCCTCGAGATCTGGGCGATCTGGCACCTCAAGTTCGCGTTCTCGACTGAACCCGCCGCGCGCCGCCTCGTGACGACCGGTCCGTATCGGCTTTCACGACATCCGATCTACACCGGCGGTTGCATAGCGTATCTGGGTCTGCTCATCACGCGTCCGACGCTGGCAGTTGCCACTGCGTTCGTCGTCTGGGCGATCTGCATGCGCATGCGGATGCGCTACGAAGAAGCGATTCTCTCGAGCGTGTTCCCCGAGTACGCGGATTACCGTCGTCGCGTGGGCGCGCTGGTCCCGAAGCTCTCGCGGAGCCGCGAGTCGATCACCAACAGCCGCGTACAGCGGGCAGCCTAGGCCGATGTTTCTAAGCTACTCAGCCTCGCTGCCCGACGCAATTATCGTCGCAGTACGTGCGTGTTAGCGCGGCGGGCGACCAGCGTGTAGTCTGAACCGCCGCTCCGATTCGACACCGCGCCCGCCTTCGCCAAGGCTACGGCGAGGTCGCGCCGCAAGCTCGCCTGCGCCTGGCCGCGAGCGACCTGTGAGCGCCGTGATCACCGACAGAAAGTAAGTCAGGCCTGGAGGCGCAGCGGCCTGATTTTCCACGGCGTCGAACGGGAGCCGCGGGCAGGGTCGCCCGCCGCGTCGACATGTAATCGGACAACACGTTCGACTCGTAGTAGGGTGCGCGATACCTACTGGTCATCCACGCATTCGACCACGACATCGATCTCGACCGGGATCTGATTCGGTAACGAGCCCATGCCCACCGACGTGCGGGCATGACGGCCGCGTTCGCCAAACACCTCGACGAACAGATCAGAGCAGCCGTTGACGACCTTGGGCTGGTCCTCGAATTCAGGATCGGCGTTGACGGCTCCGAACACTTTGACTATGCGTGAGACCCGATCGAGCGATCCGAGCTCCTGCGCCATCACCGCGAGCAAGACCAGGCCGGTTTCGCGAGCGTAGGCATAGGCCTGATCGAGCGAAATCTCTCGGCCCACTTTGCCGCGTAGCGGCGATGTGCCGCCCTTGCCTGCAAGGAACAGCAGACGTCCCGTGCGTACGGCATGGACGTACGTGCCGCCAGGCGAGGGAACCGGCGGCAGCGTGAGGCCGAGCTCTCGGAGTCGTGTTGTTGGTGACGTCACGTGCGCGCGGCTTTGAGCGCACCGGCCCACCACGCGAGGTGATCGAGCAACGCAGTCGCGCTCTGTTGATTCGCGTCGGTGGCAATCTCGCTGATGTCCTTGATGAACCAGGGATTCGGAATGTGCACGGCCCACCGTGTAGGCACCATGTCGAGCTCGATGGCGACCAGGCGCAGCTGTTCGACACCTCTCGTGCCTCCAGCGCCGCCCCAGCTGACGAACGCCACCGCTTTTCTCGCCCACGCGTAGTAAACGTAGTCCAGCGCGTTCTTCAGCACAGCGGGATAGCCATGGTTGTACTCGGGTGAGCAGATGATGAAGCCATCGGCCTCGAGAACTTTCTCGCGCCATTTCACGACGGCTGGATTCGTGTAGCCGTCCTTCGCCAGACCCGGCGGCATGGGCTCCTCGAAGAACGGAAGCGGGTAATCGCGCAGGTCGAGCAACTCCACGTCCAGGTTGGCGCGCTTCTTCGCCTCCCCGAGAATCCACTGCGCCGGCTTCTCGCTGAACCGGTTGGCGCGGCTGCTGCCGACGATCACTTTGATCTTGAGTGTGCTCATGCGGTCATCATTCTGTCACGAGCCCCTGTCGCGCCGTAGCCGCAAGCCAAGGGGGCCCTACGGTTTTTGTGGGATGCCGGGCGTAAAGGCCTATACGGGTCCGACAGTAGATATGCAGGGGACCCCGCGGTCCTTCGGGTTCGCATATATGATTCATAGGATTCTGTAGATCCCCGGAACACATGCGCCGTATCCACGCCCTCGTCGCCGTTACCTTGGCTGCCTCTCTCCCTTTCACGGTTGGCGGATGCGCCAGCGAAGACGCCGCGGCCACCGCGAGCGCACGCACTGGCGGCAGAGGCGCGGGTGGCGGCGGTGCCGTGCCGGTCACCGTCGCGCCCGTCATCCGCAAATCGGTACCCCTGGAGATCACCGTGATCGGCGCCGCCGAACCGTTCTCCTCGGTGGCCATTCGATCGCAGATCACGGGTCAGCTGAACACGGTCACCTTCACCGAAGGCGACGACGTGAAAGCCGGGCAGGTGCTCTTCACGCTCGACAAGCGCCCGCTCGAGGCGGCTGTCGAGCAGTCGCAGGCCAATCTCGATCGCGACGTCGCCCAGGCGGCCAACGCAGCCGCACAGTTCAAGCGGTATCAGGACCTCGCCGATCGCGGCATTGCGACCAAGGAACAGGTCGACACGGCGCGCACATCGATGACGGCGCTGAACGCCACGGTCAACGCAGATAAGGCGGCGCTCGAGAACGCGCAGGTACAGGTGCAGTACGCCACGATCACCGCGACCATCTCCGGTCGGACGGGCGCGCTCCAAGTGCACGAGGGCAATCTCGTCCGCGCGAACGATACGACGCCGCTCGTGGTCATCAATCAGATTGCGCCGATCTCGGTGACGTTTGCGATTCCGGAAGCACGTCTCCCGGAGTTGAAGAAGTACATGTCGCAGGGCACGCTCCGCGTCACCGCGTCCCCTCCCAAAGACGATGCCCCCGCGGCAGTCGGCCGCATTTCCTTCGTCGACAACCAGGTCGATCAGACCACCGGCACCATCCGGCTGAAGGGCACGTTCCCCAACGAGGATCGACGACTGTGGCCGGGACAGTTCCTCAACGTAGTGGTCACGTTGACGAGCGATCCGAACGCGATTGTCGTGCCCACGGCCGCGGTGCAGGCCGGGCAGCAAGGTCCGTACGTGTTCATCGTCAAGGACGACAAGACGGTGGATATGCGACCGGTGGTCGTCAGCCGCACGAGCGCGAGCGAGTCGGTGGTGGCGAGTGGCCTGAAGCCGGGTGAGACCGTGGTGACCGACGGCCATCTGCGTCTCGTGCCAGGCAGCCACATCACGGTCAAGGGCGAGGGCCGGGGCCAGGACGCGGCCGCACAGAAAGGCGCGTCATGAATCTCTCGGCCATCTTCATCCAGCGCCCGGTGACCACGACGCTGCTGATGCTGGGGATCCTGGTGTTCGGCGGCCTCGCCTACCAGGAACTGCCGGTCGCCGATCTGCCGAGCGTCGACTTTCCAGCGATCCGCGTCAGCGCGTCGCT